>Ga0172365_10000389_pt1 | contig 29008 bp, 23 predicted proteins | sample LakKivSesite48cm_FD_114535 | JGI IMG/M metagenome (GOLD analysis project Ga0172365, IMG submission 114535) | Sediment microbial communities from Lake Kivu, Rwanda - Sediment site 48cm | ecosystem: Environmental > Aquatic > Freshwater > Lake > Sediment | place: Rwanda: Western Province, Lake...
GACCCTCTCCCGAAGGGAGAGGGTGACTTGCCGGGCGGCGGCCGGCGGACGCCAGAGCCTGCGGTAATTGGCTTTTGAGGCGCTTAACGCCTATGGGGCCTCAAGGGATCTCCGCTGCGCGGGCCCCTATCGCCGTCCAGGACTTAGCCGTGCCACCTCGGCTTGAAGTCGCTCGAGGGTGGTGCGATCCGTGTCGGCGAGGCGAACCCCGATGCGGTGTTCGTGCTTGGCGACCACCTTGCCGCGGCCGGAAAAGAGCGAGATGCCGTCGTTGTCGGAGATCTTCACGTCGAAGAAAGAACCCAGGGGGACTTCCTCGTCGATGGGAATCACGAACCCGCCCAGGCGGATGTTGATGAGGGGGTTGTTGGTGAAGTAGCCCACCGTCAGGGGCGTAAGTCGAATCTGCAGGTCGTGTCCTCGCACGGACAGCCCGGGCTGCACCCGGGTAGCGCCATGCAGCGTGTGGACGCCATGGGCCGGCGTGGTGGCGACTGCTCTCGGCTCGAAGCTCCAGTCGTCGCTGCTGCCGTAGTCCACGGGCACGCGCGGGGCGCGTCCTTCTTGCTCGTTCGCAGCCACGATACGGTTGATGCATCGCCGGTTGTCCTCGTCGAGCTCGCAGAAGCGCAGACCCATGCCCATCACCGGCTGCGTGGAGACCCGCACGACCTCGCCCCTGCCCCGCAGGAGGGGCATGCCGTCAGCCAAGGAGAACTCGAAATCGACGACCGCGCCCACCGGCGCGAGTTGGTCGGTAGCCACGAACATGCCCGTGCGGCTGATGTTGAGCGACTGGCTGTCGTGGAAATCGAGGATGCTGTTGTAGCGCAGTCTCACCTGCGCCGCGATCGGAGCCCGCGGATCGCGCAGAGGCTGCCCCGGATGCGGCATCCCACCGTCGGCGGAGGTATAGGGCCGGGTGGCGCGACTGCCCGCCACCGCGAGCGCGGCGGGGCCCTTGCCTTCTTTTTCGTCTGCCATGGGTCTGTTTCCGGCTCCCTAGGGCACGTACTCGGGCGGCTCCTTGCCCCCTTCTCCGAAGAAAAACTGCTCGGCTTGCTCGAAGAGAAGCCGCTGTCCGGTTTCGGAGCCCACGTCCAGACGAAACTCGTTGACGATGCGCTTGGAGAATTCGATCCACATCATCCACGCCTGCTGCGACACGTTATCGTAGATCCGCTGCCCGAGCTCATTGTTGAACGGCTTGTAGACCATCCCGGGCAGCTCCTGGCCGAGTTTGACGCACTTGATAAGACGAGGCATCCAGCTTCCTTCGAACGATGGCGTCTTGTGATCTTAGCAGGTCTTGGGGCCTGCGGAAGCCTCCGGGCTGCCCGACCTACGGCATGCGCTAAGTCGCCCCCCCGCATGCGCTAAGTCGCCCCCCCGAGAAGAAGCAACGGTCCCGAGCACCCAGTCGACAAGCTACCGTTGCTCCCTTCCGGGCCTGGCGGGGTTGGCAAGTGTTCCGTCGCCCGGGACCGGGACCTTTTTCCCACAACCTGGGCCCAAGCGCCAGTGGGATTGCAGTCATCCCTGGCTTTCTACCGCGTGATGCCCTTGCTGCGCAGGTAGTCGACGTAGTACCGGGCCGGCTGCCGCTCTTCGATCTCGCCGCGTTCGATCCCTTCCTCGCACAACTTGCGCAGTTCTCCTACACGCCGCGAAGGGGGGATCTGGAAGGCCTCCATGATGGCGTTGCCCACCCCGGGCGGCAGCGGCGGCAGGCGTGCATCGAGCTCGCGCAAGGCCGCAATCCGCTGCACGAGAGCCTCGATGTTGCGGGCCGCCTCTTCTTTGCGGCCGGGCCGGGCCGAGGTGACGTCGGCACGCGACAGGTCGATGAGATCCTCGAGGATCTCACCCATCTCCCGGCTGAACCTGCGCACCGCCGCGTCGGTCCACTCGGGCTCGTACGCGTTGGCGCGCAAGTGATGCAGGATGAGGGCGCGAATCCGCTTGCGCGCGTCAGGCTCGAATCCCAAGCGCCGCGCGATGGTGCCGAACATGCGCGCGCCCAGCTCGGCGTGGCGATGGAAGGTGACCCGGCCGTCGGGCAGAAGGACGCGGGTTGGGACCTTGCCCACGTCGTGCAGAAGCGCCGCCCAGCGCACCCAAGGACGCGGCGATGCCTGACTCACGACCTGCTTGGTGTGCTCCCAGACATCCTTGTGCCTGCGTCCGCTTTCCTGCGAGAAATCGACGCTGGCCTCGAGCTCCGGCAGGAGCACGGCCAGAACCCCGGCATCGTGAAGCCATTGCAGGCCCTGCGGGGCAAAAGGCGCGAGGATGACCTCTTCGAGGGCCTGGCGGACGCACGCCGGGGACAGGGTGGCCAGATCGCCCGCGGCGAGTCGTGCGGCCTCGGTCACCTCCTCCGCCGCCGGAACGCCGGAGACGGCGATGTGCGCCGCCACCTCCAGAATGGCATCGGCTCCGGCGCCAAAGGGCGCAGCAACTGCTCGCATGTCCGAATTCTCGCCTGTCCCGAGGCCCTACGGCTGCGGGATCCTCTTCTTGTCCTGATGCCACTTCTTGTGCAAGTGGTCGAGGAAGGGTTGAGCTTGCTTGAGCCTTCCCGTCAGGTCTGTCTCGGAAATGGGGTAGTTGGTCCCGAACTTGAGGCCGTCGTCGTAGAGGAACGTGCCTACATCCTGGTCGTCGACGAACACCGAGATCTTCTTGCGCGCGTAGGTGGCTTTGCGCAGGAAGGCCCATCGGCTGTCGAGCCAGCCCAAGAGACCCTGGCCGCAGACCCTTTCGAAGATGGGAAGCTCGCCGCCGAAGCGGGCGAATTCCTCGGCGAAGCGCTCGCAGAAACGCGGTGCACTTTCGCCTCCCTGCTCGGCCACGCGTCTGGCCGCCAGACGAAGCATGAGGGCATCCTCTCCATAGCGTAGGTAGGGTTCGATGTTCCCCTCGCGCGGGGTGATGATGTAGACCACGGCTGCCGCCGCGATCTCGCGCACGTCGTGCTCCAGATCCGGATCCGAGAGGGCCTCGAGCAGGACCTTGAGGTCGAAAGGCAAGGAGACCAAAGCGCGCGCAAGTGTCTGCAGGAAGCTGCGCTCTTGATCCTTGTCCATGGGTCGTGCGAGGGCGATGGGTTGGGTGACGAAGGCCTGCCGGACGGCTGTCGCGGCGGGATTTCCCGCCATACTACTCAATTCGCGAAGGAAACGCACTGCCTAGTCCTATGCGGCACACCGCGCCTAGAAAAACCCCAGCCCTTGGCAGGGGGCCCAGAAGCGATTGATTCGGCGGTCAAGTGTCCCTAAACTCAGGCCGGAGGCCGCCCCTTCCCGTTCTCTACGAGGTCACCTAGGTGTCAGAACACTTTCGTCGCACAGATCCCCGCTACGCGCGCCGGCTGGAGGTCCAGCTCGTGTCGCGTGACCAAACCCGAACCGTCATGACCGGCAACATCTCCTTGGGTGGTCTCTTCGTCGAGACCGCCGAGCCCTTGCCCCTGCAGAGCCGCATTCAGATCCGCTTTCGCATCCCGACCCAGCCCGAACCCATCGAGGTGAGCGGCGAAGTACGCTGGTTCGACCCCGGCGGCCCCAACCAGCCTGCGGGTCTTGGCATTCGCTTCCAGGGCTTGCGTGCGCGCGAGGTGTGGGCCCTGAACCGCTTCTTCCAGGCCTGACAGAACCCGGGTGCTTGTCCACCTCGTCCCGGGAGAAGCCGCCGTCCTATAGGATTCACCCCAACGCGGGCTACGCCCGCGCTGAGGTTGATTCCCTTCACTCGGCCAGCGCGGGCAGGCGCACGGTGAAGGTGCTGCCTTTGCCGGGTTGGCTCAGGACATCGATGGCGCCCTTGTGCTCCTCGACGATGCGCAGGGTGGTGGCGAGACCCAGGCCCGTGCCGCCCGGCTTGCGCGAGAAGAACGGCTCGAAGATGTGGTCCAGATCTTCCTCGGCGATGCCCACTCCCGTGTCGCGCACCACCAGCACCGCCTCGCCGGGCTGGCCGTGCTTGCGCGCAGCCGCGAGGTGAAGGGCGCCGCCCGCGGGCATCGCATCGACGGCGTTGCGCAGGAGGTTCCACAGCACCTGCTGCAACTGACCGGATGCGGCCTCCACCCACACCCCGGGCTGGGCGTGAACCTCGACGTGCACGTCCTGGGGCCGTCGCTCCTGCTCGAAGATCTTCGCGATCTCGCCGACCATCTCGCCCAAATCGAGACGTTGCCGCTCCTCGTTGCGCGGGCGCGTGTATTCGAGCAGGTTGCTGATGAGCATATTGACCCGGTCCACCTCGCGAACCGCGATGTCGACCAGGTTGCACGTTTCCGCATCGGCCCCGGGCAGGCGCTTCAGGACCTCGACCGAGCCGGAGATACTGGCCAAGGGATTGCGGATCTCGTGCGCGATGTTGGCGGCCAGGCGGCCGATGCCGGCCAGGCGCTCGGCCCTGGCCACGGCCTGCTCCATGCGGCGCATGTCGGTGAGGTCCTGGAAGTGGATGACCCGCCCGATGACCTCGCCCGAGTAGTCGGAGAGCGGGGTGGCGGAAAGCCCCAGGCAACGCTCGACCCCGTCGGGCCTGACGGCAATCACCTCGTCGCGCAGGACGCGCCCGAGCGCGCCGGCCTTGGCGACCGGTCCTTCCAGACAGGGGATATGGGTGGCCAGCTTCTCGCCGAGCGGCGGGGGAGCGGCGAGGCCGAGGATCTCGCAGGCCGCGTCGTTCATGGTGGTGATGGTGCCGTCGAGGGTGGTGGTGAGAAGGCCCGAGGGCAGGCAGCGAATCGTGTTCTGGTGGAGCGAGGCGAGATCGCCGACCATCTGCTGGTGGATGGCCAGACGTTCGCCAGCCTTGCGCCGCTGTCGGGCCAAGCTGACGCCGAGCGAGCCGACCGAGATGAGACCTGCAAGAAAGACGATGATGCGGAAGATGAGCTCCTCGCGCGTGAGATCCCAGGGGAAGAGCGTCTGTCCGGTCACGGGCGGCACGATCTTGAGATAGCCGAGCAAGGAAACGCTGGAAAAGAGGAGGGCACTGGCGAGCGACACGCTGGCCGCGCCGAAGCCCCTCGGCAAGGCCGAGACCGCGACCACGTCGACGAGGTAGAGGAAGGTGTAGCCGCTTTGGGCACCACCGGTCACGTGCACAAGCAAGGTGACGATGATGAGGTCCACGCCGATCTGGATGTCCGCGAAGCGCACGGGATCCTGAATGCGCCGGAGGCTCACGGCGTAGGCCAGGCTCGCCAGGTAGGTGGTGGCCAAGAGGGCGAAGACGAAACGGCCGAAGGGGGAGGACAGCGTCTCGGGCGTGCCTAGGGTGAAGGCCAGGGCCACCACGGACAGCATGAGCACCGTGGCGAGCCCCGTACGCACGAGCATGAGGTAGGTGACGATGCGCATGGCCTCCGTGCGCGGTCGTACGCTGGCCTCGGGCGGCGGTGCCGTCCCAACAAGCACGAGCGGCTCCCCCGCGCCTATCGCGGTCCACGTTCCCGTCGATATCTTAGCCGGCCTTGCCATGACGTCGATGCCCGCGGGCACAAGCGGAAGCAAACCACGGCGCGGGCTTCGCCCGCAATCCAAGATGGCTGCAGGCTGATCGGTGGATGGCAGCGATCGCGTCTTCCACCGCCCTGCACTTCAGCCTGAAGCCTGGAGACTGGAGCCCGAAGCCTCTTGACGCCGCGGCTGAAGAAATCGTCGCGCTACGCGAAAGATCTCGGAAGTAGTAGAAGAGAGGGCTCACAGGGCACGGAGAAAGAAGCGTGCGCCCTAGCTCTTGATGTTGCCGGCCATCTCGAAGATGGGCAGGTACATGGCGATAACGAGACCACCCACCACCGTGCCGAGAAACACCATCATGATAGGTTCGATGAGGCTCGTCATGGCCGCCACCGCCACGTCGACTTCTTCCTCGTAGAAGTCGGCGATCTTGGTCAACATGGCATCGAGGGCGCCGGTCTGCTCGCCGACGCTGATCATCTGCACCACCATGGGCGGCATGAGGCCGGTTTCCATGAGCGGCGTGGACATGTCCTTGCCTTCCGAGATGCGCGCGCGCACGAACATGATGCCGTCCTGGACCACGGCATTGCCCGCGGTCTTGCTCACGATTTCCATGGCGTCGAGGATGGGAACCCCCGAGGCAAGCAAGGTGCCCATGGTGCGCGTGAAGCGCGCCACCACGGTCTTGCGCAAGACCGAGCCCAAGACGGGAATCTTGAGCAGCATCCCATCCCAAGCCAGCCGCCCCTTGCGGGTCCGCAGGATCAGGGTCCATGCGACATAGAGCACCACCAGCCCGGCCACGATGTAGGGCAGGTAGTTGCGCATGGCGTACGAGAGATCGATGACGAGCTGGGTGGGGGCGGGCAGCTTGCCGCCACCGAAGTCCTTGAACATCTTCTCGAACACCGGGATGACCTTGGTCAGAAGCACGACCACCACGATGGCGGCGATGAACAAGACGATGAGCGGGTAGCTCATGGCGCCCTTGATGCGGCGCTTGAGCTTCTGCGCTTTCTCCAGGTACACCGACAAGCGCTGCAGAATCGTGTCCAAGATGCCGCCTGCTTCGCCGGCCGCCACCAGGTTGACGAAGAGGTTGTCGAAGATCTTGGGGAATCGGCGCATGGCGTCCGACAGGGTGAGACCGCCCTCCACACTGGTGCGAATCTGGCCGAGGATCTTGCCGAAGCGTTTGTTCTCGGCCTGCGTGGAAAGGATTTCCAGGCACTGCACGATGGGCAAGCCGGCGTCGATCATGGTGGCGAAGAGGCGGGTGAACACCACGATATCGCTGGTCTTCACCCCGGTGCCGATGGTGGGCAGGGTGATCTGGATGGGCTGCTTTTTCACCGTGACCGGCGAGAGCTGCTGCATCTTGAGCTTGTTGTGGACGGCCTCTTCGTTTTCGGCCTCCATCACCCCCTTCTTGAGATCCCCGGTGCGCGTGCGTGCTTCCCAGATGAAGGCTTTGAGTTGCGCTGCCATGGCTTTCTACCCCCTCCCCAATGGCGGGCGGCCCGCCGACCGGCCGGGCAACGCCCCGCCGGTAGAGATGATCTGTTCCAATTCCTCGGGCTCGGAGCTGTGGCTCATCGCCTCTTCCAGGGTGACGAGCCGACGCAAGTAAAGACTGGCCAGGCTCTGGTTCATGGTCTGCATACCGGACTTGCCCTGTCCGATCTGCATGATGGAGTAGATCTGGTGAATCTTGTCCTCGCGGATGAGGTTGCGAATCGCGGGATTGGGGATCATCACCTCGAGCGCCGGAATGCGGCCCTGCCCCGAGGCGCGCGGCAGGAGGGCCTGGCTGATGACCCCTTCCAGCACGAAGGAGAGCTGGGCCCGGATCTGCGACTGCTGGTTCGGGGGGAATACGTCGATGATGCGGTTGATGGTCTGCACCGTCGAATTGGTGTGCAAGGTGGCGAAGCACAGGTGGCCGGTCTCGGCCGTGACCAGCGCCGCCTCGATGGTCTCGAGGTCGCGCATCTCGCCGATGAGCACCACGTCGGGATCCTGGCGCAAGATGTACTTCAAGGCCTTCTTGAAGGAATCCGTGTCGGCCCCGACTTCGCGCTGGTTGATCAGGCACTTCTTGTGCGGGTGAAGGTACTCGATGGGATCTTCGACGGTGACGATGTGTTCGTGGCGTTCCGAGTTGATCTTGTCGATCATGGCCGCGAGCGACGTGGTCTTGCCGGATCCGGTCGGGCCGGTCACGAGCACGAGGCCGCGCGGCTTGTTGCACAGCTCCTCGATCACGGGCGGCAGGCCCAGCTCGGCGAAGCTCTGCACCTTGAAGGGAACCGTACGGAAGGCACCGCCCACCGCGCCCCGCTGCATGAAGAGGTTGGCGCGGAAGCGCGCCACGCCGCGCACGCCGAAGGAGAAGTCGAGCTCCTTGTCCTCCTCGAAGCGCAGCTTCTGGGTGTCGGTCAAGACCGAGTAGCAGAGCTGCTTGGTGTCGACCGGCGAGAGCTGGTTGACCCGCAAGGGCACGAGCACCCCGTCGATGCGCAATTGCGGCGGCGAGCCGGTGGTGATGTGCAGGTCGGACGCGCCCTGCTCCACCATGGCCTTGAGCAACTGCTGGAGGTTGACGTTGAGCCCGGGCGCAGGTGCTGGCGTAGTGTCCAAATTCACACCTCTAGTCCGACGCCGTGATGCGCGCCACCTCTTCCACCGATGTGGTGCCTTCGCAGATCTTGCGCACGCCCGACATGCGCAGGGTGCGCATCCCACGCCGCACGGCCGCGGCCTTGATTTCCACGGCCGCCGCTCCTTGCAGCACGAGCTCCTTGAGCGGGTCGGTGAAGGGCATGACCTCGTAGAGCGCCACGCGGCCCTTGTAGCCCGTCATGCTGCACACCGGGCAACCCACACCGCGGTAGCAGATCGCGGTGTCGATCTCCTGATCCGTCCCGCCCAGGGCCTTGATCTCGTCCTTGGGCGTGGGAATGGGCTGCTTACAGCTCGTGCACACCTTGCGCACCAGGCGCTGTGCCTGCACGAGCTGCACCGCCGCCGTGACCAGGAAGGGCTCGACCCCCATGTTGAGCAAGCGGGTGATGGTCGAGGGCGCGTCGTTGGTGTGCAGGGTGGAGAGCACGAGGTGGCCGGTGAGGGCCGCCTTGACGGCGATCTCCGCGGTCTCGAAGTCGCGGATCTCGCCGATCATGATGATGTCGGGGTCCTGGCGTAGGAACGAGCGCAGCGCGGCCGCGAAGTTGAGCCCGATGTCGTCGTGCATCTGCACCTGGTTGATGCCCGGCAGGTTGAACTCGACGGGATCCTCGGCGGTGCAGATGTTGTCGGCGATCTTGTTCAGCTCGGAGAGCGCGGAGTACAGGGTCGTGGTCTTGCCCGAGCCGGTGGGACCGGTGACCAGCACCATGCCGAAGGGACAGTCGATGGCGGTCTTGAATTCCGCGATCTGGTCGGGTTCGAAGCCGAGCTTCGTCATGTCGAGCTGCAGGCTGCTCTTGTCGAGCAGACGGAGCACGATCTTCTCGCCGAACAGGGTGGGCAGAACCGAAACACGGAAGTCCATCTCCTTGCTCACCCCGACCTTGAGCTTGATGCGGCCGTCTTGCGGCAGGCGGCGCTCGGCGATATCGAGGTGGGCCATGATCTTGAGGCGGCTCGACAGCGCGGCCTTGAGCTTGGTGGGCGGCGACATCTCCTCGTGCAAGACGCCGTCGACGCGGAAGCGCACCCGGTAGCTCTTCTCGTAGGGCTCGACGTGGATATCGGAGGCGCCCTTCTGGATGGCCGAGAGCAGGATGTGGTTGCACAGTTTGATCACCGGCGCGTCGTCGGCCGCCTTCTCGAGATCCAGCGAGCTGGCATCCTCTTCGCCGGTGCCGCCCACCTCCACCTGCTCCTGGATCTCGCTCATCACCTGCTCGATATCCAGCTCCTTGCGTCGCTCGTGGTACTTCTCGATGGCTTGGGTGATGCTGACATCGGAAGCGACGACCACTTCGATGTTGTAGCCGGTCACGAACTTGAGGTCGTCGATGGCCAAGATGTTCGAGGGATCGGCGATGGCGATGATGAGGGAAGAGCCGGCGCGGTTGACCGGTATGACGCGGTGCCTCTCGACAACTTCCTTGGGCACCAGCGCGATCACGTCGGGGTCGATATCGAATTCGGACAGGTTGATGGCCGGGACGCCGTACTGCTTGGACAGGAACTGGGTGAGATCATCCTCTTGGATCGCACCTACCTTGATGAGGGTGTTCCCCAGGCGCTCGCCTGACTTCTTGCTCTCCTCCTGAGCGCGTTGAAGCTGCTCGGGCGAGATGATTTGGTCCCGGAGCAGTAGCTCCCCGAGTCGACTCATGTCTGCTACCGAACCGTCGACAGATGCGGACGGCCACTTGAGTTTTCCGGATCGTAACAGTGGGTCAGCGGGCTGGCAAGATTTGGCTCCCTGAACGTGGTCGCGCGCGCCGGCTCAGGCGGCCGAAGTCCTGTCTCAACGTCCTATTCGAAGGGGTCGACCCAGCCGGCCGCCTTGGAGGACTTGGCCGCTTTGGCGGGTTTGGCCTGCGGGGCGGGTTTGGATCCGGCGAACAGCTTGTCGGTGGGTGAGCGAGAGGCTTTGGCGCGCGGCGGTTTGTGCGACCTGGCTTGCGCCTTCTCGGACTCGGGCGCGGTCATTTGCGCCGACGGGGGCGCCTCTTTGCCCGGAGCTGCCACGGGCTGGCCCGGCGCAGCCGGGAAGGCCGGCACCGAGGTGGTAGGCAGCGGCTCGACGCGAGCCGTCGGCGACGGCGGCGTGGTCGGGGGCGCGACAATCACCGTGGGCTGTGGGGTGGGGATGAGCAGCTTGAGCACGAGTACCGCGAGGAACATTCCCCCGAGGGCCAACGAACCACCGATCAGGAGGTAGAGCAGCTTGGACCTGACGCCGGCGCTGGCTTGCGCCGAGTGCACGGGCTCGGCCAGCCGCACCTCCTCGCGCGCGAGGTAAGGTTCGCGCGATAGCGCACGCCCCTCGCGAGCTGCGGCTTCTTGCTCCTCCGCGACGAGCGGGTTGTCAGTCACCAAGGTGCGCTCCTCTGCGGGGGGAGCAAGCTGCAGGTTGGGCCCCGAGCCGCGCCGACTCGTCTCTGCGGGAAGAGGGAAGACCGGTACCACCGCAATGGGTTGCGGCTCCGGCGTCGGGGTCGTCGGCTCGAGAAGGACCGGCTCCGGCGTGGGCTCCGGCTCCGGCGTGGGGGCCTTGGCCGGCAACACCAGCTTGGCCAGAAGGTCGTCGTAGGCGAGGTTCGCTGGCGAACCCGCCGTCTCCGTGGCTTCTCCCTCTTCCGGTGCGCCCTCCGGCGGGGCCGGCGGCGGCGGCATGAAGGTGCCTGCAACGACCGGACCCGGCGTTTCCAGAATCAGATCGAGACCATCTTCGAGCTCCTGCTCGCCGTCATGCTGGGTCTGACCTGACTCATCCTCGACGAGGAGGTCAGCGATGTCATCGACAGACGCGTCATGCGAACCATCGGTCTTATGTGTCGGCCCGGGGCCAGTCGACATTTGCAAAATCCTTTCTGAAGCCTCACCGCGGCTAGGGTGAGACAAGGGGGCAATGAAGTTTCTCGTTGGTGGGCTTCAAAGTCAATCCCCGTCGTACGGTACACCACGTTTGACAGATAATGGCCACGTACTAAGGTTGGCCTCTGGCAACCGCTGATGTCCAAACAGAATTTCGGCTACTCCTCGTCCCGTCGCCCCGCCCCGCGGCGCCGCCCGCAAGCGCCCGGCTCGCGCCGCCCTACACTTGTGACAACGCGCCACGGGGTCTACCGCGTGCCGGACGACGTAGCACGCCGCGTACGTCTCGGCCACCCTTGGGTTTTTCGCGAAGCCCTGGGCAGCCGCCGCATGACGGAAAGCACGGGCAGCCTGGTCGAATTGGCATCGAACGGCTTCGTGGCCCGCGGCTTTGTCGACAGCGAGCACAGCATCGCGGTGCGCATCCTCACCCGTGACCCCAGTGAGCGCGTGCACCCTGGCGCGGGTGCCATCGCCGCTCGCTTCCAGCGCGCCGTGCAACTGCGCTGGCAGATCCTGGGCAGCCGGCGCCCGACCGCGCTGCGCCTCTTCTCCGGCGAGAGCGAAGGCTTGCCCGGGGTGACAGTCGATCGCTATGGCGACTTCGTGGTGGTGCAGTGGCTGTCGGCCGGCGCCCTGCCCTGGCGTGACGAGCTCTACGAGGCCATCACCGCCCAGGTTGCGCCGGCCGGCATATACGACCAGCGGCGGCTGCGACCGCTGGCCGGCCGGCCCGCGCCCGAGCCGGCCGTGCGCGCCGCGGGCAAGCAAGCGCCGCTCGAGATCGTCGTCGAGGAAGAGGGCTGCCGCTTCGGCGTCGACGTCACGGCCCCCCTTGGGGTCGGTTTCTTCCCCGACCTGCGTCTCGGACGCGAGGCCGTGGCCCGTCGGGCCGCCGAGCGGCGCGTGCTCAACCTCTTCTCCTACACCGGCGCCTTCTCGGTGCGCGCCGCCAAGGCCGGCGCGGCGGAGGTGGTGGCTGTCGACACCTCGGCCAAGGCACACGCGAAAGCGCGGCGCAACTACGAGCTTTCCGGCCTCGATGCGCAAGGCCTCGAGCTTGTCACCGCCGATGCCCTGAAGACGCTCGCTGAGTTCGCCGCGCGCAAGCGTAGCTTCGACCTCATCATATGCGACCCACCCACCTTCTCACACGGCCCTGCGCGCCCCTTTTCCGCCACCGCGGACTTGGCCGAGCTCGCGGGTATGGCCGCACGGGTTCTCACGCCGGGCGGCTTCCTGGCCTTCGCCTGCAACGCGGTCAAGTTGTCCGCCGCCGAGGTCGATCGCGCCATCGCCGAGGGCGCGGCGGCCTGTCGTTGCGACCTGCGCATCGTCGAACGCGCGGGATTGCCGCCGGACTTCCCGGTCCATCCCGGCTTTCCCGAGGGCAACTACCTCAAGTTCGTGCTGGCGGTGAAGGCTTAGGACCCGCTCGAAGATATCTGTGGAGTCTGCCCCGTCCACAGCCGGTCGGGGATTCGCAAAGGCAACACGCACGCAGCATGCCGAGAGCAAGAGACGCGGAGTCTTGGCGGCTGCCATGACTCCGCACCTGGGTCGAATCTGGATCAGGAGCCGCCGTGCTTCCCGGGCGTCTCGTCTTGCTCGCCGGTCGTGGGCGCGGCGGCTTGCGGTCGCGCCGGGGTGTCTTCATTCGCCACCACGCGCCGGCGCGCGGCCAGCCTGCGGAGCTGTCCAGCGAGCACCGCGCCGACCACCAGCGTGGCGCCCCACTTGCCGATGCCCCCACGACTTGTGCCGCCCAGGTCGCAATCGCAACCCGAGCTGGCGCCCGACGTAACCAGGTTGCCGGTTCCGCCCGTCGACGACCCCCCGCTGCCGCCGCTGCCGCTGCCGGCCCCGCCGCCGCTGCCGCTGCCGGCCCCGCCGCCGCTGCCGCTGCCGGCCCCGCCGCCTGTCATGCTTGAGGTGCCGCCGCCAATGCCGCCGCGACCCGCTTTTCCCTCTCCGCCACTGCCGCCGCCCATGCCGCTGGAACTGGTCGCGCCGCCGGTACCCGCGCCGCCCGTGCCGTTCCCACCGCCAGCTCCAACCCCGCTCCCGCCGGCGTTCGTGCTTCCACCAGCCGCGCCCCCCCCCGACCCACTTGAGCCGCCTCCGGCTCCGCCCCGGCCCGTCGCTCCTCCCCTGCCCCCGCCGTCAGCCCCGCCCGACCCGCCCGACCCGCCCGGTCCGCCGCCAGAGCCGCCCCGGCCCGAGTCCGCCCCGATCCCGCCGTCCTGACCGCCACGTGAAAGCATCTTCACCAACTCCTCTGCCATAAGCATGAACGCCCCTTCGCCTTCCGGCGCGGAGTTGGTCTGTCTCACTGCGGTAGGACGATCGGAAACACCCTGACACCACTGCAGCCTTCCGTCGGCGGCGATGTTCTTCACGAGCTGCGACCAGGTCTTGCGGATGTAGGGTTCGTAGGTTGCCCGGTCGAGGTACCCCCGGTTGACGCCGAACGCGAAGCAGTATCCGAAGAACGCGGAGGAGATGGAGTCCATCTGCGGATACTGGTTGTAGTTGAGCAGACTGGTGCGCCACATGCCATCCGCGCCGAGCCCCGGCACCTGGCGTAGCGCATCGCACATCTCCTTGAACTGCTCGATGTAGTACGGCATGTCCGCATGGCCCGTGGGCATGTACTCCATGATCCGCGCCAGCCCCCCAATCGCCCAGGCGACGCCTCCGGACCAGAATACCTGCGTTCCCTTGAAGTTGTTGTCGCGCCACCAGAGCTTGTACTGGGTACTGTACAGATTCCTTGCAGTGTTCTTCCAGGACGTGCCGAGGTTGGTCAACAACGGTGTCACGACCGACTCCTGGGTGTCTTTGTACACTTCGTAGACACGCGGCACGGCCGTGGGGCTCATGTACAACCAGTCGACCAGTCCCCAGGTCATGGTGCGATTGCCGAGCATGCTTCGCACGTTGTCGAGCGCCGGCTTGCACATGCGGTTCAGGTTGGCCGGGTTTCTGTCAAACAAGTAGACGTCGATGAAAACCTGCAGCGGGCACTGCGAGTTGTCGCGCGCGCCGGTTCCCCCCGACGGGGTCCAGTTCGCGTTGTTCCCCCATGCCATGAGACCGTCGAGCAGGAACTTCTCGCCGGTCAGCCGGTAGGCGGCGGCGACGCCGCACATGTACGCGCCCACGTCCCAGATGTAGTTCCTCCAACTGGCGGTGTAGTTGCGGTAGAAATCGCTCAAGTCGGTCACGCCTCGGCTGAGCCTGTATCTCGCGCACTTGACCACGATGCTCTTGATGGCATCGAGAGCGAACTCCTCATCGACGGCCTTGCTGGATGACTCGATGAAGTCCGACTCGGCACAGGAGCTCGCCAAGACGGCCCCGACGGTTCCCGCCGCGGTCACTTGGAGGAACTGTCGTCTCGAGGCCAGCTCGACGTGACCCTGGGTCTTCTGGAGGTCGGAAGCCATTCTGCCGCGCGGCCGGGTCTCGGTCTTCTTCTTCATGGCACGATGTCCTTTCGAGCACCCTTGGCGCTCGCGGGCCTGGGTGGATCGAAACGGGGTTTGCAGCGTCCGAGAACCTCTCGATGCCGCGTGACGCGGTGCGAGCCTTCGTCCGGCGCAACGAAGGCCGAAACTATATCATTGATCATGCGGTCGGGCGCCAGAAAGCTTCTATCCTTGGGCCCGTGTCCGTCCGTGCCTCATCCGCCGTGCTGCCGTGCCTCACCGACTTTGACCAGTTGGCGCGGTGATCAGGCGCGCACCCGTATTCTTGCGATCAGCTAGATCAGCCCCGATTCCCTGGATACCCCTGCCAATGGCGTTACGCGATAGACCGCAGGCGCGGCTCACCTCCGAGACACCGCCGTGACCGAGAGCGCGTGCTTGGTTGGCGGTCATCAGCCGGCGTGTCCGCTCGTCCAGCAGCGGCCACAGGCTCGCGAGCCTCGCCCGAAGCCCGAGCGAAGTTCCTGTAGCTCCGTTATCCGATATCTCACGCATCCGTCTGGTCGCGGTGCGCAAAGCCGCAAAGGGCATAGAAACGCCTGCTGGCGATGAGGGCGGTGATTCCGATGGATTCATGGCGAGCGCTGGTGCAAGATTCCCCCCCGTCCGAGCTGGCCGTACCCCAGGAGTCGACCGACCACCCGTTGTACATCCGTTGGTCGACTCCACCAACTGACCCAACCAGAGGAGGAATCATGGCAACAAGGAAGGCAAAGGGACCTGCTATCGTCGTCAAGAAGAGCGGCAAGTCCGTCATGCCGAAGATCATCTTCGCAAACGCATCCCCGCGTTCGCTAGGCGGCGTGTCGCTGTTTGATGCCGGAAATCGCATCAATGCGCAAACCGTGGCGAATTTCGCCTCAGAACAGGAGGTGACCACGCGTGCCGTGAGCCGGCTGCGCGATGCGGGTTTCGAGATCCTGCAAGTCTCGCCGTTCACGATCAACATCGCCGGGTCGCAGGCTACGTACGAACGTGCATTCAACACCAAGCTCAACACCGAGGAGCGTCCGGTCATCAAGCCGGGCGGGGTCGAGACCACGGGCACCTTCATCGACTGCCCGGAGACGGAGATGTCCGGTCTCATCGCGACGGCGGGAAGCACGATGGGTGACCTGCTCGAGGGCGTGGCCATTGAGGAGCCCCGGTATCTGATGGCACCTTCCATGTTTGCCCCGCACAAGGCCTACTGGCACCTGGACGTGCCGGCGGGGGTATCGCTCGGCTGCAACGCCGACAAGGCGCACCGATCGGGCATCACAGGCAAGGGCATCAAGGTCGCCATGGTGGACAGCGGATGGTTCAAACACCCGTTCTTCGTCAATCGAGGCTACCGAGCCGCGCCCGTGCTGCTCGGGCCGGGCGCCGCGAATCCGCTCAAGGACGAGAGCGGACACGGCACGGGCGAATCGGCGAACATCTTCTCCTGCGCGCCCGACGTCGAGCTGCTGCCGGTGAAGATCAACTTCGCCAACTCGCTGGGCGCCTTCAACGCGGCGGTAGGGCTGAACCCGCACATCATCACGTGTAGCTGGGGCAGCGACACGGGCACGAGCACCACGCTCAGTGCGGCGAATCAGGCGCTGGCGGCGGCCATCGCGGCGGCCGTGGCGTCGGGAATCGTCGTCGTCTTCTCCGCCGGCAACGGCCACGTCGGCTTCCCCGGCCAGCACCCCGATGTCATTTCCGCCGGTGGGGTCTTCATGGGTGTGGATGAAAGCCTGCGGGCATCGGACTACGCGAGCGGCTTCAACAGCGTGATCTACCCGGGACGCCGGGTGCCCGATCTGTCGGGCCTCGTGGGCATGAAGCCGGGCGCCAACTACATCATGCTGCCGGTCGAACCGGGGGACGATCTCGACGTGCTCAAGGCCGGCGGCGTGCACCCCAACGGGGATGAGACGACGAACAACGACGGATGGGCGGCGTTCAGCGGCACCTCCGCTGCCGCGCCCCAGCTCGCGGGCGTGGCCGCGCTCATGAAGCAGGCCTGTCCGAAGCTCACCCCGGCGCAGATCAAGAGCATCTTGATGAGCACCGCACGGGACGTGACGACCGGCAAGTGCAACGCGACCGCGCTGACCCCCGGCGGCGTGACCTCCGTCGTCGGCCCCGATGCCTCGACCGGCAACGGGCTCGTCGATGCACACAAGGCCGTGCTTTCGGCGAAGGTGAAGTGCCTCTCGATCGGCCCGATCAAGCCGATCACGATCAAGCCGATCGAGCCGATCACGGTCAAGCCGATCGAGCCGATCACGCCTCAACCCATCAAGCCGATCAAGCCCATCGAGCCGATCACGCCTCAACCCATCAAGCCGATCACGCCCATCAATCCCCAACCGATCAAGCCCGCCAGGCCCGCCGACCTTCCGGCCGCGCAGGCGTCCGCGGACAAGGTCTCGTTCGAGGAGGACCAGCCGCCGCTGTCGGAGGAAGACGCCGCGGCATTGCAGGACATGATTGCGGGCTCGGACTTCGATCCGGACGCATAGTCATCGGCAGTCCGGCCGCCTTGGCTCCTCGTCGGGGCCAAGGCGTGCCGAACGGCCAATCTCGGTCGGCGAAGGGATGAGAAGGCTCCTCCTCCTCAGCATGCCCTTCGGAGCGTTGGAGCGCCCCGCGGTCGGGCTGAGCTTGCTTGCCGCCAGGCTCGCGCGCGACGGGCTCGCGTCCGATGTCCGATACCTGTCCTTCACCTTCGCGGATCTGCTGGGCGTGGAGGAATACCAATGGATCTCTTCCACGCTGCCGTACATCGCCTTCGCTGGCGATTGGTGCTTTGCCGAGGATCTCTACGGCTCACGCCCCTTTGCCGATGCCGAATACATCGCGCGGGTGCTGCAAGGCACCTGGCGCTTCAACGCCGAAGACATCGCCAGGGTCAAGGCCGTGCGCACCATGGCAGCCGGCTTTCTCGACCATTGCATGGCCGCCATCCCTTGGCAGGAATACGGCGTGGTCGGGTTCACCTCCACCTTCGAACAGAACCTCGCTTCGCTGGCGCTGGCGAAGCGCGTGAAGGCGACGTACCCCCACATCGCCACCGTATTCGGGGGTGCGAACTGGGAAGGCGAAATGGGCGAGGAGCTGCACCGGCAGTTCAGCTTCGTCGACTACGTCTGCCCGGGTGAAGCCGACGAGAGCTTCCCCGCGCTGGCCGCGCAGCTCGCGGCCGGGTCGGTGAAGCCGGCGACGCTTCCGCCCGGTGTCGTCTATCGCTCGGGCCTGCGGACCCACTCCACGGGACGATCGGCACCGGTAAAAGACCTGGACGCCCTACCCGTGCCGGACTATTCGGACTACTTCCGCGAATGGTCGGAGAGCGGGGCCTCGCTTGCGACGGCGCCGATGCTGTTGGTCGAGACGTCACGCGGGTGCTGGTGGGGCAACAAGTCCCACTGCGCGTTCTGCGGCCTGAACGGATCATCGCTGGCGTATCGAAGCAAGAGCGGCACCCGCGCCCTGGAGGAGATGCGGTTTCTGGCGGATCGGTGGCAGACCGATCGAATCGAAGTGGTCGACAACATCCTCAACATGCGTCACTTTGCCGACCTGTTGCCCGCGCTCGCGGCCGACGGCAGGCCATGGGAGATCTTCTACGAGGTCAAGGCGAACCTCTCGCGCGAGCAGATCGCGAGCTTGCGTGCGGCGGGTGTGGCTCGCATCCAGCCGGGTATCGAGAGCCTGAGCGACCATGTGCTCAGGCTGTTGCGCAAGGGGATCTCGGCGCTGCGCAACGTGCAACTGCTCAAATGGTGCCGTGAACTGGGTGTCGGGGTGGATTGGAACATTCTCTACGGCGTCCCGGGCGAAACGCGCGACGACTATGATCAGATGCTCGCCATGCTTCCCGCCATCGAATTCCTCGAGCCGCCCGTGGCCTGCGGACCGATTCGGATGGACCGCTTCAGCCCTTATTTCGAGAATCCGGACGCGTTCGGGCTGATCAATGTGCGGCCCATGGAACCGTACGCGTTCCTGTATCCCTTCGCGCACGAGAGCCTGATGCGCATCGCCTACCACTTCGATTTCGACTACCGTCCCGACCGGTCGGTGGCCGGCTGCGCGGACGAGGTGATCCGTTTCGCCGAGGCATGGCGGCGAAAGGAGGATCGGGGATTGCTCTCCCTGCTGCATCGGCCCGATGGCTCGGTGCGACTGCGGGATACGCGACCGGACGCGACGATGCGCGAGGTCGCGTTGGCCGGCAACGAGGCGGCGGCGTATGAGTTTTGCGACGAGTGCCGCACCTTCGACGCGATCGTGCGATACCTGCGCGGGCGCTCGTCCGGCGAGACCATCACGGAGGAAGGCGTGCGCGGGTTTCTCGAATCGCTGGCCGCAAATCGGCTGATGCTCACCGACGGGCGCAACTGGTTGAGCCTTGCCGTGCGCGTCCAAGCAGCGGCATGCGTCGATTCAATGGCTTGCACGTCGCCATCGGCGCGGGCCATAACCAAGGCAGGCGTATCCACATGACCCTTCCCGATCGCAGTTCCGCTTTGGACCCCGAAAGAAACGTCTCCGCTCAGGTCGTGCTCGCGGCTGCGGGCGGGGCGCGACCCGGACCGAAGACGCGCATCACGTCGGACAACATCCAGGCGTGGTTGCCGTCCCCTGAGACCGTCGTGCGGGTCTCCGGCGCGCTTGGCGATTTGGGCTTCGAGGTTGGGCAATGCGTGGGCAACAGCTTGTCGATTGCCGGGCCGGTCCGGCTCTTCGAGTCCTGCTTTCGCACCCGGCTTCGCGAACGTGGCGCCGGCATCCGGTTTGCGCATGGTGGCGAGGAGCTGGCGGCAGACCGGATCCCGGCCGAGCTTCGGGCGCAAGTCGTCGCGATCACCTTCACGCCACCACCCGATTTTGGCCCAGGCACCGGCAGCTTCGTGTAGCTTGGGTTCACCAGCCAAAGTTGGTGAACCGCCGGTGACGTAGGGATGAAGAAGACCCCCGTGGCCTGACCTGCAGCCCAGCACTTCAGCCTGAAGCCTGGAGACTGGGGCCCTGCAGCCTTGACGCCGCTGCCGAAGAAACCGTTGCGGCACGCGAAGAATCTCGGATGTAGTAGAACAGATATCTTCGGGCGGGGCCTCAAGGCGCAGCCGCGGCGAAGGCCTGCCCGATGCGCCGCCCGGCCTGGGTCGGATCGGGGGCGTTGTCGACCGCGGCGATGGCGGCGGCGCCGCTCGCGCCGGCCAATGCGACGCTGGCCACGTTGTCGAGGCTGATGCCGCCGATGGCCACGACAGGGACGCGCACCCGGCTCGCCACCTGGCGAAGCGCGGCCAGTCCCACCGCCGGATCCGCGTCGGCCTTGCTCTCGGTCGAAAACACGGGGCCGAACCCGATGTAGTCGGCTCCGGCCGCCGCGGCGGCTTCCGCCTGCTCCAGGGTTTGCGCCGAGATGCCGACCTTGAGTCGCGCAAGCCCGAAGCGGTCGCGCAGGCGCACGACGTCCGCAAGCGGCAGATCGTGCTGGCCGATGTGGACCGCGTCGGCGCCCACCACGAGGGCGACGTCGAGCCGGTCGTTCACGCACAGGGGAATCTGTCGCTTGGCGCACGGCTGGCGCAGGGCATGGCCGAGGGCGCACAAGTCCGCGGGGCCAAGCCCCTTGCCGCGCAACTGCAGACAGCATGGCCGGGCGTCGAGCAGGCTGTCGGCATGGCGCAGGATCCGCGTCACGTCGACAGAAGTCCCCTTCACATCGAGAATTGCGTAGTAGCCTTGAAACGGTCGCGCCACGGGCATGGCCAGTTCTTGCACGCCCGGGCCGACTCGTCGACCGCAAGCTCATGCCCACGCCCTTCAAACTCGTGACCGACCTTCGCCCCGCCGGCGATCAGCCCCAGGCTATCGACCAACTGGCGGCCGGCGTGGGACGCGGCGACCCCGTGCAGGTCCTGCTCGGCATCACGGGCAGCGGCAAGACCTTCACCATGGCGCACGTCATCGCGCGCGTGCAGCGGCCGACCTTGGTCATCGCACACAATAAGACGCTCGCCCACCAGCTCTTCCGCGAGTTCAAGGATCTGTTCCCGGACAACGCGGTCCACTTCTTCGTCAGCTACTACGACTACTACCAGCCCGAGGCCTACGTGCCCGCGACCGACACCTTCATCGAGAAGGACTCGCTCATCAACGAGGAGATCGATCGCATGCGACACGCCGCCACCTATGCCCTGCTCACCCGCCGCGACAGCATCATCGTGGCCTCGGTGTCGTGCATCTACGGCATCGGGGCGGCCGAGGCCTATCTCGGCATGAAGATCGACCTGGCGGCCGGGGCCGAGGTGCGACGCGACGCCGTCCTGCGCCGCCTGGTCGAGATCCAGTACGAGCGCAACGACATCGATTTCTCGCGCGGCACCTTCCGCGTGCGCGGCGACGTGGTCGAAATCTTCCCGGCCTACGAGCGCGAGAAGGCCTTGCGCATCGAATGGTGGGGCGACGAGATCGAGGCCATCTCCGAGGTTGATCCATTGCGCGGCAAGGTGCTGCGCAAGCTCGACGAGGTGTCCATCTTCCCCGGCTCGCACTACGTCACGCCAGCCGACGAGCTGGTGCGCGCCATGAGCACCATCAGGGAGGAGCTGCGCGGGCGGCTTGGCGAGCTCAAGGACGGAAACCGGCTGGTGGAAGAGCAGCGCCTGTCGCAGCGCACGCTCTACGACCTGGAGATGCTCGAACAGATGGGGCGTTGCAAGGGCATCGAGAACTACTCGCGCCACCTGTCTGGCCGTAAGGCGGGCGAACCGCCGCCGACCTTGATCGACTACTTCCCCGACGACTTCTTGGTGCTGGTCGACGAGTCGCACCAGACCATCCCGCAGATCTCGGCCATGCACAAAGGCGACCGCTCGCGCAAGGAGACCCTGGTCGAGTACGGCTTCCGTCTGCCCTCGGCGCTCGACAATCGCCCCTTGCGCTTCGAGGAGTGGGAAGCGCGCGTGCGCCGCATGATCTGCGTCTCGGCCACCCCGGGCGACTACGAGATCGAGCGCGCCCAGGGCGTGCTTGTCGAGCAGATCATCCGGCCCACGGGCCTGCTCGACCCGGAAATCGAGGTGCGCCCGGTGGCAAGTCAGGTCGACGACCTCCTGGGCGAGATCCGCGAGCGCGCAAAGCTCGGCGACCGCGTGCTGGTCACCACCTTGACCAAACGCCTGGCCGAGGACTTGACCGAGTACTACGGCGAGCTCGGGGTGCGCGTGCGCTACCTGCACTCGGACATCGACACCCTGGAGCGCATCGAGATCTTGCGCGACCTGCGCCTCGGCGAATTCGACGTGCTGGTGGGCATCAACCTTCTGCGCGAGGGCCTGGACCTGCCCGAGGTGTCGCTGGTCGCCATCTTGGACGCCGACAAGGAGGGCTTCCTGCGCGCCGAGCGCTCGCTCATCCAGACCATCGGCCGCGCCGCGCGCAATGTGCGCGGCAAGGTCATCATGTACGCGGATCGCGAAACCGAGTCGATGAAGAAGGCCATCACCATCACGCGCCAGCGACGGGCGGCGCAAGAGGCGCACAACCGCAAGCACGGCATCACCCCGAAAACCATCGAGAAGGCCATCCACGACCTCGCCGGCACGGCGCAAGACGACCGCTGGGATCCGCCCAAGGCGCTCCTGCCCAAGAAGGGCCGGAAGGCCATGGCGCCCGAGGATCTGCCCGCGCTTGTCGCCTCGCTCAAGAAAGAGATGTTCGACCTGGCGGAAAAGCTCGAATTCGAGAAGGCGGCGGCGATCCGTGATCGCATCGAAGAGCTGGAAGAGCTGGGGCTCGACCTCGGGTAGGTGCGAACGTCGCCGGTCGTGCGGTTGTTTTCACCACAGAGAACACATGCGCCGATAGGCCAGCCGCCAGATGCGGATGCCTTCCTCTTCGCTGTCCTTCGCCACGTCGGCGTCCAGCTCCTCGCGAGCCGCCCCCGTGCCCCGCGGCGAGCGGCGGCGGACGGTGAGCCGAGGCGCGCGCTCCCGAGGAGCCTACGGCCGGCCGGCCGCCGTCACCTCGGGGGAGTGGGCGCCACAGCATTCGATCTCCTCTCGATCGGCGCATCGACAACCGAGTGGACGCGAATGCTGACGGTGAGGGCTCCGCGAGCGATGGAAGCTTGGACAGCGACCCAACAGGCGACACCGGTATCGATGGTGGCAACGGCGCCGGCCTCGATGACGCCCACGATGCAGGCGCGTGCCCTGCCGGGCAGGTTCTCCGCTACCAGTCACCGGGATGCGGCTCCGAGGCGAAGCCCGTGTGCGGCTCTCGGCGTCAGGATGCGTGCTTCCGTGCCGTGTGCAGTTGCAGGGGCGAAACCATCTCCCGCTGCGACTACGCAACCGAGCCATTCGCCTTCTACGGCCCCTGCACTGACGGCATCCTGGACTAGCGCGCATCATTCACCGCACGGTGGGTGCTGACCCCGGGCTGGCGCAATTCGCGTGGGCGTAGCCAGGCTCAGGACCCGCGAGAAGACATATGTGTGAATTGGGGCGGCTGAGACACGTGAGTCCAGCGGGCGCAGCCCGCTGGACTCACAGGTCGGTTGGCGAGGCGCGAGGAGGAGGAGGAATACTCGACGTATTGCGACGACGAGCAACGGCGCCAGCCGGGCGCCTCGACCGCCCAAATTCACACATATGTCTTCTCGCGGGTCCTTACCGCCCGCGGGACCCGCCGAAGGCAGGCGCGAGCCCGTGGCCATCGCCACGGATGGCGGGCCCAAGATCGTCGGCGGCCTCGTAGGGCAGAACCGCTGCATACGTCTCACGTCAGGGGGAACTTCGGGCTGGACCTTGGCACTGCCTTTTCGCGGTCCAAGGCCGCGCGTCCAAGGATGCCGTGATCTCCCCCGGGCTACGCCCCGTGACGTCCGCGCCAGTGGCGGTAGGCAGCCGCCAGCTCGGGCGCGTAGGCGTCGATGAGGCGCTGGCCTGTGTCCACCGCGGCTTTCTCGATGCGAGCGTGAAGCGCGAAACCATCAGCACCGACGCGCGTGTCGCGGGCGCCCGGCGGAAACTCGGCCAGCAGCGCGCGGTCCGTCACGGGATGCATCTCTTCGTGCAGGATCTGGCACAGCACCTGGTCAAGGGGCGCCGCCAGGGCCACGGCGACGACGTGGCCGGCAGCACGCGCCGTGCTGCGTCCATGCGTCCCGCCCTCGGAACGGAGCGAGGGACAGTCGAGAACCTCGAGCGCAGGTTCCGGCGCGCCGGCCTGCGACCAAAGCGCCGTGCGCACGCGAGCGACGGAGGCAGCCGCCGCCAGGAAGTCCGCGGCCCGGCGCGCACTCGCGGGCTCGTCCGCTCGCCATTGTCGCTCCACCTCGGCAGCCTCGGCCAGGAGCGCCTCGGCGAACCGGGAGCAAAGCCGCCGGTCGGCGGCACCTCCGGCGGGGAACAGCCGATCTCCAGCGAGCGCATCCAGCAAGCCGGCAAGATCCGCGGTGAAAAGCGGTAAGCCCTGCAGCAGCAACCGACCCGGCGCCGCCAGGTATGCATCGCGAAGCGCGGTCGACCAGGAGCGCGGCTTTCTCCTGCAATCGAAGAGAGACGCGGCGTCGCGGCCGAGATCGAGTAGGGACAGCACGTGGTAGTGGAGCTCGACGTGCAGGCGGCGGCGTACGGTGATCACAGCACGGGCCTCACGGGGCTGGCCCATGGCTTGCGCAGCCAGCCGCCCTCGCCGGCAAGGATGGGCACGCGCACGCGGGCAAGCACGCGCTCGCTCACGGCTTGGTCCCGCCGGGTCAGGCAGACCATGTCCTGCGCCCGGAAACGGGGCCCGAGGAAGGTGACGCCCCGGCCACCATCCGGGTTGAGCAGTTCGCGAAGGGAAGCAGGAAGGCGAGGCAGGGCGGCGCCCAGCCAGAGAACGTCGAATTGCCCGGAGCCGGCACCGGCCCGGCGCGAGCGCAGCTCGACGGGCGTGCCGGCAAGGAGGCGGGCCAGGGCTCGTCGGGACCACACTCCGCCCACGTGGACAGCCACCACGTGTCCGCTCGCACCGACCAGCGCCGCCAACAGGGCCGCCATGTAGCCACGTCCGGCGACCAAGTCCACCGCCGAATCGCCGGGCCCCGGATTCATGGCTTCGAGGGCCGTGACGTAGGTGCTGATGCCGAGGTGGCGGGCTACGTCGCCCTCGCGCGCGCACGTCGCGGTCCAATCAGAGAGCATGGCTGCGGTCTCGTCCTCGGGCAGATAACGCTCCGGCGCGGTCTTCAGCAGGGCCTCGACCAGCGCGGCGGTCCTGAGCGTGCCGGCCTCGAGCAGGCGGCGGACCGATTCCTCGCGGCGCCTCACGAAGGGATTCCTCACCTGCAGGCCCATGGGCAGGCCCGGAGGCGACCCGCCCGGAGGCGCGGCTTTCGCGCGACCCTCGCCTCGCGCCTTGCCCTGCCGGCCCAGACTGAGGAGCTGATTCCGCGTGCCCTCGCTCATCAGATCCTCCTGCTCGCGCAGGCTGCGCGCGAAGACGCTGTCGATGCTGCGACCCTGGCCGCGGAAGCGCCGGGCGATCTCGCTCACCAGGGCCGGATAGTGGTCGTACATGAATTCCACCCTGGCCTCGAAGCTCACCTCGCGGCTCGGATCCACCAACTCCGCGCCGAAGACCCCGTCGTACCAGCTCTTCCACCACGCGGGCCGGTAGAAACGAGCGCCGTGGCGGGCCTCGTACGCGGCCATGTTGGCGTGGACGTGGGAGCCCGGGTAGAGACGAAAAGGGTCGATCGACAGCCAGCCGCAGGTCTCGCCGGCGGCGGTGAACAGACCCTCGACGAACTCGAAGGTCTGGCGCATCGAGGACAATGTCTCTCCCGGATGGCCCACGATGATATTCGCGGCCCAGTTCAGGCGGTGCTTGCGGCTGTGCACAGCCAGCCGTTCGAGGGCTGCCAGGTAGCGAACCGGCTGGTTGCCCTTGCGCATGATCGCGAGCATCTCCGGGCTCCCGCTCTCCACTCCGACGCCGATGGAGAAACGCGCGCGCGCCAGGAGGTCGACGTCCTCTTCCGCCAGGTCATCCGAGCGCGCCAGGGCCCAGTACTGTCGCGGCAGGAGCCCCTCGCGCACGATCCCCGTCAGGACCTCGCGCCGCCAGCGTCTGTGAAAGCCGAAGAGCGGATCTGCGACGTTGACCACCCACTTCTCGAGCGGCGTGATGCGGGCCAGGCGGCGCAACTCCTCAAGCGCGCGCTCAGGCGAAAAGGCCCGCCACGCCGATCCGCTTTTGGAGCGTTCCATGCAGAAGCTCCACCTCGGGTACGAGCTCGGCCAAGCGCTCGACCGCCGCACCGGCGGCCGACATGCGGTTGTAGGACACGGCGCGTACGCCGATGGCCAGACACAGCTCGAGCACGTCGGGAAAGCAGCGCCAGTTCTGTCTGGTCGCCACGAAGCAGACCTGCACCGGCACGCCAACATCACGCAGATTGAGGGCCGCGCGAATCGTGTCGTCGAAGGACTGTGCCCCCTTGAGTCGGTCGTGCGTGGCGGCTTCGGCCGCCAGAAAAGTCAGCTGCACCGAGCGGACACGCGCCGAGGCCAGCCGCTCGGCCGTGGCGGCCGTGACGTGGCGGCCGTTGGTGACAAGCGCCACGTCGGTGGCGAGCGCGCAGGCCCTCTCGATGATCGTCAGTGCGTCCCGGTGCAACAGGGGCTCGCCGCCGGTGATGGTGAGGTGATCGGCCCGGCTTTGACGGACCGCCTTCTCGATCAAGGCGAGGTGCTCGGCGGTTTCGAGTTGGCCCCTCGGGTAGGCTTCCTTCGACGCGCCCGTCTCGCGGTTCCAGACGTTGTAGCAGTGGACACAGTGCTGATCGCAAGCGGTGGTCAGCTCCAGTTCGAGGTGGGGGACTTTTTGCGGACTCGCTCGATCCAGTATGCCCACGGCTCTCCGCTGTCCGGCTAGCTCTTCGCTCGGCCGCCCAGGCGGGCCCGCAGATCTGCCGGAAGTCGGTCACACAGCTTGGAGAGGCGCGCGAGCAGGAAGGGCACGTCTTCCTGGGCGATCTCCCAGATCTTGAGGGCGTCGATCTTCCAATAGTGGTGCACGACCAACTCCCGGAGCCTGGACATATCCCTCCATCGGGCAATCGTTCCCCAGCGAAACTGTTGGACGTGGCAGACGATTCTGCCGGGGCACAGGGCCTGGAGCACGCGCCAGGGTTTCTTCCCGCATGCGCAGGGCAGCGAGAAATGCGATGCGCCACCGGGAAGAGGGGGCTTTTGGGGGCTGCGGGCGTGCTTGCGGCGCGGTGCTGCCCAAGCTCTTCGCCGGCCCGGAATTCAACGTGCAACGAAGGAAGCGGACGGTGAGCGATCCCGCCCTCGGCGCGACCGACCTCGCGGAGCAAAGTCGTGACCGCGTCCTACGCGCGCGGCCAATCGTGCACGAATCCTGATAGCATCACCCGCGTGCATCGTCAAAGTGCCTCGAAGACCCAAAGCGTGCTGCTCAAGCCGGCGGATCCGTTCGACCTCATCCGCTGGCTGGCGCGCAGCCAGAGCGATCCCAGAAAGGCCTTGGCCGAGCTGGTGCAAAACTCCATCGACGCCAACGCTCGTCATGTGCGCGTGGAACGTGGGCGGGTGCGGCGAACACCCGCCTTGTCCATCCGAGACGACGGCGAAGGCGTGCTCGGCGATTTGGCACGCGAGGAAGCCTTGCGCACCATCGCGACCAACATCGGTTCTTCGCGCAAGCGCCACCTGACGCCGTTGGAGCGACACGCCCAGGTGGTCGCGGGCAAGTACGGTATCGGGCTTCTCGGCTTCTGGGCGATCGGTCGCAGGATGGACATTCGCTCGCGCGTCGTTGGGTCGGAGGTTTTTGTGCTGAGGCTGCGCGAGGACGAAGAGCGGGCGGAGATCTTCTGCGACCGCATGGCCATGGAAAGCGAGCCGACCTTCACCGAGGTCGTCATCACCGACGTGCACGCTGCGGCCGCGCGCGTGCTCTCCGGCCGCCGCATGGCCGAGTACCTGGCCGCCGAGCTGCGGGGGCCCCTGCTGGCGAGCGGAGTCGATGTCTTCATTCACGACCGCCTGGCGCGCGGGACTGCGCCCAAACACTTCAGCGTGGTTCCGCGGCGCTACACCGGCGAGCCCTTGAATCTACCTGAGACGGTGGCGGTTCCAGGGTATTCCTCTTTGCGCATCGAACTCTATTTCGCACGCGGAGCGGAGCGGCCGGCTGTGGAGTTGGCCTGCGCGGGTACCCTGGTGGCCGACGATCTGGGCGCGCTCGAAGTCCTCCATCTCGGCGAGCCCCCCTGGGTTGGCCGCGGGCTGTCGGGCCTGATCGATTTTCCCGACTTCACCGTTCCCCCGGGCAGCCGGCGCGGCGTGGTGCCAGACGCCGCGGCCGAGGCATTCTCTCTCGCATTGCGCGGGTTGGTTCCCGCGGTGACTGCCGAGCTGGATCGCATGGATCGAGAACGCGGGGCCGCCTCCAACCGCCAGGTGATGAACGATCTGCGGCGCGCTTTCCGCGGCCTGCGTGCTCGCCTGCCGCAGTACGAGCTGCCGGCGGTGGAAGGAGACCGCGAGTCGCCTGCGTCCGCCACCCTCACATCCGGCGTCCTGCCCATCGGCCAAGCCCCTCTGCCCGGTGCGCCGGGCGACGCGGAAGAGCAGGAGGTCGATGGCCCGACCGACGAGGAGACCGGCACAACCGATTCAGCTTTGGATCTGTTCCCGCCGGGACCGCTTTCCGGCGTGGCGATCGTCCCGTCCAAGATCGAGATTGCGGTGGGGCGCGAGCGGCGCGTGCGCGCCGTGGCCACCGACGATACCGGCCGCAAGCTCGGTGCCGATCGAGGCGTCAGCTTCGAGTGGGGGGTCGAGCCGGGCATGCTTTCCATCACCGGAAGCGGCTACCGTCCCTCGATCGCGGTGACCGCCACCGCCCGCCCCGGCAGTCGCGGGAGTCTCCACGTGACGGCACGGCAGGGCGATCGGTTGGCGCAGGCAAGCGGGACCGTCGTGGCGGTTGATTCCCTTGAGCCCGAAGGAGGCGCGAAGCTGGGCATCCCGGAGCCCGAGCTGCTCGACGAGCCTGGCGCCGCCTGGCGCAGCCGATTTGACGGCCAACGCTGGCAGGTCAACGCCGGCCACGAAGACTTCGCAGCCCTGGCAGGCGAGCCGCGCGCCCGGGTACGCTACCTGCTCATGCTGCTGGCCAAGGAAATCGTCATGCGAACCCACGGCGGCCCCGGCGCCGACGCTGCCCTCGGTGGCCTGGTCGAGATCCTCGCCCATGCCGAACGGAATTTGCGGGGGACATAGCCATCCGTCCTGGAAACGCGCTGCCAAGGCCGGCAGGGCGCGTGGAGGGCCCACGGTTGTCCTTCGCCCGGCCATCATCCCCCACGTGGGCAGATGCCAGACTGTCGTCTTATCGTTCCGGGACGAGATCGAGGCCGCGGGCCATGGCCGAACCCGCATGCCCGACCCACTCTTCGCTCGGCTC
>Ga0172365_10000390_pt1 | contig 28999 bp, 18 predicted proteins | sample LakKivSesite48cm_FD_114535 | JGI IMG/M metagenome (GOLD analysis project Ga0172365, IMG submission 114535) | Sediment microbial communities from Lake Kivu, Rwanda - Sediment site 48cm | ecosystem: Environmental > Aquatic > Freshwater > Lake > Sediment | place: Rwanda: Western Province, Lake...
ATTAAATGCAGACTGAGTACCTCTTTTAAATCTTAATGATGGGTTTGCCATTTTTTTTTACAATATTCCTTAATACTATTTAGATATTTTTAAAAATTGCCCCCATCAAAATCTATATTTTGTCCTCTATTAAGATCTGTATCTAAAACATTAATGAAATCATCGGGAATTCCACCAGGAACTGCATCCTGAAGAACTTGATCTGGATCCACTGCGATAATTTTATTTAAAGTTGCATCATATTGCAAAACGAAATTATCTTGAATATTAGAAAGATCAACTGCAATTCCTCCAATAACTTGCCCTGCAGGTGATAAATTACTTGCCACAACTTGTGTGGCATTTTGAGATCCTAATCTTACTCTAAATGAATTTGACATTAGGTACACACTCCTGCAGATACGGTTGCTGATCCTTCAATAACTCTAGTTTTTACTCCGAAAGAATCTGTGAGTAATACATCATACACATGTCTTCCAGGTTTTAATGCTGATGTTTGTCCGGGGGTTAAAGCGATTCCAACAACACCAGTTGAAGTTATTATATTAGTTGTAAAATTAGTTTTAGTTGAACTTCCAGGATGTTTTGCTATTTTAGCGACAACAGTATATCCTGTCAGATTAGTAATAGAATTTGAAATAGAATCCTCTAAAATATAATTCGCATTAAAATTCGCTCCCTGTTGAATCTGTATGTTAACAACTCTTACCGACATGATTCAAAAATGGAACTATATTGATATTTATAGTTTTTCTATGATTATGGAAAGCATCTTTTTTATATCACTCACATCACTTTTAAGAGTTTCAATTTCCTCAATTTCTTTTAATTTTCTTTCTCTTTGACTCATGTAAGAATTATATAAATTCTTATCAGTGTTAATAATAGATTTAGAATCATTATCTCTTGCTAATGAACTGTGGCCTTCAACTGGTATTAAATTTCTCATTTTATGCTAACGCGATTGCCCTAAGTTCTTTAATTCTTGGAACATATGCTTGACTGGTACTAGTCATAATTATTTTAATCATAAATCCATTGAACTGTGGTAGATTTTCTTGGGAATATAAGTATTCAAAGAATTCTCCACTGTAAGTAGATGCTGGAACATTATCATTAGAGAGACCGTTGTTTTGAGCAAGATCTACGATAGTATATTCAGTTTCATTATTAGTACCACTCTTTCTCAAATTATTAAATCCTGGGAAAAGACGATATGGTTGAGTTGAATCAGGAAGATCCGATCTGAACAACTTATACAACACTCGTATTTGATTTGTGGGATGTCTATAAGCAGCAAGTCTCACTTGAAGTGAAGTTGCGGGTGTTTCTAATCCAACCTTTTTAGAAACGTATACAGCCGCATGAGGATCACCAAGAGATGCGTTTACTCTTTCATCTGCAGGGAAATCAGTAACAACTCGGTCAATTCTATTTGTAGTTGTAATTACAGATAATCTTTGTAAGTCAATAACTGGAGATAATCTTGTATTTTCAGTGCTCAAAATCATTTCCATAGTAAATGATTTATTTCCAGGAAGATTATTTAATCTTGCAGTTTCATTTACTTGTGATGCTATGATTCTAGGTGAAGTGAAATAATTAATTTCACCCAACTGTATAGGTTCAAATCCTTGATCTGTAAATGAGGTTTCATTTCCACTTACACTTGTACCAGAAACAGTTCTAACTCTTGAAGTGAGTGAAGTTTGTTTTGGTGTTATGAATGAAACATTTGGAGTTAATGCTTCAAATTGAATATTTTGAGTTGCTCTTGCAACATTGCCACCACCGAGTTTACTAATGTTGAAGAGTAATGGTTGAAATCCTTCTGCATTACCAACAGTTCTATCAACTCCATTTGCACTAAAATCAACTTTGAGTTTATATGAATCTAGTGTGATTGCATCGGTTGCGGTTGCGGATGATAAATCGTGAACTCTATTAATCCTTCTAAGAGATACTCCATTAAATTCATACTTAGATACTGGAGATCCTACGAAGTGAGTTCTTGTTCGAGTGTTATCAACTCCTCTGGTAATTCCTGTTAAATTGTTACCACTGACATTTGTATATGATATAATTTCATCGTTTATTACAACATAACCAGGATTTGTATTTGAAACTCCTACGTTTTCAAAAGTATTAAATATTGAAATGGATTCGACTGGAATATTGGATGTTGCAGTATTTGAATATTCTGCAGTCAATTTAGTATCAGTGGAATCGCTTTGTATTCTAAATAATTGAACTTTATTAGCAACAGAATGCATTCCATGATTTCGATGTGCTACTGTAAAATGTTGCCCATCACCAATACCAGAATTAATTACTGTAGGTGTCGCAGGAAGTGTTGATCCAACACCCACTGAATTGTATGTAATTTGATTAACTGTATTAAACGAACCTTGAACCTGAGTTAAAGTAAGTTGATTAATTCCAGTAATAACACCAACATTTAATCTAACATTTTGACTTGTAGCACCTAGGTTAATTGAAACAACATCTCCTACAGAATAACCAGTTCCTCCATTAGTGACTGTAATTACCCCAACGGACCCACCAGTAACTTCAACTAATGCTAATCCACCACTACCTCCACCTGTGACAGGAGTTAATCCAACATTACTATAATAGAAGTTTCCAGTAGATGGTGTAATTCCAGAACCAACATTATTTACAGTTAAATTACTAACAGCATCAGTAAGACTTCCAACTCCGATAGATCCTGCAGTTTTAACTAACTTTCCTGTCGCTGACGTGTTATTTAATTGACTTATTGTAACTCCAGGAATTACCAGTAAAGGACTTACAGTGCTTCCAAGTCCAACTGTGACTTCTTTGGATAATACAGAAATAGGATTATTTCTTAGGTTTACAATTTTATCATTTCCCTCAGAAAGTGTTGGATTGTAGCAAGTAAATACTCCAGGTTCTGTTACAAATTTTGCTCTATAGATTGTAAATTTTAAATCTTCGTACTGACTTGGATCCCAGGTGGATCCGTTTTGGGATTTAAATAAAGATCCCATATATGGTTGTTGTGAAACAACTACTTTTTTATTTTCATCTAGATTTGCAGTTGTAATATCCACTTCACCCATTCTAGAAATCCAACAAGTATATTCATTGGATAATGAAATTAATACAATTGCATGTTCTCCTGCGGGTAAAAATACTGGGGATTTGAATTTGAAATTAGTGGCAACAGTACCAGTTGTAGAAATGTTTACTTGAGAAGGTTCTAATGCAACTTCGGCAAATGGATATATCGTAGTGGTAGGAAGACCACTTTGCATTGTTCTTATTTGTAAAGTTACAGGAATATTTGCGTCTTTTGTTCTGAAGTAGACATCAACTGAGGTAATAAAACAATCTTCTCCAGGTGGAATTTCAATTGATTCTGCAAGTGGATCTACCCATGATCGTAATTCTTGACGATCACGAGTTTCTGTTTGAAGCACTGTTCCTGATGTTGTTCTACTATCATTAAGTGTTAAAACTTCAACCTTAGCATTTCTCGTTGCTAAGAAGGTTTCTTGTTTAAGATCAAGAGTTCCTGCAGAAGTAAACGTTCCTTCCCCTGCACTTGCTGGAGTGCCAGGAACATCAGTGTTTGATGGGAAACTAGTTACTCTAATTGTATTATCGCCGGTTCTGAATTGTGGATTTGTTTGATATTTTGGATTGGGAATATACAAAGATCCTATCAGGGTTCCAGCAGCATCCGAAATAAATTTTAAACTAGTTATGGTTGCCTGCGCTCCACTAGTTTGCCCAACTAATTTAGTCCCAACTTTCAATCTACCTTTAAAGTTTTGAGTAATATCTGATAGACTTGCAGTATCAATATTTAAAATTGTTGATGTTGCTGAATAATTGGCACTTAACGGGTCACTTGTATATGGATTTAGTGAATAAGTTAATTCTGGATTATTATAAGGTCCATATTTATGATTAGAAATAGCAGTTCGGAATCTTATAGACTCTGTAGAAGTTGATTCGTTTGTGATTGAAGTTTGTAATTCTGTGACAAGTTCTCCCACCTGGAAAACACCACTGTTCATAGTAATTTCCAATAATTTCGGAACACTATATTCAGTCATGTTTACATTATTAAAAAATACATAATGTTGAGTTGCTGGTTTTAATCTTCTAGCAATAAATTCAATGTTCCTCTCTCTACAATACGGAATAAGTTCTCTACCTACAACTTTAGTACCTAAAGATACCGTGTCAATTTGCTCAGTTATTTTTCTTTGAATTCCACTTCTACTTTGTCTAGTGTCTAATCTAACTTCCTGTAAATAAGTATCCTCAAAAGTATCTCTTACTGTGGTTTGTGTTCTTGATCTACGGTGAGGGCCACCAGGAACAGTTTGCACTGAAACTGTTTCGCTAGATTTTGGAACTGTTCCTGTTACAATTCTTTGCTCACTTAAAACTGTTTCCCCAGTCCACACTGTCTCCCATGATCCCCAATCAACTGGAGATAACCCAGTATTAGGATCCACTTGGAATGCATCCATCATTGCAGAATAATTACCCTGCTGCTCTATCGTAGCTGGAGATAATACTTTTTCTTCTATCCAAGTATCAGTTTCTGGATTTATTTCCAATACAGCAACGAAATTTAAAACGGCAAATGGGTTTACATTTTCACTTCTGGTAGCAAATTTTTGCTCAATAAACTTTTCTTCTGTATATTTTAAAGTTATAAGATCTCCAGTTCTTTGAATATTTGCATTTTGAAGATCTGTTACAAATTTTAAATCTACAGATGAATCCGCTGTAGTTCCAATACCAATTGCAGATGCAGATCCAACTAAAAGATCTAACGCTGTGGTATAATGTGATGGTCTTAGTTCACCTTCTTTCCTATCAGTGCTTGCTTTAAAATCAGGGGACCTCATATTATGAGTATCATGTGATTTAAAATTATCTACAAAAATACCATTTTTAAATCTATCTAATCCAGTAAGAGGATCTTTTATTGAAAGATTTTGAGTTTCTGATTCTAATAATGATAATTGAGTATAAAATTCTATGTTTTTAATCCTACTCTCCAATCTTCCAATGTCCTTCATTTGATAACGCTTGTGCTTAGTCTTATCAAATTGAATATCACTAAACGCGAGATATGAATATGGTTTCAAAGTAAAAGTACCAACCTCAAAAGTGTTATCAGATAATATTGGTGGTAAAGGATTATCTGCAGGTTGTCCCGAAACTATTTCAAATTCACCACCTTTAGATAATATTAATTTATCCGTTCTCGGCAACCTATAGGAATATCCAAGAACAATAGATTCACCACTTACTGGTGTTGCAGTAACAGAAGATCCATTATTTGGAAATATTCTCGACTCATATTGGAATGGTGAAAAATTAGTATTAGTATAATCACTCACTCTAGGTCTAAAATCAATTACGTCAGATTCTCTTAGAGTATCATCATTTATTCTTGGTAAGTCAATGCCATCGTGAATAATTCTTGGAGGCCAACTTAGGTATGAGAAAAATTCACCATCATCTGAGGTTGGTGTGCTATAATAATCATAGACAATAGTTAGTTTTTTACTTGGGATTGGGGCAGAATCTTTTCTAATGAGTCTACCAAAGTCTAAAAATTCTAATCGTCTTCCACTATCTAAAATAAAACTATTTTTTACTATGTCTTTGTCACCTGGTGATATTGCAGAAATTGATCCCGTAATTTGAGATAGTTTTAATGTTACAGACTCTCCGATTTGGAATTCCCTATCATTGTTATAAACAAAAGTGATTGTATTTGACGTAGTAGATACAACTCTACCAATTGCATATGAAGAATTTCCTGTGATTTGATCTCCCTGAGCAGCTTCTAATAATGATCCGTTAACATTAATAAGAGTTAATGTTGGAATATTGGGATTATTATTATCATCAGATTCAAAAACTGCATGAACTCTTAAAACTTCTGCTTTTCCAATAGAAATTTCTTTATCTTGAATTCTAAGTCCATATACTGAACTATAAGTTAATCCATCATTTAGAGTTGTATTTGCATCTGATCCAGATGCCGGGTTGCTTGACTTATCAATCGTTAATACTTCGCAACGAGTTAAAACTTTAGACTTAGAATTTACTTTTATTTTTCTAAGTGTAGCAATCAACTTTGCATTAGCATCTGTAGATCTTGTAAGTTGACTTAAAGTTAAGGTTTTACCATTTGCGGATATGGAAACTTTTCCATTTGACAATGGTTCTATTTGCCCATTTGAATATGTAAGAACGTATCTTTCTTCGTCATAATCTTCAAATACCGAATCTACATCAGACTCAATAACAACACACCCATTTGATGCTACAGATGCGGCATATGTTTTTCTAAATACCAACTGAGAATTATCTAAATTAATATTACTAATGTTAACGTGATCTAAAGGCTGATAAAATGCAGCAACTCCCCTATCAGTTAATTCTGGTATATTTAAATTGACAGGTGTTGTGAGTGTTGCTAATGGAACTTGACCATCATAAAGTCCTTGTACAGTTGCAACTCCACTTACAGTCACACTATTTAAAGTTGTTCCAATAGTAAGAACTTTGTTAAAAGTTACTGTTGAAAATCCAGGTCTTGTGTATGAGAGAATATCCCCAACCTTTAACTGTTGTGCAAATTTTGATGTGATTGATCCAGTGAGTGTGCTTTGTCCACCAGATGCCGCGCTAAATGTAAGTTGTTCTGTTCCTAAAGCATAAACTCCGGTTAATTTTAGATCTGCACTAAAAGTATTTACTCCAACTGTAGAAAATAAGGATTTGACATCATCTAAAGAATAATCAGTAATACTTGAAATTGTTGGAGATGAAGAAATTCCATTTACTGAAATACCCTCTCCAACAACAAAAGACCCACTTACAGAATTTAATGTTAATACTTTACTGTTACTAACGGTCGAATTCAAATATCCTTTTGATCCACTGTTTCTACCTTCAATTAAAGCAGGTGCTGATAATGTTATATTACTACTAACTGTGATTTGAGTATAAGTATCAATGTCATATAAAAATGTTTCAAAATTTGTAGTTTTATTTGAATATGCAGCATCTTTTAATTTGAAGTCATAACACCTCGCTCTTCCAATTTCTTCTCCAGGTGCTGTAAGTGAAGTTAATCCAACTCTCTCACTTCTAAGACTCAAAGTTGTGGTTATTCCAAATCCAACAGATGGAGAACCACTTACATTATCTAATTCTAATTTATTGCCATAACTAAAAGGTAAACGAAAAGTGTCTATAGTATTTGATGTTTCTGGTTTTCTTACATCAAGATAAGTTGTTGAACTTTTTTCAACTTCAAATCCCTGCACAAATGCCTTACCAGGAGAAATTTGTAAAGTATATAAATCTTCCGATGGAATATTTCCTTGTGCGGTTAATTCATTTTCTTTATATACACCACGATTAAAATCAAAATTATTTAAAGATTCTTTTATATCAACTTCAAATGCCTTAACATAATAATCTCCAGATTCGTCAGAAGTTCTTCTTGCTAATTCATCTCGGATTAAATTTAATTCGGTATTTTTTACAAAATTTAATAATAATCCATTTTCAACTCTCATCAATTCTATAAAATTTTCATCATCAAATTCATCAATATTCTTTTTTATGAAAGTTGTTGATAATTTGAACCTATCTGCTCCTGGCGCAGTAAAATTAGAGAATCCCTGAGAATTATCATTTAGTGATGAATCATCAAATGATGTTACTATATCTTCACTAATTAATAATCCAATTCTATAACTTGGTTTGTCTCCATACTGATCCAAAAGAATATTATCGGTCAATACCTTAACAAAAAACCCACGAATAAAATATATACCTTCTTCTATGAAAGCGGCAGATCCAGTTCCAGTAGCATTTTCTGAAATACATGTAGCAAATGCACTACCCGCCTTTATCTCGGTCAGTCCATATTCAATTCCATCTTCGGTGATTAATCTTTCACCATCTAAAAATCTTATTGTTTCAAAATCGTTATTTGATGATTTTAGATATCTAATATATAACGTATTATTATTTCTTTCAGATTCGTTAGAACCAATTACTTTAATTACTTTTCCCGTTATTCCAGAAGTTTCGCCACGAATTGTAGTTCCTACTAATTTTTCAGTATAATCAAATACTGAAATACCAAAAAAAGTTGGATCTACTTGAACAAACTCATATCTGGGGTCATATCCAGTTTGCCCAGGTATTACCTTTGCACCCTCTTTGAACAAATACGAACCAAATCTTTCAATTTGATTTTGAAGTATTGTTTGTAGAGTGGTTAACTCTCTCGCTTGAATAGCCGTTCCAGGTTTAAATAAAACTTTTTGAAAATTTTTATTCTCATCAAAATCATCATTATATGGACTGACGTTGAGATTGGTATTCTGTGGCATTTTTTTAGAATTCTAATACGATTTTTATATCTTCTTTTTGAGTAAAAGAACGTGGAATTGCTGCTCTGTTATCTATATAGATGATTTCTCCAGAGTATTTTTCCACCTCTGGATTTGCTATTCCTTCAATATAATTTTGATCTAGATTTATAATTCTATTACCAACAGTTGTAGTAACTCCGGGATTTGCTAAAGTACCATAAGTGGTTTGAATTTGTAAATCACTGCCAGATGTTGCACCAAATATAGTTAATGCCCCACCAGTGGCAAGTTCACTATTTCTTTTAAAATTGAGAAGTTTATAATTAAAAGCAGTAATCGCAAGTCCAACTGGTTGATAATATTTTAAAACTCCAGTTGTGGCATCATAAGATGCTACTTTTGCTACAGCCGTAGACCCGATTCCAATTGTTTGGGTAATAACTGTGTCTGCGTCATAACTTCCTAAATTTGGATTCGTTAACTTTAAAGCACCTAATGCGCTTGCTTGATTGGAAGATAACAATTCAGTCTTGCTTCCAAAGGTAGTGGGATTTTTTACGATGCCAACTCTAGCAAAATCATTTCCCACAACAAAATCCGGATTTGTTCCAGTGTTTTCATATCTTGAGTATACTAGAACTCTATATGCCCCAAGTTCTTTGTACACATCATATCCATGTCCACCTGAAGGGGGAATGATTACATCAAAAGTTGCAATTGATGTTGATGCACTGCCAACAGCATTTAATCCAATTGAAGTTAAATTAGTTCCCCCAACTTCCAATGCTGGACCACTTGGATAAAATTGAATTGTACCTCTTGTATATTGAGATCCACCATTAGTTACATCTACTGAACTAACTTTCCCATCAGCACCAACAGAAATACTAACTCTCCCTCCAGTACCATCTCCTAAAATAGGTATATTTTTATATGTTCCTGCGGGAGAATATCCACTCCCCCTATTTGTAATTGTTACAATTTTAATTTCCCCAGATATTGCATTATTCTTAATACTTGCACTATCTGCATCATTTCCCCAATTAGATGGAACTGGTATAAAATCTAGAGAATCGAATTTTATAATATCATTTGGAGAAATAGTAAATAGATATTTCCAAATGTAACCATCACCCGAAGAACCAGCCGCTCTTGGTTCTAAATCGGTAAAAGTTGGTTCATCAAGAGATGGTTGCCCAGTAGGGTGTTCTGGATCAATTCCATTTTGAAGACAAATATAAACTTGAAAATTAGTATTTACAACATAATAATTTGCATCGTATAAATTTGTTGCTCCAGTAACAGGTGACAAATTACTCACATTATAGTCATGACGATACATGTCATATTTTGTTGAACTACTCCAATTAACCTTTCTAACCATTCTTCGAACGTCTTGCGTTGTGACTTTTTTCAACGCTAACATCGTATCATAATAATCATTCTGCTCTTTGAACATATCCTTTGGACTTGGAGTATTTGTATTCCAGTCGGTAGTTCCTGATCCAGTAGCAGTATCAGTAGAATTGGGTAATCCTATAAAGGTATAATATACATTTGTGGTCGTCCCAATTCCAGTGAAACTTTTTACAAAAGTCTCAGCATTTAATATTCTAAATTGATCTGAAATAATGGCAGACATATCTAAAGGTTTTTATTTATTTATCTTAATCATATTGAGCCTTTAACGAAGATCTTCTAATTATTAAAGGTGAAGTTTGAACCCCAGTAAATCCATTGTTATTAATTATAAATGTTTTGGGTGAAAGTCTTGTATTAAAACTTGACATTTTACCCCAACTATAATTACCAACTTTACCTGTAGTATCAAATCCAATATTATCCGGAGTCACTGCGGTTGAAGCAACACCGACAACCGATTTCACATTAGAGAATACGGTTACTACGCCAGAAACTCCATTATTAATAATATGATCCGCTCTGTATATATTATCGATAAATGTGCTTCCAATACCAACTGTAGTTATTCCTGAAGAAACATCAATTGAAGTTACACCTTTCCCAACAGTTGTATTGTAAGCAACAAAATAATCTCCAGTTGAAATGCCACTTCTTTGAATTGGACTTAATCCAGAACTAGATCCAATTTTATTTGTATTTAAACCAACGTCAGTTTGTATATCAAAAATAATCATCGGGGTATCAGTTCCAATTCCAATAGCACTTGTTCCAACTCCTACTATTTTTCCAAAATCTCCAGAAACTGCAACACTATCAAGATTTTCATAAAACGCAGTGGGTGACGATATTAAAACTGAAATATTTTGGGTATCATCAAATCCAAATCCACCATCTACAATATTTAATGATGAAACTGTTCCTGCAGAAGAAATAGTGGCGGTAACTATACCAGAATTTGTTTCTTGCGAAGAAACAACGTACTCACTTGTAGATCCAACACCGATTACAGAATTAGTGTTTGTTGTTAATGAGAAAATTGTAGAATTTAATGAATTTTTAAGAATCCAATTTACGCCATTAACTGAATTGGCAACTACTCCATTTGTTCCAGCAGCAACAAAAACATTATCTTTATGTGTTACGGTTAAGAAATTCTCAGTTGTATTTAAGGTGTCAGTAATCCAAGGACCTGTAAGTAAAGTTGAGAATCCTACGGTTCCCGAATTCCCCACAATTATATATTTGTTTTGAGCATAAACTATACTGTTTAAATTTTCTTGCCCCCCTGAGGGCGTTCTATCCACTCTAAATGCTCTATTTGTAATAGACCCCATAAGAGATGATATAATAACACCATTATTACCAACAGCGACAAATCTTTCATCTACAGAAGAATACATTACATGATTGAGATCATTTGTGACCGCAGTTGTTGGACTACCGATCACATCCACAAATTTACTTTGATTTATCAACCATTGAGTTCCAATTCCTGTGGGATCACTGGTTAAAGGAACTCCACCAGATAAGAAAATAGTGTTTGATGGATATTGATTATCTGAAATTAAAACTGTTGCCCCAGTGCCAACTGCAACAAATTTATTATTCCCATATGCAACAGAATAAAATTTTCTAGTGGTGTTAGAAGTTTCATATTCGAATCTACCTAATCCACCAGTCTCCTGAACATAAGAATAAATTATTCCTGTGTTCCAACTAGATGCATTGTTAGTTGAGTAACCAACGTTTGCATCTGATCCAACTCCAACCCAAACACCCCAGGTTGATCCATATGCAACTGAATTTATTTGATTGTTATCAGCAAATACTGGGGTTTGTCTTTGCCAAGATAGTAAGTTATAAGAAGTTGAAATTCCTCCATTATCATCACATACAACATATAATAGATCATCGGATTCAAATTCAATATCTCTTAGATTAGTTTGATTAATTGTGGTTGTAACCCCAACTTCCCAAGTTTTTCCAATTTCTTTAATTTGAGTTTTAGATCTAACTGATACTGTTGGTGGACTTGTATAATTAGATCCAGGATCAGTAATTGTAAATGAAGTTATTGTCCCCGCAACAGAAACGTTTGCGATCTGAGCTTGAGCAGAAGATACGTTAGTATCCGAAATAATTGTAATATTTGTATCGTTCTCTCCAGATTCATCTAAAGTTGAAAAATCTGGATTAATATTCTGTACATAAAGTTCGGTATCAGATGATGAAAAATTCTTAATTAGTCTTGTTGATGGATTAATTCTTGGTTCCAAATAAGTTCTATTTTTAGAAAAAATATCCCCATCAATAATTAAGTCTGATGTTTGTTTTGTCCAGAATACTGGTCTTAACAATTGATTATTTGTTGAAATGCCAACATCAAAATACGCAACTGTTTCTACTTGATCTGAGGCAGTTATGTCAATTACAGTTCTATCCAATTGAGGCAATACGCCATTTATTTTTTCTAATTTAAGACTATCTCCAACTTTAATAGTTTGTAAAGGAATTTTTGTTATTACATCTGCAGTAGAACCTTCGTAGAATAAAATTTTAACCTTACTACCAGCCTCGGGAGCAGAAGTGAATGTAATTCGAGTTCCCCCATTAAAGACATAATCTTTAATTGGTTGTTGTAAAACATCATTTATAAAAACAAGTAAATTAGGTTGAACATCAGATATACTATCAGAACTTTCAATGCTAAAAGGTTCTGGAATTACTCCTATGGTTTTAGTTAATAAAAATTGTTTCCTAGCACCAGTAAACCTACTAGAAAAATCATCAATTTGAGTTAATTTTCCAAATGACCAACCAGAAAACTTATCCGAGTAAGTGCTACGTATTGTAAATGTAGCAGTAGTACCTAAACTAACGACTGCTGGATGAAGTGATAAAACATCATTTTGTTTATATCCAATTCCACGATCTATGATAGTGAAATTTATTACACTCCCACCTGCTCCAACAACAATATCAACTTTTGCACCAGTGCCAAATCCTCCCGTAAGTAATCTATTTGAATATGATCCTGTAGTGTATCCTGTTCCAACACCAACTTCGACTTCATTAATAATTCCACCCCTAGGTAGAGTTTCTCTATCACTACCAGTAAATGTGATTGTTGTAATTCCAGACACTCCATCATCAGATAATTCATAGTCTGTCGTGGTAGCAGTTCCATCAGGTCTTTGGAAAATATTATTAACTAATATAACTCCATTGTGAGTACTTACTCCAGTAGTGTTTTGATTGAATGATTTTAATACATATGTTTTACCTGTTGCAACGTTACCCGTAAACTTGTCGGATAAATCATCAAAAATAAAATTAGTTTCATAATCTTTTCTATAAAATATTCTTCCAGTAAATGTAGACTGTGTAGATATACCTGGAGATAATGTAGTGACTCCAACTGGTCCATATGGTGCGCTATCAAAGTAAATAACACCTTTATTAATTGTATAATCTCCATCTAACACTGTTACAGCAGCACCAACAGTATGCGCTGTAGCAACAGTTCCAAACTGTGCTCTTGCTGTTGTTAATACATTGGTGGACCCAAACCCAACTATTCCTACTTTTAATATCTCATCATTAATTTGTAGTAGGGTGTTTGTGCTAATAGATGTTATGCCTGTAAGTGCAATTGTTGTTGATCCAATTCCAACTTCAGTTGAAAGTCCTGTCGAAACATTCTTACGGAAGAGTGGACTTTGAATAACATTATCGATAGTAATTAAAGCCCTAGTGTTTGCTACACTAGTATCTACTGATAAAGTGTGTGTAGTGCCAGGAGCAGGGATGGTTTCTGTTGGCGATGGTGATCGGAATATAAAAAATGTATTATTAATTGTAGCATCCGTTTTAATTCCAGAAAGTTTAATTGTATTATCATCTACTTTATAAACAAATACTTCATCTGGAAGTAAATCCGTAGGAATTTGGGGGCCGAGAACGTTATAAGTGGTGTCAATACCAATTCTTGGTTCGCCTTCGGGACTATAAAATAATTTTTCACCCGTAGAAAAATCATGCCCATTGATAACGATAGTAGATCCACCAAAACCAACAATTGAGGGATTTGTAATATCAAATGTTTTGGTTAATAGATTTTGATTATTCGATTTTAACGCAAATGATGATAGTCCTACTATATTTCCACCTAAAGTTGTAGTAAATCCTGTGAACTGTGGACTTATATCATCTATCAATAAAACTTTATTTGTAATACATTGTGAAAATGAAGTAACTTTTTGAGAATTAAGATTTATGAATTTAGATACAAATCCAGTGGTTGTTTCCTCTGATGCAAGATCAAAATTAAATTTAGTATACATTGATAATAAAGAATCAATATTAACTAAAGTTCCAACCTCACTTGAGGCAATAGAAACCCTCATGGGAATAATATCAATTGCTTTAATTGGACTTATAACATCTAAATCTGAGAAATTTTTAAATCCAGCAACGTGAATTAATGAATTCACTGGATCTTGCCATGTAGAAATTGGAGTTTTACTTTTAATAGAATATGAAAAATTTTGATAATAAAAATTGTCTTGAATTCTTTGGAATGAGTTATTTAAAATTCCACTCTCAGTTTGCCATCCATTATTTTTTATTGTTGAAGAACCACTGATAAAATTATCATCAAATGTAATAACATCACTTATGGTGCCTTTGGATTTTGAAACGCTCCCATTTAAAATAACTCCAGGTTCAAAAATTCCTGATGTGTTTGTTAATTTCAGTATCTTATTTAAAGAATTCCATCCGTTTTTTAAAACTCTTCCACTTGACCCGTTTGATGCAAAAATTAATTCATCGGAATTGAAATTTTGCTCTTCTATTGTTGCAACAAATTTTGCTAAATTACTATCTTTAATAACTCTTCCAAAACTATTACCAGAATCAAAAATTCCCCCTGTTGTTCCAAGTCCAACTGGTATTTGATAAGTTACAGAAGATACATTTACGTCATTAATTAAACTTGTAATTGGGAATGTAGAATAATTATAATCTGAAGAATTGTATCCACCTCCCTGAGATTGAATAGTTGAAGTTTGTACTCCTTCTACAAATATTTGTTCACCGACTATAAATGGGAAATTCGTAAATCCATTGATTGGTCTTCTAAGAGTTAATGTATTAAAAGTACCGTCAGATTCTGCATTTGTAACTGTAATTCCATTAGCATTATTTGTAGAAACAATTGTCGGAGTAATTTCAGAAAGACCGCCAGTTGAAATAAGTATTTCAACGCTGGAAACAGATGATCCGGTGAGTTTAGATTGTAAAATTATATTAGGATCTTCAACTACAATTACAGTTGGTGGGAATAGATACCCACTTCCACCACTAGAAATTCCTACTTTTGATAAAGTAAAATTATTTTTAACTTCAATTAATGTAGGAATTTCTGCATTAGGTACAATTGTTTTATCCGCAGAGTAATTATATCCAAAAGTTAATGCAGATACATTTTTAGGTTTTCCAATGTTCTCAGAAAATGCTCTTAAAATTGCACCCGATCCATTCGAAGAAGTTATTGAATTAATTTTAGGTAAAGATTCATATCCAACTCCACCAAAATTAACTTCAATACTATCAACTGATCCAGTAACATTTGAAGATTTTGTAGTATATTTTAAGGTTGTGGTATTTGTTGATGTGTATGAAGTGTGTTCTGGTATTCTGGATAAGTTAATTTTAAATGTAGTAGACCCAATTCCTGTTGCAACAAAATCATTATTATATACGCTATTATTCAAAATAATTTTTGAATAATCCTTTACGTCTCTGTCAATAGAAACTCTATAATCATCTCCGGTTGTAAGATTTTTTTCTGTTAGAGTATAATATAATATTTCAGGAGTATCTAAAGTTGTGTCAATACTTACAGATTTTGGTGAAGATGTTCTTGTGATATTTACATCAGAATATTCACTTATAAAATCAGGATCTAAGTAAAAACGAAGATCAAAATCACTTAAAGACGTATCTGTCATTCCAAATGAAATTGTATTACCTCTAATGGCATTAATTTTTGGATTAATTAAACTCAGCGTGTGTGTTCCAGAACCAGTGGTTGTTATTCCAATACTTTGGGGAACATTTCCAATTGATTCAGCATATGTTTGTGATAATCTAATAAAATTATTACTATCTTTAATCACAAAATAATTATTTCCAGATACTAAACTTGTGGCTGCAGATCCAACAACAGAATATAAAACCTTATCACCACTTGAAAAACTGTGATTGTTTATATTAATTGTCGATACTGTTGTTCCTACTCCAATAGCAGTTGATGCAAATGAAACTGGATTAATTATAATTGTATCAATAGTTGAATTATACTCAGCAATTACATTTTCTGTTCTATCCGGAACAACATTTAAGGTGATTACAGATGAAGTTGAAATGCCATGAGAAATTTCTGTTGTAATATTTGCATCTAATTTTTCTAATGTTCCTGTAACATTTGGATTTAATGTTGTAATACTATGATTTTCTCCGCCAGTTGTGCCAATTCCAATTTTATTTCCAGTTCCAACAAAATATAAAGTGCTTAATGATCCGATTCCAATTCGAGTAGTTCTAATTCCAATATTATCATTTGCCTCAGAAAGTCTAGTTACAAGAATTGTTTGTCCATCTACTAATTTAAATGGGTTACTTAAGTCATCGTATTCAGATACACTAATACCAATTCCTGAATTTGTAGAATATGTAAACGGTTCAAAAGTTTGGAATGGTATTGATTCGCAACCACAACTTAAACATGAGATATCAATAGTTTTTTGTTTGATAAATTTATTTTTTCTTAAAAATACTGCAGCAGTGAGACCTACACCAGGAACTGATGTGCTATTAAACTCTATATTTGCAAAAGTGGACCCAACAGATATGACTCTAGCTTCAGTAGTATTAATGCCTGCTGGAGTTCCATTAATTATTTGAACAAGATCTGCGGGAGAAAATGAATGGGAATTGAAGAATAGTCTAGTTATAGATCCAGTTTGAATCCCGATAGTAGTGTTAGATACTCCATATCCAACAAAATATCTTGTTCCTTGAGTTCCAAATCCAATAGAATTATTTGGATTAAAATATGTAGTTTTATTATCTCTTACAGATAGATTGAGACCTGTGTTATCTGAAACATTATAAGTAAATCGTTTTGGATTTAAAAATACAGAGTCCCCAGAACTGTGAGCAGACCCAACACTTGCATTATAAGATCTCTGTACTCGGTATGAATTTGTACTTTCAAGAACATTAAGAACTAATAACTGTTCCGTTCCAACTGTAAGAAGATCATCAGTCCTAATTCTTCCAGAAGTTGCAGACTCAGATAATACGATACTAGTCACAATTCCGGTAGATGCAGTTGCACCAATTCCCACAAGTAATGAAGTGCTTACACTTGAAACTCCAACTTTGTAATTCCCTTCAAAAAATTTAAAAGAAGAACTACTGATTCCAGAAATAATTACTGTTTCCCCGTCAATAAGTCCATGAGGATTTGTTGTAAATCCAGTAACAACATTTTCAGAATAACTGAACGTTATATTTGAAATTGTAGTGTTATCATATGTAATTGATCTAATTTCTTTACCCTTTAATGATGAAACCTCTGCTCTTGCTCCAAGTCCACCAGACTTTTCATTTATAAACGATACTCTATCCCCAACTTGATAATTAATTCCACCATCTATTATTCTAACCGAAGATATGCCAGAAGAAATAACAGAATTAACTACAAATTTTTCTTTTTTATTACCAAAATTATTCAATCCTTCATAAAATGCATTCGATTCATTTATTCTATACGGAGTGTTATTTCTAAAAATATCACCCTCTAAAAGTAAATTTGCATTTTGATCTATTGTAAAATCATAGTTAAATAGATCTGGATCATTTTTAAATGATTTGACAACATATGGGTAAACATTTTTAATAGCAAAATATGCATAAGTTCCATTTGGAAATTCTGGAGTAATACAGAATCTTCCATTATTTTCATCTAAATCACCACTCGATGTAAATTCATAATCATTTACAAAAAATCCATTCGGAAAACTTGCTAAAGATGGTCTGTTCGGTTTTGTAATTAATGAATAACCACTTACCATTAAACGCGGATTTATTGAATTTGTTACACTTGACCCACCATAAGGGCCGTAAATAGGATTTCCATCATAACACCATCCAATAATGGGTGAGTGGACTGTGTTTATACCAACTTCATTTAGATTAGAATCTAAATTATCACCTAAAGATCTTCTTAATTTTTTAGGAGCATATATTGAAACTAACTTACTAGTTGTAGTATCATTAAGTCCAGTAATTAAAATTGCATCATCAGAATTAAACTCATTTTGGGCATATGAGTTTACTACCCACTTTTGAATATCTGCGGAAACTTTTGCACCACTTCCTAAAGTTTTAACTACAATTTGAGTAGTTTGTTGATTATATTCTTTCCCTTCATCAATAATTTGAACATCAACAATTTGCCCATTAAAAACAATTGCTTTTAATCTAGCAAACTTTCCATCTCCCTCAACTATTAACTCTGGTTCAGAAATGTATCCAGAACCAGGTTCAAATATAATGACATCTACAATTTTACCATCAGTAATTCTAGCACCAAGTATCGCACCAGATCCACTTGACAAAGTAATTGATGGTTGTCTTTCAAAGTTAAGTATTTCCGCTCCATAATCATGACCACCATTTTTTGTAAAAATATCTTTTATAGATCCTTTTACAATTGGAGTAGCAGTTATTGACGTGGATATACCAGTTTGTAAAGTTGAATCAGTAAGACCAGTGATGATAACTTGCACTGGTGGGTATGAAAAAGTGTGAGTTCCAACTCCTATGGAATTTAAATTAATAAAATTGTTATTTACTAGATTTGAATCAAATGCTGTGGTTGCAATTCCAGTTATAGATGAAACTCCAACAAATTTTTCAACTAACTTAAATTTAGAATCATCAATTTTTATTGCAGAATATTTCGTGAGTGTACTAAGTCCAGATATAACTTGACCATTATTTGAATATACTATTTCTTCTCCAGTTTCAAATCCATGACCCTTCGCAAAGATATAATTATTTTCAGTATTGATACCAACAAAAGCTGTGGATATACCAGGAAATTTAGGTGGATATTCAATACTATCTACCTCAATATTTCTAACTTGATAATTTTCTCCTGGATTTGTAATCTGAACAAAATCAATAATTTTTCTAATTTTAGTATCAATAAATTGATGAGATCCAGAAGAAACTCCAATGATATTAATTGTATTCACGCCAACTAAAGCGTCTGATGACGTATTCATCAATTGAATTGAAGTATTTGATACTTTACGTGCAAAATATATTGAATTATCTACTAATGATTCATCTACAGAAGTACTTCCAATTGTGCTTCCTATTCCAATTAAAGCATTTCCTAGAGATTTGTAAATTAATTTACTTCCATTTTCAAACCCATGAAAAGTTGTAAATCCAATTACATTGGTTAAAGTGTTAATCCCAGCAACTCCACCTTCAAAATTAATTAAAAATTGCAATGATTTTAAAGAACACTCAGCAGTTGCATTTTTACCATTTCCACCAATAATATCTACAGTTGGAATAGTTTTAAAATTGTATCCAGGATCAGTTACAATAATGCTATCAATAACGCCTGTCGTGTTTGCATTCGCTAATACTCCACTGCCATAATCATCAGAAACTATAACTTGTGGGGGAATAGTAACATCATAATCTTTCCCACCATTTAACACATTTAATTGATTTATTTGACCATAGTAAATAACGTCTGATGATTGACTTGATAAAATTTCAACTCCATTTACAAAAATTCCTGTGGTTCTTGATGATGTAAAATCTTCTAATTTTATATTTGTTGATTTTGCCTTTGGAATTATTGGTATTCTTTTAAGTAAGTTCTGATCTGTTAAATCTCTGTTATTAACTTCAATTGCGGTTAAAATTCCAGTTCCAATTCCACTGTAAGAAACAAAATTTGAAGTAATTATATTTGTAGGATTGAATGCTAATGCAAGTGATGTGTCATTAATTTTTTTAACAAAAAATGAAGTATCAGTTGAAAGTCCTGTTACAATACCGCTTTTAACACTAAAGAAAACTTTCTGTCCTGTATTAAAATTATGATTTCCTACAGTTGTGATTGTTTCAGATGGTGTGGATGATGAAATAAATTCTTTCCTTCTTGAGGAAGCATTTATGTCATAGGATGGTAATCCAGAGGCAGTTACATATAAATTTTTTCGATCTCTATCAATATAAGTATTTTGAATATTGGCAACAATCCCAGATATTTCAGGATAAGTTGAATTCTCTACAGTTAAAATATTTCTTTTTGCAATATAATCTATTGAGTTGTTTAAAATTACTCCAGCAGAAAAACTAAACTGAAATCTATTTGAAATATTTTGAATTCTTGCAGTATCATCATCATATAAAATATCAGTCACAGTTCCTGATATTTCAACAATTCCTACAGTGGAACTTAAAATTACACTATCACCAATTTTAAATTTATGATTTGTTTTTGTAGTCACAATAGTGGGTGTGACTAAACTTGTAAATCTTGAAGAATTTTCTACTAATTTTACATTTACTGCATGATTGTAATACCAATTATCGAATTTATAATTATATTCCCCAGGATCTACTTTTTCGCCAAGTCGTTTCACAAAAATTTCATCACCTGAAGATAAGTATTTTGCTTTAGAATTAGAAAGATCGAAGTCTGAAAGTGTTCCAGTGATTCTTAAAACTACTTGATTTTCTGAATTTACATTCACTCTACCATCAACTGCTTCGTATGAATATACAAAATTATATTGATGAATACCGCTGTACTGAGAAATGACTCCCGTAATTCCAGTACATCCTAAAAACTGAGTTGAGTTCTTGTGGGTGTATGTTATAATCTGACCATCGGCATATAGAATTCCAGATTCTTCAAATCCTAAAGTTGAATCTACCGTAATCTTATCCGATCCAATTTGAACTTCAATGGTATTTTTTGCAAATCCATTGACAACAAAATCACCAACGATAGAATCTCTACTGAGTTTAATCAAATAATAATCACTATCTTCTAAACTGTATAATTCAATATCGAAAATATTACCACTTGCATCGGGATTTTCTTGAATTAAAGTTTGACCTTTGATGTTTAATGGATTTCCAGAAACTAGTTCTGCAATTAAATTTACAGTAACACTCCAATCAGCATTAGATGGTGTAATCAGATATTCTCTAGGTTTGATAACAGTTGCAGAATCACCATATAAAACTTTAAATAGTATTTTTATAGATTCATCAGTTCCTTTTGTCTGGTAAAAATCTTTTGCTCTTGATAGAAAAAATGATTGATTTAAATCTTCGTATAGTTCTCTATTCTCAAATCCTGGTAAAAACTGTATTTTTAATTTTTTCCAAAACTCTTGTAAGAATAAATTACTTAAATTAGTTACTGTTGAATTATTATTGTGATCTTCTGATGTCGTAGAACTGAAAACTAAATTTTCTGGACTATTGGTTTCGTGTAAATTCTCGACTCCACTGAATCCTCTCACACATCCAGTGAAACTAGTTTCAGTTTTTCCAGTATATGTAATAATTTCATTATCAATCTTAAACAATCCATACTGATCAGGCCAAGAATCTGTAGATTCTACATTAATAGTTTCATCATAATATTCAATGTCAGCAGTTAATTTCGTAGAAGTTGTTAGATAATTAACTTCTTGGAAATTTTCTAACTTTAAATACGTGTCAATATTTTCACTGATGTCTGCAGAAGTTGCTTGACTGTCCTGAGATCTATAATATTGTTGAAGAAATTCTACAAATAATGGATTTTCCTCCGCAATAAAATCAGGAATTTGATTGCGAATGACCTGACTTATTTTTACTCTTTGAAGATTCTTGTTTAACATTCTATCTTGTATACAAACCGTTTATGAAACTTGAGGTTGAAGTAAATCTTGTTCCTGAAATGTTATCCCCCGAAGAAATAACATCATCAATCATTTCAAACTTACTGGATGAAATGCTCAACTGAACATACAAATCTTTTAATCCAAGAACATCATTCGAGTCAGGTATTGCCTGAATTTCAATTACATTATTTGATGCAGTAGTTGAGGTTATATTTACAGTATCTATAAGGATTTCACCCACGTCATATTTGACTGTGCCTGCATTTGCTTTAACTATAGTAGGATTTCCAGTGCTATCTAGTTTAAAGAAAAAGAGTGATCCACGAGTGTTTGAAATCTTTTGATCTGCAAGAAATAAAGTATCAGATTGTCCAAAAATAGTAAATCCCGAAGACTTTATCGAATACCCTTCAGATCTTGAATGAAATGAGTTTCCATAACAAAGTTCATATTGAGCATTCTGACCAACAGCTGCTTGCAAATTCCTTCTCATCTTCACTTTCGTGATGTTTGAAGTTACTGCTGAATCGACATTATCAATAATACTTACAAGTTTTGAATATTTAATTCTACCACCAAATTTATTTACATCTAAACCAGAAGCATATGTAGATAATGCAGATTGTATTTTGGTTAATAATTCATTAGGACTCAATGAGAAGTTTGTATTGTAGTAAATTGCAGATTCCAATTCAACATACAAATATTTCAAATCTACAAATTCAGGTACAATACCAGCAACTGAATATGATTTGAGTTTTGATAAGATTTCTCGTTTGGTATAATCTCCCAAAAGTTCACCATTTCGGGGTTTGATTACAATAAATACCTTACCAAATTGCGGAGGATTCAATTCCTCACCCCCATAAGCAGTTACCGATTCTGCATTTGGGTAAATGTATGGAATAATTGCTTCATAGTCACTTGCCGAAACGGCTCTATATTGCGAAGAGTAAAGTCGTGGTGCGTAATACTTAACTGAATTGATTGATTCAATTACATCACCATTTGCAGATGGTTGATTAACTGTAATTTCTAATCCAGTATTTTGTGTAATTACATTGGACGTACTATTTTCTATAATTCCCGCAAAAGAAAAATTAGCAGATCCATTTGCATCTGGACCATTGGTAACAATATAAGAACATTCTACATAATTGTTATTATCTAATTTTGCTGCAATTACATCGTCTCCAAAAATAATCTCGTATTTTTCTCCTGAAATTTCTTGTAAGAAATAATGATACGCTGTACTACTAACTCCAATTATATTATCTAATCTTTGATATCTTACTGAAGAATTGTCATTAACCGAAGGTCTTACTTTTACAATGAGTGTTGAGGTATCTATGTTTGGATTTGGAAGAACAAATTTTTGATCGTTTACTGAAGTGTCAACCGTAAAGTTTGTTGTGATAAGACTTCCTTCAAAAATGTCAATATTTTCAAAAAATGCAAATCTTGGAGTTACTCCATCATAATCACTTACTGGAACCGAAATATCATCTGGTATTGAATACACAAAGGATATATCCTCAGCAGATCCAGTAGCAACAATGCCTGCCTTTAATGTGGCCGTAGGTGTGGTGCTTGTTGCAGGAACCTCCGCTAAGAACGATACCTGCGCCCTGGACGCCCTCTTAGACCTTGGTACGTATCCAATGTTCCTTGCGAGTGAAATTACGTTCTCTCTTAAAACTGCACTATCAATGAATACCTCATTCGCAACAGCATTCGTGTTATATGCAGTAATATAAGAATTATAGGCAAGAGTGTCTATCAATACACTTAGATTTGATCCATCAAAATCAAAATCTGTAAAGTTTGAGTTTGCTCTTAGATAATCTTTGATCGATGTCTTAATCTGATCAAAATCTAAATTAGTGTACTGAGTAAATGGCATTATATTCGAGTTGGATTGAGTACGAAGGTTAATTCTTGAATTGGAAACGCTAATCCAATAATGTCATAATTAATATCCACACTCAATTCATTTTTATCTAATGGAAATGAAACATTTACTTTTTTAAGTTGAATTCTGGGTTCTAAATTAACTAAAGTTTGTGTAATATGGTTTTCAACTTCGATTCCAAATTCTGAGGTTTGAACTTCAAATAATGACCTACTAATTGGAGTTCCAATGTCAGATCTGAAAAATCTTTCTCCAATATAAGTTCTAACTAAGTTAATAACAGAATTTTTGATGGCATTTTCATTTTTGAGCATAATAAGGTCATTAGTTACTGGATGTCTTTTGAAAGACAGACTAATATCCTTAAATGCTCTCGAAATTTGAAATGCCATCGCCAAATATACGTTCTAACGATTATTTATAGCAGTTCACATCACGATTTTTCCATAACTTGGTTCAGTTCCATAGTCCCAATCATCATAATCCTCATCATTTCGAATTTTTTCATGAATTTCTTCTTGTTTTTTGAAATCATGCTTTTTTTGAGTCAAATTGTCATGTAAAATTTCGGTCAATACTAGTTTTTCGTCCATTTGAGCACCTGATTAGTTTAATCAGAACTTTTTTCGGGGTTGCTATCCCGTTCTTGTGCTGTTTGCCAGAAATATTCGTCCTCATTACCCATTGCAAGACGTTCATAACTGTTTTCGACCTGATAATATCTAGTCGATACCTTAAAATCGGGAGTTTTTGGATCTTTTGGTGTTAAACTGTTGTCATATATGCGTATACGGTTGTTTGGATAGAGTGCATACTGCCCATTTTGTAATTCAATGAGATTAAACGACTTATGTTCTGCAGGATTCTCCGAAGTTGCATAATCAATTACGTTTGGATCCTGATGATAATTATCTAAAGTGCAAATGTAAGTGCCTTTTTGAGGTCCGTGGTCTCTTGTATAGCATTCATAGTCCATAGATCCAATAAACTGCTTATGAATAGACACTACACCATAATCCATACAATTCCAAAATTGTAAATTAGGTAAACTCATGTCTGGGGTAGGAGTTTCTGGACGAGAGACAAAGGCGCTAATCGGTAATTTGTCATACATTGCAGCATACTCTGGTAAGTATGTTTCAAAATAAAAAACACGCCCAGGAATCGACTTAGCCGATACCCAGACGCCTTTTACAAATTCTCCCCAACCACTTTGATGATCTGTAAGATATTCTTTACGAACCCAAATTTCTTCAGATGGTAAATTGGTGATGAGACATGACATGTTTATCCTTTTCCTTGTCCTCTATATTTTTTACGAGCAGCGTTTCGACTACTCGCAGAGTATTTAGTGTTTCCACCATCACCCTGACGTGTTCCTTTTGGTTTCGCAGGAACATAGTTTGTTTTGTTCATTGCATTGATTGATTTTGCCATAACTTACCTCAAATAACACGCATTTTTTCATGACCCACACGAATCTTTGGATCACACCAGATTTCATAACCTTTCTTCTTTGCATCAAGACAGAATGAAACATCTTCTCCACACATGTCCTGAACGTTTCCAGATTCAAAGACTTGCATCTGTGGTGCAAACCAAGGATACTCTAGATTTTCAAACACTCCATTCTTAATTGCAACCCAACCAAATCCAGTATAGTCTACAGTGAAGATCTTCTTACGACGACTCATGGTTTCTACAGTTTCATGATTCATCACTCCACCATTCTTAGCGAAATCATCTTCTTCCAACCAGTGAGCAACCGAGGTAGTTACTCCATCTTCTGTAGCATACCAACCAGCAGCGATATCCTTATCCATGTAAATCAGACGATAAAACGCTTCGGTATTAAAAACGATATCACTATCAATCCAAAGTTGATAATCGTAATTAAGTTTTCCATCCCAGGGTTTCTGATTTGGTCCACGAAGAACATTTGCACCCAGACACTTACATCGGGCAAAGTTCACCATTGAACTATAATCCTGAGAAATTTGAATTGAACAACCGTTTTGAACTAGATCAAAACAAAGTTGAACGAAGTTTTTTAGAAACGTATATGAACAACCTCTACCTGGAAGACAAAATACAACACTTTTGCCTCTTGCCATTTCTTTTGCTTGTTCCAAGTCAAATTCATCCTGATTCACATCTGGCGTACTTGCCAGAACCTTAAAGCCTTTTGCCATAAATCCTCAATGGGGAATAAAACAATCATAACACAGGTATTTATGAGTGTCAAGAACAAGGAAGTATAAATATTTTAAACACAGTTACTATTCAAATGGATCCCAAGGATATTCGAAATCTCGTAGAGTCTTATCAAAACGTATATGCTGAACAGGAAGTTTCAGAAGATATGTACAGTACTGTCAAGGGAGGTCTTGAAAAAGGTGCTGAGGCATTAAAGAACAGTCCCGCTGGTGGAGTGCTGAAATTTCTTGTTGGACCTGTGGGAAGTAATAAAGGAAAAAGAACTGCTACTGCAGCAGATCAGAAAAAGAACATTGCAAAAAATAAGCAAGAAAGTGTAGAGTATTATAACATGGTACTTAATCACCTGATCGAAGAAAGTTTTGCATCATCTGAAGAGAACGCTAATAAGATTATCAGTGTGATGAGTGATGAGTGGATTTCGAGTATTGTTGAAGCTGTTGGTGGATATGAATTTCTTGAGGCATACGGGGACGCAAACCCAACTCTTCCTGCAGGTCATTCTGATTATGGTAAACCTATTACAATTGGTGGTAAACCGATGAGTATGAATAGAAGAGAAATGAAAAGTCTTGAAAGATTATATAAACTCAGAAGAGAGAATCCTAAGGAATATAAAAAAGAAAAAGATGCAATGGTGAAAGATTACGAATCTAGAAACTAATTATTTCTTTTTTCTCTTATTACTGGCATTCTTCTGTGCCTGAGTTCGGCACTGACCAGTAGCACGTCTCTTATCCCCGTTACCAAACGTGGGATTTTTTTTAGGCTTTTTGGGTGTTGTCATATTCATGGTGTTCCTTTCTTCGGATTTTCTATTCCAAGTCTTGCTCTGGTAGATCTACGATTTAAACGATACCTTTTTGTTAATTCTCTTCCCAAGTTTACTGCCGCCCGACCTTCTTTACTATTTAAAAATTGCTTCTCACCAGATGCCATTGCTCTCATCACAAAATTAGGTACGGGTTGATCTCTGTTTGCATTTCTTGCAAATGATCTTCTTTGTGATGTACCTGGTGACACTGATGCAATGTCTCTAAATCCTGCTTCTCTCTTTAAGGCATCATCTGTGCTTTGTTTAAATTTTGGATTTACATTTGTATTGTCTTGTATTCTTGGTTTATTTGAAGGTGCATTCTTTAATCTATTCATCGTTAAGGCATGAACCTCAGGAAACTTTCCTTGATTTGAACGATTACCATGAATTGTTTGACGGGCATCATCATATCCAGTTGCATATCCACCAGTTTTATCTGCTAACTTCTTTGCCATTGTGGATTTTCCAGATCCAGGCATTCCTACCATTTTAATATCTAATGGTGGATTCTTTGATACTCCACTTTTTAATCCTGATTTTAAAAATGCTTGTCCTCTTTTTGCCGCAAGTTGAGCAATTCTTGCCCACGCTGCTTCTACAATAAACTCTTGATAGGTTTTCATTGCATTGTCCCGACAAAAATATGAGTTACAGGATTCATCTTCGTCATTTATGCTGTTTTCAAGTATTTAGTGAATGGATTAACTCCAGTTCTCATTGTTTTTTCAAAAGCAATCTTACCAGGATTAATTGGTTTTAACTTAACATACAATTCATCTACACAAAGCCTCGTCAATAGTATTTTCATGCTCGTGATCAAACACCCAACACATCGGAGTTTTTTTGGCGGTGATGAGGAGTTTCATAGGGGGGACATAAAAGAGTATTATAGAATAACCTCTGAGTGTTGTCAACCCCCAGGGGAATTTTTTATGGCGAAAAATTTTTGAGATAACGATAACGTGTTATATAGAAGTCGCCTGGGGACCTTTGTAGGTTAACTTATTATCGTTTTTTGGGGGGGCGCCGCCCCGCCGCCCATAAGGGGCGCTTATACTGCTGCCGCCGACCGATCAGCATTGCTGATCGATCAGCATTGCTGATGAATGGGGTAGGGAGGCGAAGATGCCTCCCTAAGTGTAACTAACGATCTCGCAATCCTAGGTGCTTTGCAACAACATAAGGCATCAAAGTGACATCAACACCATAATCGAACTCACCCGATTCTGTGGGGTAGAATGTAACGTACCATCCGCCAGTTCCAGTTATAGTTGGAACTGTGCCCTCTAATCTACACTTAACCGCATAATCGGTTGCTATGTTTCTAATGTAGGACACCATACTTTCGGCGTTAGTGTGACCATTGCGGTTAATCTGCATTAACACGTTGACTGTATCTTCCAGTCCACAGTATTGCCAATCAATGCGAATCTGGCGGGAAAGTGTAGCGGTCATGGTGATTGCGATGGGAAAGTGTAAAGAAAGGGAGGCAATTATGCCTCCCTAAGTGTAGATCAGTCGATTGAATCGCGCCAGTCAGGATAAACGTCTCTGACGTAATCACGCACCTCTTGTTGAGAATAATCCTCCAAACTTTGGTATAGTGAATGTAACTCGGAATTCATGATCCGATCCCAAATACAATCAAATGTCAATTTTTCACTGTTAGAATCATCGTAGAAGATTTCCCTTTCGTTGATACAATCCTCATGATAATTGTGCATTTCGATGAACAAATCATCGCAAGAATAGCGAACTCTATTGTAGAGTTCATCAACAATCTTAGAAGCGATTGCATCGACAATTGCCTGATTCTGTAGTGTAGTTTGCATGACAGGTGGAAGGTGGAAAGAATAGGGAGGCACATCGCCTCCCTAAGTGTAACTCAGCGATCAGATTTGCGAACCGTGATGAACGGATCGCCCACCGATTCTTCACACTTACCGAGTGCAATTCCCTGCTCTTTAAGTAGCGTGATCTGCGCAGTTAGCGCCCGATCTGTAACCTTTACGGAACGCCTTCCGTGGTTAAGTGTAACCGAACCCCAGCAAGTTTTGACCGTTTGGGGTGTTTCAATCACTGAAACTAACTGCGCCCTGATAGAATCAACGCGCTGCTTAGCAGCGTCAGCATCTGCCATTGCCTGCAAAAGTTCAGGCAAAAGTGTTTCAACTTGTCCAACCAGAATAGACATTTAGAGTCTCCGATA
>Ga0172365_10000394_pt1 | contig 28906 bp, 30 predicted proteins | sample LakKivSesite48cm_FD_114535 | JGI IMG/M metagenome (GOLD analysis project Ga0172365, IMG submission 114535) | Sediment microbial communities from Lake Kivu, Rwanda - Sediment site 48cm | ecosystem: Environmental > Aquatic > Freshwater > Lake > Sediment | place: Rwanda: Western Province, Lake...
CTCACGATGCTGGGGGTGGAGCCCCCGGAGACCTGGGACAGGTTAGCCATGCAGCTCGTCTCCCAGATAGACTCAGGGAAGCCGGACTTCAAGGAGTTCGGGAGGAGGCTCGAGGAGTTCAGCGGCGAGGATGCGGGAGGCGCCTGGAACCAGGTCGCGTCGGAGTACTCTAGGAGAGGGAACAAGGTGATGGCCCAGAGGTGCTGGCTCGAGGGGCTGCACAGGAACCCTTCGCTGAACTTCGTCGCTGCGTGGAATCAAATCGAGCTCCCCCCGGGTGCCCCCAAGAACATCGAGACCGTGGAACTCCTACGCAAGGAGCTGGGCTCACTGATCGAGTGACGGCTCATCCCACACTATTTCATTGAGTCAGGCGGGAGATATGCGATTTTTATGAGCCTGCGACCACATCAAGATCGCCGAGATTAGGACGCCGATGGCGACGGCGGCGTATGGGAATCCCGGGATGCCTCCCTCCTGAGTCGAGGGCTGGGCCTGAAGCGTGACGCTTCCGTTATTAACTATACCGGCCACTACGTTAAGCTGCTCCGACTTGGAGACGTAGCCGGTCTTTGACGCCTGAATGGTGTAGCTGCCTGGCAGCACGTTGCTGAAGGTGACCACGCCGTTGGCGCCCGTCGTTCCACTCAGCGCCGATTGCCCGCCGGGTTGAGCCGAAGAGGACACGCTAACGCCCGCAACGGGGTTCCCACTCGCGTCCCTAACCGTGACCGACAGGTCGCCTTTCGCCGGAGCCGTCGCCTTCAACGTGATCCTGGCCTGGGCAAGGAGGTTGGAAGATACATCGACCGTCAATGGCGTGGGCACGTAGCCTTCCTTGGATGCCCCGATGGTATATCTACCGGGCTTGATGTCATCGAAGATTATCGAGCCGTCGGCGCCTGTGACCCCATGAAGGGCCGGCTGTCCGCTTGGCTGGGCGGTCGAGGTGATGCTGACGCCGCCGACGGCGGAGCCCCCGCTATCACTGACGGAGACCCTCATGCTGCCCGAGATCAGATAGGCAGCCTGAGCCGCCTCGGCCTGGTCCACGAGGCTCGAAGCGGATTGGGCGTATTGAGCCGCGCTCTCGTAGCTTCCGGCGTCAAAGGCATTCACCGCGTTGGTGAGGGCCGAATTTGCCTGCACGATGAGGGATGCAGCCTCCGACCTCTCAGGTATGCCCAACTGTCTGATCCTATGCTCCGCGTCGGAGATCGCGGCCGATGCCGTGTCATGCCAATAGATCGTCTCGGCCTCCCCTGCCTGAACCGCGAGCGAAAGCACCTCAGAGGCCTTATAGTAGGCGGCCTCGTATCCGGCCTCCGTCGCCAGGTTGAAGGATTCCTCCGCGCTGGAGTAACTCTGCTCAGCCTGTTCGAGCATGTTCTTTGAGTCCGGGCCCTCTACGTCCTGGATCGACTCGATCTTCTCGGCCGCTGCCGACATCTTCTTTCGTGCTCTATCCTCCCAGGGCTCATGCACCCTCAGTATCCACTGGTAATAGTTGGTCCATAGGTCGGAGAGCAGTGTGTAGGAGATGTACGTGTTTGGACCTGTCTTCCTGGTCTGCGGCTGGCTCCAGTTTATAGGCCATGGATCGTGTACGAATATCCCCGTCGCGTTGTATCCTATGACCACCACGTAGTGGCCGTATTGGTGGTTGGTGTCGAACCATATCAGGATTATCGACAGGAGGCCCTCGGAGCTTCTTTCGTTCAACTCCTCCTTGTTGCTGAATCTGATCTCCTGGGTGCCCGTGTAGCCATAATTGATGAACGGGGTCGGCATATAATTGGTCCAGGTGACACCCGCTACGGGATCGGTATGTAATTGTTCCGCCAATGTCCCCTGAGGGATGATGTCCCCCATCAGGTATTCCAAGGCCATTTGGACGGATGCCGACCCGCAGTAGTAGTAGTTGTCCTGTTGATGATACGGTACATCCAGTATTATCTCTTCGAGAAGAGATGAGACTGGTATAGGATTGATCGAAATGCACGAAATCAGGAGGAATGTTATCATCAGGAAGGTGGAGACTTTCTGCATCCGCTTTTTATCATGTTGAGAACTGTTATTTTCCATAATATATTTAACAAAGTATTCAGACATGCCACTTCATAATTACTCATTCTAAATATATTTCTTATCGTATCTTGATCGCTAGGCTTATCCGCGGCCGTCCGAAGGATAACGGTTAGAACGGGGCGAATGGGACTCGAAGAGAATACGCCGCGCGAACTGGAAGGCGGTCTTCTCCCTGGCGGTGATAATCCTATTCGTGACCAGCATGGTCCTCACCCTCCTAAGCCAGCCCAGGACTCCCGTGGTCGGCTCAGCCTCCGTGGGGCGGGAGGAGGAGAACTGGCAGAACCTGAAGGGCAACTCATCGACGCCGGACTCACGCTACCTCATCAATTACGCCGTACGGGTGACAGCCTCGTCTGATAGGCTCACGATAACGGAAAAGGTCCCGAAGAACATGACCCAGATCGCCATCCCCCCGGAATACAGCAACGTCCAGACGACCTACGACCCATCCAAGGGGGAGGTCAAGGTCGCGCTTACCAACATCGTCAAGGGGGAGAACTACACGATACAGGTCGCGTTCCAGGTGCCGCCCTGGACGATGTTCGAGGGCGAGGTGCCCACGACGACCTGCACGCCGGCACCGGGGTACGGCTACAGCGGGCCCCTCGAGGTGAGCGTCTCCCCGTTCATGCTGAAGTACGCGGATGGCCTGAAGGGGGTCGGCATCTACGCCTGGTTCACCACGCTCGTCACCGAGAAGACCATCGTCAGCTCAAGCCCCTCCGCCGACGCCAAGCCCCCAGACTACGAGGCGATATGGCTCTACAAGAGCCCGACGGTAGAGTACGGGGTGCACACGGCGACCTACGAGGTGAAGGTGAAGACGGACGCCTCAGCAGGCGAGGTCCTCCTGAGGACCTGGATAGAGGCAGACTACGACAGGAACCTATTGATCTCAACGGAGCCGACCTTCGAGGGGGCCGAGGCGACCTTCAGCAACCTCGGAGCGGCCCTCATCCTCCAGTACGAGTACGCCATCGGCTGAGGCCGGCAACCCCGACAACAAACCACGGCATCCTCGACGACCAGCCCAACAGGCACCGCCAGGAAAAAATTTTTTTCCGTTATGAACAGCCACGGACCAATGCCGACTGATGCCCGGGCGCACGTGACCGGCGCAGGGCAGAGAACCAGGCGCCTGCCTATATAGTGGATATATATTATTGGGAGAACCCCTTTTACCTCCACCGGAACAATATATATCGGGTGGATTGGATAGTCGTACGGGAAACCGGCTGCATGAGGCAGGCCGCACACGCCTGCTACCTGGTCTGCACCAAGAACAAGAGGAGAACGAGGATGAACTATCGGGATCATCTGATGAACGGCAGTCCCGAGACAACCCCACAGAATGACACCGTCAACCCCTCACAGGCGGAGCAGAGGTGACCGCCTCACGCCTGCGGGCTGAAGGACCAGGACCTCTCCTCAGGCTCATCGAGGATGAGGAACTCGTCCCTAGCGCCGTTGTGGTAAACATAGTAGCCCAGAGAGTATGAGACACCGTCCTCGACGACGCCGATGAAGGCCGTGTCCTCGTAGGCGAGGTCGCCGTTGGCATCCAGCAACTTGCAGCCCGTCGCCCCGTAGTACCCAGACGCGACGACAGGAATAGCCTCCGCGAGCAGGGCCGGGTCGCTACTGTTGGCGACCATCAGCGCCCTCGCCGCCACCATCACCGAGTCGTAGAGGTAGACGTGCTCGTAGCTGGGGTATCGGCCGAGGCTGGACCTCGCCTCCTCCATCAGCCGCCTCGTCAGATCGTTGACCAGCGGCCGCTGCTCAGGCGCCAGGAGGCCTACGCCCAGGGCGAAGCCTCTGATGTCCCTGATCCTGCCCCCGACCGTGTACTCATCGGTTATGGTCGGGTACATCGCCGCGGTGAACCACCCTACGCCGGAGAGGATAGCACTCTTCCTCGCCTCGTTCATTATGCTGTAGTCCTCGTTCTCCCAGGCGACGAGGTAGACGAGCGCGCCGGACCTTGAGGCGACCATCCTCTCCAGCTCCCCGACCGTAGAAGAGTAGTTCATGTAGCCTGGGTGGGAGACGGGGAACGAGATCTTGAACGCGCTCAGCCCCCTCCCCTCGAAGATGCCGGAAACCGCCTCCGCGTAGGCCCTCCCCCAGTCATCGTCCCTGTGGACGACGAAGACGCTCTCGTACCCGAGCCTGATCGCCAGCTTGGCCCCCACGACGGCGCGGTAGTTCTCCGGCGTCGAAAGTCTGAAGACGGTATCCGGCTTGGAGAGACTGCTTGACGTCGACGACGGACTGATCAGGGGCACCCCCGCCTGGGCGATGTAAGCCATGACGCCCTCCACCTCACCGGAGGTCGGGAGACCAACGATCACCTGCGCGCCGTCGGCTACGAGTCCCTTGACAGCCTTCAGGGCGCCTTCTCCGGTCGAGTTTGTGTCAGCGACCATGAAGCTGAATCTCGCCTTCGAGCCGCATTCGCCGAGGAACGCCTCGAGGTCCCTCTCCGCCGACTCGAGGATGGGGACAGCGTCCTCGCTCCACCAGCTCAGCCTACCGCTGAAGGGGTAGGCTACGCCGATCCTGTAATGGGGCGCCTCGGCATTTTCAGCCTCCCCCCTAAGCCTAGACGCCTCATCCTGAAGCCTGGCAACCTCACCCTGCCTGGCCAGGAAGCCGGCGCCGAGGCCTAGGATGACGAGGATGGCCGCGACCGCGAGAGGCCTGACCAGGCTCCGTTCTGTCATCTGCTGGCGCCCACCGGGCCTAGGCCTTCTTCCTCAGTTGGCTGAGGACGTACTCCCTGATCTCCCTCGGCTCAGGTAGATCTGCAACCACCCTGCCGCCTCTTATCAGTGGCCTGAGCATCGCCTCCGTCTCCCCTCCGCAGGCAGGGCACCTCGGCTGGGCCTCGGCGGCTGGTCTGACAGAGTCCGTGAGGCAATCACTGCACCTCCAGACCTGCTTCCTGCCCCCAAGCTTCCCCCTCTTCGCAGAGGGCCTCCCCTCGACCTCGACGATGTCTAGGGCGAAGTCGACCGTCGGCCCGCCGCTCACCCAGGTCCCCACGCCGAAGGCGTCCGCCCCCGCCTCGCCCAGCGCCCTCACGCTATCCTCGTCTAGGCCGCCGGAGACGAATATCTTAACCCCCCTGAAGCCCCGGATGTCCAGCTCCCACCTTACCTCCTGGATTATCCTGGCGAAGTCTCCTCGCCTGGAGCCAGGCGTGTCGAGCCTCACCGCCTGAAGACGGTCGCCGAGAGCCTCCGCCGCCATTATCGCCTCAGTCTTCTCGTCGAAGTAGGTGTCGACGAGGGCCGTCCTCGGAGTCCCCTCGGGCATGACCTCGTCGTACGCCTTCCAAGCGGCGACCTGATCGCCGAATGTGACTATCAGCGCGTGGGGCATCGTGCCCATGGCAGGCGCACCAACGATCTCCGCGCCGATGATGCTGGAGACGCCGTCCATGCCCCCTATGTAGGCCGCCCTGTCGAAGGCGGGGGTCACGGCCGGGTGGACCCGCCTCATCCCGAATGAGACGACCTGCCTGTCGCCGGCCGCGACCTTCACGTAGGCCGCCCTGCTCGCGACCCCGGTCTCGTGGCAGATGAAGCCGAGGAGGGGGGTCTCGTACTCGCAGAAGCCGCCGTAGGCGCCCTCCACAGTCATCACAGGCACCCTCACCCCAGCTGGGTCGTATGGGCCGAAGAGGCTCCCCTCAGGCATCGAATAGACGTCGACGGGCAGCCCCTCCAGCAGCCTGGCGACCTCCTCAACCCCGCACAGGACCCCCCACTGCTTGCCGTCGGGCAGCGGGCCGGTGGTCACCTCTGCGAAGACCCTCACACCCTCCTTGCCCTTAGCCTCGAGGACCCTTTTCGTCCTGTCGAAGTAGATGTCCGTCGTCCTGCCACGCTTGATCTCGTCGGCCGTGGCGACGTAGAAATCCCTCTTATTCATACCCTGAACCCCTTCCTGATTATCTCCGATGAGGTGGTGATCTCGGCGCCGTGCATCTCCCTCATGTAAGCGAGGGCCTGCTCCTGGAGTTGGTCGCTCACCGCCTCGACGCAGTCGCAGGGCACCACGACCTTGTAGCCCCTGAAGAAGGCGTCGGCCGCCGTGTGCTGGACGCAGATGTTGGTGACCAGGCCTGTCAAAATCAACGCGTCGACGCCGAGCCCCCTCAGCAGGCCGTTGAGCCTGGTCGAGTAGAAGCAGCTGTACCTCTTCTTCGTGAGGTGGTGGTCGCCCCTGACCAGCCTCAGCGCTTCAACGACCTCGGCGCCCCAGGTGCCCGCCACTGCGTGGGGCCTCCAGACCCTGAACTCCGCGTCGTCCACGCCGTGGGCGTCCGTGACGTATATCACGGGTATGCCGGCGTCTCTGGCCATGTTGAGTAGCCCACTGACCCTGGGGACCATCGCCTCGGCCCTCGGCCCCCCGTAGGCGCCCGAGACGAAGTCGTTGATCATGTCGATGACGACGACCGCTGCCCCCGTGGAGATCACCGATCCGAGATGAAAGTGGAGCCCTGTGCCTAATATAGGTTGAATGGTTGGAGGACGAATGCACGAGGCACACCAGCATCCATGAAGAGCGCCCCGGCAAGCGGCCCATTTCATGCCCGGAACACACCATTTCCAGCTCCGCATCGGGGCTCCGACGTTTGGAAAACCTTTATACGCATAGACGCTCTGATTGGGATGCTATCAGCGGACATAGACTATCAAGGGATCGGACCACAGATGAGCGCCAAGACCGTGATCGACGCAGACGGACTAATCCTCGGAAGGATGGCGAGCATAGTGGCAAGGCGGCTACTCGCGGGCGAGACCATAGAGCTCGTGAACGCCCAGGGCGCCGTGATCTCGGGCAAGAAGGTGAACATCGTCGACGAGCACAAGGAGTTCATCTCGGTCGGCGGCCACAGGAAGGGACCGATCCACTTCAGGATGCCTAACGCCATAGTGAGCAGGACCATAAGGGGCATGCTCCCATACAGGAAGCCGACCGGGCGCGACGCCTACAAGAGGCTCACGGTCCACATAGGCGTCCCAGAGGAGCTCGAAGGCGCCGAGAGGCAGAGCATCGCCGAGGCCCACGTCGGCAGGCTCAACCACAGGTACGTCACGGTCGGCGAAGTCGCCGAGCAGATAGGCTGGAATAGGAGGGGGGTGTAGCGGGTTGTCGACGAAGAAGAGGCCGACGATGGCGACCGGGAAGAGGAAGACGGCCAAGGCTAGGGTGGCCGTCACCGACGGCAAGGGAAGGATCAGGGTAAACAACGTCCCCATCCACCTGTACCAGCCGAAGGAGGCCCGAGAGAAGATCATGGAACCGATCATGCTGTCCGGCGAGTACGCGGACAAGGTCGATGTCTCCATCCGGGTTGCGGGCGGGGGAGCCCTCAGCCAGGCGGAGGCGGCAAGGATGGGCCTCGCCCAGGGGCTCGTGAAGCACACCAAGAGCAAGAGGCTCAGGTCCACATTCATAGAGTACGACAGGAACATGCTCAGCGGCGACGACAGGCGCAAGGAGCCGAAGAAGTTCGGCGGCCCAAGCGCCCGCACCCGGAAGCAGAAGAGCTACAGGTAGGATCACACGATGCCACGGATGATCTCGCCGATGGTCAGCAGGCAGAAGCCACGGGAGGGACGCGGATTCTCCCTCGGCGAACTCAGGAAGGCAAACCTGACCGCTGGGGAGGCAAAGATCCGAGGGGTACCCTTCGACGCCCGCAGGAAGTCGACCCACGAGGAGAACGTCCAGATCCTCAAGGAGTGGTACGGGGACGCTAAGGAGAACAAGTTCAGGGTCCCCAAGCCGTTCCAGTTCTCAAAGGGGCGGAGGGGCAGGACGAGCAGAGGCCTAACCAGCGCCGGCAGAAAGTCGAGAGGCCTCGTCAGGGGCAAGAAGCGGGATTAGCCACCCTCAATGAGGCACAGCCGCCCGAAACGGCTTTCAGCAAAGAACTGCATCCATCTTCGATGGACAGGAGAGTCGACGTCGTAGCCCTCATCGTCTCGGAGGGAGACCGGGTTCTGGTCGAGAGGCGGAGACCCGACAGGAGGATCGATCCCGGCAAGGTCACGATCCCTGGCGGCCACGTCGAGGAGGGCGAGACGTTCGAGGAGGCGTGCAGGAGGGAGCTCAGGGAGGAGCTCGGCTTGGAGTGCGCCAGACTCAGATACCTGACCACGTACCTCCACGAGACGCCGGTCGAGGACCAAGTGACAAGGTACTACGTATGCGAGGACTGGACTGGAAGACTTGAGCCCACCGAGGCAGCCGAGGTATTCTTCATCGGAAGAGAAGAAACTGGAATGCTCGACTTCGAGATAGACAGAAAGGCACTGGACGAATTCTACCGGGATAAAGAGATGAGGAAGGGTTGAGAGCCTTACCTCACGGTCTTCAGCGCCCTCTCTATCCGGTCCATCGCCTCGTTGAGTATCTGCTCGCTCGTGGCGATCGTCATCCTGAGGTGCCTCTCCCCCCCGGGACCGAACTCCGTGCCTATGCCTAGGCTCACCTTCGCCTTCTCGAAGATCAGTTTGTATAGCTCGTCCGTTGTCATGTCGACGTCGAACTTCGGGAAGAAGAGGTAGGTTCCCTGGAGCTCGGGCACCGTGACGCCGCCCATCTCCTCGAACCTCTTGTAGCAGATGCCCCTGATGCGGTGGAGGTGCTTCATCATGTCCCTCTTCCAGTAGTCGCTGTGCGGGTCGAGAGTCGGCATCGCCGCCGCGTATGATAGGGTCGTGGAGCCCCTCATGATGCCCTGGCCCAGCTTCCTCAGGTTGTCCATCATCTTCATGTTGGTCGCCGCCAGGTAGCCTATCCTGAGGCCCGCGATCCCCCACGTCTTGCTGAAGCCCCAGCTCGTCATCGTCAGGTCGGCTATCTCGGGGCCGAGGCTGGCGAGGGTGATGTGCTTGTAGTCGTCGAAGACGATGTCCTCCCAGAGCTCGTCCACCATCACAGTTATCCTGTGGTCGACTGCGACGTCTGCGATCCCCTTCAGCTCCTCCCTGCTCATCACCCTCCCGCAGGGGTTGTGGGGGTTGCAGACGAAGATCAGCTTCGTCCTCCCAGTTATCTGCTCCTTAAGCCTCTCAATATCGAGCCTGTAGCCCTCGTCCATGTGGAGCCTCCAGTAGATCGGCTTGGTGTTCGTCACGTTGACGGCGTTGTAGAACGGGTTGTACATCGGGTCGGTGACCACGACCTCGTCACCCTCCTTACACGCGTACTTTACTGCAAGCCACATCGCGGGGTTAACACCGAGCGTGACCATCACGTTGTCCTTGGTAACGTCGAGGCCATTCACCCTCTTGACCTTCTCCGCCATCCTCTCCCGCACCTGCGTGTCAAAGCCGTAGTAGAGGTCCTCGTCCTGAACGGCGTTTATCAGCGCCTTCTTGATGAAGGGGGCCGTCGGGAAGTCCGGGTCCGCGAGCCACATGGGGATCACATCGGGTGGATCACGGTGCCACTTCTCACCCGGCGCCGCCAGCATCCCCTCGACGCTCGCTGAGTTGAAGATATCCTCGTTGTACATCTCCTGCCACCTACACGGCTGATAGGGAAGCCACGAGGGCTAATAACATTTCTGGGGGTCGAGATGGAGGCGCAGAGCACATCGCGGCGCCTCCGATCGATAATGATATATGGGTATTGGCTGACCTCATGGGAGAAAAGGTATGAAGATTCTACTGTACTTCGATTGGACTGGGACCAGGAAGGAGCTGAAGGAGCATGACATCAAACTTCGGCAGTCGTGCAAGGACACCGGAGTCGAGTATAATGGGCTGTTCGGCTCGATGAACCAGAAGTGGAACTTCGTCTGGCTCTTCGACGCAAAGAGCTACGACCACTTCATGGAGATGACGCACGGGGTTCCGCGCCCAATGCAGATGACCCACTACATCACGGAGCTCCTCATACCGATCAAGCTCCCGGAGTAGGGGCACGTTAGACGAGCCTGGCCCCATCGTCGTCGATGCCCGTCACAACGGCCTCGTGGCCTAGGGCGGCCTCTTCGAGGATGGACGCGAGTCCGGGTGCATCTTTCTCGTCGACGAGGGAGAAGACCACCTCGCCGAACATCGCCATCGTCGTGGCATACCCTTCGCTCGCGGCGGCGCCCATGGCCTTCCTCATCCTCGGTGTTATCAGGCCGACGTTCTCAGAGAACCGCCTGGAGAGCCCCATGAACCTGGAGGGGGTGAGCTCCACCGCCAACTCGTCGACGAACCTCTCCCCCAGCTCGTTTATCCTCCTCCTCAGGTCCGGCTTGGAGAGGGCTTCTCTGGTCGGTATCGGGGCGAGGTAGAGGTAGACGACCCTGAGGCCCCCCGTGTCTGTGTACCTGACCGCCTCCCCCACGCCGGGTGCCCCGGGTTTAACTAGGACGCCGAAGCCGCCGTTCAAAGCGGCGAAGACGCTGCCGAGGCCAGTACCGCACTCGATCTCCGCGACGTGGGCGACCTGCGCGGCCTCTACCTTGCTCAAGCCTACGCCGGCGGCTTCGTTCAGAGCCAGGGCGAGGCTGAGGGCACCGCCGCCGCTGCTCCCGAAGCCCGCGCCGAGGGGCGTCTCCAGGTTGACCTCGACAACGATCCTTAGCGGCCGTTTGATGATTGGCCTGAACTTCTCTAGGACCCTCTCGGAGACGAAGGCGGCCCCCGTCCTTCTACCATTCATACTGATGACGTGGCTGTAGGCGTCGGAGGGCTCGACGGCCACTCTCGTATAGACACCGAGGTCAAGGCTGACGCCTGAGCCCCTCGCGCCCTTCCTGAGGGGGTCCGGGCTCTCGTCGCATATCTGGAAGAGGCCTGTGAGGTGGCCGGGGGCGAAGACCGTGGCTTCCTTCATCGTTCCTACGTCTATTCCCCGATTGGCTGGTTGGATAAGGGTTATGCTACGAGCCGTCAGAGAAAATTGAGGTCAAAGCCCCTTGTAGTTGAAGGGCTTCGACGGGTCGGCGACGGGCGCCTTCACCTCGAAGAGGTCTGTGTACTTGAGCCCCGAGCCCGTGTTGAAGAGTACGACCCGCTCGTCCTTGTCGACCTCGCCGTCTGCGACCATGTGCCTGAGCGCCGAGAGGGTGGCCGCGCCCTCAGGGCAAGGGAAAAGGCCCTCGTTCCTCGCCATCAGGCCGACATCTGCCATGATCTCCTCGTCTGTGACAGCGAGCGCCGTCCCCCCGCTCTCCCTCACCGCCCTGAGGATTAGGAAGTCGCCCAGCGCCTTGGGCACCCTCAGGCCGGCCGCGACCGTGCTCGCGTTCTCGAAGAATTCGGACTCCTCCTTCCCCTCGGCGTAGGCCTTCGCGATGGGGGAGCAGCCCTCCGCCTGGACGGAGACCATCCTGGGGCGCTCGCTGCCAATCCAGCCCATTTTCTCGAGCTCGTCGAAGACCTTCCACATCCCGATGATGCCTGTGCCGCCGCCTGTCGGATAGACGATCACGTCCGGGAGAACCCAGTCGAACTGCTCCGCGACCTCGAGCCCCATCGTCTTCTTCCCCTCGACCCTGTATGGCTCGCCGAGGGTGGCCACGTTGAACCAGCTCATCTCACTGTTCCCGTCCCTGACCAGCTTCCCCGCGTCTGAGATGAGACCCTTCACCAGCACCACCCTCGCGCCGACCACCTCTGACTCGACGGCGTTCACCTTCGGGGCGTCCTCTGGCATGAAGACGTAGACCTCCATGCCGGCGCGTGCGCCGTAGGCGGCCATCGCCCCCGCGGCGTTCCCTGCCGAGGGCATCGCCACGCGCCTTATGCCGAGCTCCTTGGCCTTGCTTATGGCCGCCGATAGTCCACGCGCCTTGAACGAGCCCGTGGGGATTATACCCTCGTCCTTGATCCAAAGGTCCTTCACGCCGACGACCCCGCCGAGCCGGGATGCTCTGGTCAGCGGCGTCCAACCCTCGCCGAGGGAGACAATGTTGCCTCTCTTCCTGACGGGCATGAGCTCGAAGTACCTCCACATAGATGAGACACGGCCGACGAGCTCCCGCTTCGTGACAGCCTCCCTCACCCCCTCGAGGTCGTAGCGGACGAAAAGCGGCTTGCCACACTTCCTGCATACCGTTTGGATCCGGTCGGCTTCGTGACGCTCGCCACACCGGGAGCATTCGAGGTGTGTGACGTGGCTCAAATCCATCAACAAGGATACCATGCGGCGGGTTCAGGTTAAAACTACCGTTGCCACAGACGCGAACGGGGAATCCTTTTACGGTGCTGCGGTTAGATTAAACCATGGCTGAAGCCTTGGTGAAGGTTGGAACCGTAGCCCATTACTTCGGGAAGATAGGGGTCGCCGTGGTCGAGGTCACCGCGCCCCTCAAGGTCGGAGACAGGATCACGGTGAGGGGGTTGAAGACGAGTCTAGACCAGACGGTCGAGTCGATGGAGGTCGACCACAAGAGCGTCACCACCGCGAAGAAGGGGGATTCCATCGGACTGAAGGTCAACGGCTACGTCAGAGAAGGGGACGCGGTATACATATTAGCCGTCCAGTAAACCTTTTAAACCCTGACTCCGCTCTTTCCCCTACACGCCTGTTCGGGGATAGACAAATGGGGTATCGTTTTGTCGAGGCCCCCGCTGAGGGGGAAGCGTAAATGGGGAATTGTTTTATTAGATAAACCACTCAGGGCAAGGACCCGCTTCAGCGATTCATGGCTGGTAACGCCATTCAATGAAGGGTCGGTAGCTGAGGATATGCTCCGTGCTGTGAGCCGGGAGGCGACGCCGCATGGTTGAGATGTCAGGGGCGGGTGCCCTCTGGACGGCTCTGAAGAAGGAGGGGGTCAGCCACGTCTTCGGGCTGCCCGGGGGCTCGGTGATCCCCCTGTGCGACGAGCTCCTGGGATTCGACCTCCGGTTCATCCTCGCCCGCCACGAGCAGGGCGCCGCCCACATGGCCGACGGCTACGCGAGGGCGAGCGGCCGAGTAGGCGTCTGCCTCGCCACATCGGGGCCCGGCGCGACGAACCTGGTGACCGGGATCGCGACGGCGAACATGGACTCCTCCGCGGTAGTCGCCTTCACCGGGCAGGTGAATAGGGCCGTGATCGGCTCGGACGCCTTCCAGGAGGTGGACATAATCGGCTGCTCGGCTTCGGTCACGAAGTACAATATGCAGGTGAGGAGGGCGTGTGAGATCCCCGCGGCGGTGAAGGCGGCCTTCCATATCGCGTCAACGGGCCGCAGGGGTGCCGTCCTCGTCGACCTGCCGAAGGACGTCACGATAGATGTCGAGGAGATGGTTTTCCCAGAGACCGTGCATTTCCGTGGCTACAAGGTGGAGCCAGCACCCGACCAGAGGGAGCTCGACGTAGCTGCGGCGCTGCTCGCGAAGGCGCAGAGGCCTGTGATCGTGGCCGGCGGAGGCGTCATCAACGCGGGCGCCTCGAGGCAGCTCGTCGCGCTGTCAGAGTACCTCATGGCGCCGACGGCGACCACCCTAATGGGTAAGGGAGCCTTCCCCGCCGATCACCCTCTCAGCCTAGGCATGTGCGGCATGCACGGCACCGTGGCCGCCAACAACCTCGTACCCGAGGCGGATGTCCTTCTGATAGTCGGAGCCAGGCTCAGCGACAGGACCACCGGCGCCGTTAAGAGCTTCGCGCCGAACGCCAAGGTGATCCACGTCGACATCGATAAGACCGAGGTGGATAAGAACGTCGAGACGAGGATGAGGGTCGTCGGCGACGCCGGCCTCGCCCTCAGCGGGCTGCTGGAGCGGGTCGGGAAGCTGAGGTCCAAGGCGGGCAAGGACTCCATCTGGCATAGGAAATTGGCGGAGCTGCGTTGCGCCTCGAACGGGAAGAACGGGAACGGTGCAAAGGAGGGCTACCTCAGGGCGCCTGATGTCATCAAAGCGCTCAGAAAGGTTCTGCCGAGGAACGCGATAGTCACCACGGAGGTGGGGCAGAACCAGATGTGGGCCGCCCTCCACTACGACGCCTATGAACCAAGAACCTTCTTCACGAGCGGCGGCCTGGGCACGATGGGCTGGGGCTTCCCCGCGGCGATAGGAGCCAAGACGGCCCGACCGGATGTGCCCGTCGTCGACATCGCAGGGGACGGGAGCTTCGGCATGACCGAGAACAGCATGGCGACGAGCGTCGAGGAGGAGATACCCGTCGTCGTCGTTGTGCTTAACAACCAGATGCTCGGCATGGTGGCGCAGTGGCAGCGTCTCTTCTACGACCACAGGTACTCCGCGGTGAATCTGAGGGGGAACCCAGACTTCATCAAGCTCGCTGAGGCGTACGGCGCGGAAGGCGTGAGGGTGGAGACCCTAGAGGGGTTCGAGGCCGCGGTCAGGAGGGCCATCGTCAGCGAGGTCTCCACGGTCATAGACGTCCCCATAGACCCGGAGGAGAACGTTTACCCCATCGTACCACCGGGGATGGGGCTCAAGGATGCGCTGCTGGAGGTGTGAGGAATGAGCGAGCTACACACGATAGCGTTCATAGTCGAGAACAAGCCCGGAGTCCTCTTCAACATCTCAAACATGTTCAGGAAGAAGAACTTCAACATCCACAGCATCAGCGTGGGCGCAATCCCGAACGCGGAGGTCGTCAGGATAACGATAGTGGTCCAAGCCGACGCCCGCGGCGTCTACCAGGTGGTTGAGCAGCTCGACAAGATGGTGGACGTCGTCGAGGTGAAGCGCCTTGACCCGATGAGGATCGTGAGGAGGGAGCTCGCTCTCGTGAAGCTCACCACGGCGGACCCGTGGGCGAGGGAGGAGGCCCTCACCTGCGTCAACGACTACCACGGCCTCATCCTGAACATAGACCCGGACACCCTGATAGCTGAGGTGACCGGGGACTCGGACGAGATAGACGCCTTCCTCGAGAAGGTGAAGCCGATAGGCATCATCGAGTTCTCGAGGACGGGCATCACTGCCCTGGAGAAGGGGCGGCTCAGGCTAGAGAGAGGTGAAACATGATGGTGAAGGTGTACCACGACGAGGACATAGACGAGAAGGTCCTCAGGGGAAAGAAGGTTGCCGTCATAGGATACGGCAGCCAGGGAAGGGCTCAGGCCCTAAACATGTACGACTCGGGTGTCGACGTCGTCGTCGGCCTCAGACCGGGCAGATCATGGGAGAAGGCGGAGGCGGACGGCCTCAAAGTGATGACCGTCATCGACGCCGCGCGGGCGGCGGACATCGTGTTGATGCTCGTCCCGGACATGGCGCAGCCCGTCGTCTATGGCGAGGAGGTGGCGCTGGCCCTCAGGAAGGGAAAGACCCTGCAGTTCGCCCATGGCTTCAACATCCACTTCGACGTGATCAAACCGCCGAAGGATGTCGATGTCATCATGGTGGCGCCGAAGAGCCCGGGCCCGGAGATGCGCCGCCAGTACGAGGCGGGCTTCGGCGTACCTGCCCTCGTCGCCGTCCAGCAGGACGCCTCCGGGAAGGCGCTGAAGACCGCCCTTGCCATCGCGAAGGCCCTGGGATCTGGGCGAGCCGGCGTCATCGAGACCAGTTTCAAGAACGAGACGGAGAGCGACCTCTTCGGGGAGCAGGCCGTCCTATGCGGGGGCGTTGACCAGCTCATCAGGAGGGGCTTCAGGGTCCTCACGGAGGCGGGGTATCCGCCTGAGCTCGCCTACTTCGAAGTCTGCAACGAGCTGAAGCTCATCGTCGACCTCATCTACAAGTCGGGTCTCGGCGGGATGTACAGGGCGGTCTCAGACACGGCGAAGTATGGTGGCATGATAGTTGGGCCGAAGATCGTCGACGACCGCGTCGAGGAGAACATGAGGAGGGCGCTGAAGGAGGTCCAGAGCGGCGAGTTCGCCAAGCAGTGGATCGCGGAATACGCGGCCGGCTCAAAGGAGTTCAGGCGCCTCATGGACGAGTGCGACGCCCTCGAGATCGAGAGGGTCGGCAAGCAGGTCCGGAGGATGTCTGGGCTCGAAAAATAGCCCTCATCCGGCCGACCACTTATCAGGCTCGCCTCACAAACCTTTTTATGCGGAGTCACGGTGGTTTAGGTTACAGCCATTTAGGAAGGATGGATAATGGGGTATTGCTTTGTCGAGCCCCCTAGAAAGGGGGAGAGATGAATGGGGAATCGTATTCTCAGCTGACAGATTCCCGCAAGTGACCAAGGTCTCCGGATCATCCGGATTCGACGTTGATGTGCTCTGCGATGGGGGGTGGTTTCCATGCCTGAGATGACCGGCGCAGAGGCCTACGTGAAGGCCCTTGAGATAGAGGGCGTCGAGTACATCTTCGGCGTCACGGGGGCGGCCATAATGCCAATCTGCGACGAGCTCCTCAAGTCGAACATCCGGTATGTCGGGGGCGCACACGAGCAGGGATCCGCTCACATGGCGGACGGCTACGCCAGGGCGTCTGGGAGGGTCGGCGTCGTCCAGGCGACGAGCGGCCCGGGCGCCACAAACATCGTCACCGGGATGGCAACGGCTCAGCTAGACTCCTCACCCGTCGTCGCCTTCACGGGACAGGTGCCAAAGGGCATGGTTGGCACGGACGCCTTCCAGGAGGTCGACATCATCGGAGTCACCGCCTCCGTGACCAAGCACAATATACAGGTGATGGAGGCGGCTGAGGTGCCACACGCCGTGAAGGCGGCGTTCTACATCGCCTCGACGGGGAGGAGGGGCGCCGTGCTCGTAGACCTGCCGAAGGACGTTCAGACCGACAAGGCCGAGATGGTCTTCCCCGAGAAGGTAGAGTTCCGCGGCTACCACCCGAACATCGAGCCGAGCCCGAACGAGATCCACTGGGCCGCTACGCTGCTCGCCAAGGCGAGGAGGCCAGTGATCATAGCGGGCGGCGGGGTCATAGCCTCCGGGGCGTCGCAGGAGCTGGTGAGCCTCGCCGAGATGATCCAGGCGCCCGTCGCGCATAGCCTCATGGGGAAGGGCTCCATGCCGAGCGACCATCCCCTAAGCCTCGGCCTCTGCGGCATGCATGGCAGGTACGAGGCGAATAAGATCGTGCCAGAGGCGGACGTTTTGCTCATTGTGGGCGCAAGGCTCAGCGACAGAACTACCGGATCCATCGACGGCTTCGCCCCAAACGCCAGGATAATCCACATCGACTTGGACAGAAGCGAGATAGACAAGAACGTCGATTCCATAACCCGCGTCGTGGGAGACGCCAAGCTCGCCCTTCGCGGGATAATGGAGAAGATCGCTCTCCAGAAGATCAATGGCAATAGGGATGAGACGATCATCAAAAAGATCGAGGAGTTCCGAGCTCAAACATCTGAGCTGAGGTCGGATTCGCCTCTACCCGGCCCAGAGGTGATTAGGGCGATAAGGAGGGCGATGCCCAGGGATAGCATAGCAGTCACAGACGTAGGCCAGCACCAGATGTGGGCAGCTCAGCACTACGACGTCTACGGGCCAGGAACATTCTTCACATCCGGCGGACTTGGCACGATGGGGTGGGGGACGCCGGCCGCCATAGGCGCCAAAGCCGCGAGGGGAGACCTGCCTGTGCTAAACATATCCGGCGACGGCAGCTTCGCCATGACAGAGAACAACCTCGCCATAGCTGTAGACGAAGGCTTCCCGATCACTATCGTCATCTTGAACAACCATATGCTCGGGATGGTTGCCCAGTGGCAGCGCCTCTTCTACGATCACAGGTACTCCGCCGTCAACAGACCGATCCACCCGGACTTCGCCAAGTTAGCAGAGTCCTACGGCGCTGAAGGCGTCTACGTAGACTCGATCCAGGGACTCGAGGCGGCGCTCAGAAGGGCAGTGGGAAGCGACTACACCACAGTCATAGACGTCCCCATAGACCCTGAGGAGAACGTGTACCCAATGGTCCCGCCCGGCATGGGGCTCAAGGACATCCTGCTCGGAGATGACTGAGATGACGCTTCAGGTGGTATCCTTCCTCGTAGAGAACAAGCCGGGCGTCCTCTTCAAGGTCTCCAACCTCTTCAGGCGCCGCGGCTACAACATCCAGGGGATAACCGTGGGCACGATAGAGGGTACAGGCCTCAGCCGCATGACGGTCACGGTCGAGGCGGACAGCCGCGTCCTCAACCAGATACTTGAGCAGCTCGACAAGATGGTGGAGGTTGTAAAGGTCAAGAGGCTCGATCCCATCCGCGCCGTGAGCAGGGAGCTCCTCCTCGTGAAGCTGAGGACGGCGGACCCCATGGCGAGGCAGGAGGTCCTTGGCTACATCAACGCCTACCACGGCCTCATCCTCGATGTCGAGCCGGACATTCTGATAGCCGAGGTTACGGGGGCACCTGAGGAGATAGATGAGTTTCTCAGGGACATCAGGCCCATAGGCGTCGAGGAGATGAGCCGCACAGGCGCTACCGCCCTCGAGAGAGGAACGATGAAACTCGCCTGACCCCCACAATACCGATTTGATCTGGCGAGAAAGGACTCAGGTAGACCGTGGCGAACATGAACAACTTGAAACAAATGATTGAAAAAATCGATTCGTCGTTTCCAGGCTACCTTCCGAGGTCAACACCTAAGCTGCGTACCCGATTCCTGAGGGTGACCTCCGAGGTCCCAGCCGCGTGGGCCACGTCCTTCTGCGTCCTCTTCTCCTTGTTCTCGAAGCAGGCTAGATACAGCGCGGCGGCGGCTACGCCCCCAGGATATTTCCCGGCCAGCCCCTTGTGCTTCCTCGCCGACACGAGGATATCGACCGCACGCTGCTCGGTTCTCCTCGCGACGCCCAGCTTGGATGCTATGTTGGTGATGAACTTCGCCGAGTCATCTACGGGCATCCTGAGGTCGAGCTCCTTCACGAGGATCCTGTATACCCTGGCCACCTCGAGGTATTTCCTCGTGCTTACCTTGGCTATGTTCCTCAGGGAGCGGGGAATCCCGTTCAGGCGGCAGACGGCGTATATGCTCGCGGCGACGAAGGCCTCTATGGACCTGCCCCTGATCAGGTCCTTGTCCAGGGCCCTACGGTAGATCTGGGCCGCCTGCGACTTGGCCGTCTCTGAGAGATGGATCAGCGTCGCCACCCTATCCACCTCCGGCATGGCGATACTTAGATTCCGAGCCTGGGTGTCGTTGATCTTTGACTTGTGATCGTATCTCCTGAGCCTGTTCATCTTGCCCAGGGTTGCCACATCGAGGGGCTTGCCGGCACCGTCCTTCAGGCCCCTGAAGTTCGTCGAAAGTCCCCTGTCAAACAACATGGGGGTTATCTGCGCGCCCGTCCTTGCCCTGTCGTTCCTCTCGGTCAGTGTGAAGGCCCTCCACTCCGGACCTGTGTCAAGCACGCCTTCGGAGACGACGAAGCCGCATTCGGCGCAGACCTCCTCGCCTGCCTCTGGATCATTAATCAGATTCGTCCCACCGCAGTTGGAGCAGACCAATGTCCCAACTCCACGATCCAATTTTTTTCACTCCTCTACTATTGCCACCGATTGCCATTCGGGAGCATCTGGGGCTCAAATGATGAAGATCCATCCTCTCCCCTCTTCGCCGATTTCACAGACCCCGGCTTCATGGTTACGAATATAGAGCCGCCGCGGTCGAGGTGAAGGAAGAACTCCTCGAAGTCGATGCCACGGGTCTCCCTCACCTCCACATCATCCTCATCCTCTCCTAGGTAATAGACGACAAGCTGGGTGTCTTGCCAGATTACTGTAGGCCACATCCGATCCTTAGCCTTAATGATGAGCCTCCTCATGTTCCCGCACCATATCAAGAGTTTGTCACCTTGACCTCAAAATGATGAGTATGTAACAAATGTTCGAGCAGATGATATGTAACGTATTGACGTGCAATTCATAAGATCGCCGATCACGGCCTCTAATCGGGTGAAAAAGCAGCAGAGATTATGCTTGATACCAAATTTCAATAGGTATTTATACATCAACTTTGAGATAATATTGAACAGTATGCTTCTCGAAGAGGAACTTAGGACATTTTTCGATGGGATGAAACCGTCAGACCATGCACTGCTGTTTTATGATTCTCAGGAAAGCAAGCATAGAATCCTATACAATTATCTCAAGGATGGCTTGGAGAAGGGGAAGGGCATTGTGTATGTCTGCTCGGAGGAGAAGCCGGGGCAGATCCGAAGGGGCCTCAGAGGCTTCGGCATAGATGTAGAGCCTAACGAGCGGTCCGGGAACCTCATCATCAAGAATTTCGACGAGTGGTACATAGAGGACGGCAGGGTCGAGATACTGAAGATCATCAACCATGGAACGAGGCGTACTACAGGTTCAATGAGAAGGGGTTGGGGATGCGTGTAGCCGGCGAGACTTCCTGCTTCTTCCGGCAGAACAAGGTCAGGGAACTGCTGAGGTACGAGTACGCCCTCCACAGGGTAGTCTCCACCCCGATAGAGGTGCTCTGCGCCTATGACATACAGACCATCATCAAGACAGGCTACACGGACATGATCATGCCCCTAGTCAGGGCCCATGGCAAGGCGATCTTCACATCCCGAGAGGGCAGTGTCGTCATCGAGCCAGAGTCCGTCGAGGATACGGATGTGGAGAAGCTGTTGGAGATCGAGATCTAACCAGATTTATTTTAGATATTTGGCGCCATCCTACTCATTTATTAGTCTTCACCCACATCCACTTCCTGATCCCTGATGTGCCAACTGGTCGGCTATGTAGGTGACAGGCCGATTGCCCCGCTGATCCTGAAGGCCCTCGAGCTGCAGGAGCCCTACTTCGGAGCCCACGCCACGGGCATCGGCGTCGTAGACGATGGGAAGCTTCGCGTCATCAAGGGGAGCGGCCACGTGGCAAAGGTCAAGAGGACGACTAGGATATCCGATTTGAAGGGGACGACCGGGATAGGCCACAGCAGGTACAGCAGCCTCGCCAGGGAGGACCCACGCTTCGACACGGCCGCCATGGCCCACCCGTTCACCAACGACGAAGAGACCATCGCTCTGATGCACAACGGCAACATCACCAACTTCAAGGAGCACTGGGCCAGGCTGAGGGGAAGCCACAAGTTCAAGTCCTACAACCCGGACATCGATTGGATCACGGACAGCGAGGTCGCGGTCCACATGGTGAGCGAAGCCGTCGCCGTGGGTGAAGGCTTCGAGGAGGCTCTCAAGGATGTCATGCCAAGGTGTGCAGGAAACGTTCTCTTATGCGTCGTTAGCCAGGAGGAGCCCGAGACCATCTACCTCGCCAACAGGCATCAGCCATGCTACGTCGGCTTGGGTGAGGACGAGGTTATGTGGTGCAGCTCTAGGATCGGCCTCGAGCCTCTCGAGGGGGAGCTGAATAGGATTTACCAGTCGCCGAAGAACAGCCTCATGAAGCTCACGAGGGGGAAGGTAAAGACGATGGTCCTCGACCCCGACTGGAAGGTGCCTGAGTTGAAGCTGGACAAGGAATTCCTCAAGGAGGCGATCGTGAACATCCTCTCCTACGGCGACTCGGACTTCGCGGACCTCAAGGACGCCCTCAATCATAACCTCCTCGCGAGGGCTTACAGCAAGAGTCAGGACGAATGGGCTGAGATGAGGAGGAACGGCGTCGACATCGTCAACCCATACATAGAGACGCTGAACGAACTCATCGAGGAGGGGAGGATCAGGCAGAGGATAGACCCGAGGCTTGAGGGGGGCACACTGAACACGCCGAGGTTCGCCTATTCTCTCGCGTGATCTCCCAGCCCAGCTTCTTCAGATTCAAGGCCTGCAATTCAACTATCTGCTATAGTGTGCCGTATTTTTCGTAGACCTGCTTGAGCAGGGCACCGGCGACGAGCTCCTTCCTGGTGACCTTCTCGCTGTTCGCCCTCTCCATGCCTCTCCTCACAGCCTCCTCGGCTGCGGCCCCGGGGACAACGACCACGCCATCGATGTCGCCGAAGACCATGTCGCCGGGCTCGACGTTCACTCCGCCGCATTCTATCTTGCAATCGTAGTTGACTGCGATGCACCCCCCCTTCGATGAGATGGGCCTGGCGCCGGCCGCGAAGACCGGGAACCTCATCTCCTCAATCTGCCGTCTAGGACATCTGAGAGTATGCAGGAGGAGAGCCTCTCCATGATAATTTCGTAGGGGACCGGCCTCATGCTAATAAAGGTCAACCCCTTGAGCCGCTTTCCCTGCTAGGCATTTAACATCATCCTCGAGGCACGGAGATACGGAGGGGCAGGAGAAGAGGCTGTCATTGGCTACAGGAAAATTAATGGAGCCCGAAAGCTCTATAAGTGCTCAAAAGATGCCTACGCCTATTAGGCTCAATTACCTAGCCGGTGTGGACGATGGAGAGTAAACAGTGGCACGCGAAAAGCGTTGAAGATACGCTGAGGGACCTTAACGCCAACGAGAACGGCTTGACCTCGGAAGAGGTAGAGGCTAGGAGGAAGACCTACGGCTATAACGAGTTGAAGGAGAAGAAGCGGAGAACCGCACTGCAGATGTTCCTCGGGGAATTCAAGGACATCTTCATCCTCCTGCTCCTCGCCGCCACGGTGTTATCCGCCGGAATAGGATATTACGAATCTATAGGGACGGGGAAGGGTTTCCTCGAGACCTACACGGATACCATAACAATAACGATCATAGTTGTCCTAGTCGCGGTATCCGGTTTCGTCCAAGAGTACCGGGCTGAGAAGGCGATCGAGGCCTTGAAGAAGCTGACGGCGCCAAAGGCACGCGTCATACGGGACGGCAGGGAGACGATGATACCTGCCAGGGAGGTCGTGCCAGGTGACATGTTGGTCCTCGAGGCCGGTGACACAGTCCCCGCTGATGCACGAGTCTTACAGGCTATCGAGTTGAAATCGGATGAGGCCATCCTGACCGGCGAATCCACGCCGGTGAACAAGTCCTTGGATATCGTTAGCCCCGACGCGGCCGTCGCCGAGAGGAAAGACATGCTCTTCATGGCAACCCACACGATCTATGGCAGGGGCAAGGCCATCGTCACCTCCATCGGGATGGGCACGGAGTTCGGGAGAATCGCGGAACTTGTGCAGGAAGCTGAGGAGGAGGAGACCCCGCTTCAGAGGAAGCTGGACAGGTTTGCTAAAAAAATAGCCTACGGGGTAATTGCTCTCGCGGCGGTTATTTTCGTCCTCGAACTCTTCGCTGAAGGATTAGGAATAAAGGCGTTTATCGACGCCTTCATGATTTCGATATCCCTGGCCATATCGGTCGTGCCCGAAGGGCTACCAGCGATAGTGACCATCACACTCGCCCTAGGGGCACGGGAGTTTGCGAGACGCCACGCCATCATAAGAAAATTATCTTCCACCGAGAGCCTTGGAGCCACCACCGTAATCTGTTCCGATAAGACAGGGACCTTAACTAAAGGGGAAATGACTGTACGACGAATATACGATGGGAAATTCGTCGATGTCACCGGAGTAGGCTACGAGCCCAAAGGCGAGTTCAAGGTAGGTAACGAACCCATTAACCCCCTAGAAACCCCTGACCTTTCCCTGACGCTCACCATAGGCAGCCTATGCAATAATGCTAAACTGGAAAAGGACAATGGTAGCTGGCATATCATCGGTGACCCAACGGAGGGGGCCTTAATCGTCACCGCGGTCAAGGCCGGATTGGAATTAGGCGAACTCGAGAAACGGTATCCCCGCATCGGCGAAATTCCCTTTACCTCCGAAAAGAAACGGATGACCACGATCCATTCGAGTTCGGACGGAGGCAAAATCGCCTTCATGAAGGGGGCTCCGGAAATCGTTCTAGAGCTTTCCACCAACATCTTCGAGAATGGCGAAGAGAGGCAACTGACCGGATCTAAACGTGGGGAGCTCCTCGATATCAACGAGAAGTTGGCGTCCGAAGCCCTTCGTCTTCTCGGGATGGCCTACAAGAAACTGCCGAGCGGTCTAAAAGAATTCCGGGAGGAAAACATCGAGAAGGGCATGGTCTTCGTCGGTTTGGAGGGTATGATCGATCCGCCTCGAGAGGAGGCGATAGAGGCGAATAGAAAGTGTGAGCAGGCCGGAATAAAGACGGTCATGATCACTGGAGACCATAAACTAACCGCCACAGCCGTCGCCAAGGAAATTGGCATGATGAAGGAAGACAGCACAGTCCTGACCGGTGTCGAGTTAGACCAGATGAGCGATGAGGAGTTTCAGGAGAAGGTGGAGAAGGTAGCTGTGTACGCACGTGTGTCGCCTGAACACAAACTGCGCATAGTGGGGGCGTGGAAGAAGAGGGGGCAGATCGTCGCGATGACCGGCGACGGGGTGAACGACGCCCCGGCCGTCAAGAGCGCCGACATAGGCATATCCATGGGCATCTCCGGCACAGACGTGACGCGGGAGGCCTCGGACATGGTTTTGACGGATGACAACTTCGCCACGATCGTCAGGGCGGTCGAGGAGGGCAGGGTCATCTACGACAACATCCGCAAATATGCGCGATTCCTCATATCATGCAACTTCGACGAGGTCCTCGTCATCGGCTCGTTCGCGCTGTTGGCGGGGCTCGCCGGGGCCGGAGGGGAGGTGCTCTTCCCCGTGCCCCTGCTGCCGGCAATGCTGCTATGGATAAACTTGGTCACGGACGGCGCGCCCGCCGTTTCCCTCGCACTCGACCCTCCGGAGGAGGATGTGATGAAACGCCGTCCGCGCAAATCCGGAGAGGGCATACTGCACGGCATGACCGCATTCATAATAGTATCGTTTATTCTGCAGTCTGCAGGTACAATACTCCTGTTCGCCTTAAATTACTACATATTCCCGACTCATCCCTGGGGCTGGCCGAACGGGCCATTCATTGAGGCAAATCGGATACTCACCTTAGACGAAGCCAGGACAACCGCCTTCGTCCAGGCAACCCTGTTCGAGCTGTTCGTCGTCTGGAACTGTCGATCGGAGAAACGCAGTGTTTGGAGGATGGGGCGGGACGCCTTCAAAAACAAATGGTTCGTCATAGCCGAAATTGTGTCCATAGGCACCACCTTGGCTATACCCTACATCCCGATAACTGCGTCCATGTTCCACCTAGTTCCACTAACCTCACTCGATCTAGCGCAGGTCATATTGGTGGCAAGCTGGGCCCTGTTCTTCGTGCTTCCGGAGAATCTCATGGACAAGAAGATTTGGCGCTGGGAATAGAGGCATGGTGGAACAAAGATGAGGAAATCTGATAAGGTCTGGATTGTTGCATTTATGTTGTTTTGGCTGTCGTTCATTGTAACCTTCCTTGTCGATTACCTTGGCATCATCGAGACTAGCAACATAGGATACGTGGAGACGATCTGGATTTCATGGCTGGTGTGGACGGCGGGGCTAGGTATAGCTCTGGTGATCATCGCATCCTTCGTCATAAAAGAATGAGGCCACGGCGGGCACGGCCCTGCATTCACCTCTCGCCGACGTACTTACAGGCCTCAATCCAGATCGTTGCGATGACCGAGGCAGCGACCACAGTGGCCCAGTCAATCAAGTTCAGCGCCGAGACCTTGACTAGGCCCTGCAGGAAGGGGACGTAGATGACGGCCAGCAGGAGACCTATGGCGGAGAGTGCCCAGAGGACCATCACCCTGTTAGAGAGAATTCCGCGTTTTAGCAATGGCTCCTTCTCCGACCGCCTCACGAAGGCGAGCAGTATGTGGCTAACGATCCAAGCCGAGAATGCGACAGTTTGAGCGTAGACGAGGTCACCACTCCGGTAATACACGGTTAGGTAGCAGAAGCTTACAGCCACGAATAGGCTTATGGCGCTGGCGAAGATCACCATGAGGGTCCCTCTGTCTAAGAACTTCGCTGAGGGGTCCCTGGGCGGCCTGGTCATCAAGTCCGGCTCGAATCCCTCGGCGACGAAGCCGCTCGACGCGGCCAAGTCCATGAACATCTCGAGCAATATGATCTGTATCGGGGCGAATGGCAGAGGCACGTTGAGAATTATTGGGAGAGTGAATATCAAAACAAGTGCCACCTTAACGGCGAGGTAGTACTTGACCCCCTTCCGGAGATTGTCAAATATCTTCCGCCCCTCACGAACCGCGCTGCCTATGCTGACGAAGTTGTCGTCTGTGAGAACGATGTCCGCGGCCTCCTTCGCCGCATCCGTCCCCCTCACACCCATGGCGATCCCGATCGCTGCCTCCTTCAGGGCTGGCGCGTCGTTCACGCCGTCCCCAGTGACGGCCACGACCTGATTGGCCTCCTTCAGGATCCTCACTATCCGGAGCTTGTGCTCTGGCGTGATTCGCGCGAATACGCTCGTCGTCTTCAGGGCCTCACCCAGCTCGGCATCGCTCATCTCGGATACCCTTGGCCCAATTAGAACCGATTCTGACTCGATGCCGACCTGGGCAGCTACCGCCTTCGCCGTCTCGGGATGGTCCCCCGTGAGCATGATCACCCGGATCCCCGCGCCTCTGCACATCTTAACCACATCGGAGACCTCCTTCCTGGGTGGATCGATGAAGCCGATGAACCCTACGAAGATCATTTCGCTCACCTGCTCCTCGTCGATGTCTGCATTTCGCACATCCTTGTAGGCGACCCCGATCGACCGTTCGCCCATCTGGGTTATCCTGTCAAGCGCGTCATCCGCCTGAGCCCGATCCGATGATCTTAAGGCTACTACCTTCCTACCCATCAGAATCTTCGACGACTTGGCCAACACGGCCTCGGGCGCTCCGCTGGTGTAGACGCGAAGCCTGCCCCCCTCATCGTAGAAGTAGGACGCGGTCTTGCTCCTCAAGTCGAAGCTGAGCTCACTCACAAGGGTTCTCTTCGCCAACTCATCCAGGTTTAGGCCAGACTTCTCCGCTGAGTCGACCAGGGCGGCGCCCATCGGGTTCACGCCGCGGAGCCGTTCGCTTAAGAGCGTCGTTTGAGCCCTTGTTGCCATAATGGCCATCTCAAGCTTCTCTCGCATTGATGGTTCCGTGGTCAACTCTGATAGCTTGCCATCCGAGTATACGTGACCCAGCTTCATTGTGCTCTCGGTTATGGTGCCCGTCTTGTCTGTGCATATTACTGTGACGCTGCCCAGCGTCTCCGAAGCCCTCAGGCGCTTGACCAGGGCGCCACGTCTGCTGAGGGCATACGTACCCACAGCCAGCACCATGGTGATTATGATTGGCAGCTCCTCTGGGATGACAGCGAAGGACAGCGACAGGCCGGTGAGGATCATCGTCTGCAGCGGCTGGCCCCTCAAGTAGCCGAGGGCTGGGATCGAGACGCTGAAGAACAGCGCAATCCACACCAATGTCCCGGAGAGCTGCTCCATCGCCTCCTGGAGCGGGGTCTCCTCCTCCTCGGCCTCCTCTGTCAGCGTCGCTATGTGTCCAAGCTCCGTGTTGCGGCCGGTGGCGGTGACGATCGCGACGCCTTCGCCCTGGACGATGAGGGTCCCGGACAGAACCATGTTTGTCAGGTCCATGATCTGAGCCCCGCTGGGTAATGTGGCTTCCACGGTTTTCTGCACGGGGAATGACTCACCCGTCAGACTCGACTCATCTAGTTGGAGGCCATAAGATCTGTACAACCTGGAGTCGGCTGGGATCCTCTCACCTACGCTGAGGGGTAGGACATCGCCGGGGACAAGCTCGGCTGAGTCGACCTCGCTGACCTTACCATCCCTGAGCACAAGCGGCATCGGCTCGGTCAGCTCCCTCAGCGACTCTATCCCCCGCTCAGCCTTCCACTCGTTGTAGACCTCGCTTAAGACGAGGACGGCGATCACCGTGAAGATCGTCGCGGCGTCGAGTATGCTGCCCCAGATGCTGTAGAGTACACCGACGCCTATCAGCAGGAGGATCATTGGCTCTCTGGACTCTTCCTTTAGCGCTGACCAGAATGTCTCCTTCTCCGCCTCGCCCAGTGCATTCTTACCATACTTCTCGAGCCTATTTTTCGCCTCAGGCGACGTGAGACCCTTATCCGGGTCGGTTCCAAGCTCCCTAATCAAATCATCAATTCCTATGGTAGCAGCTCTAGCGGTCTCTGAGGTTTCTGTCATCACGGAATCAGCTCCGGCATATGTTAGCCCTTACTTCATATTTGTTTTTATAATAATTTTTCCTTGATATCACACGCGAGTCGCGCACGAGCTTTGGTCATATATACTTGTTTCATCGTCGAGAGCGGGTGTAGGCTTCCCTGTATGAGTTTAATATTTTTTCAATATCCTTCTCCGTATGCGCCAAGCCTGTGAATGCGAAGTGGCCTGGCAGCTTGAAGACCCCACTGTTTATCAGATCCAGATCATTTCTGAAGAGCCTCGCCCTGTCTGCCTTCATGAACTCTCTCAAGTTCCGATATGGTCTATCTATGAAGTGAGCTTCCCATACCGAAAATTTGCCAACCACTTGGACAGGGATCTTTACATCTTCAACTATCTCCCTCAGCCCTGCCCTGATCCTCTCAGCCGTGCCATTGATGTGTCGGTACACCTCGCCTTCATGCCTGTCTAGGTACTCTAATGTAGCGATGCCGACCGAGGCCGTGAAGGGGTTCCCGCAGAACGTGCCACTTTGATAGACCCGCTCCCCTGCTTTGCCGCCGTGGGTAGGCGATACAAACTCCATGATGTCCCCCCTACCACCGTAGGCTCCTACGGGAGCCCCGCCCCCTATCACCTTCCCGAGCAGGGTTACATCCGGCCTGACTCCGAGGTAGCCTTGTGCGCAGCTCATATTACCCCAACGGAAACCGACCATCACCTCATCGAATATCAGGGGTATGTCGTTGTCGGCGGTGACCTCCCTGATCGCCTTCAGGTACTCCCTATCAGGCTCGACGAAGCCGAGGCCTGTGCCCGAGATGGGCTCCATCAACACGCAGGCGAGCTCATCGGCGTGCCTCTCGATCTGCCTCACGGCCGAGTCGACGTCGTTCCAAGGGA
>Ga0172365_10000400_pt1 | contig 28770 bp, 33 predicted proteins | sample LakKivSesite48cm_FD_114535 | JGI IMG/M metagenome (GOLD analysis project Ga0172365, IMG submission 114535) | Sediment microbial communities from Lake Kivu, Rwanda - Sediment site 48cm | ecosystem: Environmental > Aquatic > Freshwater > Lake > Sediment | place: Rwanda: Western Province, Lake...
AATTCTCCCATGTGAGTTTTCTCCTCTTTTGCTATGTCAAGAAAAACTTTTCTTATGTTTTCATTCTCAGTCGTGGCTGCCAATTGCTCGTAGAGATTTATGGCGTCCAGCTCGGCGATTATCCCAACTCTCAGGATTTCCTTGTCTAGGCCCTCTTTCTTTATCTTCTTCATGTCGACGGGGATCTTTGACATCATGTTTTCAACCTATTATGTTCTTATGCACAAAATATTTAAAGATTCTCTAGTTCATAAACAAAATTTCGCTTCATAATCCCAGCGGATTCAAGTGGAAGAAAAGTCCGCCCACAAGCACTGCCAGCAGAAAAGTTCCAGCTGATATCGCGATCGCATCCTTCCATCCTAGCTCTCTCGCTAAAACAGCGACCGTAGCTATACAGGGCACGTAGATTGCTACCACCAAAGCAAATACAAAGATTTGCAGTGGGCTCATGAATGCGAGTAGGTTAGAAGTGCCAGCGACCGAGACAAGTAATACGAGTGCTCCTTCTTTGCGGATGAATCCGTAGATTAACGGGATGATAGCGACGGCTGGGAGACCAAGCAAACCAGTCGTGAAAGGCGCAAGTGGTCCAGTTATCGAATTTAATACACCAGAAACATGGAGAACACCTATAACAAAGCTGCCCACAAGCAACAGGGGCACCGCGATGTAGACGAAGTGCTTCATGCGCAGCCATGTTTTGTAGAGCACGGGTCTCAGCATCGGCCTCCGCAGGGGCGGCATCTCCATAATCATCCCCGATACCTGTCCTGGAAGCCAGCGGTTGAGCAACCACCCGACGATGAATATCATCGCGAGTATGATGCCGTAGATCACGAGCGCATACCTTATACCTAGAAAGACGCCCACCGTTCCTAAAATTACAGCGGTCCTGGCCGAGCATGGTGTCATAGTTATGAGGAACGATGCTATTCGCCGCTCTCGCTTCGTTGTCAGCACACGTGTCGCCATTATCGCAGGCACGTTGCAGCCGAAGCCGCCGAGCATGGGGACGACGGCGCGACCATGTAAGCCAATCTTGTGTACTAATGAGTCCATGACGAAGGCCATTCGAGGCAGGTAACCCGTGTCCTCTAGAACCGCCAAGGCAAGGAAGAATATTAGGATGTATGGGATCATTACAGTAAGGATGCCAGCGATTCCCTGAATGAAGCCGATGTTTAGCACTTGCCCAATACCCCCAGAATTAGTGAGGGTCGAACTCACCCCGGACGTGAGGGCATTCCACCCGTTGACAAGCACGTTTTCAAGGAAGCCCCCCACGTAAATGAGAAGTAAAAGCAGGGCGGCGAAGACCACGATCATTATCGGAATGCCCGTCTTTGGTCGGGTCATAACCTCGCTCATTTTTTCTGACAGCGTTGGTTTCGTTATGACGTACTCGGTTGCTTCCCTAGAGATTATGTTGGCTATGCCGTGACGTTCTCTCGCTATTCTGAATGCTGCTGGTTCACCATGTTGCGCCTTGATATCTCTCGCCAATCTGCTGGCTTTTTTTAGTACGGCGTCGCTGCCATGTTCGCGCGCCAGCGCTTCGGTGAGATGAGTATCGCCTTCCAGAAGTTTTACGGCAAGAGACCGGGTGGGTAAGCCAAGCGGGGTTCGGGCGAGGTTTTTCTTTATGTTTTTATCTAGTTCTTGGACGGCGCGTTCTAGGTCCTTGCCCATTGGAATTATTTTTTGTGGCTGGCTCTTTTTCATGGCAACTTCAATAGCTTTATCAAAGGCGCCACGCACGTTTTCTCCCCTTATTGCAACGGTTGGGACTACATGCACGCCTAGTTTCCTTGAAAGAAACTGTGGGTCGATTTTTATCCCTTTTTTCAGGGCGATGTCGTGCATGTTTAAAACCATGAGCATCGGGTAGCCCAGCTCGAGAAGTTGTAGCGTCAAGTACAAGCTGCGGCCTAGACTGGAGGCATCGACTATGTTTACTACAATATCAGGCTTCTGTTCTAGAATCGCGCGGCGAGCCACCAGTTCATCATCTGAGACAGCGCCGAGCGAGTAGATGCCAGGTAGGTCTACCACCCGAACGTCGTATTTGCCGTGCTTCACCTTGCCCTCCGTTAGCTCCACTGTGGTTCCTGGATAGTTCGAAATTATGACATCAGCACCGGTGATCTGATGAAAAATAGCACTTTTTCCGACGTTCGGGGTGCCAGCTAGGGCCATCACCAGCGAGCGCGCAGGCTTCAATTACCCACGTCCCCATCTACGACGAGCGCGCCTTCTCCTACCACTCACGAGGATTTGTGAAGCCACGCCGCGGCTCAGCGCGACTTGCGTATCACCACACTGCACGAGTATGGCACCTCGCGGTAGCTTTTCCACAACTTTGATTTTCGACTTTGGCAGGATGTTCAAGGAGAGCAGGCGTTGTACAGCGTCCCGCTCTTCGGGTATTGTAGTGATCGTACATTCCTTACCTTCCCCAACATCCACAAGCTCGGTGCGCTCGGCTTTAGGTACTCTTCCATTTGTAGTTGGTATGGGGCTACCGTGAGGGCAAGTGTTTGGTTTTCCTAAAGTCTTTTCAATTTTGTCGGCGAGTTCATCGTCTATTGCATGTTCAAGCTTGCAGGCATCATCGTGTACCTTGGATAAATCTTGTCCGAAGACATCGGCGAGCAATCTTTCAGCTAAATCATGACGGCGCACGATTTTTGCAGCCAGTTCTCGCCCCTTCTTTGTTAGCTTCACTCCAGCGTGGCGCTCGTAGCTGACTAGCTTTTTTTTCTTCAATTTCTCTAACATCTGTACGACGCTTGGTGATTTGACATGGAGCTGGTCTGCGAGTTTCCCCGTCTTGACTACTTGGTCTCTACCATTTGCGCATGTGAATATAGCTTCTAGATACTCCTCTTCAGCCGGAGTTACTTCCTTTGGATCAACGTGTGTGGAATGATGCATCATATATATCATTAAAATTTAGGCATGCCTAATTTATAAATATTAGGTGCGCCTAATTAATTTACGAATTTTATACTAATTTTCTCAACTCGGCCAATGCTTGGTCGATCTCAAGTTTCAACATTTCAAAACTTTCTGTATCGTTTTTAACCACGATGATTTTTGTCGGGGCTCGTTTTTTGAGTTCATTTTCAGATTTCAAGAAAAGTTCTTCGTAGTCGTCGTTTCGGTAGTACTTGTGCATCATGTCGCTCGGCACTATGTGGTCATCCAAACCTTTTGGCCCCTCTTTGAACCTACAGACGTTTCTCTCCAAGCAAACGTCGAATGGGGTGTAGGTATAAAGGATCAAAGAGCGGTCGAGCACCTCGCGGTCAAAGTTTTTCATGGCGTGAGCATAGGAGTCGCGCGAGAACTCGACGAATATTACCCTACCATTTTTCTCAAGTTTTTTGAGTTGGTCATTTATTCGCTTGAGTACATCGTCGAGCATCGAGAGATCAGTCACCTCGAAGCCCCCTTCCTTGCGGAGGTGGCGCTTGAATTCCTTGTCCTCATCAACGATATTCTTGAGCACTGGAAAGTCGTCGATACGCATCACCTCGCGCGCGAGCTTCTCTTTGCGTAGCCGCTCGCCAAGCATGTTATATATGACCGATTTGCCGCAGCCAGGGCGACCGAGCAAAAAAATGAACGAAAACATCTAGGCACCGAATATTTCTCGGACGTATTGACTTTCAGCCTTCAGCAGGTTTTTACGGTCTAGCACCTGTTCGTTGTTTTTCAAGGAAGTCTCCAGCACAACCACTTCTACGCCTTTTCGTTTCACCGTTTCGGCATAGCGCCTCAAATTTTCGCGCTTCAGCAATCCCCACTCGAGGTGCAGGGGCGGATGGAATATCTTCTTGCCAGGCACGTAGTCGTTGAGGTGAATCTCCTTGAGCCACTCTCGTGGCAGAATCTCCATCACCTTCTCTGGTGGCGATGGGATTTCCTTACCAACATCGGCGCGGGTGAACCAGTGCCCGATGTCCAAGTTGAAGTAAACGTCGGTGCCCTGCTGTCGCGCATCCTCTATCGCAAGCACGCAGTCACCTATCTCGCTGTATGCATTGTCGAAGGCAACGTTGTTCTCCAAGTGGAGTGCGACATCGTACTTTGAGGCGAACTCTGCAAGCTCGACCAGACTCTCGACGAGGGCTCGGTGGGTGCGCTCCTTGTACTTGCCGACCGCGTGGTAGAAGGGTACGCTACCGGGATGTATATTGGCATACTTTGCCCCAACGTCCGAAGCGAACTCTATGCATTTTTTCTGCAGTTCTACCGCCGTGGTGCGATCGATTTCTTGCATGCAACAAACGCCACAGCCGACGTAGCTGTACGGTAGATGCAAGGAAAGCATGATGTCGTTGTACTCTGCGGCGCGCTTGATTTTTGCCCGTTCCTCTTTAGAGAGGTTGATGTATGGATTGGGTGGATCAGCGTCGAGTTCTACATGGCCGAAACCTATCTCTCGCGTTACCTCGATCTGCCGATTCACGTCGAGCTTTGCTTTATGAAGCGCGACGGCGTTCATCGAGCCGATATCCAGCTTGCCCTCCTTGAATGCCTTCTTTTCAGCCTCGCTGAGGTAGTCAAAGACGAGACAATTTGTGTAATCGCGCCCCAATCGCATTGTATCACGATGTTAATTCGCACACACTTTTATTAATCCATACTACCAATCGCTGTTGAGGTGGTCAGATGAAGATCGTTTCTACGGAGCGCCCCGCCACGAAGGAGAAGCGGCAATATCACATAGCCTGCGCTCCAGGGGAGGTCGCGCCCTACGTGCTTTTGCCTGGCGACCCAGAGCGCGTCCCGAAGATAGCTAGCTTGTGGGATGGGGCGAGGAAGGTCGCCTATCATCGAGAATATCAAACTTACACTGGCAAGGCAGGTGGCGTGCCGATTTCGGCCACTTCCACGGGCATAGGCTGTCCGAGCCTGGCGATAGCTGTCGAGGAGTTGGCTGCGGTGGGAGCGAACACCTTCATCCGCGTAGGCAGTTCGGGCAGCATACAAAAGGATGTCAAGGTCGGAGATGTGGTGATATCCAGCGCCGCGGTCAGGTTGGAGGGAACGAGCAAGCAGTACGTGCGCGTGGAATATCCGGCGGCGGCAAACTATGAAGTGTTGTTATCATTGATTCAAGCGGCCGAGAAGCTTGGGCACCGCTACCATGTTGGGATAACCGCTTCGACAGATTCCTTCTACCTAGGTCAGGGCAGACCTGGTTTGGGCGAGTACACTCAGTCGTTTGCGAAGGATATCATGCAGGATCTTCAGGCGGCGCGAGTCATGAACTTCGAGATGGAAACTGCGTCGCTCTTCACGATTTCGAGCGTCTATGGCTTCCGCGCTGGTAGCGTCTGTGCAATTTTTGCGAATCGCGTCACCGGCGAGTTTGGTGTTGGTGAGGGGGAAATGACGAGCGCTGAAATCGCGACCGAGGCAGTAAAAATTTTGGCGAAGATGGACAAGGAGAAGAAAAAGGCCAAGAAGCGGTATTGGACGCCTGATCTTGGGTAGTGAACTGATGAGGGATGTAGCCATCATAGGCGCTGGGATGACCAAGTTCGGGCGCGCGCAGGATGACTTGATGGATATCCTAGCGGAGGCTTCAATGCGCGCCATCAAGGATGCGAAAGCTGAGAAAAATGATTTTGACGCGGTTTACGTTGCGAACATGATGGCTGGAGAGACGGTTCACCAAACCGCCATCGCTAGTTCTCTGGTCGACCGCATCAACTTGGTGCCAGCTGCGGCGGAGCGTATCGAGAACGGTCCTGCAGCTTCAGGTTCTGCTCTAAAGAATGCTTTTATTGCGGTTGCTTCTGGTTTTTATGACCTTGTGCTGGTTGCAGGTGGAGAGAAGATGTCCACCGCAGACACAGATGTAGTGACGGATCTCGTGGCCACTATGACTCACCCGACTGCTGAGTACATTCATGGAGTTACCCTCCCTGCTATGGGAGCGATGCTCACGCGCCTTTACATGGAGCGCTACGGACTGACTGAACGTCATCTGGCTATGGTGGCGGTGAAAAATCACGCAAACGCACTCAAGAACCCCTACGCACATATTCAGCGAGCTTGTACCGTCGAGGGTGCAATGAGTTCGGGAGTCGTCGCTGACCCGCTTCGTCTATACTACGTTTGCCCAATTAGTGATGGTTCAGCGGCAGTTGTTTTGTGCTCGCTTGACAAGGCAAAAAAATTTACCGGCAAACCAGTGAGGATCGCTGGCTTCGGTCACGCCACCGATGTGCAGGCCGTTCATGAAAGAGAGGATCCAGCGGTGCTGAAGTCGGTCCAGCTAGCTTCCAAGCAGGCTTTTAAGATGGCAGGTATGAAACCAGCGGACATCGATGTGGCTGAGGTGCACGACGCTTTCGAAATCTTGGAAATTGTGGAAAGTGAAGACATCGGATTTTTTGAAAAGGGCAAGGGACACATAGCGGTAGAGAAAGGGGTCACCGCGCTCGACGGCGAACTCCCCATCAACCCTTCAGGGGGATTGAAGGCCAGGGGTCATGCGGTTGGTGCAACCGGGATGGCGCAGATAGTCGAGCTGGTGTGGCAACTTCGGGGCGAGTGCGGGGAGCGGCAGGTGAAGGAGGCCAAGAAGGCGCTCGCGTGCAACTTCGGCGGTTTTGGAAACAACACAGTCATCCATATATTGGAGCAAGGGTGGTGAGATGGAGAAATTCATTGGGTACAAGTGCAAGTCCTGCGGCCGGGTGATGTACCCAAAACACGATCGCTGCTTGACCTGCAAGGACACGGAGTTCGAGGAAGTGGAGCTGGGGAAGGAGGCCAAATTGGTCACCTACACAAAGCTCTATGCAATTCCAGAGGGTATCGAGATGCCCCCATTGACGCTAGGTATAGTGGACTTCGGCAACAACGTGCGAGCGTTCGGGCAGATAATGACCGACGACCCTCAGCTGGGTATGAAGCTGCGCCCAGTGTGGGGGAAGCTGCGCAAGATGAGGGGTAAAGATATCTACGGGTTCAAATTTGAGCCGATTGAAAAAAGTTAAATGTCTCAAATAGCAGGGAAAAACGGAGGGATTATGATGGATGTTGATTGGAGCAAAATAATGAAACCGTATCCAAAGAGGAGCATCACTCTGCCTAATGGCGAGGAGATGATCGTCTATTCACAGGGAAAGGATGAAATCGAAAAAGTCGCCGATGCTTTGATACCCAACGTGAAATACCACCAAGACCTCTTCGACTTGGTGAACTCGGAGATCATCACCGAGCTCTACCTATGGCGCGAGAATAGGCCAATATGGGCCTGTCCACCCGAGAGCCACTTCAACTTGGTCGGCAAGGTGGGTGACGAGATAGTCGGTGTCACGAATGGCGTGCTCCGAGATCCGAAGATCGGCTGCAGCCTTCATACCACTACGCTGAAGCGCGGGTTGCAGATAGGCGCATACCTCTGGCCTTGTAAGTTGGAGATGTATTTCGACGTGCTGGGGGTTGACAAGGTCGAAGCGAGTGCCGAGAGTGCGATCGGGTCGCGAAAACTTTTCGTCACATACGGGTTTTCGGTCCAGCCGTTCCCGCAGCAGCGCAGCCACTTCGGCACGCAGTTGCAGATAATGACGAAGCAGCAGTGGGACAGGATAAAGGCGGGCAAGATAGCTGGCGAACAAATTTAACTCTCGCCGAGTTATGTGTATGGGAACCCCTTGAGGCGATTTAAGGCCACATCCATCGGCAGTGCGGCGTTCGATGCTCTAAAAAATGGCGATGGCGAGGTTCACAGCGTCTTCGAGCGAACCTTCAATATTTTGTTGGGCGACGAGCTCGTTGGCATAGCTAGGAGCGATGTCGCGCGAAGCCCGATCAATTTGATTACAGATATCCAGCCAAACGAGAGCATGTCTTCGCTGGGCATCGTCAGGGGGATGCGGGTCAGCAAAACCGAAAATCGTTTGTCGGTAGATGGGGCACTTGAAATTTCATTGGAGGGCGCGGAGATCTGGCAGCCAAAAACTTGCGCAAAGGGCCGCTCGACTTTTGAGCATGCGAAGAAAAATTTGAAAACTTTAGAAAAATTTGTTGCGAGCAATGGTCGACGTGAAGGATTGGGGGAACTGCTATCGCACATCGATGAAATAGCTATCGGAAAGATATCACCTACGTCTGATTTCAATGATATCGCAAAGGTGGTGTTGCCAAGTCTCATGAATTTATTTAAAGCGATCGGATCTGAGAACATCGACGGTATTAAAAAAAATTCTAGAAATATCGTTGGGTTAGGTCCAGGACTGTCGCCATCCGGAGACGATGCGCTGATGGGTTTGATGGTGGCACTTTGGTGGTCTGCGAACTCATTGGGTGGAGACATCGAGCGAGTGAAGAAGATCAACGAGGCCATAATCAGCAACGCGAACAAAACGACGTTGCTCAGCCAACAACTATTGAGGCACGCAGCCAGAGGCGAAACGAACGAGGCTGTCGAAACTTTGCTCGACGGAATATTCGTGGGCGGGCCCGAAGATATTGGAATTAGTGCGCAAAGAGTTTTGGATATTGGTGAAACATCAGGCACAGATATGATGGCGGGCATCCTGCTGGGACTGCGAGCTGGATTTACATTATTGTGAAAGAGTGCTCAAGATTTTTTGCCGATTGGGCATACTTTGATACATATGCCACAGTATCTTTGTTCCGGATCAATTTTGTAGATTTTTTTCGAATATTCATCACATTTTTCTTTGTCGGTTTTTCCATTTTTAAGAGCTCCAGCTGGGCATGCTTTTATACAGATATCACAACCTTTGCACAAATCGATTTTCAACAATTGGTCTGATTTTAGTGGAGCATTCGTGACCAATGTAACTAAACGCACTCTTGGGCCGTATTGTGGCGTTATCAACAAATTATTCCGTCCTATCTTTCCCAATCCAGCGAAAACAGCCGCGTGTCTGTGGGATAGATCTCCCATGAACTTGGACTTGTCCGATCGATGAGATGCAGGAACAGGTATCGCGGCGTATCCTTCTCCCTCCAAAAATTTGGCTATGTGATGAGCAATTCGGTTCAATTCTGAATTTATGAAACGGGTGTGGACAGTATATTCACGACTTGGCAGCGTTTCGACGATGTTGTCAAGGAGATGTATCCCCAGTGTTATCGTAAATTTCGCCGATGGCAAGATATCTTTTGGGGCGTGTCCCCTCGCAACTTTTTCAAATCTTTGTACAGGTGCTATTCCGACCAAATTTGCCCCTTCGGACTTGGCAAGTGATTTTATCTGCGTGGTCAGTCTGTTGCTCATAATATTTGCCCCAACGTTCTTGTTTTAGTGATAAATTGGAAATTACTCCTGAGCTTTCTTCAGGAATATTCCTTCGGGATCAACTTTCTCGCGAAGAATTCTTATTTCAGCTTCGGTCGGCGGTTCCGTCTTCTTTGCCCGCGAAACATCGAGTTCAAAGCCCGTGTTCTCTCGGACTTGTTCGGGTGTGACTCCCGGATGATAAGAAGCTAAATAAGCTCGCTTCGTCCGCTCGTTGAACCTGAGCACTCCCAACGTTGTGATGATTGCGGATGGGCCACCCCACGGCAGCCCAGCTCGCTTCCTGCCATCTGATCCATCGATCCATCCTGGGCTCGTGATGTAGTCGACCCGCTCGGGGAACCTCCGCTTCTCGTGGACGGCGATGATTATCGTCCGCTTCGACAGGCAGGCTATGTCACCGGAACCCCCGCTGCCGGGAAAGCGGACCTTCGGGCAGTGGTAGTCGCCTATGCATGTCGCGTTGATATTTCCATATGCGTCGACCTGCGCTCCGCCGAGAAATCCCACGTCGATGAATCCTCGCTGCAGGACGGTGGAGAAAACATCGAAGAGGCCCGTCGCAGTGGAGGCAAACCTCATCGTTCGGGGGTCACCGACCGACATCGGCAGGTGAGCGAGCTTGCAGTCGACTGCCCCGGCTTCGAAAACTATGACGCAGTTGGGGGCGTGGGTATGCTGGGCGAGCATCGCTCCGAGCATCGGCAGGCCAGTCCCCGCGAAGACAATTTCGCGGTCCTTGATTTCCCGCGCAGCAGCTACAGCCATGAGTTCCATCAACATGTAATCCTTCGAATATTTTTTCGCCATCTCGTCACCTACGTTTGAGCTTGGATGCGTATCCCAGCTTTTTGTCGGCCTTGAGCTTTCTCAATTTTTCGTCGCCACCTATTTTCTCGAGGTACTCTTCCCAATCTTTTATGCCGTAGACGTACTCATCTAGAAATTCTTCGAAAGTTTCGTCGTCTCTGGCCCTCTTGTGATACAGTCCGAGAAATTCTGGATCGTAGTCGTAGTAGCGATAGCACGCATACGGATGCGCACCGTATGGTGCCCTGACGATCGCATCGACGCGGAAGAACGGAATTATGTTGTGCTCGGGATACTCGCGCAGGACCTCTGGCTCCACGGTCTCCTCACATGTCACGATCAATTTCTTCGCGCACTTCGCCTGCTGCTCGTCGCCGAAATTTTGCCCATAGATCCTGACCGTTCCCTGCGCATCGACGACCTGAGCGTGGATGATGGTGACATCGGTTTGTATCGCCGGCAAAAGGACGACCTTATCTCCCGTGAACGGACAATTTATGATTTTAAATTTTTTCTTTGCAATTTTTTTGCACTTCTTGTTTTTTTGCTGAAGCCCTCTTTTTTTAGTATGTCAGAGCCTAGCATGGTTCTCGTCGGAATGAATGGTATCCCCATCGCCCCCGCAGCGAACCTTTGCACCATGCCGAAGTTGCTGTAGTCCTCCCACTCGATCGAACCCTTTTCGACAGCACACCTGAACCTAGGCCCAATTCTGGCGAAAGCTTCATCGGCCTCGTACGCCAGCTCGACTCTTCGGATGCAGCCTGCGCCGATCAGCATGTCGAGGTCGCCGCCAGGGGAGTGGCCGTAGAAATGGAGGTTTCGCTTCTTTTGCCTGATGAGTTCGTGGACGAAGGCCATCGGGTGGCGTTGGGTGGTGAAGCCACCGAGCGAGATGTGGGCGCCGCTCGGCACCAGTTTTGCCGCTTCGCGCAAGTTCATGATTTTGCTCTCAATTTCCGACGCCATCGATTCACCTCTGCAATATCAAGTTTTTGCGATTGTATAAAAAGGTGGTCAAGCTACACAGCTTAATATCAATACACCTGTATTGTTTTGAGATTGGATGGTAAAAAAACAGTCCGTTGGGTCAGCTAGCATAGGCGTTGGGGCCTTGATTTTTGCGCTGGGAGTGGTTTTTCTTGTGCTTACTCTTCTGAAAATTACGCCAAATCAGTCTTGGGTTATTTCGTGGATCAACAACTACGTCATCGGCTCAATAGGCGTGGTCGTGGGTTTGCTGCTGTTGGGGTATGGGATATATACGCGCCAAGTGCTTGGGGCGTACGCGGAGAAGGTCGAGAGGCTCGAACAGATGAAGGCTGAGCAAGCGCAGAGGCTGAGACTAAAGACGATTGCGCTCAAGAAACGCGAAGCTGAACTGGAAAGGAAACGGATGGCTTTACAGCTCACGAGAGGTCGGCTGAGGGCAAGCAGGGAGCTGGCCGAGCGGAGGACAGAACAGATGTACCGTGCACGCGGGAAGCTGGGAGACCGCAGCAAGCGACTGAAGCGAATAGAGGAAATCGCTAAAGTAAAGAAGAAAAAGTAGGGCTCAATACTCTTCTGTGAACGCTTTCAATGCCTTCTCGAAGCACAACATTGGAGCCCGCAACACACCGAAGCCGACCGTGCCGAAGCCTGGCCTCTTGTGGGCAACGCCGGTGTTGATGAACGGCAGGATGCCGGTGTCCATGACTTTTCGCAGGTCGATGCCGCGCGGTATGCCCTCGAAGTTCATGAATGGGATCGATAGGCTGCCGTCCTTCGCCAGGCATATCTCGCCCATCTCTCGAGTGTAGTCGGCCGCGACGCTAGGCGACCCCCCGACCACTTGGACCACGGCTGGAGCGGCAGCAGAAGCAAAGCCGCCGAAGCCAGCGGTCTCCATTATCGCGCTGTCGCCGATATCCGGGTTGGCGTCCTCAACGTTGAAGCTCGGGAAGAAGAGCGTCTTTGGAATCTCAGCTGGCGCCGTGAACCACCGCTTGCCGAGCCCACTCACCCTGATGCCGAAGTCCGTGCCGTTCCGCGCGAGTGTGGTGACGACTGTGCTGTGCTTGATGCCATGTGCCGCATCGAGCGTGGCCTTGCACGCGGCCATCGCAGGGTTCAGGAAGAAGAGGAAGTTGTCGCCCATGAATTTGATGGCATCGTCCACTTCGCGTTTGTCGAAGCCGGTCTCGGCCATGTGCGGCGCCATTATCTTCATGAGGATCAGGCTGCTCGCGACGTTTCGGCAGTGAAGTTCATCGCCCATCTGCAGCGCCTGCGCCATGATGTTTTTGAGGTCGATCGGTCCAGAGCGCTTCAGTGTATCGGCGAGCATCGGCGCGAGCGTCCTTTCTATCCACTTCAGCCGCTTGATTACACTATCCTCGTAAGCCCCATACCGCAGCACCTTGCCGAGGCCCTCGTTGAAGTTTGAATATGAGCGATTTCCGTGCTCTTGGTTCTCGACGATGAAGACCGGCATCGAGGGCGAGATTATGCCAGCCATCGGGCCCACGGTGTCGTGGTCGTGGCAAGCTCCAAACTTTATTTTTCCGCTCACGACTAGTTTGTCCGCCCCTTTCTGGTCCTTCGCCAGGCCCTCGTAGATCAGCGCGCCCCACACAGCTCCCTTGGTTGGGCCGGACATCCGCTCCCACTCGATCGGCGGTCCGGAGTGCAAGATTGTGCGCTCGGTCATGCCGGGGATTACATCTTTTGCTTTTGCGATATCGACAAGCATCGGTTTCGCGGCGAGAATTTTTGTGACGGCTTTTTTGTTTGCTTCATCGATCTCTGGACGGTCGAGCTTCGCCAGCAACCGCGCGAGCTCTGGGTCTCCTCCAGCGGGCGGACGCCAGTCGACGTGAGCGACATAGGCCCCTTGAGCGCGAACGCTATCGTAGAAGGAGCGCAGTCCCACATTTATCAACTTTGGCCGATCCAACTTCATTTCAATTTCCTCCACAACTTACCCTTCGTGGCTATCAGCGCGGCCATCCTCGCAGCCTCAGCGTTACTCGGCATCACCACGACGCCTGCGCCTTCGAGCTTCTTCTTCTGCGTTTCGAGGTTCTGCGGGTCGCGGGTCGTGCCGCAAACAGAGGCGACGACCGACAGATAACCGTTGCTCTTCTTCACGATTTTCTTCGCCTCGGCGATCGCACCGACGAGTTCTCCAGCCGGGTCACGGTTCGCGCCGTAGCCGAGGACGACGTCGAGCAGAATGACGGCGACTTCCCAGTCTTTCGCCTCGCGCAGCAGGCGTTCGCGCCTTGGTTTGAAGAAGATCATCGGGTGTGGAGTGCCGCGCGTGAACTCCTCGGTGCCCATATCCACGCACGTGTGGCGCTTGCTCTTGTTGGCGCTCGACAGCTTGAGCCTCGGCTTGAGCGGAACGTTTGAGTAGATGTCACCAACCAACTGCTCCAAGATAAGCATGGCCTCCGTGCACAGCGTTCCTCCTGAGAAAAGGCCGCGGATGTACTTTTGACCGGGCGCGAAATTTTCACTCTCGCGCTCGACGATGGCTTTGATCTGTTTTTCTGGGGCGGTGAATACAACTTCTTTCGGCTTCTTTCCCTGAACAAGGGCGATGGCCTTGGCGGCAGCATCCCCGAGCGTTGCGGCGTAGGTTGCACCTTGGCGTGTGACGAGCGACTTCGGTGCACCGAGCAGGCATGCCACGACTGGCTTGCGGGTTTCCTTCGCCGCCTTGAGCAGCCTCTGTGCGACGCTCGTGGCAGGAGCTTTTGCGATGAGCACGATCACTTTGGTCTCCGGATCATTGGCGAGGAATCGGATGGCGCCAAGAGCGCCGAGCCCGTCCACCTTCTGCGATAGGTCGCGGCCACCGACGCCGAGCGCGTGAGTGATCCCAGATTCAACATCGATCAATCGTGTGACCTCTTGGATCCCAGTGCCGGCAGCTCCGACTATCCCGATCGGGCCGCGCTTGACGGCGTTCGCGAAGCCTAGCCCTACTCCGCCGATGATGGATGTCCCAGCCTCGGGCCCGAGAAGGAGCAGCTTTTTGTCGAGCGCAACCTGCTTCAACTCAATTTCATCCTCGAACGGCACGGCGTCGCTGAATATCATGACGTGCTTGCCGGCGTTGAGCGCTCGCATCGCCTCCCGCGCCGCGAATTCTCCGGGGGTTGAGACGACAACCAAATTGGCATCGGGCAAAGCAGAAAGTGCGGAGCTGAGAGTTTTGTACACGACTTCGCCTTTCTCCGCCTCTTTTACCGCGAGCAGCCCATCGACCTTCGACAGCGCCTGCCCCGCCGCTTCCTCGCTTTTGGCGTCAATCACTATGACGAGGTCGTTTGCTCCCGCAGCTTTCGCTTCGTCGGTGAGCAGCCCGGCGTCTTTCAACATATGCTTGTTGTTGTCGGTGCCCATCATCACGGACGCTCTTTTTACACCAGCGAGTTCCTCAAGCTCCTTCGAGATGCGCATGAGGACTACAGAATCTCGATATTCGTTCTTGCGCACCAAACTTTTGATTGTCATTAAATCACGGTCACCTTTTTTATAATGCGCGGAGTCCAGCAGCTGCAAATATTGCGCTAACCACCCAGCAGACGACAATGAGAGCGACCGGTGCTAGGCGATAGAACCATCTATTTTGAGATATCAATGGCGAAATCTTCAACTGGATTTTTGGCGCCGTCAAGTATCCTACAGGTGAAGTCGCGGCGCTTATCGCGGCCCATATCACACCATTAGTGGCGATGTATACAAACGGACTACCTATGCCTGTTGCTTTTAGGATCGGTGCACCTAGCGCGACCACCGTGTAGATGAAGGCGATCGAACTCAAAAATCCGGATAGTGCTCCGGCCCCGATGAGCATAGGAGTTGTCAGCTCAGACTTTTTCATGACCAAAGTGGCTATCAGAGAAAAAGTGATTGAAGAAAATATCATCGCTATGATCGGGTTTATTATTGGATAGGTTGTGGCTGCCGTCGTGAATGCTGGTATGTGCTGTATCGGGATGGCGAGGAAACTGAATGGTATTGCAACTATTCCTATGCCAACCAACATCGCTGGCCTTTTGTAGATGGCCAAAGCTGCAGTCATTATTGGGATCCCTAGAATAGCTCCCACTATCGGGCATGGGCAAATGTGCAATTGACTTTTGAATAAGGAATCGAGCGATCCAAAAGCCGCCCCTATCGTGCCTTGAAGCAACCCCCAAATTGAGCCGAAAATCAGTATTCCTACCGGCGCCGGATATCTGACCAAGATTTTCTTTAGACCGGTTTTTCTTGGAATATGAAACACCCAGAACTTCATACGATTTGAACTTTAAATATTGCGCGCTTTACTTCTCCATTACCAAAAACTCGATTTGTCCCCTGCAGTTTTTTGGGCTCAACATTCCGCCGCCGCGGCTGACTTTTTCCATTATCTGCTTTGGTTTGAGCACATCGACTCCTGCGAGTATGTCCACACCATAGTCGAAGAGGATTTCTGACATCGGAGTGCTTGGGCCAAGCACAATTATGTAAGCGTTCCGGCTGAGCTTTAGTAGGTGTTCCATGGACTTGTTCACGAGAGCGGAGCCAGTGATGGCGAGGATGTCACAGCTCGGTATTTTATGTTCGGCTGCGGTTGACGGCAGTACATTTTCTTCGGGATTTATCAGGCTCGGTTCTAGCTCCAGGACCCAAAGTTCTTTCGCGACCGCGCGCATCTCGTCCAGCCTTGGGAATTTGCCAACTATGACAACTTTTTTGTTTTTACCTTTCTTTATGATGAGATCGAGGGCATTGATGCCGCGTTTACCTTTCGGCTTTATCATTGAGTTTATCGCCGCGACCCCTATGCCAGCTTCCACCAAATTCCATGATTTCGCGTATTCCGCTAGTTCAAGAGTAGTCTTTTCGGTCAATTTTTCTATATCCTTGACGCCGCCGTGGGCCATAGTTGGATTTGAATAGGTTCTGCTGAGACCGCAGTACTTGCCCCAAACTCCAGTCCAAGTGAGCCCAACTCGAACGTCTTTCGCGGGAGCTTCGTTGCCCTTCGCCGCGCTTATGAGATCGTCGATAAGTTTCATAAACATCTGTAGAAGCTTTACATCACGGGTATTTTGGCTTTTTTATAGCAGCCACAATTTATTTATGTTTTAAAGATTAAACAAAAATTGGTGACAGCTGGGTGGGTTATCTCCGGCAGCCGAATGGTTGCCGGGCTTTTTTAGTGGTTTTGATCTAATCGAGTGGTGTGCCCCACGTTCCCGTGCACGTGGGTAGTGCGCGGGGGCGCCGAGACTCGAACTCGGATTTCCCAGGTCCTGCCCACGGGGGCAGTAGATGACAGCTGGGTAGGCTACCTGTTACCTCACACCCCGCCGATGCTTTGGTCGAAGGGGATTTTTAAGGGCAAAACAGGCGAAAATTTTCCAGCCACCCCGCAACCCTTATAAATTCTCGGCCCCACCTTCAGCCAGGAGGTCAAAAAATGGTTGACAAATTGCTCGAACTCGTAGAAAAGAAGAAAGTGAGAGCTTACGACCTTTCGCAGCCGCTCGGCATCCACACGCACTTCTGGCCGTACTACCCGCCCTTCGAGATGAAGTACTTCAAGCGCAAGTCGGAGCACGGAGTCAACGCACAGTACATCCAGAGCTCGTGGCACATCGGCACCCACTTGGACTCGCCCAGGCACTTTTTGACGCGGGGCAAGACAATCGATCAATTGCCTCTGGACTGGACGTTCGGCCCAGGCGTGATCGTGGATTTGACCGACGAGATGGACGACTTGGCGGTCTACACGCCGAAGATGATTGATGACAGGGCAGATGTGCGCGAGGGGGACATCCTCATCCTTCACACGGGCTGGCACAAGTACGCCGCATACGGAACCGAGCAGGACGAGGAACGCTACATACTCAGACACCCCGGAGCCCATCCGGACATGGTCGACTATTTGATCAAGAAAAAGATCCACATCTGGGGCGTCGACGCAGTTTCCACGGACCACCCGATGGATTTGCCGATAGGCAGATTTCTGGGCAAGGGCACGTTCGGCCAGTGCGATAGGGTCAGGGCCCTATGCGAGAAGAAGTTCGGCGGCAAAGAAGCCGTGGACAAGCTCTTCCCGGTGGACCACTACCAGCTGACTCACAACAGACTGTTCGACCACGACTGCATCCACTTGGAAAACCTTGGCGGAGAGATAAGCAAACCAGAGCTTCAGAACAAGCGGGTGACCATCGTGTGCTCCCCGATCAAGATCGAGGGCGCGGAGTCAGCTTGGACGCGAGTGCTGGCGTTGCTCGCAAAGTAGGTCAAAAACAGCCCCGCGGAGCTAACGCGGGGCATCGATTTTTAGCAGCGACGAGGTCGTGTCGGTCCCTTCTACTGATCGCCAAAAGTTAACATTCAAATTTCAAATTTTTCCAACAACTTACTCGTTTGGATTATCTCGGTTCCTCCAGATTTCTTCAGCGCCAGAAGCCTTTTATCGCCTGTGACCAGGTAATTCGCTTTGCCCACGACCGCCGCCGCCAAAATTGGGGCATCTGTCATGTCGCCGATTAGCTCGGCATATCTTTTTACGGACCTTCTATACACGCGCTTGGATATCTCCTCATGTTTCACCGTGCGCAGGAAGAGTGGAAAGAGAACGGCTTGTCGGGGGAACTTTCTCCTCAGCACTTCTTTTGCCTCGTCGATCACATCGCTGCTCAACATCAGCACCAATTTTCCGTCTATCGCCGCCTCCAGCAATTTTCTCTCGTTTCCTGCGAAGACCATGCCGGATATCAAAATGTTGGTGTCCAAGAAAACTTTCGGCTTTTTCATCATCTCTTTGCCCGCCTGATATCTTGGATGACCCTATCCAGCTCCCTTCGTGTGAGACCGATTTCCCTCGCACCGCGCTGAAATGCGTTCAGGATCTCCCTAGGATCTACGCCTATCTTCTTCATCAAGATCAGGCCCCCGGCTTCGGTGACGTAGAGGTAATCGTCTTCGCTGATGTCCAGTTCATCCCTTATATCCACGGGCAAGGTGAGTTGGCCCTTCGACGTGACCTTCACCACTGCCTCCGCCATTTCCTCACCATTATAAAGTAAGGAATTCTTACATATAAATTTATCGTATTTGTGGTGCACGTTCCCATCTGCTGGCGCGCTGCCGCCAGTGCATTGGATGAAAGGAGCTTATAAAGAAAGAACGCCGAACAGATGCGGGCAAGTGGAAGATCACGTGGTCCTGTACCCAAATTTCCTATCGTACTTCTTGTGGTTCAGAACTTCGATTATGATGCTCACGAGCCGGACATCATCCCCCACAATAGTATAGATCATTCGCCAGTATCGATCCAAATTGAGTTTCCACAGGTTGGTCACGCCATATTTGACTAGGTATTCCCGCGGCATGAGCTGTTTGGAGATCCTTTTTCCAGCCTCTCGGTCGCGCTTCAGCTTCGCAATTCCTTTGTCAATTATTTTCAGAAGATATTTTGCTTCACCGTGCCCGCCTTCGGCCCGCTGCCTGAGTTTTGCATACTCCTCGCTAAACTCCATCGAAAAACGCACTTCGTACAAACCGCTACACCTTTTTACTTTCAGCCAACAATCGCCTCAGCTTCTCGCTGTCGGCAAAAACCCAGACTATCCTGCCGTCCTTCGTCACGATTATCTTGTTCGACCTCTGAAGGTACTCAAGCACCAAATTGAACGTCTGGTACATCACCTTCTTCGGCAAACGCCTGAGCAACTCGGCCTTCATCGGGTATTCCTTGGCGCCCCTGATGGCGTCCTCTATCATCATGACAGTGTCCAATCGAGGGTAGTGTATTATCTTCAACTGCTTCGGCATGCTCTCCACGTTTACATATTGATTATATAAGTTTATATAATTAGTGGAATTTGTGCTGGAAGCTTCCTTCATCGTTCCCGCCGATGCATTGGGTGGGGGTTCTTTATAAGGAAGGAACATTTTTGAATTCTACTGGTGGCGCCATGTCGGAGTTCGTCATCAAGCCCTACATAAGCAGGTGGATAGGCGGGATGTACGTAGGCTTGACCATCTTCATGCTCGCGCTCTTCTTCGGCCTTTGCGGCCATTTCTACCTCAACCCGCCGGAGCTGACGGTCAGGATCGCCGTCCTCGCCGCGCTGTTCCTCGCCTCCATGTTGGTGTTCTGGGTGACGGTCAGCTTCTACGACACTAAGTACACCATCGAGCGGGGGGTCCTCCGCGCTCGCTCGCCGTTCGCGAGGATCGAGGTGAGGCTGAAGGACATCGAGAAGGCCGAGCGGCTGCTGGTGCCCATGCACTTCAGGGTCGGGGCGAGCCTGTACTGCGGGTGGTTCTACGTGCCGAACGTCGGGTGGGTGCGGTCGATAATCACGAACCTTCGAGATGCCGTGATGATAACGACCAAGGATGGGAGGCGTTACCTGATCACGCCGTCGGAGCCGGAGAGGTTCATCAGAAAGTTGATGGGTTAGTTCATAGGGTAGGTGCACGAGCAGATCAACAGGGAGAAAGATTTTGCGTTCTAGACGGCGAATTTTCTCTTTAGGAGTTCCCTCAGCTTGACGCCATTTTTCTCGTAGCTTAGGCCAAGAGTTTTGTATTCAGTTCGGCTCTCTCGCAATGTCCTCTCGATGATTTTCCGAAGCGATTTTCGAGGGTCGTATTTTTCTAGAAGCTTTTTCAGGAGGCCGAATTTAAGATCTACGAATGCGAGCAAGGAGATGATGTCGGCGCGGTCCTTTATCCCTTTTTCCGAGTGCCACCGCTCTCCCGCCGCTTGAGCCTTGAGGATGAGCAGGACCTCGGGCGCGGCGACCTTGAAACCCTCGATGTTCGATACCAACCCCTCACGGATGACATCCAAACATGGGACGACAAGGTTGCACATGAAAGGGGTGTATATGTCGACCTCGACGCCCTCGATCAGCGCCTCGAATTTTTTCAGCCGAGGGTTGCGCTTGATCGTGAAGCCAGCTTTGAGCGCCTCGGCTTGCAGCCGGTAGAAGTTGTCTTGGTCCATGTAGATATCGATGTCGCGGCTCTTGAGTTTCCGAGCCCAGAGGTGCACGCCCCATCCGCCTATTGTAACAAAATCTGCAAGTTCATGCAACCGCTTGAGGACTTGCCAAGAGCGCTCGATCGCATCTTCCCGCCAGAGCTCTACCATAGGCTCAACTCCGGGTGGGTCTGAACGATGTCCCGCAGATAGGGAGCAGCCTCCGGGCCACCGCTCGCGTAGATATCCACATAGATCTGGGGAATTGGGGCGATGCCGTGTTCGGAGGCGATGAGCAAGTGCGGGTCTTCGGCGCGTAACACGAACACGTTCGGGTTCGTCTTCCTAGCCTTGGCCTCTCGGAACTTGAACCAGCGCTCGAACTCCTCCGTGTCCTCGATGTAGAAGTACAGTCTGGAGTACTCGGCGGGGCGTCTTCCCGTCAGCGCATACCAAGCGGAGAAGGCCGTGAGGATCGATGTGCGCGGTAGCTTCTTCTCAGCGTCCTCCATGGGGTCGAGGCGGAAGGCGCGGATGATGTCGCTGGAGAGCCTTCGTTCTGTCGACCAGAGGTTCAGGATTCGTGCAGGGGAGAGGATCCGCACCCCCTGCCTCGTCGCCTCCGCTGCCCTTGCCATCTCCAGCTTTTTGACCGTCTTGTTGGCGAGGCCAAGCGACACCTGGCAGCGCTCCACCAGCTCCTCCTGCTTCACCCTCGATGCGCCAGCGAGGCTGCGCAGCAGGAGTTCGCGGTAAATTCGCTCAGTTTTCATGTTTTTCACAGTTTCACTTTTAGATTTTATTAATATATAAGTGTTTCACCAATTAGGAAAAGGGGTTATTTAATCCCTCAAAAGGTTGGCGCCAAGTCCGGTGTAGTGCCAAAGAAATAGTGAAAATTCAAGGAATTTTTAGCACTACATAAACATAACTCTAACCGCGAAGGGCGGGAGGCGCTACCTGATCACGCCGTCGGAGCCGGAGAGATTCATCAGGAAGATCATGGGTTAGCAGATATTTTTTGACCTTTTACCACGAGATGCCAACCATTTCCAGTATCAAGTGTATACAAGATGCCATATTTTCCGACCCATTTCCAAGCGCGCTCGCCGAGTTTGGAGAACGCTGTGGCTTTAGCATCGCTTAAAAGCTCGTCGATGAAATCCTCTTGGAATTGACGGCCCACGAGCAAATCCAAAACGTTCTTCAATCGACCAAAATCGAAAGACGTTCCGCAAGATTCACATTTCCATATTCTCTCTTTTATCTTTCGAAGAGCAACGCAACAACATTCTGGGCACGTTAGCATTTAAACACACGACCCGATCTGATCTAAAAAGACGTATTTAAGGTCTTCTGATCCGGTATACACCTTTTCCCAAGAACTCAATAGTATTGTAATCACGCAATACTTGTAACTGCTGCCGAATTTTTGGGCGAATGTGTTTGTTTCTCGGATGAAGCTTTGCTAGTTGTGTGTCAAATGTGTAGATATCAGCAAGCGTGAAAGTTTCTTTGTCTAGATGTCTTATGCATGCTAACACATCTGCTAACCAACCGCGAGAGTTAACAGACTGTTCGCGCAAAAACAAAAATCGATTCCATAAATCTCTCACGGTATTTTTTGGTATTTCTTGTTTATTTTTCACAATTTGGATTCGCGCATCTAATGGCAAGTTTTTCAAGACGATATTTGAACCACGCCAACCATGTCTTCTAGCATGTTCGCTGAGCGGCTTCCGCGGCTCGATTATCGATTTTGATATGAAGTGTTTCGGTACCGCAAAGATGTCTGATACAAATAGCTCTTCAGGATCATAACGAAGAAAGAAAAAATTTGGGATAGTTCCTGTACGTATTGCTTTAATTTTTGGTTCATAAGCGGAGTTGATGACGCGATTCCGGAATGGATGACTTTGGCTCTTTAGTTGATACGGCTCGTCACAGTCTGGACAAATAAAATCAATCACTTCTTTTCCTGGAGTTGTAGGGGCCAGTTCATCAGATGGACATGCGGGACAGTACAAATTCTCCAGAGCCCATCTCTCGGTCAAAACCCGCGCTCGTTGAGAGAAACTTTTGTAATCGATTGCTATTCCAGGTACTAGTTCCAGCTTCATAACAACACACGTTACATTTTACATAATGTTTGATCTAAAACTTTGCGCAAATTGGAATTTTAAGGCTTTTTTCGTCGATAGAATGGTTTTTTATCTCCCCTCTATGGTATGGTTTAACAGGTGAAGGCCACAGCCAACGCGAACTTCCACATTTGGCTTGCTCGGACCTAATATACCCAAACTGGAATTTCCTTCCACCTGGAGCCATGTTTTTCCAGAGCGCCCGTTATCGCAGGTACCTTCTCGCGCGTCACCATCAGCACGGCCCTGCCGATTTTTGTGATTCCAAGTTGTGTCGTCAACCCCTTGTACTCCTGAACGTAGCGCTTCCTGCCCCTTCCAACGGTCGATGTACCGCCATATAGCGTGCGGTTGAGCCTATTCCGCGTATTTTGGTTGAGATCGCTTGTATCGTAGGCGATGATCACCATCGGTCTGAGCTTCAGCTTTTTGGCTTCAAATGTGATAGGCCTGCCAAATAGGATGAGGCCCTCTCCGCTCAATGCGCCGGCCAGAGGCACGTTTTCCAAAAGCTCCTTGATCTCCACGTGTACGACATGGACGCGTTCTGGGGCAAGCTTTTCGACTTTCTTCATCAGGGCTTCATTTTTTCTGGTGTAGATGGTGGCGACATCGATATCACTATCGAGGGTGGCCTCACCACGAGCGACGCTGCCGAAAAGGACCACAGCCCGCACATGTGGAAGCTTGCCAACTTTTGCACCGAACTCAAAAAGTTCTTTTAGCTTTTCAGAACTTCCTCGCATGTTTTCAACACTTCCTTCAGAATTTTTAGTGCGTTTTTAGCTACATCTCCATTCCCGCCCTTGCCATAGACGTGCCTTGGCCTTAGTCCCTCCAAACTGTCGATTGCATCACAAATTCCGATGAGCTCTCTTACGCGGCGTCGTTTGATTTCACCGGACAGTTTGTTGTGCTTGATGTCTCGATCGATCGGTGTGACGTTTAACTTGTGCAGGGCAGCGTTTACGTGGTGAGCCGATATCAACATACACAGCTCGACTATGGTTTCGTAGTCGGTCACTTCATCGAGCTTTTGGAATGTTCGCTCCATACTTTTTGACTTGTTGAGGTGGTCGTCCAACTTCATTTTATCGTTATATTAATATGACAAAAAGCAAGATAAAAGCTTTTCGTTGTATTAATACAACAAAGGATTTTAAACCTGATATTAGTACAACAAAAAAGAGAGCATCACGATTTTAGTTGTATTGATATCGCAACTTCAGTTCAAGAATTACCACGATTACTCAAGCTTTCCCCAGCCCACGCGAACTTGTTTTTCATTTTCAAGGCTTTTCCGTCGATAGAATGGTTTTTTATCTCCCCTTTATTGTATGATTTAACAGGTGAAGGCCATGAAAAAGGCAAGCTACGTCATCATCGCCGGGGGCGGCAGGGTCGGCTCACACCTGGCCAAGATACTGGAGCCCACCGGCAAGGACATTGTGGTTATCGAGAAGGACCAACAGGTCTGCGAGAAGCTTTCGTCCGATATAAACGCGCTCGTGATATGCGGGGACGCCAGCGACAAGAAGACGCTGGAGGAAGCGAAGATCCAGATGGCCGACGTGTTCGTCGCCGTGACCGGAAACGACAACGAGAACATCGTCGCGTCCCAGCTTGCAAAATATTCCTACAGGGTGCCTCTGGTCCTCGCGCGCGTCGAGGACGTGACGAGGGCGCAGATGTTGCACGGCATGGGCATAGACCTGATCGTGAGCCCGTCGCACGTGGCCTCGATGGTGTTGGAGAATGCGATAGCCTTGCCCGGCACCACCTCGATATTGGTCTCCGAGACCATCACGAGGGCGGTGGAGATCACAGTGCCAGATGTTTCCAAAATCGCGGGCAAGAAGGTCAAAGATCTCTCGCTGCCCGCGGAATGCGTCATCGCCGCCGTGTACCGCGGTGGAAAGCTCATCATACCCCGCGGCGATACGGTGATAAAGACTTGTGATATCATCGCTTTGATAGGAAAGGAAGATGCTATTAGGAAGGCCGTGAATATTTTGAAGGGATGAGATGGAGCGAAGGAGATCTAGCCTTCGAGCATTTTTGAAGAAAAACTTTGATTTCATAACGGGCATCCTAAGCGAAGTCGGCCTGACGGCAATAATCATATTTACAGCTTTTATAATCTGCGTGCTTCTCGTGCTCATCAAATCAGTGGTCTAGGGTGCGACCGTGATACCGTCTCTGACGAAGGAGGACTTCAAGGTCATCGGGTACAACCTGTGTAAGTTTGGCAATGTAATCGGCTTCCTTATCCTCGTACCGATCATCGTAGCAGTGATCTACAGAGAATTTGACATCATACTGCATTTCGTCATCGCTTCCTCCATCACGTTTATCCTGTGCAACGTCGGCACCCACTTCTTACAAACCGACAAAAAGATGGAACTCAAGCACGCGCTCTGCTTGGCCGCCGTGGCGTGGATTTTTGCCATGATGTTGGCGGCGATCCCGCTCTGGTCGACAAGGAGCACGAACTCCTACTTGGACGCAAATTTTGAGACGATGAGCGGCTTCACGACGACCGGTCTATCGCTTGCTCAAAATGTGGACCATCTGCCGTACAGCATCAACTTCTACCGCCACTTCCTCCAGTTCGTGGGCGGCATGGGCATAGTCGTCGTTGGGTTGATGATTTTGTCGAAGAGTGAGATGGGTTCTGTTCTGTCCTTCAAAGGAGAGGCGCGGGATTTAGGGATCAGACCAAACATTGTGCGGACCACGCGCATAATTTTGGGCATCGCCCTCACGTTCATGGTGATTGGCGCCGTCCTCTTTTCTCTGGTCGCAATCGGCGAGGGCGCAGGTATCAGCACTTCGATCTTCGACGGCGTCAATTACTCCATGGCGGCATTCAGCACTGGCGGTTTCGCCCCGCATTCGCAGAACATACTCTTCTACCATAGCACCCTGTACGAGATAGTGGCGCTCGTGATATTTCTGATCGGGTCGTTAAACTTCACGTTTCACTACGCGGTGCTGAGCGGCAAGCGCAGAGAAATTTTCAAAAATATTGAGATAAAGACCATGTTCATTATCATGATGCTCTCGACGCTCGTGATCGCTGGATTGCTACTGTACTTCAACGTGTATTCTTCCGCGAGCATACTTTTCAGAAAGGCGTTCTTCCAGGCGGCCTCGGCCCAAACAACCACTGGTTTTGGGACGGTCTATCCCGCCCAGATAGCCGGCGTATGGCCGAGCGCCGCTCTGTTCATGATGGCGGTAATCATGGTGATCGGTGCGTGCGCAAACTCGACCGGCGGCGGGATCAAATCCATCAGGATTGGGATAATCGTGAAGTCGTTCTTTAGGGAGGTGAAGAAGGCCCTCTCGCCGGGGTCGGCGGTTGTGACTGAGAAATACCACCACGTGGAGGATACTCCGCTCACAGACACCATCGCCAGGGGGGCCATGTTGATCGCCTTGGGCTACGTCATATTGTTCGTCTTCGGCACCGCGGTTACGGTGCTTTGTGGATACAACGCCTCCAGCTCGATGTACGAAACTGGGTCCGCCGTCGGCAATGTTGGGTTGAGCAGCGGGATAACATCGCCGGCCATGCCCATACCGCTGAAGATCACGTATATTTTCTTGATGTGGGCCGGCAGGCTTGAGATCATGGCCGTGCTTGTGCTGATGGGATTCGTCATTTTGGCGATTGGAAAGGGGGTCAAAAAACGATGAAGAAAGCATTTATTTTTGCGGCCATTTTGCTCACGTTGATGGCGCCTCTGGCGAGTTCCGAGACCGGCCAAGCGCTGATAGAGAACGCAAACAGCTTCGACGGAAAGGTCGTGACTTTTAAGGGCGAGGTAATCGGGGTGATGACGAGGGGAGATTTCGCATGGGTCAATATTCTCGACAACGGGTACGCGATAGGGGTTTGGTGCCGTGCAGAGAATGCTAAAAAAGTTTCATTTATTGGCGATTACAGCCACGTCGGGGACACCGTGGAAGTGGCCGGAACTTTTCACATGGCGTGCGCTGAGCACGGTGGCGACCTCGACATACACGCGGACAACTTTGCAATTGTGGCGCAAGGGCATGTAGCGGACAGGTCGGCAAGTTTGCCACTCGCAGCGCTCAGCGTCGTCCTCGCGGCGGTCGCGATTTTTATAACATTTTATCTTTGGCGCATTCGCAAGGAAAGGGCGAAAATATTGCCTTGGCCTTCCTATTGATTTGAATTTTCCTCGGCCCAAGTGAATTTCCGTTGCAGAGTTTTTGGATAGATTTTCTTCCAGTCGTACGAGACATCCGTCGCCCATTTGACGAAGTGGCGCGGGTCGATGTAGCTCTTGAGAGAAGTCCCGAGGTTGTAGTCGCGCGTTGCCTTCGCCGTCTTCACCTTGACCTCGGCCTCCTCCATCCTTTTAAGCAGGCTCTCCACCCTCTTCTTTTGCATCTTCGATTTTGGTTTCTTCCTGACATCCGCCAGCTGCGCCTTAAGCGCCCTCAGCCTTTCCTCCTTCTTCTTGAGCGACTCCGCCCAGTTCTTGGGGAGCTTCCTCTTGTGGTGGCACAGGATCGCCGCCTCGAGGTTCGCCATCATCGCCGCATATTTTTTCTTGTACTCCGGGTCTTCGGGCTTGATGTCTAGGGCCTCCAAAAACTTCTTGACTGCCCGCGAGGAGTGATACGTCCTGAAGACCTTCGCCGTGAGCCCCGGCATCACTTCGCCTAGGAAAGCGTTCACCTTCTCTGAGCGGACGCCGGAGAAAATCTCTTCCTGCGGTTTTCCGGTGAACGAGCGCAGGTTTTCCACGACCTGGGGCGGCGGCTTGATAGTCTTGACCCACCTGACCGAATCCTTCCCCAAAAAGTCGAAGCTCACGTTCTCGCCATCGATATTGACGTGGCTTCCCCTCAGCGTGGTCGCGCCGATTGTGTCTGCCTCATCCTTGTCCTTTTCATCCCCGACCCTCATCTTCATGTTATCGATCAACCAGCAGACCGTCGCGACCTTGCGCCTTTTGATGTCCTCCGCGGTCAAATTTTCGTCGATGTGTTGTCGAACTTTTCCGATTAGTTCCTCCAGCTCCTTGGCCCTATCGTACTTCTCTATCTCGCGCTCCTGCTTGTGGCGCACGGTGTCGGCCAGCCAGATGTACTTGAGTTCGCCGCTGAGCTTGTCCTGCCACTTTGCCACCCAAAGCCCGTCTGGGTCGAAAACCCTTTCCTTCCAGTGTCCCCCGTCTGGTGGCGTCGGTGTCGGGGCATCGGGCGAGAGGTTCAAAATGATATCTTCATATCTGGCCCCCTGCTTCCACCTGCCGCGAAGGGGATGTTTCCCGCGCCCCATGAAGATACTTGAGGGCTCGGCCGTGTAGCCGATCTCCACGCGCTCGCCGTTGAGGATGGCGTACCCGTACTTCTCCTTGTTGGCCTCGCGGATTTTTTTCCTGGCCTCGGCCGCCGCCTTCTTCTGCTCGCGTGACATGCTCTCTCTCGCAGCCTTCTCCCCGTCGACCCAGCGCTTGATCTCGGAGAAGTCAAAGTCCTCTATCGAAGAAGTTTCAACCCCCAAAGCGTTGGAAAAATCTTTCACGAAATTTCTGACGAAGATGGGATCCTTTACGTATTCTGTCTCCAGCTTCTTGACCCACGCGACGGCCATTTCCTCCTGCTCGGCTGTGACCTTGAGTTCCTTCCCTTTGAAGCGGATGCTGAAGCCCTTCGGCTCGTATGCTGGGATTATGACACCGTTGTGGATGAGTTGTTTTATCTTCGGTGGCGACATGTGTATCCTTTTAAAATTGTTTACTGTTGTTAAAAGTTTAGCTAAAGAAAAAGTTAGGTAGCACATATGTTTGAACATTTCTTTTACGTGTGCCACCTAACTGGCTCGGATCTCAATTACCACAAAAATAGTTCATCGTGTCAAAATTATAAGGACAAAGCAGATACTTTACCGGGCGTCTGAATGGACAAATTCATGAAAGAGGCGTTGAGGGAAGCAAAGCGCGGTCTAGAAGAGGGTGGTATTCCGATAGGTGCAGTCCTCGTGCGAAATGGGAAGATAATCGGTAGGGGGCGAAATCGCAGGGTGCAGAAGAACAGCCCGATACTCCACGCTGAGATCGATTGTCTACAAAACGCTGGGCGGATAAAGAACTACAAGGGAACCGTCCTATACTCGACGCTCATGCCGTGCTATCTGTGCTCCGGTGCGATCGTGCATTTTAGAATAAAGAAATTGGTCGTGGGCGAGAATCTAAATTATAAAGGTACGGATTCTGAGAAATTTTTGAAAGCGCACGGCGTGAAAGTGACGAACCTCCAAAGCAAAGAATGTATTGCGATCATGAAAAAATTTATAGAAAAGAATCCTGAGCTTTGGAAAGAAGATTCAGGCACGTAAATTTAAGTTGACTCTTTTTTAGAAGCGTCCAAAATTGCGTCGATGATCTGTCTATAGCCGGTGCATCTACAGAGGATTCCGCCCATCGCCTCCTTGATATTGTCCTCCGTCGGGTGCGGGTTTCGCTTGAGCAGGGCTGTGGCAGCGATAACGA
>Ga0172365_10000401_pt1 | contig 28752 bp, 28 predicted proteins | sample LakKivSesite48cm_FD_114535 | JGI IMG/M metagenome (GOLD analysis project Ga0172365, IMG submission 114535) | Sediment microbial communities from Lake Kivu, Rwanda - Sediment site 48cm | ecosystem: Environmental > Aquatic > Freshwater > Lake > Sediment | place: Rwanda: Western Province, Lake...
AAAAAATGGTTCAACAGCCGATAGTGAAACAGGAATTGCAGAACAAAAACTGATGCCGACACTAGATGATGATAATAATGATATTTTGGTTGCTAATGACAATCTTAAGTGTCATAAAGTAAGCTCCGCCATTTATGGCGGAGAGGACGTCACTCAGATTGGTTCACAGCAATTAAAGGGACAGTCGTATCAACAACCATCTATATCTAAGAAATATGCAATAATTATGGTAGGAAGATACGCAGGTTTAACATTATTGAGCTATGGAGGTAATGTAACTGCTTTTTTAAAAGCCATTAACCAATCTTATGTATGGTTTTTAAATGATGCTGGGGAGATGTATAGTACTTTACATGATGTTTATGGATATGATGATGATAACATTTTCCTTCTAGTTCATTTGCTTCCACCTATAACTTGGAAAGGTAAAACATATTTTAATAACATTCCTGCATCTTTTAATCCAAGTTGGATTGATTATGATTCAACTGAAGAGAATCTGGAATATATTTTGAGCACATTCAATCCTGATGGCGAAAATGGATTGGATGAAAATGACCAATTATTTATCTGTTTTATAGATCACGGAGCCAATGAAGGAAACCATTATGCTGGTAATGATCACTACGTTAACGAATTTGTTGGACCAAATAATTGTATATATACAAATTATTGGACTGATGAGAATAAAGCATTTGATCTATATAATGTCAATGTCCATTATTGGTATCATGATCTTGGAACAAGTGCAGTTTACAAAAGATGCCATAAAGGATGGAGCACTCCTCTTACACTAATTTTAAACGAACCAACAACCATTAAAGGTTTTAGAATTTCTGCAAAATCTTACAAAGACATATTTGGTAGGCAGGTACATATTGATCAGATGAAAATTAAATTATATAATGGAAGCATTCTTAAAAACACAACTATCTTTACTAAATGGGCAGATAATAGTTATGTGTATAAACAATTCGAAGAGCAAGAGGAAATCACTAAGGTAGAGATAAGTTTTAATTTGATAGATGGCACCTTCTTTATTTACAGAGCCAAAGTTTATGATTTTAATATCTGGACAGCTGAATGGGATAATTGTGGTGAAATCGGCGATAGAACATTTTTTGGATGCCCATTCACAACCATACCAGACTATTTAATGAACTTATGGTGTACACTTTTTGGTTATAGTTCCTTAAATAAACTATACGACCACGAACTCATGTCCTATACAAATGAAATTCAAGCAAAGATTATATTTGCTTTGCAGCCCTGTATGAGCGGTGGATTCATCAGCGAATTGAGTGGAGCAAATCGCATTATTTGTACTGCATCAAGAGGTTTTGAATTGGCAGAAGCTTCTTGGATTGGGTGTTTCAGAAACGCGCTTAAAAAATATGATGAAGATCAGAATGGTATACCAGATGCAGATTATAATGATGATACGAAAATATCAATACTCGAAGCTTATAGATATGCTGCAGAAAAAGTCGAATATCAATTAAACACAAATCCAAATTTTCCACCTCAACATCCACTACTCGATGACAATGGGCCACGAGATTTAGGTTATTGGGGTATGTGTTTTGGGGTTGGGCATCATTTATATGAAACTGATTACTACGATCCAAATACCCCTGGTAAAGATGGATATCTAGCGGCTAATACTTATCTATAAAAATCTCTATCTTTTTATTCTTTTATCCTTTATGTTTAAAAGCGTAAAATACATTAAAACAGACATATTATCTGGTTTAGACGTATATGTATCTCATAACAAAATGGTTTGGTACATTCCTTTGTGATAAAAGCGGTATAAAAAATAAGATTCTTTTTCCGGAGGATAAAAAAGAAATAGCCAAAAGACTTAAGAAAATCGATAAAAACGAAATACTGCCTGAAGAGAAAAAGATAACAAAAGATGTTAAGGTAAAAGTGAACGAAAAAAGGTTACAGTCAATTGGGGATTATGATCCAGATGATGTTTTTTTTAAAGAAATTGATATAAAACCAGAGGATTTTGGTTTTTCGCAATCTCTGCTTCATGATGCTTTGATGCTTTTAAGTGAAGAAAAAGCTGAGGATAAACTTAAGTCAGAGGATTTGCAGGTTATTCAGATGGTTAATGCTTTGGATGAGCTTATACAAACTTCAAACCTCTTGTCTGAGCGTATGGATAGCTGGTCACTGGTTCCAACGCCATCAAAGAAAATCAAACCTTTTGAAAACGTTTTTTCAGATGTTAACAAAGAGATTAAAAGATTAGAAAAACAGATAGACGAGGACATGAATAAGATCGCTCCAAATGTTAGCTCTATGGTAGGTTCTCTTATTGGTGCACGTCTGATATCACTGGCAGGAGGTTTAAGCAGACTCGCGATTATGCCATCTTCAACTATACAGCTGTTAGGTGCTGAGAAGGCTCTTTTTAGATTTAAAAAAGAAGGTGGTCGACCGCCAAAACATGGTGTGTTATTCCAGCATCAACTTATAAATAAAGCTTCTAGGGACGAGAGAGGTAAAATTGCTCGTATACTGGCTGCAAAGGTTGCTACAGCAGCTAAAGCAGATTTTTTTACAAAGAGAAACATATCGGATACTCTTAAGAAAGAGTTGGATAAGAGACTTACTGAAATTAGAAATAAGTAAAAATATTAAGCCAGTTGTTGTTTTCTTATATGTCTAGGTTTAAGGTTGGTTAAGGAGAAGTAAAGAGTTTATGGGTGATCTGCGTACTGTTCTCAGGGATTTGGGTAACATATTTATTGCTGTTGGTGCTATCACTCTTTTTGCTTTAGCTGCACCTATTTATTTTGGCGAGTGGTATGGTATTGGTGTTATTTTTCTTACTTCTGCTGTGTTTTTTTTGGTTGGTTTACCTCTGCATTTTATTTTTAAAAAAGCTGAACAAGCTGATTTTAAGACAGCTATGGTTACAGCTGCTCTAAGTTGGTTGTTTATACCAGTTGTTAGTACTATCCCGTTTCTTCTAATCGTTAAAACTGATTTTCTCTCAGCCTTTTTTGAGTGTATGTCTGGGTGGACTGGCACAGGTCTTACTATGTTTAGTAAACCAAGTCTTTTAACTTATACGCTGCAGTTTTGGCGTACGTATATGCAGTGGGTTGGTGGTGTAGGTGTTATTATTCTAACTCTTGCTATTCTTGCCAGGCCCGGTGTTGGTTCATATATTTTGTATAAATCTGAGGGCAGAGAACAAAGGACACATCCCTCTATTATAAAAACTGTTAGAACGATGTGGTGGATATTCGCGTTATATACAGTTATTGGCATCGTTCTTTTATTCGTCATTGGGATTTTTACAACTGGTGGTATGGACCCATGGCAGTCGCTTAACCATGGTATGACTGCTTTGGCTACAGGTGGCTTTTCTGTTACCGATGACAGCATGATGAGTGTTGGTACATCCAGTCAAATTGTTTTAGTTGCCTTGATGATAATCGGAGCGGTTTCTTTTACAGCACACTTCAATCTACTGAAAGGTAGTGCAAAAAAGTTTCTCTCTGATACCCAGTTACATGCAATGATAGTTTTGTTGATACTTGGTGTGTTGTTGCTCGCATTTATAAACTTCAATACACCATCGCTTCATTACGAAAACAACTTCCTTTTGGCTTTAAAAGAATCGGGTTTCCAATTCGTGTCATCTTTAACATGCACAGGTTTTAGTTCAACTAATGTAGCTAATTGGGCTGAGTCTGCAAAATTGATATTGGCTATAGCTATGATAGTAGGTGGTGCCGCTGGTTCAACGGCTGGTGGGATAAAACTTTTCAGAGCTATACTCCTTAGCAAAGGTGTTAGCTGGAGAATAAAACGCTCTATATCCTCTCCCCGGAGAGTTTTTGTACATAAATTCGGTGGCAGATCACTATCAAAAGAAGATGCTATTGATTTCATAGATGAAGCGGCCATAATCTCGTTTATGTGGGTTATATTGCTTATGGTAGGAGTAATTATCATATCTTTAGTTTTCCCACAGGAAACACTTGGTAACGTGTTCCTTGAAGTATCATCTGCTCAGGGAAACGTTGGTTTATCAACTGGGATAACTAGTAAGTTGAACGATGTTAATTATATTCAATACCCTATTATGTCTGCTATCGGAAAAGTTATGCTTATTTTTAACATGTGGATAGGAAGACTTGAGATAATACCTGTAATTGTTCTGGTCAGGTCTTTCTTTGGTTTCAGGCGAAACATCCTATAAAAGAACAGGTCTTTATTCGTTTCCCTCTTTTTTTAACAAATCAAATTGCTGATCCTGTAGTTTTTTGATATAATGATCTAATTGTTGTATAGCTGTTAAAAGTTTGTAGATCTCTGCATCCTTAGGTGTAGATGGAACAATTGACTGAGGGTTTGCCTCTTTCTTTTTATGGAATTCAGACTCAGAGTACTCCTCTTTTAGTATATCACGTGCGGTTTTAAGTGCCTTGATCTTTTCATTAATATCCGCAAGTTTTTCCATATCACCCCATTCTCCTAAATTTAATATTACACATTTATGTAATCTATCTTTTAATAGAAATACTTTTACTCTAAGAACATTTCTTTAAGACCTATTTTTTCTTCTAATTTTCTAATAACTTTGATATTGCTTTTCATTAAAACTATCTCGTTTGTAATTTGAACTGTTCCATAAAAGAGATGGCCACCTATTACTTTTTTATTTTCATCACCTAAAGATGCATGAAGATGGAGCTCGTATTTCTTATCTTTTTGTCTGCATACAGTTCCGTTTAATGATAAGAGCTCGTATGGCATACCAAATTTTTCTTTCACGTACTTGTTTTTTTTGAAGTAGCCCAGCTCAAAATTTTTGAGTTGACCAATGCCTGAGACTACTACAGCAGTTTTTACTTTATGTTTTTTGCATGCTTCTAAAAGTTTTTCATGCAGGTTTTCGTCTGGGAAAAGACGTATAAAAATTAGGTTATTGTTTTCTTTAGTTTGCATACTTTTTACACTCCTATTTGTTATAGATCAAACTATTACTGTTTGGTAGGTATAGATATCAGCATATTAAGTTTATTAGATATGTATATGGAGAGTTGCTTAAGAAAAATTTTTAAATAAATAGTTTATTTTTAACTTAGAGGAGATAGGGATGGAATCGTATCGGGTAATGAATAATAAATTCTTTATCTTAACTCTTTGTCTTGTTGGTCTGCTATTGCTGCTTGGCGTTATCCTGTTTAGGTGAGTATAAGAGTAAAATACTAAAATTCTAGACCTAGAGACACAGACAGTAGATTGATTTAGGATTAGTTTTTTGGTTTGAGATCAACAGTAATTTTATATTTTTCTTTTAACAAAATCAATTAGTTGTTTATCTGTAAACGGCTTTTGCAAAAAATCGTTTAAGTTACTTGTATCCTTCTTTGTTCCTGGCCTCATTGAAAAAAGAGCTCTTTTTTTACTACCAGGCATTGTTGTGTCTATAAGTATTAAACCAAAGTTTACCTCTTTTTCATTGTCCATGAGTTCTATTGCTTGACGACTATTTGTTGCTGTCACAACTTCAAAGTCATCTTTTTCTAGAGACGATTTAACTAGTTTTAGGATAGCCGGTTCATCGTCTATAATCATTATTGTTTTCATATGACACCTTTTTGTAATATCAGTTTTATAAACTTAAAATTTTCCTATCAACTTTTGTTTGTTATTTTAGAGATATAATCTGATATCTCTTCTAGATTTGGGTGAGCATGAGTTAGTGATGAGATATAATATTCAGCTACTGAGTTTGCAAAAAGTAGTCTCTCATCATCCTCAAAACCTAGCAGCTCTGAGAATATATCTCCTGCGTTCCATGCATCACCTGCACCAGTTGCTCTTTTTATCTGTAGTGTTCTCTGGGTTGAAACAATCGTCGTTTTTTTGTTAATTGTGCAAGAGAAGCGAGAGGTGTGTAGGTCTATTCTTGCTTTTATATTGTTTTTTAGTTGCGCAGCAGATCTTATTATTTCTTCGTCTGAATAAGTTTTGTTGTTTGTGTAGTATGAAAGCTCGTTTTCGTTTAAACCTAATATGTCTAAGTTGTTGTCGCTTAGCACGTTTTTAATCAGATCGGGTATATCATCTTTTCTTGGTGATGGGTCTCCTGTGTCAAAGAATGTTTTTTTGTTTTTTTGTTTTGCGAATCTAAATGCTTCTTTAGCTAGTTTTGTCCCATTTTTGTTTAGGTTCCAGTTTAACGCACATAGTATATCTGAGTTTGATATTGTTTCTAGATCTTTTTCATCTAAGACATCGAAAGAGAAATCTGTTACTGAGCCTGGGTCTCCCATCATTACATTTGTGTGTTTTTCACCGAACTCTAACGCAGTTGTTATAGCTAGTTCTCCGTTTGTTTTTACTCCAGATAAATCAACATTGCTTTTTCCAAGGAAATAGTTTAGTAGATTTAGGCCAAATTCACTGGTTTTGCAGATCAGATGTGGTTTTATTCCTAGCTTTGCCAGTGAGAGGGCTGTGTTTGCTGCGTTTCCACCCTGATGTATCTTTTGTTTTACTCCAGGTAGATTTCCTCCTCCTTGTTGGTATATGTTTTTAATTCTGGTAAAAGTATTTTCAAATTCATCTAAATAAATGAAGTGATCTAAGAAGAAGTCCGGGATTAATACTACATGCAACTCTCTCAGTTTCCGTTGGTCTATTTGTCTTAGTTTATCTAGAACTCTTGTTTTAAGTGCTTCGTCCAACTACATCACCAATGATTTAAAAGTGTAATGCTGTAGCGTATATATTTTAGTTTAGAATTTTTGTTTTTCTAAAAAGGAGGTAGAAGAGGGGGCTAAGATACAAGAAGAGGTGAATTAAAAATTATTTTGGGCCCCCTCCACGCCTTTTTTCACTTCAATCTAACAATATCCAATCCAAAGATTTTTTGTTGTTTTTGAATGCTTGTAGATCTTCGTATTCACCAACAAAAACATAACCGTCTTCTGTTTTTTCGATAAGACCTTTGCGTAAGGCGATGTCGAAAAGTTGGTCGTTTATTTTAATGCTTTTTTCTTTTTTTGCCTTTTTGTAGTGTTTTGTTTGCCTCTTCTCCATAAAATACTCTTGGTCTACATCCGATAAAATACTTATTCTATGCATCTATATTCCTCTCCTCATAATTGACATTATATAACATGACATTATTTGTCAATATTGATATATAAACCTATCCGACAAAAACGTCAAAAATGTAAAATACTCTATCTGACAAAATGGCTTTTTTAATGATTTATCTGCATTAACCAGAAAATAGCTATCTGCCCATACACCTACCAACCTATTTGCACTAAAAATTTATATAATAGAATTCTATTTTTAATACTTAATTCTTAATAAAAAATTAAGGAGAGAGGAGTAGAAATGGACAACATGTTTAAAAAATTAGGAAGCTGGTTATTCCTCATAGGAATAGTACTTGCAATAGTAGTCGGCCTATTGATTGGCGGAAACTGGTACACCGACTCTGATCACTATGCAGCGCTAATTCTAGCACTTCTAGGATTCATAGTTGGCATACTGTCATTCTTTGCAGTAGGAACAATTACAAAAGAAGAAGTACCAACATTTTTGATAGCAGCATTAATGCTAATAGGAATAGGTACTGCATCAACGTTGCTAACAAATATCGCAATTATAGGAGATTTTCTAGTTGCCATTTCAGCAATGATAGCTGCTTTTATAGTTCCAGCTGCGATACTATTGGCTATAAGAGCAATCTGGGACATAGGTAAAAGTCCAGAAACAGCTAGAAAGTAAAAATAGCAAATTAAAATCTCTCTTTTTTTTTAATTTTTTCTTTTTTTAGATTTATCTTAATCCACTATTCCATGTATGTAAAAACCACTTGTAGAAGCGTATCATAGTCATGGCGAAGAATCCTAAGAAGATTCCTAATAAAACCATGACTATAGCTGGCATTTACTTTCCCTCCACCTCATTTAAAAGAAGAGCTACGCCAGGATTTGTATTTTCAGACGTGTTTTTTCACCTCTTGCTAAAGAGTGATATTGTTAAACAATATCATGTTAATATTTGTCTTTACTAGTATATAAAAGCTTCTAGGAAAAATGTCAATAAAGATAAAATAAATAGTGTAAATAATAGTAAGACTACTGTTCCATCTTGTACATAACAAGACCAGACAACATCTTAGGAAGGAAATAAGTGGATTTCTGGGGCATATGCTCCCCAGCTTCAGCTATAACTTTAAGCTCTTCAATTTTTGTTGCATTAATCAAAAACGATACATCGAATTTCCCGTCATCAACAAACTTTACGGCTTCGCCATCAGATCTAGTATACTTTACATGATCTTCTAGGTTCTTATCATTAATACCAAGCCCCTGCTCAAGAATAAGCTTATGCAAAATAGAGACATCCAAAGTTCTCCAAGTCTTTGAATGATCACTAGCTAGGGCATCCATTACTTTATCGTCCTTCAGGGTAAATACATAATATTTTTTCTTATGATACAAAGCAAACTTATGCCCGGTTTTTGTTTCAATATCTTTCATTATCTGCTTTCCTATTACATCGCTATCATCGCCTTTCACTGTTTTTTCTTCTACTGTGAAGTACTTTTTCATTTTCTCAACTAGTTCTTCAATCCTAAAATTTGGTATTTTAACAAATCTGTGAGTAGGTAAAATGGAAAGCCCAGGGTCAAATATATTTGCGATTATAACCATTATATAATTGAATGGCGCATCCGAATCTTTGATACCTGTTTTTTCTTTCTTTTCCTGAGCAAAATTAATTGATGTCTGATACCTATGATGTCCATCTGCAATGTACAGGTCCTTGTTTTTCAGTTCTTTAACTATCTCGTTAACCACTTTTTCGTCGTCTAACTGCCATAACTTATGTGTAAAACCATCATAGCCTTCTACTTTAACAATGGGTTTACTGATAGCTTTGTCAATTGTTTTCCTAATTTTATCATCTTTATCTGCATATAGTAATTCTATCGGTTCAAGGTTTGCATCAAATGCACGCATCAGATTTAAACGATCGGTCTTTGGTTTAGCCAAGGTTTTCTCATGAGCCTTCACAGTTTTGTATTCCGGGTCAAGTTTTAATAATACAAAAAAACCGTTCATGGTCTTTTTCTGGTTTTTTATCTTATAGTCGATTTTATATGGGTAAAACGCTGTTTTTTCTGATTGCGCGAATATTTCTTGTTTTTGCCATTCATCAAACAGTTTCTTTGCTCTAGTGTATCTGTTGTTGTTATCATTATCATCTGGGAATTGTTTACCTAAAATGAGTTTAACAAAGTTATTTGGATGGTTGTCATAAAGCTTGTTTTGCATTTCTTCAGAAATGATATCATATGGTGGTGACATGACGCTATCAAGTTTTTTTATCTTCTCGTTATTATATGTGATTCCTTTAAATGGTGATATATCAACCATATAATTGTGCCTCCGGATTTTACGGTGTATATCTTTGTCTATTAAAAAATTTGCTAAAATAAGACATTTTATAAGTTTGTTTGATGATGTCGTTTAGAAAGTGGTGAGCCATTGAAATATAGAGACGTTATAACATTTTTTGTTGCGATGGTATTTGTTTTATCCATACCCTATGGGATAGGTGTAGTAAACATCCCTTTTTTGTTTATCATACCGCTGATTATTTTGAGTATTGTTATCTATAAATTGTGGCTATGAGCGTTATACGAATGTTTAAAAGTTATTTTTCATTAGACCTCATCAGATGACTGACAGTTTAAAAGATAAAGAAATCACTGAGCTTGCTGATAAAATACTATCAAGATACAAACTATGTGACCATTGTCTAGGAAGAGTCTTTGCTAAAATAGAACATGATAAAACAAACAGGGAACGAGGAGAAGGCGTAAGAAAAACTTTAAAACACCTAAGTAAAACCGAGGTTGATAAATGCTGGCTCTGCTCTGGTTTAATGAATGAAATACCACATTTTGCTGATTTAATATCTGATTCTTTAAAAGATTATGATTTTGAGACTTTTCTTGTTGGTTCTAAGATAGACGAAGATATCCTTGGCAGAGAGCAGGAGCTATTTGGTTTTGCTGGGTGTTTGTATTCTGAGCCTATTAAGATGGAGGTTAACCGGGAGATAGGCAAGATACTTGAGGATAGGCTCTGTAAAACTGTTGATTTCAAGAAACCTACTATAATGGCTGTTGTTGACACTGCTTTTGATGTTGTTAATTTGCAGATAAGCTCGCTTTACGTTTATGGGCGGTACAAGAAATATAGGCGTGATATGCCCCAGACTAGATGGTTCTGCAGGGTTTGTAAAGGTAAGGGTTGTAGAAAATGTAATTACACTGGTAAGATGTATGAGAAAAGTGTTGAGGAGGCCATAGCAAAATCTTTTCTAACTGCGACCGGTGCCACTGGTGAATCTTTCCATGGCTCTGGTAGGGAGGATATTGATGCTAGGATGCTTGGTAACGGTCGTCCTTTTGTTTTAGAGATAATCAATCCTGTAACTAGAAATATTAGCCTGTCTTCTATTGAATCTGAGATTAATACTTCCAATAAGGATGAAGTTGAGGTCAGCGGTCTGCGTTTTTCTGATAGTGATGAGGTAGTTAGAATCAAGGGTGCAGAGTTCAAGAAAGTTTATCGTGTTGTTCTAAATGGGGAACAGTCGTTAAATACAGAAAAACTTAAAAAGGCGGTTAGGTCATTACAGGGTGCAACTATTAGGCAGTTTACGCCGTTGCGAGTAGCTCATAGGCGAGCTAACACGATTAGAGAGAAATATGTGTATAGCTGCAAACTTGAATCGGTAGATGATACTATAGCTACTTTAACGGTGGAAGCAGAGTCAGGTACTTACATAAAGGAACTGATATCTGGTGACGATGGAAGAACTAAACCTAGTATCAGCGAAATAATAGGTGTTCCCTGTAAAGTACTGGAGTTAGACGTGATAGAAATCAAGGGGGAATAAGCTTAGATGGTTAAGAGATCAAAAGGTACGAGAAGTAAAAGCAGACAGATAATGCGAAAAAAACCTAGACATAGAGGTATCACTTCTATTACTAGAGCTTTGCAAGAGTTTGAAGAAGGAGCGCCTGTTAGTGTAGTCATAGATTCTTCAATTCATAAGGGCATGCCTCATCCTCGTTTCCAGGGATATACTGGTAAGGTTGAGGGTAAGCAGGGTGATGCCTATCTAGTTGGTATCTATGTTGGCAACAAACATAAAACTCTTATTGTTAGACCTGAGCATATGAGGAGAGTGTAAGCTGTGACTGATGAAATAAAAAAGTATGTTCCACTTGTTGAAGTCAAAAATATTCTAAGGAAGGTTAGCAAGGATCGCAAAGAACTTTTATATGAGCAGAAAAACGCTTTGGAACATGCTCAGAAATTTTCCAAATTGTCTAGTAAGAAGACAGAGGATATGATAAAAGAGCTTAAGGAATTAAAATCTATTGAAGAGGTTCATGCTATAAAAATTGCTGACATTTTGCCTGATACAGATGATGATGTGAAGGCTATCTTTGCTAAAGAGCGACTCTCGCTTAGTGAGAATGATATAAAAAAGATTTTGGAGATAGTTAAAAAATATAATGTTGAAGAATAAGATTAGGGGGGTGTAGACGTGGAGGATTATGTTTATATTTTAGATTATCTGCCAAAAGGGCGAGGTGATGTGCCCCCGCATAAACGGTACCCTGTTGTTTATGGTATCGGTGAGGGTCAGTTTACTTTGCTTGAGCTTGTTCCTAAGAGAGATGTTAGTTTTAACATAGGCGAACGAGTGTATGTTGGTAAGGATAATGACAAAAGAAGTAAGATTGCTAAAATCAAGGGTAGAATTAACTACGAGGAGTTGACGTCTACAGCTCATGGTGAGATGCCTTATGTTATTCTAGATGTCGTGAGAAACACTAAGGAGCGTTTTCTAAAGTTTTATAATGAGTCACCAGCGATTTCAACGCGTTTCCATGTGTTAGAGTTACTACCAGGTCTTGGCAAGAAAATGATGCATGACATTCTTGAGGAGCGTAAGAAAAAACCTTTCACTAGTTTTGAGGAGATGTGTGACCGCATAGATTTCTTACGCGCCCCTGATAAGCTTATTGCTAAACGTGTCGAGCTTGAATTAACTGATCCCACTCAGAAGTATCGTCTTTTTACCCGTCCGCCTGTTACAAAGGGTAACTATTGATTTATATGGTTAGACGTAAAACAGGCCAGAATTTTTTAGTTGATAAGAATATTGCTGAGTTAGAGGTTAAACACGCTGATATTAAAAAAAACGATGTCATTCTTGAGATAGGCCCTGGTACAGGTGTTTTAACTTCTTTAATTGCTGATAAAGCAAGTATGGTCGTTGCTATTGAGATAGATGGTACACTTGTTGATAGACTTAAAAATGTTTTACCTGAAAATGTGATGCTTATACATGATGATGCTCTCAAAGTTGATTTCTGTAAACTACCCAGTTTTAACAAGATAGTTTCAAACCTGCCTTTTCAGATATCTTCTCCTATAACTTTCAAGTTCCTTGATTACGATTTTGAGTTAGCGGTTTTGATTTATCAGAAAGAGTTTGCTGATCGCATGGTTGCTAAGCCAGGTTGTAAGGATTATTCTCGTCTGTCTGTTGGTGTTTATTATAAATCTTTTTGTGATGTTGTTGCTAGGGTTCCAAAAACATGTTTTTATCCGCAGCCGAAGGTGGATTCATCTATAATCAAACTAAGACCTAGAGAAAAGCCTCCTTTTTCTGTTAAAGACGAAAAACTCTTTTTTGATTTAATCAGAGATTTGTTTAATCATAGAAGAAAGAAGATTGGTAATACGATAGAAAAATTATATGGTTTACGTTCAGATAGTTTGCCTTATCTTAATAATCGTGTTGAGGAGCTTTCACCTGAGCAGATAGGAGAGGTATGTGATTTTTTGTTTGATAAGATGAAAAACAAGTAAAATCCTCATATTGTATGTTATCATTTTTTCACTATGCCATTTTCTCACAATAAGTATATATAGAAGCACGACTAAAGTATATCTAGTAGCATTAAATTATGTTTTAATGCTTAGAAGAATCTTAGGAGAGGCATGGAAGATGGATAAAAAACTCATGGTAGTGGATGATGATCCTGACATACTAATAACCATAAGAAGTATTTTTGAACGTGAGGGCTTTGAGGTTTATACAGTTGACAGTGGCATGGATTGTATAAAAGAACTGGAGAGGGGGTTCACAGGTATTATACTGATGGATATTATGATGCCTTTTATGGATGGATGGGACACAATTAGAGAGATAGTTCAAAGAGGTTATTCAAAAAATGTTGTTATCTCAATAGTAACTGCAAAGGGCACCAGAGACCATGAGAAGATGAAGGGTCTTGAAACCTATATTCGTGATTACATAGCTAAGCCCTTTGATGTAAAAGTATTGATTAACAACGTTAAAGGCATTGTCTGTTAATCCTTTTTATTAAACACTTTTTTTGAGAATATTTAACTACATGTTTTTGATTTAGGTTTTTGGTTAAAAACTATTTTGGGTTTTGTGGCATTGTTTTTGCCATTTCCAGCCAGAAGAAACCAGGAAATGGTAGAAGAACTAAGTAGGGAGAGGAAATCTTGAAAGATCTACCATTTTGGTTGCCACGGAAAAAAAATTTTGTATGGTACTTATTGTTTATCGGGTTGTTTTTACTTTCTCTTGATTTTTGGATGTGGAATGAGTCTAAGCCTTTGATATTTGGTCTACCGTTTTGGATGTGGTATTTGTTAGCTCTTACTCTCTCTTTGTCTTTGTTGTTTTATGTTTTTACATGGTTTTATTGGAGGAAAGAATGATATTTTTCCTTGCTCTGATTATTGGTTATTTTTCTCTGCTCATTATTGTTGGTTTAGTTGCTTATAGAAAGACCAAGAAAACACCTGAGGATTATTTTATAGCGGGTCGTACTTTTGGTCCTTTGGTTTTGTTTTTTTCTCTGGCTGCTACTAATTTTTCTGCTTTTACTTTTCTAGGTTTTGCTGGTAACGCGTATAAGAGTGGTCTTGGTCAGTATGGTATAATGGGTTTTGGTACAGCTATAATGGCTCTAATGTTTTTTGTTGTTGGCAGAAGAATCTGGAAGCTCGGTAGAGAAAAAAAATATATTACTCCTCCTGAGCTTATTGGTGATCGTTTTGATAGCAAATCTTTACGTCTTTTGTTTATGGGCGTCATGGTTGTTTTTACTGTGCCTTATCTAGCGGTTCAGGCTGTTGGAGCAGGCATCTTAATTCAATATGTATCTGGTAGTATTAGTTGGCAGATTGGTGCTGTTGCCACAATTGTTGTGATTATGTTTTATATCTTGCTTGGCGGTATGAGAGGTTCTGGTTGGGCTGATGTTATTCAAGGGGTTATGATGATTACTGCCATGACCCTTGCTGTGGTTTTTGTCTCGATAAGCCTTGGTGGTTTTGAGAATGCGAATCTTATGGCTTATAAGTCTAATCCTGTTTTGTTTGCCCGCCCTGGTGGCGGTGAGTATTTTACTATGCAGATCTGGTTTTCGTTCATGTTACTATGGTTTTTTGTTGATCCTATGTTTCCTCAGCTTTTCTCCCTTTTTTATACAGCTAAAAACCAGAAATCATTGAAGATTTCCATGGTATTGTACCCAATTATTGTTTCGTTTTTATTTTTGTTTCCTGTACTTATTGGTGTTTGGGCGCATGGAGCAGGTTTGCCTGTTGTTTCTGGTCAGGAAGATATGGTGCTTCCTATGATGGTTCAAACTTATGCTCCGTCTGTTGTTTTTGCTTTTGTTATGGTTGGTGCTCTTGCTGCTTTTATTTCAACAGCTGATTCGCAACTTCTTTCTTTATCAACGATGCTTTCTCATGATTTACTTGGGTTAAAGAAAAGTAAGCGAGAGGTTTTGTATGGCAAGATTGTGATTGTTTTGTTGTCTTTGTTTGCTGTTTTGTTTGTTATAGGTGGTTATAATCCTAATGAGGGGATTATGGGTACTCTTGTTAAAACAACGTTTTCTGGTCTGGTTGTTCTTTGTCCTACCACTATTGCTGCTCTTTATTGGAAAAAAGCAACAAAATGCGGGTGTATAAGTAGTATAGTTGTTGGTGAGATATCAATTGTTTTATTTCACTATAAGTTGTTGCCTGATTTTGGTTTTTTACCAGGGATATTAGCATTAATTATAGCTACAGTAGTGCTTGTGGTTGTTAGCTATGTTTTTCCCGATAAAATTAAACAATGATACGTAGCAGTTTTTACAATGATTTCTAGCTCCATGGGTTCAAATCCCTCCCCCTGCACCTGCAATCTAGCGTTTAGTAACTACAGCAAAATAATTATCAGGATGCTTTTGAGAGACGATTTTGACGTCTTCTATTTTTTCTATTTTTAACCCTGTTTTCTTAATGCCATCTATGAATTCTTTTTTACTATAAAGATGGTAGAAACGGGGTATATCTAATCCATGTTGTCGCCAATAGAGATCAATGTCTCCGAACTCTGATTTACCTATTTGAGTGAACCATTTTTTGAAAAAAAGCGTTCTATATTTATCTTGCCAACGTGACCAGACGCTAATCAACGCTTTTCCGTCTTTTTTCATTATCCTTCTAATTTCTTTTAACGCTTGATTTCTGTTTTCTCTACCTTTTATGTTGTGTAGAGAGGCAATGAAAATCACGGCATTTAATGAATCATCTTTTATTGGTATATTCACGGCATCCGAGTGTAAAAGTATTGTATTTTCCAGATTGTTTTCTAAAAGTTTGTTTTTAACAATGTCAAGTAGTTTATGTGAGATGTCTAAACCAATAGCATTCTTGCATTGTTTTGCAATTGGTATTAGATGTCTACCATTGCCACAACCTATATCCACAACAGTATCTGTTTTCCTTAGTGTTTTTATAAAATCTAAACAAGTATCCCATGGTTTGTGTCTTGTTGTATCAAAACTTTTAGCTATTGCATCCCATGTCTCTTCATTTGTTTTAACATTATTTTTTTGCATATAGTTTGTTTTTACTCCAAATAAATAGCTGGTCTTAGAGGAATGGCAAACCTTGCTTTTTTAGCTGGATCGTAAATGTTTTTATCATCAGCACCAATGATGTTTACCTCTGTGTTAAACTCTTTTTCAAAGAAACTTTTCGCTTTTTCTAGATATGTTTTTTCATCTATTTTTACCTCAAAGCGTTTTCTATCGTTTTCGTTTAGTTTTTTGATTTCAACTATTGTTTTGTTTACGAAATCAGCTACATCCTTGCCATGTTTACGTAGATTCGGGTCGCTCATAGCCGTCTTCATAAAAGAGCCCATTTCTAGTTTGTTTTCCTTCTGCAATAATAGGGCTTTTTCAAAAAGTTGTTTTTTCCACAAAGGTGAAACATATATGTAAAGTTTTTTTGGTTTCATGCCTGTAACTTTTAGTATCTGGTTTACGTCATCAACTATGTCTGATAGCAGTTTCTCTCCTACTTCGTCTTTCTCCGATATTGCATCTGGTTTGTATTGTGGATATTTTTCAGATGATACAAAACCTTTGCCAAATAATGTCCATAGTTCCTCTGTTAGATGTGGTGTTATTGGTGTCATTAGTTTCAACCAATCTGATAAAACCTCTTTCAGTATTTTTTTGTTAGATCCGCCTCTTTTTAGGTACCATTGTATGCTTTTCTGGAACTCAAAAAATATTTCGTTAGTAGCAATACGTAAATCATAACTCTCAAAAGCATCTATAGTCTTTTTTATTGTTCTTTGTGTTATGCTTTTCATCCAGTTGTCAAGGTTTTGATCCTTCTTATCCTCTAGTTGATTTATTTGGTTTATTAGTTTGTAGATGTTTATAACCCTGTTTTTGTATTTTGTTACAACCTCTTGGTCCCATTCTATGTCAACAAAAGGAGAGCCAACATGCGCGTAATATAGTCTCATTGCGTCCACACCATATGTTGTGGCAGCCTCATTTATATGTTCTGCTCCTCCTTTTGATTTGCTTATTTTTTCTCTGCCTTTTTGTGTAACCCACCAGTGTACAAAAATACCGTTTGGCCATTTGTTTTTAGGCATAACTGCTACATGGTTCATAAGGAAAACTGGGAAATGCACGGTTTTATGTTCTTTGCCACCAAGGTTTATGTCAACCGGGTACCAGTAATCAAAATCATTTTTTATTGTATTCCAAACTTTGTCTTGTTTTTCTCCTTTTCCTAGGAACACGTAGTCGAAGAAATCGTTTGTCATCTCCTCAGGTTTTATCTTACCTTCGTTAACATATTTTGATATAACGTAGTACGCTGGGTATAGTGTTGAGTCTGAAATTGGTTCTATTATCCAGTCTTTTTTAAACGGGAACTCTGTCCCAAGCCATGAACCGCGTCTTATACACGCTCTGTCGCCAAACCAATCAAGCACCTTGGGCATCTCATCCTTGTATTCCTGTGGGTAGATATTCATATGTTGTTCGTATTCCTTTGATTTCTCTGTAAGTTCTGCGTCGCTGTATTTTATGAACCATTGATCAGGTATCTGTTTTATGAAAACCTTTCCTCCGCATCTGCAAACAACTTCTTCTGAAAACTCCCTCATAACCACAGCAAGGTTTTGGTTTATAAGCTCGTTTTTAACCTCATCTTTTATATCTGATATTCTTACCCCTGCGTAGACTCCGCATTTGTCATTTAGGTAGCCTGTGTGGAACTCTTTTTTGTATACGATTTCTGTTGCGTTGTTTAGTTTCTCTGTTTCAGTCTGACTTTTAATTCCTAGTTCGTCGCATACTTGTTTAGCAGGGTTTGTACCAAAACCTTCCACATCAATAATTGTTATCGGATCTATTTTTTCTCCTGATTCTACTAGTGCGATCCAGTCGTATGGTGCATGTGCTGGTACAGACATAACAATGCCTGTTGCAACGTTAGGGTCAGCAAAAACCCCTGCTAGTATTGGTACTTCTCTGTTTACAATTGGTATCTTGCAGGTTTTTCCAATTAGGTTTTTACCAGATATTTTTTCGTTTAAAAGTTCAACTTTTTCTAGTTGATGTGTAAGTTTTTGTATGCATTCTTTTGAGCATATCCAAATTTCATTATTGATTTTTGCTTTTTGGTATTCAACATTTGGGTTAACCCACATATTGGTTACACCAAAAATTGTTTCAGGTCTTAGCGTAGCAGCTGGTAATATAGTTCCATCTTTCATCTGGAATTTTATTGTTGTAAACTCTAGTATCTCAGCTGATCCACCTTTTGATATATCTGTTTCTGATTTGTCTACTGCTACTGGTCCGCAGTTTTGGCAAAATGGTGCATAGTGTGGTTTTTGGACTAGTAGATTGTTTTCTTTTAGTTTGTAGAACTGCCATTGTATGAACTTTTTGTATCCTGGTGATATTGTGCTCATGAGTCTAGAGTAGTCTATTAGGAAACCGAATTTTTTCCAGTAATCATCCACATATACTTTTCCAAAATATTCTACTACTTTCACTGGGTCTGTTAGTTTTTTTATGAAATCGTCTTTTAAACCGTTTTCTTTAAGTGATTTTATTGTCGATAGATCTTTTCTTTCTACTTTTTTTGCGAATCCTATTGATGGTATTCCTGAGGCGTGGAAACCAGCTGGGAAAAGGACATCGTAGCCTGTCATTGTTTTGTATCTGGCGATTATGTCACAATAGGTAAATCCTCTCATGTGTCCTACGTGAAGGTAGCCTGATACGCCAGGGTATGCAAAATGTATGAAGAATTTTTTTTTGTTTTGTTTTTTTGCTTCATATATCTTAGAGTCGTACCATTTTTTTTGCCATTTCTGTTCTACAGATATGTAGTCGTAGTTTTTTGTTTCCATATCTTGCCTCTTCCGTTGGGAAATGATAAGTATGTTATATAATGGTTTTCTCTCCAGTTGTTAGAATCGTTGTTTTGCCATTATGTCACGATATGTTTATATATTAAGAGTGACAAAGTATAACATAGGAAGGTGAGGAAAAAATGAGAGATTTGATAGTGGTCTCAGAGATTAAAACCCCCGAAGAATACAAACAAATGAAAGACGTACTAGAGATCTTCATCATAAGAGACAGAATAAGAGAACTAGCACTTACAAAGTAGGCTATCTCTCATTGTTTCCCGCTTTACAAAAACACCACCCGTATTATCTTATTTTTCTTTTTTTGATTTGATTTTTTCTAAGGTAAATTTTATAATATTGTAGTTTATTCATAATTATAGAATTATAAATTAAAGTTAAAATAAATTTAGTTGTTTGTGGAGCTGGAGGCAAATGAAAAAAACTCCATTTAGGAGTTTAATAAGAAACGAAAAAGCAATTTCTGAAGAGTTTACATCTCTGCCAGCACTATCAGTAGTAATGATAGGATTCACACTATTCTTCGTGCTTATAGCTAATGTATATTCATCCTACGCGATGAGAGTTGATTCTCTTGATAAATACAAAACAGCAGATTTTATTTCAACAAAAATAACCAACCCTGACTGCTATTTTATAAAAGAAGGTGGACTGATTGATCTACCAAGACTACATTCAATAGAAAGCAATATCTTACTTCAATCAATGAAAAATAAATACAAATCATCTGGTTTTGATTTTGTATTACGTATAAGCTGGGATAAAAACTCAGAAGATTTCCCAGAAAATCTTCCAAGCAACATAAATGATAGGGTTGCGGTAACAAAAGATGTAGGTATCTATCTTAATGAGGCACAGACTGTACCAGGCAAACTCACTATAATATTGTGGAATTTGAAATAAAGAAACCATGTAAGTGTTGAGGTATATGGGGCGGCTTTCAAAAAATACACATGCTGTTTCCTCTATGTATGATGCAGTTCTCTTCATAGTGATGGTCTCATTATCAGGTGTAATATTAATACCAGCACTTCAAAGTGATATAGCTGTAAAGACATCTCTTGATAAACACAGAGAACAAATTACTGATGAGGCGCTTAGCACTTTTCTAGTATCTCGTTCAGATTTTTTCAGCTATAAATTCTTAGGGGACCTGATAGATGGCATAGCTGGATCATTGGGTATAGACAACTCAAGCGAAGGCCTCTATGGTTTAATCACAAACTGGATTTTAGCACGTGAGCAACTACATAAAAACTATGCAAACCTTATCTCAGAAAACTTAGGGTGTCAGCTGAGAATGCCTTTTTCAGTTTTTGGAATCAACCGCTTTAATATATTCACAGGCGATTTTGATAGAAAAATAATAAATCAAACAAAAAATTTTTTTTCATTATACCTCGGCGACAAATATTGTTTTAACTTCACAGCATTGTGGCATCCAATAAAAGGGGTACCCTTTGGTGGTGAGTTGTATATCGGTGACCACCCACCAAATGTTGATTGCTTTGTTTCACAAACATCGATAATCATGCCGTATTCACCTATTTTGACATTTGGTAATACGACCATTGTTTTTACAAGGCATTGGTTGAGAAATCAGTTGTTTAGAGGCATAGGTGAATTTGGATATGAGAATTCATCAATTCCAGAGATTATGAACATGACAAAAGTTTTTGATGACTATGCAAAAAATAACATATCATCACCGTATAGTATTAAAACAAATGCGATGAATGCTACATACGAAAATGTTAGCATGATCGTATATGGTTTTTTAATTTATGGAATAAAAAATGAGACAAACCAGGTTGTTTTCCCAGGTATTGTAGATATGATTGTCACATATTTTTTTGACAAATTAAAAAATGCAACTCAGGGTTTTGTTGAAGGTGCAGTTGATGAGTTCATGGGTGATGCATTAAGTTCAATGGATGACATGTTCTTTGGTCTCAACAGCAGTGTAGGTAATCCTATAATGCAGGGAATCTATGATGAATTGAACAATTCCATCCATGGTTTAATTGGGAGTTCCTTTGGAACTTTGAATGAGGTTTTTGACACGTTTGAGTCTGCAATAAAAGAAAACATAACGATAATTCTAAAAGGTTTTCTTGATTCATATATAGCTATTTTTGTTGACAATGTCTTTGATGTAATTGATGTTGGTGTTGATTTTTCTGATATGCTGATAAATTGGTTGTTCGACCGTATATCAGTTGACAAAGCACAGGTTGTTTTAACTATATGGGTGGCGAGGGAATGAAAAAATTTAGACAGTTTATATTTGATGATCGTGCCCGTATACCTTTTTCAGTTATAGGCATCTTTCTTTTGGTTGGCAGCACATTTACAACAGTATATGTTGTTAAATTAGAGAAAGAAAAATCAGATGAGATAACAAGTACTATGGATTTCAACAAAGTTGAGAATCTGATAAGGTTTGCTGAGGCAGATATCGCTGTTGCGATAAATCTAGCTGGTATGAAAGCATTAAAAAAACTGGGGAAAGAACCAGTGATTACACCATATGTGGACGCAGGTTTTGGTGATACTGCTGATGAGATTAATAATAATCGGATAAAGGATGCTGTGTTAGATGGGCTAAACGTTTATTTGACGTCTAACTACTTGTATGATGTTTTTAATGATGGCGAATATGCAATGAATGTTGTTTTACAATCAGGTAACGATTATCCTCTGGTTAGTAGAGACATTGTAAACATTGCTGTTGTTGGCATGGATGTAAAAAGAGGTTTTACCATACCCATTATAGGTCCGGCTGATAAGCTTGAGGATCAACCTAGTTATTATGTTGTTAATGTTCCGATAGATTTTCAAATTAAAAAATTAAAAGATGCTGGTGGGGATGTTGTCGCTTTTAGAAAAGTTAACGTTTCTTCCATAATTACCTCTCGCTATCCGCTTTTAAAATCTTTGATTGATGATTATCATAACACTATAGATGGTGGTTTTAAGCCTCTGTGGGCTCTGACAACTGCTCTTTGTAATGTTTATTCTTTGATTAGAGGGTATAAGCATTTTAGCTCTGGTAACCCATTGAATGTTGTTGATAACAAACATCTTGCACTTATTTTAAACGGATGTCTTTTGCTTGAGCAAGGTTTGGTTTTTAGTAGTGTAGACCCTCTTAGTATTGTTGAGTTCGCTAAGAAAACTTGGCAGACGATAAAAAAAACATCTGGTGATCAGACACTTACAAGTATTTTTAATGATATGGATGAAGATGGTTTTGATTTTGATACAAATGAATTTTCACAGGGTAGTGCCAATGTTGATGCTGGTGATGACTTAAATGCGAGCATAGATGATTGCCCCCATGTTGATGTTTCTGAGATAGCTGAACGTATATTGTATGATGTTGATAGTGTGACTCTTGTTTTTAGAAAAACATCAAGTGGTGTTTGGTCTAACATCACTGTTGACATGACAGATGATATACAGGATGTTGTAAACAATATTGTTAAAAACATGGTTGCGCAGGGGTATGTTTGGAATAGTACTACTAAACAGCTGGTTGTTAACCTCACTACAGTTGATTTTATATCAAATATCATTTCTGAGGCTTACAGTTCTAAGATTAAAACAAATGTTGATAGAACAGGATTTGTTGATTTAGGCAAACATGCTGGTTATCCAGATGATGAAGGTTACGGGAGTTGGGATTTATCGGGAACGCCTTTGCTTGTTAGTACTATAGACAAACCTGCAAAAGGTTTTGTTACACTAGGCTCTACATTGCATGGTGAAATCTATAGTGTTAGATGGACCAGATGGCATGAGTGGAGTGAGACGCACGAGGAGATAGTTGGTAATGAAACAGTTAATGTTACAACTTATTGTACAACAAATGATTATTTCAATGAAACTGTTACAATAAGAGTTATATTGGATTCTTATTCCATTATTTCTAACGAAAAAACCTGGGTTGGTGTCAAAGATGTTTTTTATTATAACACTATTTTTGACGATGCTAATCTTGAGGACACGGTTGATGCTTACATAAACTCATATCTTGCTCCTAACCTAGACGCACTTGTTTTAAATGGAAAAGGAACATACTATGAGAACTATGTCGATGGTGAGGTAAACAGTTGGGTTTATGATGATGCATGGACTGGGTTGGACAATATTTTAGGTATGATCCGTGAAATTAAATTGGATTCATCTATAACTTCGACTAATTATCCTGATTTGTTTGAACTTATGACAAAAGTTAGAGATGATTTAATTGATAAATTTGATGATAACATAAGCGTTTATCTTGATAAGAATTCTTATTTAAACGGGTCGTTGTACAGTAGCGTTGGCAACAAGGGCATTTATTTTGTTAGAGACTGGTATGTGGAAAAAGCTAGGAATGATATTGAACATGTGTTTTCTAGTGTTATAGATGTTATTGACGAAAAGCTTGGTGAGGCTTTGGGTGATTATGCTCCTGATTTTAAAACAGATGATATACGTGATACATTGGGCGATACTAAAGATGCTTTGAAAAATGGTTTTACTATACCTTTTGGTTTTGATATAGATGTTGTTAGAAATGTAAAAGGTGTGAATGTTTGGAATGAGACTATAAGATGCGCAGTTGATCAATATCCAAATTATCTTGATCCTTTTGAAAAAACAGGTTTTGGTGATGAGGAGATTTGGACTATGAAGATACGTAATCGTTGTACGCTTGGTCCAACTGGTCTACCGATACTTCCGCCTACACCTGTTACGCCATGGATTTTGACTCTTAATATATGGGTTATTGATGTTGAGGGCGAGTACGCTCAATTCAAGGTGGTTGACTCAAATGATGAGACTTTGTTCAACACAATTATAGGCCATGAACCACAGGTTTACATTAGAGAATCGCATGTTGTTTCAGTGGGTGATATTTCTGTTGGCGAGAACACCCGTCTGAAATTTGGTTTTACGACTGTTGCCTTTGGCGTGGTGCCACCATGGGGTATGATGTTGGGTGATCTTGAAGGAGATTGTTGGGATGAACACACACCTGGATATGATTAGATGTTCATGAAAAAAATTGTTTGGATATTTGTTTTCTTTTTGCTTATATCTACTTTTTTTGTAGATTTTGCTGATGCTGGTGAATACAGTTATGGTTCTATGTATGCTTGGTTTCGTAAAGATGATAGTGAATGGTTAAATTCAACTGTTCATCCTAATCTTAAACTTGGTGAAGAGTTTGAAATAAAAGTAGTTATTACAGCAAAGACAGATTTGGCTGTAATATTTTTTAAGCTGCATGAATTTGGAACACCTGTTTTTGAGGTTATAGATGGTCCAGCTGAAATTGATGAGCTTCTTGTCTGCGGAAGGAACATTAAAACTGGTGATAACTTTACTTTTATCTGGAGAATTCGTGTTAAACCTGATACCGAGTGGTTTAATGCTTATGGTCCTCTTGAGGTGTTTACCCAGTTTAATAAAAATGATGAGGATTCTCTCACGGCGAGTTTTGATGTAATAACCGCTTATGTGGTTAATGAGTATTGGGAGGGTTACAACGCCATTGATAGTACCAGTAATCAAAGCGGAAGAAATGAGGCACCTGGTTTTGAATTTTTATTTGTGTTAACAACTGTATGTGTTATAGTTTTTTTAAGGCGTAGAAAAATTATTTCACTCTAAAAATTTGTTTAACTCTTCTATTTTTATTGTTTCTTGTTTACCTGTTTTCATGTCTCTTAGCGTGACCGAGTTTTGTTCTAGTTCTTTTGGTCCTACTATTATTGTTTTTTCAGCGTTTATTGTACTAGCGTATTTCAAAGCTTTGCTTATGCCTCTTCGCAGTAGATCAATATCTGCTGATATGCCCTGGTTTCTAAGTTTTTGTGCTATCTCAATGGATTTTTCTATCATGTCTTCGTTTACTGGTATTATATAAGTTTTTATTGATGTTTTTGGGAATTGATAATTTTCTGTTTCTAGTGCTATTAATGTGCGGTCAAAACCTATTGCAAAGCCTGCGGTCTGTGTTTCTTTTCCACCAAACAATGGTACGAGTTCGTAGGCTCCTCCGCCGGCTAGTTGTTTTTCTGCTCCCAGTGACGGTGCATCTATTTCGAAGACTATTCCTTTGTAGTAGTCAAGTCCTCTTACTATTCCCATTTTGATTTGAAGGTTTTTTATTTTGAACGTGTCTTTTAGTAGTTGTAGTATTTTTTCGAAACATTCAAACTCTTTTTTTGTCTGGTCGTCTTTTGTGTATTCTTTTATTTTTTTTATGTCGTCTGTTTGTAGTATTTCTATGAATTGTTCTGCTTCTTGTGGTTTTACATCAAAATCTCTTAGTAACTGTAATGTTTCGTTGTATTGTGATTTATCTATTAGTGTTGTTAGCTGTTTTTGTTGTTCTTTCTTTATTTTTAGTTTTTTGAACATCTCTGATAATATGTTTAGGTTTCCTATGTTTAGTTTTATGTCTTTTAAACCAGAGTTTTTTAGTAGTGTGTATGCTAGTGCTATTAGTTCTGCATAGGCCTCTGGTGTGTCTGTTCCTATTATTTCGCAGCCTGCTTGTCTGAATTCTCTGTATCTACCTTTTTGTGGTCTATCGTATCTAAAACAGTTCCCAAAGTAGAATAGTTTCAGTGGTTTTGGCTCCATTTGTAGTTGTTCTACATAGAATCTTATCACAGGTGCTGTTAACTCTGGTCTAAGCGTTAGATCTCTGCCGCTTTTATCTTTGAATGAGTATAGTTCTTCTATTATTCCTTCTCCTGATTTTGCTGTGAACAGTTCCAGGTTTTCGAACATAGGTGTCTGTACTTCCCTGTATCCAAATTTTTGGAATGTTTTTCTCATTGAGTCTTCTAGATATATGCGTTTTTGCATTTCTTCTGGAGTAAAATCTTTTGTTCCTCTTGGTATTTGAAACACGTTTTGGTTGTATGAAAAACCATGTTTAATACTGTTTCTATGAATCAGAGTCAATATTTTGTTTTAGTTTTGTGGTGCCCTATTTCTTCTCTATTTTTTATAGGAGAGTTATATCTTATAATTCTTGGAGGATGTTTGTACCACAAATTTTATAAAGTAAGAAAAATAATAATAATCTTATAAAGCTGTTGTGTCGTCGGCAACAGCTACGAAATAAGTTAAAACCTTCGTTAAAAACAGGCGAAGGGGGATGACAAAGAAGAATGAGAAAAATAATGGCAATATTGATGTGCAGCATTATGATTATTGCCGCGCTAGGAATATCTGCCGCTGCTATTAATCAAAGCCAATCACCAGCATCCTCAGGTCAAAGCTTTACTGTCACTGTTTATTACGGAGATGAGGAAACTATAGCTGAGGGAGCAACAGTTTCACTAACACGAATAGGTGGAGGTTATGCTGTTACAAAAATAGATGGCAGTGCTGATGACGGCGACGGCCAACTCAACGGTATCGTCGTTTTCGATGGTGTCAATGTCGGTCGCTACTCCATAAATGCATATAGAGTACACGATACACTAGGTAAATTTGTAGGTATTCAATTATGGGGAGAAGCAATTTCAAATCAAATGAAAATAACAGAGTCTACGCCAACAGAATGGCAGTTATATTTACTAGGTGGAATGCTTTTGCATCCGGGTTCAGCACCTGCACAACAAGCACCTAGCCAACCAGCCGGCCAACCAGCCAAATAATCAAAAGTTAAAAACCTAAAAACTTTTTTTTTATCTTTTTTGTTTTTTTATTGTTACTGCAATGTTGCATGTCTTTTACGCATTGTTTCTTCTGTCTCATGTTTACTTTCAAGTAAATCGGCTATTATGCCATCCATTAGTATCCATACACTCGCCTCAAAAAGCGTACCAAGTGGGGCATATCGTTTTCTTTGAACATCGTTACAAGTTGCTGATAGATATAATGTTATATCTGCGTATTTTGATATATCTGATCTCTTTTTACCTGTGATTGATACAACTTTTGCCCCTATTTTATGTGCTATGTCAGCTGTCATAACAGCTGGTATGGTTTCCCCTGAACCAGATATTATTATCACCAAATCTCCTTTTTGTACAGGAGCAGTTATTGTCTCTCCAATTACAAATGTTTCAAAACCTAGGTGTACAAGCCTAATGGCAAATGCTTTTGCAACCAATCCTGATCTACCAGCACCATAAACAAATATCCTGTTTGATTTGAAAAAAAGTTTTTTTATTTTCTCTATATCATCAGTTGATACACTATTTAGTATATCGTTTATTTTTCTTTGTATATAGTTTATTGATTCTGAAAAAACTATTTCTTCTTTTTCTTCTTCTTTTTGCATGTTATTTCTGTGAGATCCTTATAATTTGCTGTTTCTTTACCAGTTCTTTTCATTATCGCTTTTTCTACTTGCAGTTTTATGTACACAGCATCATGTTCAAGCAGCGGTGACTCAGAGATTAGGGTGACGTTGTAGTTGTTATCAATTATGATATCTATAAGTGGTGCTATTGGCATGTCCCCTTTTTTTATTGGGACGTGGTAGTATTCGTTTCCATCCTCGTAGTAAACACCTGTTAGATGTATAAGGTAATGCTTTAATCTAAGTGGTTTAAGCTTTTGGAATATTGCCTCAAAATCTTCTCTCTCTTTAAGGGCGCCATTTCCCCTAGCATGTATATGTCCCATGTCTATTATTGGTACAACGCCTTTTACGCTTTTGCAGACTTCTATGATCTCATCTAGGCTACCGAACACTCTTTGTTTACCCATCGTTTCTAGACCTATCTTCGTTTTTATTTTTTCTTTTTTGAAGATTTTCTGTAGTTTTTTTGTGTTTTTTATTATTTTTTTCAGGGTTTTTTTGTCTGTTTCTTTGCCATAGTAACCGGGGTGTATTATCACTGTTTTTGCTCCCATTTTATCTGCTGCTTTTGCTGATGAAACTATTTTTTCAAGGCTTAGATCTAACTCGTCTTCACCAGCTAGATTTATGTAATATGGTGCATGAACATGTACTTCTATGTCGTTTTCTTTTGAAAAATCTTTAATGAACTTTGCCTCTTCATCTTCCATTACATATAATCCACGGACGAACTGTATTTCCATAGCATCTAGGTTTAGTTGTTTTTTTATGTAGACTAAGCCGTCTTTGTTTGTTCGTCCTTTACAAGAAAGAGGTATACCTGCTGGTCCTATTCTTATCATAAGTTTTTATCCTCCCCTATCTCAAACCATCTATCCTCAAATTTAATTCCTTATTATTTGTCATGATCCTTTTTATAAACTTTTTGTTTTTTTATAAAAATATAGAAAAAAGGTTTTTAGGCTATGCCTTCTAATCGGCTCATTATGTTCCATATCAGGGTTCTGCCATGAAGCGGTATGTTCGGGTCGTTTGCCAGCTCATCTAGTCTCTGTGTAGCAGTTGCTACCCTAACATCTAATGGATCTGCCCTTTTTAGGAGAATGTTTTTTACTTCCTCAGCTCCACGTCTTATGTTTCTTGGGATTGAGTTATCCTCATTAAGCATGTTAAGACCATCGCATACTTGCATGATTTTATCGTCTTGTGACATAGAGTTCACCTTCTTAAGCATCAACCGTGTAATGTGATAGGGGATAAAAATATTTGGGCGGTGGATAAATTTAGTCTTCCAGGTACCTTGTATTTAATATTTCTAGTATCTCAGTTGCTATGTTTTTCCCTATGCCCTGTATCTCTTTTAGTTCTTCTTCTGAGGCGTTTACTATGTCTTTTACGCTGCCAAAGTGTTCTAGTAGTCTTTTTGCTAGTACAGCTGACACGTTTGGTAATCCTTCTACTATGAACTGTTGTTTTTCTCTTATGGACATTGGCGTTTTTTCTCCTCTTGTCGCAACCGGTTTTTTTTCTTCTCTCTGCTC
>Ga0172365_10000405_pt1 | contig 28674 bp, 28 predicted proteins | sample LakKivSesite48cm_FD_114535 | JGI IMG/M metagenome (GOLD analysis project Ga0172365, IMG submission 114535) | Sediment microbial communities from Lake Kivu, Rwanda - Sediment site 48cm | ecosystem: Environmental > Aquatic > Freshwater > Lake > Sediment | place: Rwanda: Western Province, Lake...
AATCTGTCTCTTTCACCATAGCCAAGCCAACAAACCCTAGCAGGCAATCCCTCCCATGGGAGATTTTCTTCAGCTAGTTTAATCCAATTACACAGAGTTTTATTTTTAGGAAACATCTTCATAACAACTCTATCTGTCTTCAAAATATCATCAGGGTTACCAGATAAAGCAAGCCATCTAAAAGGTCCTCTACCAACACATAACATAGGCCTTATGTAAGCAGGAACAAAACCAGGGTAATCAAACGCATTTCTAAGACCCGCTTTCATTGCCTGACCGCGAAGATTATTGCCATAATCAAAAACCACAGAACCATTTTTCTTAAAATCCAACAGAGCCTTACAATGAACCTTTATACTTTCCATGGACTGCTTTATGTATCCATCAGGATCATCTTTTCTAAGCTTGAGAGCATCTTTTAAAGAAACACCATAATAATCAGCAGGGACGTATCCCTTAAGTTCATCATGCGCAGAAGTCTGATCTGTCACAACATCTGGTTTAAAACCATCCTCAACTAGTTCAGGAATAACATCAGCACAGTTCCCCAAAACACCTAATGACAATGGTTTTTTTTCCTTTTTTGCAGCTTTGGCAATCTCCACAGCTTCATCTATATCTTTTACTTTCTTATCGCAAAAACCAGCTTTTACTCTTCTATCAATTCGCCTCTCATCACACTCAATATCAATGCAAATGCCCTCGTTCATCTTAACTGCAAGCGGTTGAGCACCACCCATTCCACCCATACCACCAGTTAAAACAATTTTTCCTTTGAGATTACTATTGAAATGTTTACGTGCACAAGCAGCAAACGTCTCATAGGTTCCCTGTATTATCCCCTGAGTGCCTATATAGCACCAGGAGCCAGCAGTCATCTGCCCGTACATAATCAAACCCAGTTCCTCAAGCTCATGAAACTTCTCCCACGTACTCCAATGAGGAACCAAGTTAGAATTAGCGATAAGAACTCTAGGTGAATTAGTCCATGTCTTAAAAATCGCAACAGGTTTACCAGATTGAACAATCATCGTCTCGTCATTTTCAAGGTTTTTCAGTGTTTCAACAATCTTATCATAGCAATTCCAGTTACGCGCAGCCTTACCTGTACCACCATAAACAATTAACTCCTCAGGGATCTCAGCGTTCTCAAGGTTATTCTCAAGCATTCTAAGAATAGCTTCTTGTTTCCAACCTTTACAACGAATCTTATCGCCCCGTTTAGCCTTTATTTGTCTCCCCATAAAAACCAGGTCTACAATATAAAAGCTCGATACTTAAATCTTTTTTAAAATAAACGTAACTAAAAAGGAAGGACGGCTGGCCTCACTAGGAGGGGATGGGATGCACTCTAACAAAAACTACCAGCCCGATTCCTTCCAATATATACAAATGAAAACCGAATATATATGCTTTTCGCTTACAGGAGAGAAATGCTTACTACATTGTTACCTCTAAGGATAACAGTTCCTACCCTTTTCTTGGCTTCAGCGTTTGTCTCTTCAACTTCCTCCAGGACCATGTTCATGTATTCATCGTAGCCTGTGAGTTTGCCCTCTATAACTCTACCATCTTTTAATAATAGCGAAAGTTTTTGATTCATAGATTTTTCTAGTACATCTAAGGGTAATGCCATGGTAGGGGTGAAACACCTTCTCCTTTTTAAATTATTCCACCAAAAAATGGCAACAATTAAATGGGCTATCTCCATTACAGGAATTACCCGAAAAGGGGAGGCGGAAAATAATGTCAGATGGTAATATTGTACATGTAGTTGGAACAGGAACTATAGGAGAACCACTGATAGGTTTATTGTGCGATGCTAAAGATGATTTAGAGATAGATGAAGTAACTTTTTATAAACACAGCCCTACTCTGATAGATAGACCAAAAATTAAAGGTATGATGAACAGGGGAGCTAATCTTGCTGTAAACGACGACAAGGTAAAAGAGTTCAAGGATCTAGGTATTGAACCAATGTATGGGGCTGAGGAAGCAATAAGCAGAGCATCCGTTGTAATAGATTGCACTCCAAAAGGAACAGGAATTGCCAACAAAGAAAAATACTATATGAAATACAAAAACAAGGTGAAGGGATTCCTAGCTCAGGGTTCAGAATTTGGTTTTGGTAAGATGTTTGCTGTTGGAATCAATGATGAGGCTATCACACCTAAAGATCAATTTATACATATTGTTAGTTGTAATACACACAATATAGCTGTTATAATAAAGACGCTTGCCATAGAAAAGAAAAAGAACCATATGAAAGAGGGACGTTTCCTCTGCATAAGACGAGCAAATGATATCAGCCAAGCGAAAAGCTTTATACCATCACCAGAGGTTGGTACTCACAAAGACCCGAAGATGGGCACGCATCATGCTGTTGATGTTTATCATCTGTACAAAACACTTGGTATGAATCTTAACGTTTTCTCAAGTGCTTTAAAGGTGAACACACAATACATGCACTGCATATGGTATGATGTAAAGCTAGATAAAAAAATGACAAAAGAAGAAGCCACTCAGAGATTCATAGACAACCCATTGGTTGCGATAACACATAAAAACTCAGCTAACCTAGTTTTCTCTTTTGGTAGAGACCATGGGCACTATGGTAGAATACTTGACCAAACAGTAGTGGTAGTACCAACTATACATGTTTTAAATGACAACGAAGTCATAGGATTCTGCTTTACACCACAAGATGGAAACTCTATACTGAGTAGTATCACTGCAGCTGAGAGATTCCTATACCCTGATTCATACAAAGAGAAGCTTAAATGCCTAGGAGCATTCTTACTACAAGAGGTCTAAAAACATTTAGAATCGATGGATAAATGATTGAAGAACACAAAGTTATAAGGGATCCAATTCACGGTGACATAAAACTCGAGGGGATTTTTCTTGATTTATTAGAGGCCCCGGAGATACAACGTTTATACAACATAAAACAGCTTGGTTTTGCTCATCTTGTCTTTCCAGGTGCGCATCACACCAGATTAGAGCATTCCCTTGGCACCTGTTACATGGCATCAAAAGCAACTAACTTCTTAGATTTGGATAAGAACGAAAAACAGATAGTAACATGCGCAGCATTTTTACATGATATAGGCCATGGCCCATTTTCTCATACACTTGAATCTATTCTTAGAAGCACACTTGATTTTGACCATGTTGATTTAACAGAGAAACTTATCCTAGGAGACTACGGGATTTTTAGTTCAGAAGAAAAAAAGTTCATAGCATCTCCTAGCGTGCATGAGATTTTAGAAAAAAACAAAGTAAATCAAAAAGAGTTAATAGACATTATAAAAGGTACAACACACAAAAAACCTTATCTGAGCCAACTTTTGAACAGCACCATAGACGTTGATCAACTTGATTACCTTGTTAGAGACGCCTACTACACCGGTGTAGCATACGGGATGATAGACACAGAACGGTTTTTACAGACTCTAATAATAAATGATAATAACTTAAGAGTTAAAAGGAAAGGCGTTGGCGTAGTTGAAAATATATTGATGGCGAGAGGTCTGATGTATTCCTCTGTGTATTTTCATAAAACAGTTCGTATAGCAGAGCTAATGCTCTCAAGGGCCATCGAAATGCTACCTGATGTACAACCTCTTGAGTTATTCAAAATGACAGATTCTGAGCTGTTAAACAACCTAAATAAAATGGGACATTTTCAACATGAAATCGCCACATCCCTAAAATACAGGAAACTGTTCAAACAAGCATATGCTGTTTCTTTATCTAGTTTAAACAAAAAAAAGTTAGATGCAGTTAAACAACTAGAAGATCTAAATTTTAGGAGGGAAAAAGAGAGACAGTTTGAGGAGATACTAAAGATACCAAAGGGACATATAATAATCGATGTTCCATCGAAGGAGTTATATCAGGCTGAGCCTCGTATAGACCAGACAAATATAACTATAGTTGATGATGGTGAAATTAAAAGCTTAGATGATTTTACCCCCATTGCTAAAGCAATCAAATCAAGGGTCATTCCAGATTGGATTATTATGATTGTCACAGATGAGAAATATAGAGAATTTGTTTCCGATAATGCAGAAAAAATTTTATTCAAATGATTTTGTTTTTTGTGATAAGGAGAGAATGGGGAAGATTGAAGGTGGTGAGGAGAGATTTAATAAAAAAACTCCGGTATCTCCCCCATTCGCTAGAATATATATCTTATGTCAGTATATAAATCTTATTATACAAATATCGTTCATTGACGAAAATTTTATTATATTAACTGTTAAATAGATAAATAAAATTTATATAAGCTTAATATAATAATTATTTAAAAGTTAAATATATCTACATTATTTAAATTTTATAAATTCTTAGATTTTTGGTTAAAATATTATTTTTCATAAACAATAATATCAAAAACGACATACCTCTCTAAATATGTATTGATTTTGTAATTATTTTTTTATTAAAGAAAAGATGCCAATGAAAATCATGTAGAAAAAATTTTGAAATTCAAATAGTAAATTAAGTGAGTTATACAGTTATAAAATATTATATCGATGGTTTTTTATTCTGTTTAGGATTGTAAGATTTTATTATTATGATAAAGGAATACCTAAAACTCGCTCGTTCATTTAATGCGGTTTTAACAGGAATATCGCCTGTGATGGGCGCTATCGCCATGGGGCAAGAAAACATCTTTACTCTTTTCATGTTATTTCTAGTGGGCTTTTTTGGCCATACCTTTGGGTTTGTGTTTAATGATATTATCGACTATAAAACTGACATGACGTCTAAGGAAATAAGTGACCGTCCATTAATAAGTGGAACGGTTTCGTTAAAAAAGGCATGGGTTTTCGCTATTATTTCAATGATTATAGCATTTTTTATTGCTTTATATTTAGCATATCAAACGCAAAATTATTTCCCCATTGCATTGCTTGCAATATCAGCTTTTTTTATAACTCTTTATGATTTGATAAGTAAAAAATTACCAGGGATGGACATATTTGTAGCAACTGGGATTTTCTTTTTAGTTTTATATGGCGCAGTAACTACAGCTGACAGCATATATAAAATTACAATGCTTGCATGGATAGTATGTATTCTTGGTTCGATACAAGTCTTATACATGCAATTCATATCAGGTGGACTAAAAGATATAGAGAACGATTATAATAGCGGAGCAAAAACATTGGCAATAAAATTAGGAGTAAAAATCACTGACGGAAAACTTAAAATCTCTTCGAATTTCAAAGCCCTTGCCTACGGCCTACAGTTAATTGATTTAATAGTTGTATTTTTACCATTCTTTGTTATATGGGATGTACAAGATCTTTCCCTTCTAAGATATTTTCAATGGCTAATCATTGCTGTTATATGGGTAATAATGCTATTTATATCTCATAAACTTCTTTCAATGAAACGATTCAAGAGGAATAAAGCAAGAAAGTACATTGGAAGCCATTATATGATTAATTTTATGATTGTTCCAATAATGCTTATGACATTAAACCCTTGGGCAGGAATTTTAATGTTCTTTCCATTCTTAGGATTCATTTTAAATAATATTATTTTACATGGAACTCTATTACAGCCAAAAACTATGTAATATATTTATTAAAAAGTCTTTCTTTTTTATCTAATTCGTCTATTTTCTTTTTAATTCTTATCTTTTCTTTCTTCATCTTTAACTTTCTTAATATTGCTATCATATCAGACTCTAATTCAGTAGAAATTTGTCTGCAATCTTTATAAATATTTATTTTCTCACCAGGATCATTCCTTAAATCATATAGTTCGTTTTCTGCATCTTCTGAAATTTTAACTATAAGTTTATAATCTAATGTCCTATAAGAGATAGAATTATGCGATCTAGAGATAACACCTTTCTTTTTTGATGAAAATAAACTATCCCCATCAAAATTGATAGGCACAGGGATATTTAATAATTCACATATGGTTGGAGCTAGATCGAGTAGTTCAACTTGCCTTTCAACCACTCCTTTTCCAACGCCATAGATTATCAATGGAACCCGCAAAATCTCATCATATAATTGATCAAAAAAATAGGTTCCATGACCTAGAGCACCATGTTCATTAAATGCATCACCATGATCTGCTGATAATATTATAATACTATTATCATAACAACCCATTTTTTTAATTTCCTCGATTAGTTTACCAATGAATTCATCAGTGTATTTTATTTCATCCTCATAAAAACTGTGTAACTTTTTTATTTCTTCTTCTGTAAGTTTGCTTGGGAAATCACGATATTTTGTAATTAAATATAACATCTCTTTTTTATTTTCATAGAATGGCGGCGCATATGGTTCATGAACATCCATATAATGCAACCAGAGAAAAAAATTTTTTTCCTTGTTGTTTTTTATCCATTTAATGGCTTCTCTATTTAAATCCTCAGCAATGGGAAGATAGTCTTTTATCTCAGAAGAAAATATGTAAGGCCATTTCTTCAGAGCTTTATCATAAGCAGAATATATAAAATTAAAAGTCTTTTCGTTTTTGCTAAAAAGTTTTCTAAGAATTTTTATTGGAACTCTAACAAAACTATCCATCATCAAACTAGCACGACTTTTGTTAGTGAGCATTATGTCAAATGTATCAAAACCCTTATCTAACCTTAATTTTCCCAGTTTTACATCATTTGGTAGATTCATTAAAATTACAGGATTTGGATTAAAAGTTCCTGTTATATAACCATTTTTTTTAAGAATCTCTGCAATTGATGGCCCTAGCTTCTCCTTGAAAGGAGGCAAATTAGAAGTAAGAAATGAAGGAACAGAATATAATGTATTGTAACCATTAGATATAGCATTAGTGTAAAGTAGTCCATTATGCGCCAATGCATCTATATTAGGAGATATATTTTTATTATAGCCCACACAGCTCAAATGGTCGGCGCGAAGACAATCAACTGTAATCAATATTATATTTTTTTTAGTTACATTTTTATTTAGGTCCATAATCTAATCATCTTAGTCTTTTTAATTCAAATATTTTTCTATTTATCTGGTTTATCAGCGGTATAAGTTCTTCCTTTCCATTTAACTCCCTTTCCAGATAATGTTTTTATTGCTGAATTTAAAAATATCCCCATTGTTACAATACCACCAATAAAATACAATGGAGAATACACTGGTTTGCCAATGTAATATTTGCTATGTACATAACTTTGTACAGATATTGAAACCAACCACACAATTAAAGAAAAAGCCAGTATAAACCACCAAATAGAAATTTTTAATAGAAATAATACTAATAAAGATAAAATTATTGCAAAAAAAGGTAAAACAACCATATCAAAAACGACAAATAAACCAATTAAAAGAACTGCTAGCTGTTTTCCTTTCGATTGAATCTCTCGTTTTTGAACAAGACCCAAAAAAATATTTTTACTCCAACCTTCCCATATATCCTTGAATTTTTCGTACATTCTTAGTTTCATCATATCATATGCTTTTACTAGTCCAATTCTATAACCTGACTCCTTTAGTAATTTTGCCATCTCCACATCATCTGCAATTTTTCCTCTTATTTTTTCATAGCCCCCGATTTTATCAAAAACAGTATGTTTAATTAAGATAAATGGACCTAAAGCAAAAGCATTTTTACTTTTTGGATCGTTAACTTTGCCAAGTGGTGAAATAAAGATCAAAAGACCTGTTGGGATTGGTTGAATTATTTTTTCCCAGAATGATTTACATACAAGCTCAGAGAGTATGCTAAGCATATCCAATTTCTTTTTTTGAGCATGTTTAACTGCACTAGTTATAATATTACGATCGTGTGAAGTATCTGCATCAATGAAAAGAAGCCATTCACCTTTTGCCTCTCTGCTTCCTTGTTGCATCGCATGAGGTTTACCAACCCATCCACCATTAAGTTTTTCTTCTTTAATAATTCTAAATCTTTTGTCGTTCTTAATTATACCATTAATAACATCGACTGTGTTATCATTTGAATCATCTACAATAATTATCTCAAGATTTGGATAAGTTTGTGCTTTTATAGATTCAATACAAGGTGTTATCCTTTTAGATTCATTTCTTGTAGGAATTATAACTGAGACAATAGGAAGTTTATCATCAGTTTTAATCTCTTCATTAACAAGACTTGGAAGAATTTTATAATTTTTAATAGTTCTTATAATGTACAAAATCCAAGATAATAAAGAAAAAGAAAGAAAGATCAATAATAGATATTTCCACATACTCTTACCTATAATTTAAATGAAAGACAAATTTAATAAGTCTAATGGTGAAATGTTTAATAAAGTATAAATATGATAGAGTAAAACTGAGATATATACACCACCACCTAAGACTATAGTAAAATAAAATGTCCAACATCTTCTAGATGGAAAATTACCTCTTTTAGGTTTTAAAATTATTAATCCTAGTACCGCAATAATAACTAAAATAAAAATTGTAACATAGTACTGTATAGAATAAAAAAGAATAATAGGAACAAGTATAATCAAATGCAAAAATGTTAAAATGTTGATAGTAATTTTAGCTTTGTCAAGACCTGCCCAAACAGCAAAAGTCCTTGTTCCACTATCTTTATCAAAAGAATAATCGGATATATGATTGCCAACCTGAGCGACGCTGCTCCATACTCCAAGAGAAATAGCCATTAACCAGTTTACCAAGCCTACAGAACCTGCAATAAGTGAACCCCACATAATATAAGAGAAAAATCCTAAGAAATGCCATATCACATCTAAGACCGGCCGATTCTTTATTCTTAATGGAGAAGCAGAATAAGCCCATCCTAAAAACAGTAAAAAAGTACAAAAAAAGAAAATTTCTAATTTATATAGGATTGAAACAACCAACGAAATAATTATGAATGTTATAATTAGAAAAAAACCGGTTCGTTTTGAGATTTTTCCAGAAGCAATTGCATTAATATTCATCCTTCGTGGATTTTTTATATCAGAATCAGTGTCATAATAGTTATTGATCGCAAATGTAAACGACATAATAAAAAATGTGGACAGCAAAAAAACTAACAGTGGTATTATATACTTACATAAATCTAAAGAGGATAATCCTAAAATAAAACCAATAAAAGAAATCGCAGACCATGCTATTACATTCTTTATTCTAATAAACTCCGTTAACACTATTGAACCAATACTTTTGTCCTTAATGATGTCATCATCTCCGATAAATATCTGATTCTAAAAGAAACAGAGCAAATGTATATATAAAATATTTTCTTCTTATAATTTTTTAAAAATATTCCCATAGTTAGAGAGCAGATATATTGAGAAAAACTCAAATAACATGGGCATTATTTACATCTCATGAACAATACCATCTATAACAAATCAATTCCTCAGAGTATATTACCTATAGATGATGCATTTCAAGGTTCAAATAAATTTTTTTCTTCAGAATGGTGGTATTTTGAAGCAAAATTAAATAACGGTTACACAGCAGTTTTTACACCTACAATTCAATTAAATAGTATGGTTATTTTTCCATGTATTGAATTATACAAAGATGGTGAATTAATAGCCAGAGTAATTAAAAGATATTTATTTAAAAATTTTCAAACCTTTAAAAATTATCCTTCTGTAAAATTATTTGATAAAAAAATAATTGAATTTGATTATGACAGTTTTAACAAAAAAGGAGAATGGGCTTATAACATTTCAACTAAAATTGATGATTATGAGATAAATTTAAATTTTATTGGTATTACAAAAGGATGGAAGATGGACTTAGATAAACAAATTTGGATTGTTGCTTTGCCTAAAGCAAAAGTAACTGGTGATATTGTAATTAATGGTTCTAAAATTAATGCAAATGGCATCGGTTATCATGATCATAACTGTGGCTCAGGTTTTTCTAAAATTTTTGATATTGTTGGATGGTACTGGGGCAAAATAATGAGCAAAACATTAACCTTGACTTGGGCAAGATTCTCAAAAAAGTCATCAAATGGAGAATTTCTTGCTGTTTTAAATCAGGATAATCAAGGATATTTTAATATAAATCCCGAAAGTATCTATTTCAAACTAGATAATTATATCAGAAATTATGGAAGAAAAATGCCAACAAGTTATACTTTAAAAATTGATGATGTTGTAAACGATATTCCAATTCATGTTGATGTCAATATGGAGGTTAAAAATATTCATAGGAGATTTAAAAAATTATTAATTGCTCCTTATTGGAGATATCATGTAGAGGCAAAAGGGGTTTTGTCTTTAGGTTCATGTAAAGAAAGTATAAATAAAACTCAGATTATGGAGTTTTTTCGCACAGCTTAATCGTATTTTATTCAAAAAATTCAAATAAGATTCAATCCTTTACCTATTGAATGCCAAGATTAATTTTTGAATACGCCAAATTAATAAGAGTAACAGGTCTTGGTGGTTTATCACTTGCACCAGTTTTTGGAGCGCTAAGCCTCCAAGATATCGGAATTACTGTAGATTTAAAAATTATTAGTATTCTTCTTTTACTTGGAATTTTCAAATCAATTTTTGGATTTGTTCAAAATGATTATGCTGATATTGAAGTTGATAAATTATCTGATGAAACAAAGGAAAGACCCTTGGTAACTGAAGTAATTTCTAAAAGAGTGGCAGCATTTATTTGTCTCATTTGTTTTATTGGTACCTTTCTCACCATTTTCCTGTTTTTTTTCAAAAACCATACTTCGTTTTATCTAGGTATTCTATTTATTCTTTTATCAGTTTTATTTGGAAGTATTTACAATTTCTACGGAAAAAAATTTTCTGCTTCTCCTTTTATTGCTGCACTTGCAGATGCATTATATGTTTTAGTAGGTGCAATTTTTGTATCGCCCGCTGGAACACCAAGCATCTTCACTTGGATAATCTTTATTTTAGTTTATAATCAATTTTTATTTATGACAATTGTTGTTGGTGGCATAAAAGATGCAGATCATGATTATCTTATGAATGTTAAAAATTTAGCTTTAGCAAGTGGAGTAAAAGTTACCAAAGATAAAAAAGTGTTCATTCCTCTAAAGTTTAAAATATTTGGATTAGGATTAAGAATAATCTCTTCCATTGTATTATTTATTCCAATTGTGTTTTATGGAAAAAAATTTCAAATTTGGGAAATTATAATTTTAGTTTTACTTGTTATTAGTGTTTTAATTTTAACTATAAAATTATTAAATGTTAAAAGTCTTGAAAAAAGAGGCGATTTGGTAAAACTTGCAGGTTTACAAGGTGTTTTAAGATTTGCGTATGTTCCAATTTTACTACTGCCCCTACTAGGTTCCATTTATACATTTGTTTTGTTAATATTTCCTATTATATGGTATATAATATTTGTACCTTTTACAGGTAAAAAATTATTTGAACAACTGATGTAATATTTTTAACAAATATTTAAATTATCTACAAACATATTTAAATTTATGTCATTTAACCGAAAAAAGAAAAAAAATATTAAATATTCCTCTAAAAAAGTAACACCTAGAGATATAACGCCTGAGGACGATGCTTTTCATGGATCACACAAGCATGTTGCTGCAGAGTGGTGGTATTTTGATGCAATTTTTACTAATAATCATAGTTTACATATAGGATGCAGAACCTTTTCTAAAAAAAATTTTGGTCTTGTCTCACCATTTTTGGAGATATATAAAGATGGTAAATTAGTGGCAGATGCGGTGAGACGATACTTCTTTCGTGATTTTCAGACATCCTCAGAATTTCCCTTAGTAAAACTAGCTAATGATACTATCATAGAATTTGATCAAAAGAGATATCATGATAAGAAAGAATGGGCGTACAAGCTTTCATTAAACATAAACGATTGTGAAATTCATCTAGAGTTTATAGGTACTACCAAGGGGTGGAAATATGAGACCGATGCAGAAAGCTGGGTTGTTGCATTACCAAAAGCATCTGTTACTGGCGAGATTATAGTTCATGGACACAGAATGAATGTTCAAGGTATCGGTTATCATGATCATAACTGGAATTATACGATATGGACCCCTATAACTTATGGTAAAGCGTGGTACTGGGGAAAAATAATCAGCAATACTTTTAATGTATCCTGGGCAAAAATAGTGAAACCATCTTCTGAAGGAGAACTAGTTGCCATCGTAAATCAGGATGATAAAGGGTATTTTCCAATTAATCCAGATAACATTCATTTTAAACACGATAAGATTGTTCGTACCCATAAAAGGAAGATACCAACAAGATTTGATCTTAAAATAAACGATATAACTAAAGACATCCCTGTCAATATTGATATACAGATGGATACATATGATATACATTATAGTAGAGCATTATTTTTCCCGTATTGGAGATACCATGTAAACTCGACAGGCTTTATTTCAGTGGGTTCTCATAAAGAAGCTGTAAATAATACGCAGATAATGGAATATCTAAAGTTTGGTTAGACTTTATTGTAATCAGAAAAACTCAAATAGAGCAAACTTTTTCATATGTCCTATGAATAAGATTGTTGCTTATGCAAGGCTTCTGCGTATACCTGGTCTTGGCGCTCTTGCACTTCCAACAGTTATAGGAGCACTTACAGTTGGCATGACGGATCTTTATAACCTTGTAATTTTATTTTTAATTGGTGCTGTTTCTGCAATGTATGGATTCATATTGAATGATTATGCAGATATAGAATTAGATAGGCTCATCCCAGAACTAAAAGGAAAACCTCTTGTAGATGGCACAATTCAACCAAGAACTGCAGTTTTTATCTGCTTCTTTTTAGTTCTCTTTGCATTCTTCTTCCTTCTTTTATTATGGCGTGGTCAAAACCTTGACAATTACAAATTCCTTGCGATTACGTGTATATTTCTTGCAGGTATACTTGGTAGTATTTATGATCTTCATGGAAAGAAATTCCCAGGCTCAGATTTTTTTGTAGCAATCTCTATGTCACTTTTGTTTTTACTAGGGGCTCTTTGCTTTGGAACACCAACAGTCATAACATGGATCATTTTCATTTTAACATTCAACCAAACTCTACATATGAACGCAGTGGAAGGTGGCATAAAAGATGCAGATCATGATTTCATGATGGGAGTTAAAAACATTGCACTTGTTTCAGGGGTAAAAGTTGATGGATATAGACTCCATATCCCTATCAGTTTCAAAGCATTTGGGATTGGTATAAGATTATTCTCAGCGGTTCTTCTCTTTACACCGTTCATATTTTTTAAAGATCAATTAATTTATTACGAACCATGGCATCCGATTATTATTGGTATTTTAACAGTTGGAATATTTGGCGTTTTGTTCTTTAATGTAAAACTGTTATCATTAAAAACATTCGATCGAGATGCAATTAGGAAATATATAGGGATACAATCATTCCTGCGATATTCACTTGTACCGATTATGCTTATTCCTATAATCGGAATTACCCCATCGATAATCCTAATTTTCTTCCCTATCATATGGTACATAATTTTCACACCATTACTAGGAGAAAAACTATTTAGGCCACGGATGTAAAATGAATCAAAGAAAAAATATCTGTATAATCGGGGCAGGTATCGGAGGTTTAACCGCTGGAGCACTTTTAACTAAAAAAGGACACAGAGTAACAATATTCGAAAAAGAGTCTATGATTGGTGGTAGAGCACTTTCGTTTTATCCTTCTGATTTTACACTTGAAGATTATGAAAATCTCCTCTCAAGATTCCATATGAGCGTAGCATTTTCAGAACCTGATTTAAAAACAATTTTTGAGGAAAAAATGCTAGATGGCTATAAACTAGACCTCGGATACCACGCAATTGGTGGCGGTGTTTTATCTAACACGAATAATATATTATCTCAACTTAACGAACACATTGAAATACTCGAGTCAGCTGTTGGTTTTATAAAAGAAAATGGATATGATTTCCCTTTTTTATCAAGAATTGACAAAATCAAGATATTTCCAAATATATTCAGACTTCTTTTTTCTGGCGAAGAAACAATGAGAAGATTAGATTTTGTTTCAATGACAGAAACTATAAAAAAATACGGCAAAGGTAAGATGAGACTTATCCTTGAGATTTTTTCTCGATCAATTACTACAATGAACAATTTAGATAAAATTTCAACTGGTGAAATGTTCCGTGCTCAAAAGGGTCTTCTGAAGGGGTCTAAACCTGTTGGTTATCCAAAAGGTGGACTTATTAGTATAACGCAGAAACTAGCCGATTACATAACAAACAATGGTGGCGTAATAAATTTAAAAAAATCTGTACAGAAAATTGTTATTAAAAATAAAAAAGCTGTTGGAGTTTTAGTGGAAGAAAAGGAAGAAAAATTTGATGTTATTATATCAAATATATTAATTCAGGATCTTTTTAAAATCACTGATGAAAAACATTTTCCAAAAAACTATGTAAAGGAGATTGAATCACTTAAAGGAACAGGTAGTTTATGTGCCTATTACTCACTTAAAAAAATTGATCCGGCTCTAGTTGGTAAAACATTCCATTTTATAGAAAGGGACGTTGGCATTGATGGAAACGATGCTGTTGGCATGATTGATTTTATGTCAGCATCACAGAATGCGGGTCTCGCCCCAGAAGGTTGTTACCTTGTTCAATCATACATAATTTGTACCCCTGAAGAGGCAAGAGACAAAAAAACATTAACTAAACTAAGAGGTTTACTAGATAAAAATCTTAAACAGCTTGTACCTGATTTTCATGAAAACCTTAACTGGCGTATATACCCTGCTATATGGCATCTGGACGGGGTTGCTAAGACAATCGATAGAGACAAACCAAAGATCCAGACACATGTAGATAATTTATATCTGGTTGGTGACTGTGTAAAAGCCCCGGGTATAGGTTTTAACTGTGCATTAAACTCAGCTGTGGATCTCACAAAAAACATATAACTATCCTGTTAATATCAAACATACGATGAGCAAACAGGAAATCAAAGAACTCCGTGATAAATTTGGAAAACTAACAATAAAAGAGCCTTACAGTAGAACAAAATGGTTTTCAGTACATATCAGAGGATATATTGACCTATTCCGTGCATTTACATTATTTGCACCACTTGTTGTATCAATGTTTATAGCTGTTGCTAGTCTTGTATATAACCTAGAAAATATTAAACCAGCTGCATTATCTGAGTGGTGGATAACAGTTGGTTACACAAGTTTTACAATTGTTTTAGTGAACGCTGCTTCTAACGCGTTGAACCAAGCTACTGATGTAGAGGCTGATAGAATATCAAAACCATATCGTCCTATTCCAAGAGGAATTGTGAAACCTGATGAGGCGCAAAGTCTTGCCTATTTGCTCTATCTTTTTGCCTTGCTTAGATCTGTGACAATTAACCTATGGTTTGGCATCTTCGTATTTCTCATAATGATATTCACGGTAACTTATTCTCTGCCCCCAAGGATAAAGCGATTTGCATTTCTAAATCAAATCTGGGTTGCTGTCCCAAGAGGTTTACTTGGCATCTTAGCATCGTGGAGTGTTTTTGGAGATCCTTTTCAGAAAGAACCTTTGATAATTGGTACGATTGCTACTATATTTTTAATTGGCGGAATGGCAACCAAGGACATCACAGATGCTACAGCAGATAAAAAAACAGGTGTACATACACTAGTAAACACATTTGGGGTAAAAAAAGCAGCTTTAATATCATTACCATTTATGTTTTTCCCATTTACAACAATTCCAATTATAATAAACATGGGCATTTTAGAACCATATCTATGGCCATTGACATTTTTAGCTATACCAAGTTTTCTTATATTTTATCTAATGATTAAAGAAAGTGAAAGCAAAACCCTAGAAAATGTTCAAGCGTGGTCAGTTATGTACATTGAATATATATTCTTCGCGATTGGATTTGCTTTATTAGTAATATTCAGTGATCTTATTGAAGTACCAAAATTTGTAATTTAAAAAAAGAGAGTATACTAAATTTATGTAGTATGTTCGAAAGATTTTATTCCTTCAGCCGTTAGTTCCTTGTATTCCTTTTCTGTTTTTTCGAATTCCTTATGTGTAAAATAACTTAGATAACTAGCTGCTATTCTATGCAAGTAATAGCCTATTATTTCTATCTCACGAGGCGTATAGTCTTCTTCAGTTAATTGACAGTTTATACTATGTGCTTTTTTACGGAGTTCGTCTAAAGAACGAGGCTCTATAACGTCTTCATCCATAATTCCATCCCTTCGCAGGTATGAATGAAGTATTACTTTAAAATTCTATTTATCAGAATTCAATCAAAATGTCGGGGGCGGGAGTTGAACCCGCGGCCTCCTGATATCTTAGCGCAAGGCTAATCGAACCCTTTAGCTGAGCTTATGAGTCAGGCGCTCTAACCAGGCTGAGCCACCCCGACGCGACAGAGAACAGAACAATGAAGTGTTTATAAAAACTTTCATGATAAAAAGAAATTTTATTCCATAACCAGTTTTTTCTTTGCACGTAAAAAAATAGTAGTAACTGAAAACTCTTTCAACCTTTTTCTCAACTCAATATCATTTGTAACAACAACACCATCTTTTTCTTTAGCTAACTCAATAATTGAGTCATCTGCGTTTTCTGATTTAACATCAACAATATCGTATTTTTCAATTAATTTAATAGAAGCCTTTGCCTTCATTTTTTTCTTACCATCAGACTCTTTCTTTGAAAGAGTTTCTAATTCTTTTAAAACAGTTTTTGGAACGACAACATTATAAGAACCTAAAAGACGAGTGAGCTCATTTTCTAAGTCTATTGAAAATTCAAAAAGCATCATTATAGCGCTACTATCAAGAATAACTACTTTGTTGTGTATTCTATCTCCCCATAGCCTATCAGATGCCATCTACCATCAATCCTTCTGCTTATAGCAGTTCTCTGTTTCTGCATAGCACAAACCGGCAGTTTAAGTTTAACTTTAACTTTTTCACCATGAGCAGAAGAAACAACACCAACTGTGGTAGCAGTACCAATTGTAAGCATCAACGGTTCGTTTGTTTTTATAGGATCAACATCTTTTTCGTCAACGGTTCCTACAACTCTCTTAAGCAGATGTATAGTCAAACTAAAATCCTCAACAACAGACGGCATCTCTCCAGGTTTTCCAACTACCTTACCAACATATGCATCTGATTTGGTTCTAGCAGGATCAAGACCAGTACCAATAGCAATTAACCCACCAGGAGACGCCTCTTCAACAGATTTACCACCTGTTATCAAAGTATCAACAGTAGCAATTATAGGCTCGGTAACTTTTTTCCCCTCAACTTCAATTTTTCTACCAGGCGCTATCTCGATTTCGTCACCTTTTTTCAAAACACCCTGAACCAATGATCCGCCAATAACCCCGCCTTTCAAATCCATAGGCCTAGCCCCTGGTTTGTTAATATCAAAACTTCTAGCAACATACATAAAAGGTGGCTTACTCCTATCTCTCTTAGGAGTAGGTATATGTCTCTCCATGGTTTGAATAAGTACATCTATGTTAATATCACGATTTGCACTGACAGGAATAATAGGTGCTTTCTCTGCGCATGTCCCCTCAACAAATTTCAAAATCTGCTCATAATGTTTAATAGCATCTTTTTCAGATACAAGATCTATCTTGTTTTGAACAATTATAATATTTTTAGCGCCAACTATATCAAGCGCAGCTAAATGCTCCCTAGTCTGCGGCTGAGGACAAGACTCGTTTGCAGCAATAACAAGCACAGCGCCATCCATAATAGCGGCACCAGAAAGCATAACCGCCATAAGCGTCTCATGACCAGGTGAATCTACAAAAGAAACAACACGCAAAAGCTCAGTGGTACTACCACAAACAGGACATTTGTTTTTAGTACAATAACACTGAGGCTCCTCACAGTTAGGACATTTATAGAAAGCAACATCAGCATAACCAAGTTTTATAGATATGCCTCGCTTGATTTCCTCAGAATGCTCATCTGTCCACTTACCAGTCAACCTCTGCGTTAGAGTAGTTTTACCATGGTCAACGTGACCAATCATACCAATATTTACTTCAGGTTGTTTTGGTAAACTCATCTACTGCTCCTCTTTTTTATCTCCCTCAGGTTTATTTTCTACAGCTTTTTGTTCTACACCAACAATCTGATCAATAGGTTTTGAACTATATTTAACTACCTTCATATTAATCTGAACTATATCCTGACTAACAGAATTTCCTCGGATAGATTTTTTACGCCTCAAACCCTTTTCAATTGGTTTAAAACCCTTGCTTTCGCTTACCAGTATTCTTCTTCGACCAACACCCGGGAGATCATTTCTCATCGGAAAACCCTCTTTATCAGAACCACCTGTTATCTGCAATTTATAACCTGGCAACGAAATGAATATACCATCTACCTCATCCCCAACCTTTTTACCTATCAACGAATTAGCATGATGCCCAACAACAGGTATCTGATATGATTTACCGTTTTTTGTATCATTTACAACAACTTTGAATTCTGCCATATTATTTTTTCTCCTTAAACTTGTTTTTAAACTTAGACTTTTTCAGGTAACAAGATTACATATTAATAAGTTATTGTTTAGAAATTATCCTATTTCTTAGTGGAATATATAAAAAATTATTTAAGGGAAACGTGGATAGGTTGCTAAATAAACTGGTAGTTGTTTGGGGAGGAAAATGTCTGAATTCGTTTGGTATTGGACAAAAGGAGAAAGTAGGATATACACAAAAAAAAGTGATATAGCTGAAAAAGCCTTGCAGGAAGGGAAACTTGTAATGGGAATGAGACTAAAACCAAATATAATGAAATACTGAAAAAAAGAATAATGTCTTTGATTTCTCCAACGGAAGCTTTTTAGATAGTTACTATATTAGGCTATAAAAATATGCCTGATGTAGACTATAAAAAATTACTTAACAGGGTACTAAGTGATCAATCTGAGAAAAAAGTAGTTGAAGATCGTTTTAAAATGCCTAAAGCAGAAATATTTTATGAGGGTAACACCACTGTTATAAAAAATTTTGATAAGATATCTGATGCTATTAACCGTGATCCTCAGCTTATTTTTAAGTTTCTTTTAGGTGGTGTTGGTACAGCCGGTGAAATAGACAGTGGCAGAGCTGTGTTTCAGGGCAAGATACCTATGAAGCAGCTGCAGGATAAATTAATAGATTATGTAGACCTTTATGTGATTTGTTCTGAGTGCGGTAAACCTGATACCCATCTTGTTAAACAAGATAGAATGATCTTAATTAGATGCGATGCCTGCGGTGCTTTTCGTCCTGTTACAAAGGTTACTAAGAAAAAACTTTTACAGCAGCCTGTTGAGGATTTGAAAGAAGGTATGACGTACGAGCTAACTATAAAGGATATTGGTAAGAAGGGCGATGGTGTAGCTTTTTTTGATAGGTATGTTGTTTATGTCCCTGGCGCGATTAAGGGCTCTATAGTTAAGGTTAAGATAGAAAAGGTTTCTGGTACTGTTGCTTTTGGGGAAGTTGTGAAGCACTAAACTTTTTGTTATTAGCGAAAAATATTTAAACTAAACTACGTATGTCATGCTGTTGTCAGACGATTGATGTCGTTTGTCATTTGTTAGACATGCAAACGATATATGTTATGACAACAATTTGGTATATGTGAGGAGAAAAATATAATGGAAAAAAACCGTATAACAATTCGACTGCCTCAACACGATCTTCATTCGATAGATCTTTTTATCAGAGCAGGCGAATTTTCTTCTCGATCTGAAGTAATAAGACATGCAGTAAATGATTTCATAAAAAATTATGCAACAACAGTTATTGAAAAAGCTGAGAAGATCAAAAAGGTTCAAGAATTGGAGCTTGCGGTTGAATCCATAGAACCTTACATGAAAAAATAATGGTAAACTGTAGGGGGGATGGGATGCACCCCGAGAAGGGCGCCAGAAAATGGCGTCCTTCCAACTACCAGAATAGGAGGAATAGATGGGATGACCACAAACGATGGAAAAAGTATGAATATGGAAAGTTTTGTCGCAAGTGCGATAGAAAATAAGGCTGTAGAAGAAAAAAATATGAAGATTGATGAAACTTTGTTTGGCTCTCCACGTATAATGATAGTAGGTTGTGGAGGCGCTGGCGGAAACACGATAACAAGACTGAAGAAACTTGGTGTGAAAGGCGCCGAGACAATTGCCATAAACACAGATAAAATGGCATTAGATTTAGTAGATGCAGACAAAAAAATACTGATAGGTAAAAACCTTACTAAAGGACTCGGCGCAGGTGGATTCCCCGAAGTAGGTGAGCGTGCTGCTCGTGAGTCCAGCGCCCAGCTAGAAGAATTACTAGCAGGGGCAAACCTTGTGTTTGTTTGCTCAGGTATGGGCGGTGGTACTGGTACTGGTTCTGCACCTGTTGTCGCTGAGATAGCAAAAAAACAGGGTGCTATTGTCACTGGTATGGTTTCAACACCCTTCAATGTTGAGAGGGCAAGACTCGTAAAAGCAGATGAGGGTCTTGACAGACTACGGGTGACAGCAGACAGCACCGTTGTTCTTGACAACAACCGTTTATTAGAGTTTGTTCCAAATCTTCCAATAAACCAGGCGTTCTCTGTAATGGATCAGCTCATAGCTGAGACTGTAAAGGGTATATCTGAGACTATAACAATTCCTTCTCTGATAAACCTGGATTTCGCAGATATGAAAGCCATAATGAATGCTGGTGGTTTATCTGTGATGCTTTGGGGTGAAGCAGATGAGGATGCTGGTGTAGACGCTATTGTTCACGAGGCGCTTAATCATCCACTACTCAATGTAGATTACAAGGGTGCAAACGGGGCACTTGTACACATAACAGGTGGACCAAACATGAGCCTAAAATATGTACAAGAGGTAGCAAAGAAACTCACTGAGAACCTAGACTGCTATGCAAACGTTATACTAGGTGCAAGAGTACAACCAGAGTTCGAGGGCAAATGCAGAGTAATGGCGATCATGACCGGTGTACAATCACCAAACCTGCTAGGCCCAAAAGGCGCATCGTCAATGGACAGAATGCCAACAAGACAAGTTGTAACAAACCCGAAGTTTGGCATTGACTTTGTAAGATAAACAAAAAACTTTTTTTCTTTTTCTTTTTTTTAATTTATTTTTTTATACACTTATTTTTGTACCATTAAAAGATTGATCCAGGATAGATTTTTCCAGTTGGTCAAGTTTTTTTCCGTTTACAACATAAGTTTTAAGTTTTGCTCTTTTTATTATTTTAAGAGCAGGACCATCTATAACAACGTTTTTACCTGCCATATCCCAACCAGTACCATACTCATCAATCAACTGCTTTATAGACACGTTTTTTAGTTGCTTTGCATCAGAATATTTGTTAGGATCCTTATCGTAAACACCGTCCACGTTTGTCGCTATTATATATCTATCAGCTTTTACTTTTTCTGCGAGCTCAGCACCAACCATGTCTGTACTGTGATCTGGTGTGGTACCACCCATTACCACTATTGGTTTGTTTATTTTCTTTGCCTCAGATGTAGTAAAGGGTATTTGTTTGTTTGATATCTTAATTATGTTGGTTAGTAATTTTGCGTTGAGTCTAGTTATATCTATCCCAATCTCATCCAAGGTTTTTTCATCAAATTTTAACTCACGACCAAGTTTTATGTAAGCTCTAGCTGTTCTTCCACCACCAATCACAAGATATATCTTGTATTTTTTACTCAATTTTTCAAACAAGTTTGTCAGTTTTTTAAAAAAGTTTACATCTGCTTCCTTAGATAATACTACTGATCCGCCGAGAGAAATAACTATTTTTTCCATGAAGAGAGGATATACAAATTCAATTTATTAGAGTTGTTAAAACTACATAAAAAAAGAGTTTTTAGGCTACTTCTGGCCCAATTTGACCTTTCTTAGGAGTTGCACCAAGTCTAACCTGCGGGAGCGGAATAGGTGGTGGTAAACCTAGGTCTTTTGCTATGCTTACTGCCTCTGGTACACACGCGTGCATAACAGCTGTGTGAATCTGGCTTGCTGTCTGATCAGGCATTTTATGATTAGTTCTCCATTCGTTAGTAATCTTCTTTGCATCATTATCCTCGTAATACAGAGAGCCTTCAAGTTTAATCATACCTATAGGTCCATAGCTAGCTATATACTGAAAGTCAATAATCGCTTCATTTTCTTTTACATCAGTCATCTGACTTATTGTACTGTTATGGTCTATACGAATCTGCTGTGGACGCTCACTAGGATTTATGAAACGTCTTGCCTCAATGGATTTAAGTTGTATGTTTTTTATTTTCATATCCAAACCTGATAACAAACAACAGATTCTTACTTCTTTCGTTAATTTAGAAGAAATCAATTTTAGTTCTATTTATTAGAAGATTCTTCCCAACCGTACTTGAAAACCCAAGACATAAAATTCTGCCCATATTCAACAGCTACAGCACCAGCATGGATCTCATTTAAACCATCGTTGTCGCAATCGCCAACAGCAACTACTGCCAAATCTCCATATGTTTCATCTATCAAAGCCTCTTCAACATAGGTAGAACCATCCCACTGTAATATATGGATTTTGTCGGTTCCAACGCATACCTCCGCATAGCCATCGTTATCAGTGTCACCAACATCTAGACCTTCAATCACAGCACCTTCACCAGGCAAGTACTTTTCATATTTTGTGATATAGCTGTTTCCATCCCACTCAAAAATTGTAATTCTTGGGGAGTAATACCCAACATGAATCTCATTTTTACCATCGCCATCGCTATCTTTACAAACACAAGCAAACGGGTAGTTTTCCCAACCAGAGGTGGATTTTATTATGGTTTCATCAAATTGATTTGTCTCCTTATTCCAATCTAGCACGAAAACCTTATTTGATGTACCACACACTATTTCGTTTTCATTATCTTCATCCACATCACCTATGCCAGGCATATATACATAGCCATCACCAGGATAATCCCACTGAGCTACCATAACAAGCCTAAAACCATTCCATTTAAAGATTGCAATCTCTGGAATTGTACTTGAGGATCTCAATGGACCACCAGCAACAATTAGTTCATTTTTCCCATCGTTGTCGCAATCGCCGATGTAACAATCAGCGCTTCCACCTCCATTTCTTAACAACCAAGGATTGCAGGCAACTATCCAATACCTACCAGCAAACCACTTGTGAATAGCACAATACCATGTAGCAGCAATCTCATTTTTTCCATCATTGTTTAAATCACCTATAGCAAAACCACCAGGATCCATTCTTAGAAATGGATAAAAAGGGCAATGAAGCGTTTGAGTTTGAACATAGGTTTTTTGATTCTGGTTCCATTCCATAACACGCAGAGTAGCATCTCGGCCACCTATAAGCAGTTCATTCTTCCCATCGTTATTTGAATCACCAATAGGTTGAGGGCCTTCATAACGCGCTCCATACAAAGGACTAGAACCGTAACTCATCTGCCATTGAACACCGTATCCGCTATTAGAGCTGGTATTATTTTTATTAAAATCTTTAGATGTATTACCATATGCATATACCATTCCAATAGAAACTATGAAAAAACATGCAACTAAAAATATTACAACAATTTTTTTCCTCATAATACCCCTATTTTCAATATACGTTTTTCATATATTAAATTAATTGATGTTAATCAATAGTGCAAAAATGCTTTATTTAGAAAAATACATAAACATCTAGAAACATGCCCGCCTCGGGGAGTTCATAATGAAGAAATTAATCTTAACAATAATTGCATTAATAATGATAATAACAGGTAGCGCCATGATTATACATGGACAAGAAATTACTACAGATTCATCTAAAATAGAAATAACTACCGGAGAGAATTACATATCTGTTGTAGAAAATTATAATATAGATGCTAAATCTAGTCAGACTATATCATTTTGGATACAAGAATCTCCAACAGATCTCAGCATTCTAATAGATGGCATTGAAATAGAGTACTACACAACACTTCCAATTGGGGATAACAGATATTTCTGCAATATATCTGGTTTAAATATCACAACTTATACAAACATTCAGGTAAGCTATCTTTTAGACATAGATACCACAAAATTTGAAAAAACATTACAATACGATACAAATTCGATGTCAATAAAATTTGATGGAACAGAAATATATACAGGTGCTAATCTTAAATCCGATAGTTTCCTAAATGTTACTTTACAAAAATCAATAAAAGGGGAAAATATTGAGTCTATCCCAATTTGGATTTACGCAATTATCGTAATTCTGTTACTTTTATTGCTGATATCATTTATATCTAAATCAAAAAAACAAAAAACAACAAAAACAAAAGAAGTAATAGGAGCATCTGAAGAGTTTTTAACCACTAAAAAATCACTTTTGATGGAAACACTAAAAGAAATAGAAAAGAAACATCGCGATAAACAAATATCTGATGATACCTATCATAAACTTAGAGAGCAATACAAGCAACAAGCAGTAGAAACAATGAAAAAACTAGAGGATACGAAATCAGAAATCAAATAGACTCTGTTGTCTATCATCGCTTTCTTCTACAACCTCTACGACTTCCTCAAGCGGTTTTACTTTTGCTATTTTTTCAGATGATTGTAATATATCTTTCAACTTATTAGCATATTTTTTACCAAGTAGATATTCTACCTCGTTATCTGTTAAATCAAGTTTTTGTTTCATTCTAATAGCAAACTCAGTATCGTTTCTGAACATGTGCACAAAATATGTTGAAAGAAAATCCTTGCTTTTGCCACTTGAGTTGTGGCACATTTTACTTATCTTTTTAGAAATAGAGTCTCTGATTTCTCTATCAGATTTACCATCTTTTAATTCCTTTAGCCACAGAGGAAAATTATATCTCTCATTGTAATAATCATGTGTTTTCGCAGTGGCTACACCACCGTTCATTATATCACATGCATATGACCATAAACCATAGTTTTGTTTTCTACGAGTTCTACCCAGGAAAACATCTGCTTTAGACAAAGCCTCGTAGCCTCTTGCCATATCATTGAAATCCTTGTATTCGCTGGGCAGGTTTTCGTTTATCCATAGTATAATATTTTCAGGGTCTGCATCTAGGTTTAAAATACAGTCCTTGATTCCTTTTAAGTCCCTGGTTTTGAATATTTCCCTCAAAGCATCAAATATTATTTTCTCTCTATCTCGATAGCCTAAGACACTCAACGATTGGACATCGACTTGTTCTTTGTCTAAACAAATAGATTGAAGATCATTTATAGCTGATCTAACATCACCCTTTGATCTATCAGCTATAGTCTGTAAAACCTTCAAATCAACTGTTATATTCTCTGACGCGCAAATTTTTTTCAAAAGATTAAAAATTGCTGAAGGCGGAGGCTCATAGAATTTTACTAGTTCACAAATATTTTTTAGACTTTCACCACCGCCCTTTACAAGGCTATAATAGTCATTAACAATAAGAATCATTGGTTGACTTGTTACTTTGATTGTATCAATAATCGCTTTTTTGCCACCCTTGTCGCTATAATCATCCTCTGTTTTTTCTGAACTCTCTATCTTTTCATATAGATTATCTGCTTCATCTAAAACAATTAGTTTTCTACCACCGATTTTTGATGATATAAAATGACCATGGTCATCGAACGTTTCATTTACAGCACCATGTGTGGCTACACTTTTAATTTTTGTAGCATTTCTAGCATCAGATGCATTTAGTTCTATTAACGCCCATTTGTAATCATTGGCTAAAGCAATTGCGCTGCTTGTTTTACCTATGCCTGGTTTGCCAGATAATATTATAGCTCGTTTTTTAGGTGTTCCACTATCCCAGGATTTAGCCCATTTTCTAATTTCTATAACGGCACGCTCATTACCTATCACTTCATCCAAGATTCTTGGTCTATATTTCTCTGTCCAGTCCTCCATACAATCAGATATAAACAACCGGGGATATTTTAATATTGGCATAACCTTTTTATCAACTTGCCTTATTTCTCTCTTCAATGCGGGGATGGCCCAGCCCGGCACGGCGAAGGATTGCTAATCCTTTGGTCTCTGACCTCGGGAGTTCGAATCTCCCTCCCCGCGTAAATATTTAACACGGTAACTATTAACACTGTTGTTAAAACAGAAAAAACCGGATCGATTTTAATCTACAAGGGTTCAAATCCTTCGGTAAGTTATTATCTTCTCTAAAATAAGCTCTTTATTAAGTAACTTGCCGCATCCATAATTGACAAGCGAAGTTTTTTGTTGCTGTTATAGAAGTTCCAGCAAATAAAATACCACTGCTATGAGGATATTCTATCAATGATCTAATACCTGTTGTTTCCTTGTTACCAAAACCTTTCCCCATCTCGCTGTCTTTTTTATTACCAATAATTTGTTTCCAATTCTCACCATCGTAGCAGTAAAGTTCACAGCCTAATATATTGACAGTTCCAACCCATAACTTATTTGAGCAATTAAGCATCGAAAAAGCATAAACGTTATTTCTATCACCAAATCCGTCGTTTTTAATAGACCATATATTCCACCAATTAACTCCTGGAGCATCATCTCCTATTACAGGAATCCAGGTAGTACCATTGTATTTCCAGATTTCAAAACCACGATTATGCTTAAGGCTTGCTGTGCCAACATACAACCATTCATTATATATTTCCATAGAAAAAATCCCGCTGTTTCCAGGTTCCCCAAATCCATCGCCACCAGTAAGCTCAACTTTAAACCAATTCTCTCCGTCAGATGCCCTCCATAACTGACAACCATTATGGCCACCTAATTTTTGCATGTTAGTTGTTCCAACGTATAGCCACCCATTGTATACCATCATTGTCCTTGCATCTGTATTGCGGGTTTTCTCAGTTGTATCAAAATCTCTAAACCCTCTATCTACCACTTTAGTCCAATTGTTTCCGTCAGAAGACCGCCAAACTTGACAAAAACCTGATTTAGATTCGTTCAGACTCATGGTTCCAATATATATCTTATCTTTAAACACTTCAACACTCCATGCAGCATAATTACTTGGGTCACCAAATCCTCCCTTCACAACTTGTTCCCAACTATTCCCATCATATCTCCATACTTCGCATCCTTCTGTGAAGCTATTTCTGGTTCCAACGTATAATTTATCTTTATATTCTTTAAAGAATGTAGCATCTGTGTTCCGTATATTTCCAAATCCTGATTTTATGCTTGCATCAGGTGTATCACCAACAATCTGTTGTAATTTTGACGTGGTAGCATTGTATTTCCAAATTTCGCAACCATCGCCTTTTAAAGAAAGTTTATATTGCTGAGCTTTTAGTAAACTCTTTGAGACAAGTAATATCTTTAATGCCTCTATTTTATCGGTCAAATTTAATTTTTTAGTCTTGTTATGATTTTCAGTCCCAATATATAACTCACCCCTATATACCCCCATACCTCTAATTGCAACGTTATAAAGATTCCCAAATCCATCTTCTGTAACAGGGGTCCATAAAGTTCCTTTCGCTTTTTCTGCAGTTACTATAAATGTTGGTATAATGAAAGATATTGTTATCGTAATGCAGATAATTTCCTTCAGAATTTTACTCATTTTTCCCCACAAACATGACTTTTATATAACATAGTGTATTTATATATTATTTAATTTTTTCTATTAAGTAATATAGTATGTATGTTTCTTAAGTTAGGAAAAACAAAAAACACTATTTTTACCAGCAATCATGGCGTTCAGATCCCTTACCCTACACTAATTTAAGTTCTACAAATCATGAAAAATCCAAAAAATACTCAACAGATATAAACCCATATTTTTTACTAGTAAAATGAGGTTGAAATCTCCCTCCCCGCGTAAAAGATACCAATCAAATCTTTTTTACCATATACGGTCCTTCACGCTCGTAACCAAAACGTCTATAGTAATTTCGTGTTCCTATTCCAGCCAGTACAATGATTTTTCGTGCATCAAACTCTTCCCTGGACAGTTTTTCAGCTTCCTGCATTAAACGTTCTCCCCAACCCTTGTGCTGCCATTCATTTGTCTCTGCTTTTAATCCAACTTGTACCATTGGCCCATATACATGCAACTCACGGACAATCATCGCTTTCTTATTTTTTGCTTCTAGTCTGTAAACCTTATCAGAGGGATTCCTTAACCTAAGCAGTCCAATCAAAACATCTTGTTTAACGTCTTCAAATGAAAGAAACATTTCTTCGCCCTTTGAAGCTTTATATCTCTCCACTATTAATTTTACATCATCTGGGTTAGACTCACGTTTAGACTTGTATTGCACATGCCCAACTTCTCTACAACGTATGCATTGGCAACGTGCACCTTCCTTCTTCATCTGTTTCTGAACAAGAAGACGTAAATCTCCTCTTTTGACACCATCTGCAATCCTATTAGATGGTATGTCTCTCTGTATACGTTGAATCCTAATCCATCTAGGTACGCGTTTCTTGATTTCTACAACAAGTTCAATGATTTCATCTAATGAATATGGTTTGTATTCCCCCTGTCTCCACATTTGATATATTTTTGTACCAGGCATTACAAGCGTGGGATAAATCTTGATAGCATCTGGTTTAAACCTTTCATCATTAAAAATTGTTTCAAATGCTTTTAGATCTCGTTCGAAATCAGAGCCTAACAAACCAGGCATCATGTGATAAATCACTGCAAAACCAGAGTCCTTAGCAATTCGTGTAGCCTCAACTACATC
>Ga0172365_10000407_pt1 | contig 28646 bp, 18 predicted proteins | sample LakKivSesite48cm_FD_114535 | JGI IMG/M metagenome (GOLD analysis project Ga0172365, IMG submission 114535) | Sediment microbial communities from Lake Kivu, Rwanda - Sediment site 48cm | ecosystem: Environmental > Aquatic > Freshwater > Lake > Sediment | place: Rwanda: Western Province, Lake...
CGGAACCTCTCTGCCCCGGCTTCTCTGAACGATTTTACCTAAACTAATTTACCCTTCGTATTCTTTCAGTATGTTCCTTACATCATCAGGAGCTACCCTGCCGTATGTCTTGTCACCGACCATCACAACCGGTGCGAGTCCACATGCTCCCACGCACCTCAGGCTTGAGAGTGAGAACTTGCCATCAGGTGAAGTTTGCCCCACCTGAAGCCCGAGCTCCTTTTTGAATTCCTCGAGCACCTTCTCGGCGCCTCTTACATAACATGCTGTTCCCATACAGATGCTTACCGGATGCTTGCCTTTCGGCGTCATCGTGAAAAATGAGTAGAAGGTCACAACCCCGTAGATCTTTGCCACAGGTACAACCAGCTCATTCGATATCACCTCCTGTACCTCGGCAGGCAGGTACCCGAAATGTTCCTGGCACTTGTGCAGCACATTGATGAGCTCCTGCGGATCATTATTGAAAGATGCACAGATCTCCCTGATCTTGTTCACATCTTCCTGTCTCAGTTCTATTTTAATACTCGACATGGCAACAAATTTTAAATTGTACCAACAGGTAACTTATTGTTTTACAATGATTTTCTTCTTCTTGTCAAAATACTTTGTATGAAGAAGATGATGAGCCTTCTCACTGTTCGGCTTACCAAGGAACTCTTCATACAGTTTAATTATGAACGGATTCTCATGGGACTTTCTCAGCGGTTTCTTTTTATCCTCAGCATAGATAGCTGCGGCCCTGGCCTTGATAATCCCGGAGTCACCGTGATGAAGCGGCTGACCGCCGCCTCCAATGCATCCGCCGGGACAAGCCATCACCTCTATTGCATGGAACTGTGATTTTCCGGCCCTTACATCGTTGAGAAGCTTCCTGGCATTGCCCAGTCCGTGAGCAATACCTATATTAACAGGAAGACCGTCAAAGTCAATGGTTGCCGAACGTACTCCTTCAAGTCCTCTAAGTTCTGTGAAATCGAGTCTCGGCAGCTTCTTGCCGGTGTGAAGCTCATATGCTGTACGAACAGCTGCTTCAATAACACCTCCTGTAGCGCCGAAGATAACACCGGCACCTGTAGATTCACCGAGAGGAGCATCAAAATCACCTTCCTCAAGGTTGTTCAGGTCGAGGTTTGCCTGCTTGATGAAGGCAGCCAATTCGCGGGTTGAGATTGAGAAGTCAACATCCCTGTTGCCGTCAACCGAGAACTCGTCTCTCTGGCACTCATATTTTTTCGCAAGGCATGGCATTATTGAAACTACCACCAGGTCTTTCCTTTCGATTTTTATTTTGTCGGCAAAATATGTCTTGGCGATAGCGCCGAACATCTGCTGGGGAGATTTGGCTGTCGAAGGTACATCTTTGAGGTCGGGGAAGTATTCCTCGAAGAAATTCACCCATCCGGGGCAGCATGAGGTCAGTATCGGCAATCTTGCTGTTTTGTCTCCCTTCAAGTGCCTCGTGAGCCTGTCAAGCAGCTCTGTTCCCTCTTCCATTATTGTAAGGTCGGCAGCAAAGTCGGTATCGAAAACATAGTCGAATCCGAGAGCCCTCAATGCTGTCACCATTTTGCCGGTAACCAGTGTTCCAGGTTCCATCCCGAAAAGTTCGCCAAGTGCTGCTCTTACAGCCGGAGCAGTCTGAACCACAACTGTCTTGGTCGGATCAGCAAGCGCCCTGAGAACATCAGGTGTATGGTCAACTTCGGTGAGAGCACCTGTGGGACATACCGCCACGCACTGACCGCAGTAGGTACATGTGGAGTGTTCGAGATTCTGTTCAAATGCAGGAGCCACAGTAGCCATAAATCCCCTGTTGACTGCTGAAAGTGCCCCAACAGTCTGAACCGTATTGCACATCATTTCGCACCTGCGGCACATGATGCATTTATCCTGGTCCCTGATTATTGATGGGGATGTATCTTTCTTGTAAGTCGACATGGCTGCGATATCCTGACCCGGTATCTCCCTGATACCCAGCTGGTGAGCCATAGCCTGCAATTCGCAGTTACCCGATTTTGCACAGATAAGGCAATCCTTGGGGTGATCGGAGAGAATGAATTCCATTACTGTCCGGCGGGCATTAAGCACTCTTGTAGTATGTGTCTTTACCACCATTCCGTTTTCACAGTTTGTAGCGCATGAAGGAGCAAGGTTTCTTCTGCCTTCAACTTCAACAACGCATATGCGGCAACCGGCAGGCTTGTTCTCAATGCACAAATCCTTCAGCTCCATATAGCAGAGAACGGGGATATCGATACCCACCATCTTTGCTGCCTTGTTGATTGTTGTGCCTTTTGGCACTTCAACCTGCTTATTGTCTATTGTAAGTTTGATTGTTTCCATTTCCGTCGCTCCTTAAATTACCTGATTATTATTGCGTCAAACTTGCATTTTTCCATGCACGCACCGCATTTGATGCATATTGCCGGGTTAATAACGTGCGGCTCTTTCCGTTCGCCTGTGATGGCTCCTACGGGACATACTCTTGCACAAGCCGTACAACCCACGCAGTTCCCTTCTATTATGAAATACTCCATCAGATCCTTGCACTGTCCTGCAGGACATTTCTTCGTCGTCACGTGAGCTTCATACTCCTCACGGAAGTTCTCGAGTGTTGAAAGAACAGGGTTTGGAGAGCTTTGTCCGAGTCCGCACAGCGATGTGTCCTTGATAACATGGCACATGTTTTTCAGGCGGACCAGGTCAGCAGGGACGCCTTTACCTTTTGTAATATGTTCAAGGAGTTCATGGAGGCGCTTGTTACCTATGCGGCACGGGGCGCATTTCCCGCATGACTCTTCCACTGTGAAATCAAGGAAGAATTTAGCAACCGACACCATGCAGTCGTCTTCGTCCATAACAATAAGTCCGCCTGATCCCATCATTGATCCTGCAGCGATCAGGTTGTCGAAGTCGATCGGTGTATCAAGGTGTTTTTCAGTGAGGCATCCTCCTGAAGGACCTCCTGTTTGTGCTGCCTTGAATTTCTTACCGTTCCTTATTCCACCGCCTATTTCGTAGATCACTTCGCGGAGAGTTGTTCCCATAGGGACCTCAATGAGTCCCACATTATTAATTTTTCCTGCAAGGGCAAACACTTTAGTTCCCTTTGATTTTGCGGTTCCTATTGAAGCAAACCATTCTGATCCTTTAAGGATGATAGGGGAGATGCATGCGAAAGTTTCAACGTTGTTCACGTTTGTGGGCTTGCCCATGAAGCCTGCTTCAGCAGGGAATGGTGGTTTAACCGTTGGTTCACCTCGCAATCCTTCCATTGAATGAATAAGCGCTGTCTCTTCGCCGCAGACGAATGCACCTGCACCATACCTTATATCAATATCGAAGTCGAAGCCGGTGCCTATGATGTTTTTACCAAGCAGTCCGTATTCTCTGGCCTGTTTGATGGCTGTTTTGAGCCTTGCAACTGCCAGAGGATATTCAGCACGGATATAAATGAGCCCTTTATGAGCTTCGATGCTGTACCCGCATATTGCCATGGCTTCGAGTACGGCATGCGGGTCGCCTTCAAGCACCGATCTGTCCATGAATGCACCCGGGTCGCCTTCGTCGGCGTTGCAGACTACATATTTTTCGTCGGCTTTGTTTTTGTATGCTATTTCCCATTTCAGTCCTGTGGAGAATCCGCCGCCGCCCCTCCCGCGGAGACCGGAGTCTTTGATTATTTTAATAACATCCAGCGGTTTCATCTCTGTAAGGACCTTGCCCAAGGCCTCGTATGCGTCGCGGGCAATAGCTTCATCAATATTCTCAGGATCAATTATACCGCAGTTGCGGAGCACTATCCTGATCTGTTTCTTCTGGGATGAGAGATCTTTTTCTGTAGTCAGTGGTTTCTTTGATTCAGGATCAGTGAAGAGAAGTCTCTCCACTATCTTCCCTTTCATTATATGGGACGATACTATATCTTTTGCATCGTCGGGTTTAACACCGGTATAAATTACCTCACCGGGCATAACCTTAACAACCGGTCCTGACTTACAGAGTCCGAAGCAGCCGGTTCTCACCACATTTACCTCATTCTCAAGAGCATTGGCTTCGAGCTCGAGCTTCAGGTTATCATATACCATTTCGCCGTGCTTGCCGGAGCAGGTAGTACCGCCGCACACCATTATTTGCATTTTTTCTTTTGCCATGGTTTTGTCTCCCTGCATATTTAATTGATAACCTGGTAATTGACAGGCAGGATGCCATCGACATACTCCCCGTTCTTGATATATTTCTCAATTATCTCATCGGCTTTAAGCTTATCGACATTGCCGTACACTACAGGATTCTTGCCCGGCAGGGTGACCTCTAATGTAGGTTCTGCAAAGCTGTAGCCCAGATCTCCTGTGCTGATAACGTTGGCTTCGATATTCCTTTTCTCAAGCTCAAGCCTGATAAAGTCGAATATTTCCTTAGCCCCGGATGCCTGTCCACTTGTTCCCAGGTGGACTCTCACCCGAATTTTTTCTTTCCTGTTCATTTTTTCCAGGAATTCGGCTTTTCTCTTCTTAAGATCGGCCGGTGATTTGATTGTGCTCATATAATAAAGCTTGTTAGATACTTTGATGCTGCAAAAATAATAATTTATTGTTAATAAAATAACACTGTTAATAAAATAACAGCGAATTAAGGTGGATTAATGTTTCATAACAATGAGATATGTCATAATTCCTTCTGTTATACAAGAAACAGAAACCTGATCTCAAAAAGGTATTTATCTGGTTCTAAGTTTTTTAAACTCAGAATCTTCTCTCCATTTAGGGTAATAGTCAGAAAAAACAAGATCATACCCAATCCTGAAAGCAACGGCAGCATCTTCAGCTATCCCATCGAAATTGTAGCTTTCAGGGTAATAATTGTCCGAAGGCCTGTGATAATGGTTATCGATATAGTCTTTCTTCTGAGCTGCAGCCCACTCTTTACCATGTTCACGGCTTTCGGTGCTTCCTTGTGCGTAGAGTGAAGGAACCCCCTTCATTACAAATGCAAAATGATCCGACCTGAAATACATTCCCGTATAGGCGTCCGGGTCCGGTGTTATATACCTTTCCTGATCGCCGGCTGCGATCTGTGCAAGACTATCCAGTGTTGAATGTCCGTACCCGGTAATTGTCAGGTCCTTCATCCTTCCTATAGGCAGAAGGCCGTCATTGTTGAAGCAGGCCACTGTTTTTTCCACCGGGATCACCGGATTATCAGTGTAATAAATTGCTCCTAACAGTCCTTGTTCCTCGGCTGTAGGGAACAAGAGCATGACGCTCTTTTCCGGCTTGTTTTTAAGTTGTGAAAAGGCTTTCCCGATTGAAAGCGCCCAGGCCATCGATGTTCCATTGTCGACAGCCCCGTTATAAATCGAATCACCATTCTCTTTCTCACCTATACCGAAATGATCCCAGTGAGCGGTATAAACAATACATTCATCGGGCTTCTTTGATCCTTTCAGGATGCCGGCCACGTTTACCGACTCGTCATATTTTAATGTATTCTTTATATCAATAGATATCTTATTTCCCATTTGGAATCCTTTCGAGCCTCTGACACAGGAAGCTTTTCGCAGAGTGTCAACATTGATACCTGCTTTCCCGAAGAGCTTTTCTGCCGCTTCTTCTGAAAACCAACCTGTGAAAAGACATCTCTGCTGGTTGCCGTCTTTATTGCTCATATAAAGCCTCGGTGTTATCGAGCTCTTCCTCGGGATTGTGTACTGGTATCCGGCGCCTTCTGTCTCATGGATTATCATTATCCCTGCTGCTCCCTGCCTTGCGGCCTCATTATATTTGTATGTCCATCGCCCGTAATATGTCATCTCCCTGCCCCTGAAAAGACTTTTATCACCGGTGTATAATCCGGGATCATTGATGAGTACCACAACGACTTTTCCATTAACATCAAGTCCTGCATAATCGTTCCATCCGTATTCGGGTGCCACAATTCCAAATCCGGCAAATACCATATCAAGATCCCTTATCTCAACATCTTCCTTTTCAGCCGGTGAAACGACTGCAGCTTCGTCAGGAGTGCTGAATCTGAAAAGTACTTTTGAAGATTGGCTGATTACTATATCGCTGACTGCTGAACTGATCTCAACCATTGGAACTTTCTGGAAATAACTGCCATCAAATGCCGGCTCATAACCCATAAGATTAAGCTGGCCGGCAAGATAATTCACGGATATCTTCTCTCCTTCGGTAAAAGGCTTTCTTCCCATGAACCTGTCACTTCCAAGTTCGGCAACATGATTTCGTAAGTCATTAATATTTATGCTTCTGACAGCCGTTTCAAAGTCACTCTTCTTACTTATACAGGAGGCAGCAAGCAGTAATACAGAAAGAAAAAATACTGTTTTTTTCATCAGCATGAGGTTAGTTTGCGGAGTTTAAATTTAATTGAAAATTCAAATATCTTCAAAAAACTGTGAAATGCTTGTAAAACACCCGCTCTTAATTCTTAATTTAGCGGTTCAAATAACCTGAAATTACATTAAAATCCTAATCATGAATAAGATCATTAAGCCGGGGATAATCTTCTCCCTTTTGCTTTCCTTTTGCTTTGCATTCGATAGTGCGTATGCCCAGATGCCAATGCGGAACCCGAACCAGGTTGCCATTCTGGGCTGGACAGATGATACTCATTATATTATCAGGACACTGGATGCCGACAGGAATCCGGTGATCCAGAGCGTGGATATCAAAACAGGAAGAGGCAAGCCTTCTGAAGCACCCAAGGGTGACCGGGAAATATTTATGGAAATTCTTCCGGCGGGTGTCGCACTGGAAGCCAGTGACATCATTAGTCCCGACAGGAACTCAGCCATATTTGTCAGGGAGAATGATCTGTACTTCTTTAAAAAGGGAGATACAGAGCTTATAAGGCTTACAGATGATCCTGCTCCTGAAGTCAATGCAAGGTTCTCCCCGGAAGGATCAAAGATCGCTTATACCAAGCTTAAGGATCTTTATGTTTATGATCTTGCCAGTAACAGGGAAATAAGGCTTACCAGCGATGCTTCGGACCGTGTGTACAACGGGTATGCCGCATGGGTATATATGGAAGAGATACTCGGCAGGGCAAGCAGGTACGCTGCTTTCTGGTGGTCGCCCGACGGATCAAAGCTTGCATACCTGAGGTTCGACGAAAGTGATGTCCCCGTTTTCACTCTTAACAGGCTTGATGAATCCGACGGCATTCACGGTACTCTCGAACAGGTTCCCTATCCTAAGGCAGGAGATCCGAACCCTAAGGTGAAAATGGGAATAGCCGATATCGCAACAACAAAAACAACCTGGGTAAAGACTGACTATACTGTTGACCAATATCTTGCATGGCCCTTCTGGACACCCGACAGCAGGAAACTGGCAATACAGGTCGTTAACCGTGATCAGACTGTTTTACAGATCATTCTCGCCGATCCTGTCACAGGAGAGTACAAACAGATTTACGAGGAGTCGCAGAAAACCTGGGTGGAGTTCCATGAAGACATTTATGTGATGAATAACGGATCAGGGTTTATTGTAAGGAGCTACAGGAGCGGATGGGAGAATCTTTATTATCACGGATGGGATGGAAGGTTGATTGCCAGGCTAACTGATTTAAATTTCCGGGTAAACGCCATAAGCAGTGTTGATGAGACAGCAGGTGCAGTATATTTTACAGCAACCGGAACGGAGTCAACTGACAATCATGCCTTCAGGGTGGGGCTTGACGGAAAGAACCTCCTGCAGATAACAAAAGGTGAAGGCAGTCATAACGTAAGTATGTCACCTAAAGGAAGTTACTTCATTGATACCTGGAACACCATCACCAGTCCGGGATCAATAACAGCATACGATAAGAAAGGTAAGCTGCTGAGGGAGATCTACAGGTTTGAGCAGCAGGTATATGACCCTTCAAAACATTCAAAGTCCGAGTTTGTGAAGATCCCCACTTCTGACGGATTATTCAATATGCCAGCAGTAATAACATATCCTCTCAATTTTGATCCTTCGAAAAAGTATCCGGTGGTATTTGCAATATACGGCGGACCTGATTCAAAAAATGTTAATAACAGGTGGCCGGGAACCAATCCTTCATGGTATGCGCAGAACGGTATAATTACCTTTACTGTTGATCACCGCGGTTCGGGTCACTTCGGGAAGAGAGGACTTGATTACATGTACCGCAGCCTTGGTAAATGGGAGATACTTGACTATGCCGATGCTGTAAAATGGCTTCGCACGAAACCTTTTGTTGATGCTGAGAAGATGGGTATCACAGGCGGTTCATACGGAGGATATATGACCTGTCTGGCGCTTACCAAAGGTGCCGACTACTGGACACATGGCTTTGCACAGTATTCAGTAACTGATTACAGGCTTTACGATAATGTCTACACGGAAAGATATATGGATACACCCCAGGACAACCCCGAAGGGTACAAAGATGGCTCAACGCTTACTTATGCAAAAGATCTGAAGGGTAAGCTCTACATGACTCACGGGGATATGGATGACAATGTTCATATGCAGAACTCAATCTGGCTTATCTCAAAACTGCAGGATGAAGGGAAAACTTTCCAGTATATGGTTTATCCCGATAACAGGCATGGTGTTCGCGGACTGAAGGGAAGTCATGAGCAGAACGAAAAAAATAATTTCTGGCTTGAGAATTTCTTTGGGAATTCAAAATGAAAAATGCAAATTTCAAAATGCAAATTTCAAAATGCAAGCAAACTGTATCTTAAACCTTTATACCCTTATACCATTATACCATTAAACCATTAAACCATTAAACCATTTTATGATTGTAGGAATACTTAAAGAATCCGGTACCGAAAGGAGAGTGGCAATGCTCCCGGGTGAATCTTCTGCACTGAAAAAGCTTGGTGCTGAGATATATGTGGAAACAGGTGCCGGAGAGAGTGCTTTCGCATCAGATGATGATTACAGGTCGTCCGGAACCACTGTGACTTCGCGTACCGGGGTGATCGGGAAGGTTTCGCTGATTCTTACAGTTAACCCGATATTTGAAAGTGATCTGGGTCTGTGCACCGAAAGTAAAATATTATGCTCAGTGGTGAGCCCTGTGGAGAACAGGACCTGGCTTGAGAAAGCCCGTACCGGAAAACTGACTGTGCTGGCGCTCGATCTTATTCCAAGAACCACAAGGGCACAGGCGATGGATATACTGTCGTCAATGGCAACCGTATCAGGTTATAAGGCGGTGCTTCATGCAGCATCTCTGTCACCCAGGTTCTTTCCCATGTTTATGTCGGCAGCCGGAACCATTAAGCCTTCCAAAGTCCTGATTTTGGGAGCAGGAGTAGCCGGTCTTCAGGCGATTGCTACAGCCAGGAAGCTGGGGGCCGTGGTAGAAGTGTTTGATGTGCGGTCGGCCGTAAAAGAAGAAGTTAAGAGCCTCGGGGGTAAGTTCATCGAGGTTGAAGGAGCAAGGGAAGATGCTTCCGCAGGAGGCTATGCTGTTGAACAGACAGAAGAGTTTAGAAAGAAACAGCAGGATCTGATACAACAGAGGGCTATAGCTGCTGATGTGGTTATAGCCACAGCCCAGATACCTGGCAGGAAAGCCCCCATTCTACTTCTGAAGGAGACAGTCAGTTCGATGAAGCCGGGATCAATAATTGTTGACCTGGCAGCATCAACGGGAGGGAACTGTGAGCTTACAGAGAACGGGAAAATTAAAACAGTTAACGGAGTGACAATAATAGGCAAATCGGATTATCCTTCCGGCATGCCGACTGATGCCAGCAGGATGTTCGGCTCCAATATAATCAACCTGCTGAAGATCATGATCGATAAGGAGGGTAAGCTTATCCTCAACCTTGAGGATGAGATAATCCATGAGACAACTGCTGTTAATGCCGGTGAATATGTCAGTCGGCGGGTTAAACAAATGCTCAATATCAAATAATTTTTAATATGGAAGGTATATTGAAATTTATATTTGCTCACAGGGAGGCGATCTTTCTTGTCATACTCTCAATTTTTCTGGGCATAGAGGTCATCAGCCATGTTCCTGCAATACTTCACACACCCCTTATGTCAGGTGCAAATGCCATTCATGGTGTGGTGATCATAGGTGCGATCATAGTAATGGGACATGCTGATACAACTGCATCCATGATCCTTGGCTTCCTGGCTGTAGTACTGGGAACACTTAATGTGGTCGGAGGCTTTGTCGTCACCGACAGGATGCTTGAGATGTTCAGAAAGAAAAAATAACAAAGCTAAAATCTAACAAACCTGCAGAATGGACTCCGTATCAGGATACTCACCAACCATATCATTGCTTGAGATCATTTACATAGCAGCCTCGGTATTGTTCGTTTTCGGACTTAAAATGCTTAGCCATCCCATGACGGCAAGAAGAGGGAACATACTTGCTGCGATCGGAATGATCTCCGCTATAATAGCAACAATACTCTGGCATAAAAAAGACGGTGAATCCATCGGTAACATACCATGGATAATCGGGGCAATAATACTGGGCACAGCAATAGGATGGATAATCGCAAAAAGAGTTAAGATGACGGCCATGCCGCAGCTTGTCTCATTTTTCAACGGGATGGGAGGCGCTGCTGCCGCACTTATTTCAATGATGGAGTTCCCGCATGTCAGCCCAGAACTTATCGCCGAAAAGGGAATGGCAAACGGTCATGTGCTGGCGATCCTGCTGGGACTCATGATCGGGACCATATCATGGGCCGGAAGCATGATAGCATTCGGAAAACTTGACGGCAGGATTGGGGATCTCAGGGTTAAAGCAATGAAATACGTGAATATGAGCATACTGGCAGTTCTGATTGCTTTTATAGTTTTCATTATGACCCGTGATGTTCAGACAACCGCTCCCCTGGTACCATATATATATATAATGTTCGGCATTGCAGTTGTGTACGGAGTGCTTTTCGTGATGCCGATAGGCGGAGCCGACATGCCTGTTGTGATAAGCCTGCTGAACTCGTTCACCGGTGTCGCCGCAGCTATGGGCGGGTTCCTCTATAATAACCAGGCTATGCTTACCGGCGGTATACTTGTGGGATCGGCAGGTACTATACTTACAATACTTATGTGCAGGGCTATGAACCGGTCGCTTCTCAATGTAATAGTGGGTGTGTTTGGCGGTGGGGGACAGGCTGCGGTTTCAGGTACCGGAACGATTAAAGAGATTACCCTGTCAGATGCTGCAGTTTTGCTGAGCTACTCAAAAAAAGTGGTGATAGTACCTGGTTACGGGCTGGCAGTGGCACAGGCCCAGCATATATGTCATGAGCTCGATAAGCTGCTTGAGGAAAAAGGCGTTGAGGTGAGATATGCCATTCATCCTGTGGCCGGACGAATGCCGGGACATATGAATGTTCTTCTTGCTGAAGCTGATGTTCCTTATGAACAACTCATAGAAAGCGATGAGATAAATCCCGACCTGCCGAATACCGATGTCCTGGTTGTGATCGGCGCAAATGATGTCGTTAACCCGGCTGCAGAAGATGATCCGTCAAGTCCTATTTACGGAATGCCCATTATAAAGGCACGTGATGCAAGGAATGTTATTGTAATGAAACGGGGAATGGGGAAAGGCTATGCCGCTATTGAGAATATGCTCTTCTTCAACGAGAAGACAAGAATGTTGTTCGGCGATGCAAAAGCTACTCTCCAAAACCTGGTGAATGAAGTCAAGAACCTGTAAAGTTGAATTCCCCCGGTCATAATCTTGCCCTGCTGAGAGATGCTCTAAAAAAGAACAACATCACTGCATACATTATTCCTGTTGCCGAACCCCATTTCGGGGAAGACATTCCTGACCACTGGAAGATTGTAAAATGGCTCACCGGATTCGATGGATCAGCAGGAGTTGTTGTTGTAACTGATTCATTTGCAGGATTATGGACAGACTCCAGGTATTATCTTCAGGCTGCCAGTCAGCTGGCAGGTTCAGGCTTCAGGCTTATGAAACCGGGACCGGGAATGCCCAATGATCACATCAGCTGGCTGGAAGAAAACTTAGTATCAGGAAGCAGGACAGGTCTCGATGGAAGGCTGTTTTCCATAAGTGCAGTTCGTAAGCTTGAAGCGAAGCTGCTGCCAAAGAAAATCTCAATTAAATACAATTGTGTACTGATAGATGAAGTCCGTAAAGATCCTCCTCCGTTACCTGAATCAACCGCCTTTGACCATCCTGTAAAATATTCAGGAAAGGAGAGAGGCCTTAAGATAAAAGAGGTGCGTGATGAGATGAGGAGAATGAAAATTGATTATCATCTCCTGAGCTCATGCGACGACATAATGTGGATGCTGAACATAAGGGGAAAAGATTATCCTTTTTCTCCCCTGTTTATGTCATATAGCCTGATCGATGAAAAGCAGGTGAACCTGTTTGCCGATATTAAGAAGATACCTCAGGTTCTTGCTTCAGAATTAGAACAGTATGATGTTGTTATCAGATCTTATGATAATTGCAGGGACTACCTTTCTTCGCTTGCTGAAGGCACAGTAATTCTGCTCGATCCGGCCAGAACAACAGCTTCTCTATTCTTTTCAATTGAGGGAAAGTTAAAGATAGCTGAAGGTATAAGCATACCGACGAGGCTGAAGGCTGTTAAAAACAAAACAGAAATCGCAAATATCGGGAAGGTGATGGTTAAGGATGGAATTGTCCTTACCAGATTATTTTATTGGGTTGAAGCTAACCTGGGGGTTTTATCTTTGAATGAACGTTCAGTCAAAGATAAACTCCTTAAACTTAAAACCCTCCAGGAAGAATTCCTGGGACCCTCATTCGAAACAATTGCAGCATTTAATGAAAATGCATCTCTCCCTCACTACAGGGAAACTTCGGAAAGCAATGCACCAATTAACTCCGACGGCATCCTGCTGATTGATTCCGGCGGACATTATATGGGAGGAACAACTGATATCACGCGCACAGTATCAATTGGCGTCCCGACAATGCAGCAAAAAGCAGATTTTACACTTGTGCTTAAGGGACATATCAGCCTTGCTATGGCAAAATTTCCTGCAGGGACAAAAGGTTATCAGCTTGACATCCTTGCCAGGAAGGCTCTGTGGGAGAACGGACTGAATTATGGTCACGGAACCGGACATGGAGTCGGATATTGCCTTAATGTGCATGAAGGACCTCAGAATATAAGTCCTGCAGCAAATCAGACTGAAATAACTCCCGGGATGCTTATTTCAAACGAACCGGCAATCTATCGGGAGGGGGAGTACGGAATAAGGACAGAGAATCTTATGATATGTTATGAAGATGAAGAGACTGAATTCGAAACTTTCCTGAGATTTGATACAGTTTCTTTATGCTATATTGATAAATCTCTGATTGAAAGGTCTTTACTTAATCCCAGGGAGATTGAATGGCTGAATTCCTACCATACTGAAGTCTATGAAAAGATCAGCCCTAACCTTACAGAGGCTGAAAAACTGTGGCTGAAGAGAAAAACAGAGCCCCTGTAAATTATGTTTTTAACCCCGTAGTTACATTTTTGCTGAGATAAAAGCCCTTCCCTTATTGTTTAACTACCCTTTATACACAAATCTAATGAATCATTTATTAAAGTGAAGATTCTTCGCTCACCCAAGAAGAAGTTATATGAGATAATTTGTTGATTATGAAGGAGATTCTTCGCTTCGCTCAGAATGACAGAACGTCGGGAAACATTGGGAAAGAGGCGGCGCGTTTGGAAATGATATTTCTTCCTGATTGAATGATATTCCAAACGCGCCGCCTCTTTCCCTCACCACCCCAGGAAAGCCTGTCATTCTGAACGAAGCCGACGAAGGAGGCAGAGTGAAGAATCTCCCTCTTATTAACCGAGTATAAGAAAATGTGTGTAAAGGGTAGTTATTGTTCAAGGGAAGGGTTGGGATGGGTTAAGATGTTCCAAAGAAAGTAATAATCAGCGTATTGTTGCCTGTATCTGAGTTACGTCTATCACCGGGAATTCCGTTATCCTTAGTTTTGCACTCCCGTAAGGTACAAGCTGAATCACTTCGGTCACACCTTCAGGTCTTACAGGACTCAACGGCGGTATATCCGCAGAATTGTCCTTCATTCCCCAGCCGGGAATCTTCATCCCCCGGGTGTTAATTATAACTGCAGCATCTTTATTAAATGGAACATACCTTCCTGAATCGGCCGACCATATCATGTCGCCCTTATCTGCAAACGGATATCGGCTGACAGGATTTATTGTAACCTCAAAGCCCCTGTTTCTGTTCACCGGATCTAGCATCAACCCGTAATTCCAGCTGCTGAGCGGATAAATCTCCCAGTCAGCACTTCCCTTATATCCGAAATTATCGTAATTGATCTTAACACTTTTATATTCTTTATTGATTCTCAGTGCAAAATATAATGGCCCTCTCGTAACCGATGAGGACTTGTTGTACCTGTTTTCAGTCCTGATCTCCATCGGAAGTTCCATTGTAACTATGTCACCGTCAACCCATCTGCCTGAAAGCTTTACCGTTGAACCGGCAATGCCAGTCACCGTTTTCCCTTTGTATGTGATAATTGCACTGCCTGCCCATCCCGGTATCCGCAGGTAAAGAGGAAAATGAACAGGTTCCGGTGAGCTTATATTTAATTCCACTGTACCGTTAAAAGGATAATCAGTTTTTTCAGTAACAGACACCTCGCGACCATCTGCAACTTTTGCGCTGACAGTTGATGGACTGTATGCGACAGCTATCAGCCCGTTGTCATTTGTGGCCATCCATAGGCTCTGTACGAATTTTGGCCATCCCTGGTGCATGTTGGCAAGACAGCACGCAAAGTTTGGCATTAGTCCGTAAATATTGGAATAATCACCATTGGATGCCCAGTCTCTTTTTTGTCCGGTTACAAGTACCTGGTTTGACTGCTGGTCGTACTGGTGTGCCCACATATCGGCTGTTGTTGTTCCGGGGAAGGCATTGAAGGCCAGCAGCTCAAGCCTGTCGGCAAGGCGATTATCGCCAAAGATTGCATAAAGCTCTTCAAGAGAAAACATGTATTCCACTACTGTGCAAAGTTCGGTTCCTCGGTCAGGACTCTTTCCCGACAGATGTTCATCGCATGAGAATCTACCTGCAGCCTGTCCATGGTTGAGATCATACTTTCTGATCCCTTCAAAGACAGCATTCTTATATCTTTCATCACCTGATTGCTGGTACCACAACCCGGGGTATTTCATCGCCATCCCGTTGTTTACCCCATGTGCTGTCAACCCGGTCCAGGTCTGAACAGGAATTCTCTTCTCCGCAGCTGCAGCCGAATCCCATGGAAATTTCTCATAAAGGGAGGTCCAGTCGAAACTGTTCTTCTGAATTGATTCAATTGCTTCAAGTATCCATGGTTCTCCGGTCTGTCGGTACAGCCAGTAACCGGTGACGGCATTTTCCATTGCTCTGACACCTCTCCACTGATTGTCGGGCCAGTCAGGGGGAGTATCATGAATGTACCGAAAGTATTTCTTCAGAACATCCAGAGCTTTTTCATCAGATGTAGCTTCATAGTACTGCATAAGCACCTTGCTGGCAACAGCGAGAGGCCACCGGTCGGTGTTCTTTAATGGTCCGTACCATCCTGAATCCCTGCTGCTTGAGAGTATTGGGTCGATCCATTTCTTAACTTTCGCCTTGAGTTGTTCATCATCAAGCTGATATGCCAGGGGCACTAGACCGTCGAGAAAATAGGGCCCGCGTTCCCAGCCTTCACCGTCACCTCCTTTCCAGGCCGAATTGACAAGATCGGGCCAGAAATCATCAAGGTTGCCCGTGAGTCCTGCAGCCTGTGCTTCAAGCTGAGCCTTCAGCCAGCCTTCAGGTTTGATGGAACCAAGAGGCAGCCTGATATATGCATTCTGTAACAGGGGTTCAGGGTTGCCTTTATAATTAACATTATTATCCAAGATTGAACAACCCGTAAAGCATAATAATAAAAATGAGATTTTAATAATAGTTTTATTCATACCAGTCGAGTTCAGGATTAATACTTTGTTTGATATCATAGCATTCAATAACCTGCAGCAAATCGAACCAGGCAACACCTGCCGATTTAAGATTCAAAATGACATTTATCCTTGAAGGGAATTCACTATTATCAGGAATTGTAACAATTGTTACAAATTGCTTCCAGTCATTATCAAACCTGAAGCTGCTCTTCCCGGTTTCGCCGAATGCAATCTCAAACTCTTTAGGTTTCCCGGCATCACCCTGTTCAGAATCTGTTCTTGCCCATACAGAAACCAGGTATTTTCTGCCATTCACAACTTTGACAGGAAAGAACCGCAACCTTACGCCTTTACTTTCCTGCGGTGTGATAAGCCTCACTGAATGACTGCCTTCGATATGCTCCCGTGAATCAAGAAAATATGTCGCTCCCCGGTCGCCACCGTTACGGGCATAGCATGATGCAGGAACACCGGGACTTGATATATCTTCAAAACCTGGATCCCTGACAAGATTCCCGGGGTAAGGTTTTATGGTTTCAACAGCTTTCTTCAGTTCAATGATATATGCCTGCGAACCCATCGGTGGAATATGGTCTGAGAAATAACCTCCGTTCACCCTGACTGTACGGTTTTCGAAAATGACACGGGAAGCACCTGAGAATCCGCCTTCAATCCTGAAATCTCCCCTTTGCGGAGAATTGGTTCTGTTCACGGCAATAATCAGCAGCTGGCTGTTGTGCAATGCAGATGTGACCAGGACATCTGCTGAAGCTGATGATACGGGAATTGTTTTTTCTTCTGACAGGAGCCATGGAGTAAGTTCAGCAATTTCAACAGCCATTCTGCCGCATTCACCCCAGGCAGCAGTTGATTTGGGGAAGAAGTTAAGCCCCTGTCTTATAAAGTATTGAATGCCACGGGCCCCTTTTATGATTGCCTGGTAAGTCATTGACCTCATCTCCTGGAGTGATGGTTCGCGCCCCCACCACTCACCTCCTCCGAAAGCCTGGGCGACAATCCATACGGGTTTCTTTCCTGCAAATTCCCTGGTAAGCTGTCCGGTGATATTACCAACCATTGTTACCGGCATATCGGGCACGGGGTACGGATCAGCCATTACTATGTCGAGTGCATCTGAATATTTTGCTGATGAGAGAAAAGGGGCCATGAATACAATTGTTACAGGATGCCATGGATCATACTCCTTTATTGTATTGTACGTTTCCTCAAGCACTTCAGGAGCAATATTATTTCCTGTCGGCTCGTCGGCAATATACCAGGACAGCAGGGCAGGATGATCCCTGAAGGTAAGAATTTCATTTATCAGCCTCTCCTTTTTTTGCTCCTCTGTGATACCATCAATGACAGAATTGACTCCGCCGCCTCCCGATACCGACAGCACATTATAGTTGACCTTCATTCCAAGCTGGGCACAGCGGTCCATATAGGCTTTCCGGTCAGAAAATGACTCGGGGGTAATCCTCTGATAAGGTGATATCAGGTTGAATCCTTTTACGACCTCTTCTTCAGGAAGTGTCGGATAAACAGGTGAGTAGCAATAAAAGCCGAACGGGAAGAATTGTCTTCTGTTCACAATGAGACCCCCTGTGAGCCTGTCGATTTTAACCTCGTTCGGCTTGTAGTCGAGGATTGTTAGGCTTGTGGTCGCGATGTATTTCTTGCTTCTCCCGGCAACTGTTATTTCGGCGACTACCTCATAATTCCCTGAAATCATTTTCAGATCTAAGGGTATTCTTAAAACCGACTTTCCGGGAATGCCCTTCCATGCACCCATAATAATATTGCCTGAAGAGAGTGATACCTCTGTTGTATTATAAATAAGGTTCTGAGGTATGTGAAGGAGCATCTCCCCGGCTTTTTCGTATGAGTAAAAGCTGAAACGGGTATTCATGCTATATGTAACAGAATTAACCTGTTGACTGACAAGTAACTGTCCGCATATATAAAGAAATAACAATATCAGTGAAAGCTTCCTGTATCTCATTTAGTGAAATCAAAACTCAGGTGAAAATACGAAAAAATCAACCACGGAGATCACGGATTTGCACGGATACGAGGTAAGTCAATATCCGTAGAAGTCCGTGTTATCCGTGGTGAGTTTACATTATTTGAAAACTATTCTTATCCTTATCTCGCCATCAACGGGTTTACCGTTTTCTTCAGCTGGCTGCCAAGCCGGACCTTCCCTGATCAGTCTGATAGCTTCGTCAGAAAACTCCGGTCCGGGACTTCTGATGATTTTTACGTTTTCGGTTAATCCTGTGCTTTTTACAATAAAGCTTACAATAACAACAGCTCTTTGTCCGGCAGGCAGTGTTGATGGATTCTGAATATTTTCCTGAATATACTTGTCAAATTCATTATTGCCTGTTACAGGTTTAGCAGGAACATATTCTCCGGCTGCATATTCATTTGCTGCAGCTGCTCCTGCTTCAGCAGCCTTGGCTGCTTTGCCATAACCTACCATCACAACCTCACTTAGTGCAGTTACCGACGTTGTCATACTTATTTTCATATCTGTATCCCTGCTGACAGGTAACTCCTGCGTTTCCATACCAATGAAGTTTGCTACCAGCACATGCTCAACAGTGTCGTTCAATGAAAGCCTGAATTGTCCTTTGCTGTCTGTCATCACCGTATTATCAGAACCTTTAACATTAACAGCAGCCCCAGGGATCGGGAGATTGTCATCAGAAGAGATTATTGTACCTCTTACTTCCGCTAGAGCGCTTCTCCTGAATGAAACTGCAGGCGGCGCAGGAGAAGGCTCTTCAGGAGATAACACCGGTTCGGCAGCTACAACTTCATCTCTTGCAACGATCTGTTCTCTTTTTTCATTTTCACTATCTTTCTTAATGTCAGGAGGGGCTTGAACAGTGGCCGTTTCTGAAAGCGTTCTGACTTGCCTGTCCCTGTTTATGATAATGAATACTGAGGATATGATCATCAGTATAGCTACAGACGCAGCAATCCTGTAGAACACCATTCTGCGGCTTCCTGAGATCCTGTGGTCAAGTCGTCTTTGAAGCTTGCTGATATCGGCTTCAGCATCTTCCGGAGAGATCTGTGAAAAGCCCTCAGTTGCTTCATCTGCAAAAGGATCCTTCTGAAGCATTCTCTGGAAGGCATTTTCTTCTCTTTTCGTCATTTCACCCCTTATATAGCGGGCAAAACCGGAGATGTCGTTCTTATGATTTCTCTTTTTCATTTTTCTCCTCAAGGCATAGTTTCAAATTTCTCTTTCCGTTTTGAAGATAACTCTTCACCTTCTTCTCATCAAATCCGAGATTAGCTGCTATCTCGCTGTAGGATCTGTTCTCGTAATAAAACTGCCTGATGCACTTTTTCTGCTCGTCTTTAAGCTTCTCAATACAATCAGCCAGCGCTTCATCAATTTTAATATCTTCCCTGTCGATAGGATGCAGATCGTTTTCGTTTTCCATAAAATTGGAGGGGTCGGCTGACCACTCTCTCATTTTCAGTTCTTCTGTTTTGTCTGCCCTGAGCTTCATCAGGCAGAAGTTGCGTGTCACAACATGAAGCCAGTTCCGGAAGTTATCTATTTTCTGCTTCGGTATATCTGTGATCAGTTTCTCAAAGATCTGCATCACTGCGTCCTGTGATTCTTCTCTGTCATTAAGGTATTTAAGGCAGACACCATAAACAAGGTGAAGGTATCCCGAGTAAAGCTCTCCAAGGATTTCAAGATCACCGGTGGAGCTGAATTCAGAGATCAGCTGTGCATCGGACTTGCGGCCGGAACCAGATTTGCTAATTGAGAATATCACTTCCGCAGCTTTTCTCTGTTCCTGTTTGTTTTCACAGCCTTTTTCTGGAGGTTAAAAGTGTTACGCTCCCAGAAAATGTCATCGGCGTAACCCTGGATGGTCTTATCATTCTCTGCTTTATCCAGGCGTTTCTCGGCCCATATACAGTATTCTTTATTTATCTCCACTCCGCAGTATCTGCGGTTAAGTTTTTTTGCAACCACCGAGGTGGTGCCTGATCCCAGGAAAGGATCAAATACCAGGCCATTTTCAGGGCATGATGCCAGTATGAGCCTGGCAATAAGCTTTTCAGGCTTTTGAGTCGGATGGTCGGTATTTTCAGGCATCGACCAGTAAGGAATGCTGATATCATCCCAGAAGTTCGATGGGTATGTTTGTCTGAAATTACCGTGTTCAGTTTCTTCCCAATCCTTGGGCTGGCCATTCTCCCGATACGGGGCAATTACTTTTCTCTTCAGCTTAACTGCTTCTACATTAAAATAATAGTTATTCTTGTTTCTGACCCCGAACCAGATATCCTCCATTCCGTTTTTCCAGTTGTGCAATGCACCACGGCCTTTTTCTCTCTGCCATGTGATGCGGTTCATTATTATCAGATTCTCTTCCATCACCTGCTGCAGCGCGGAGGTACACTTCCAGTCGCCGCAAATGTATAATGATCCGTTATCCTTAAGCTTGGAAACAACCTGTGGAAACCATGATCTGAGGTAATCAAGATATTCATTGTTATTTGAAGATTTAAACTTCAATCCATGAAAGTCTTTATCAAGATTATACGGGGGATCTATAATAATAAGATCGGCAATCTGCTCAGGGATTTTGCTAATGATACTTTTAATATCACCACAGATGGTTCTATTGATTATCTGGTCAGGTGTAAATGAAGAATTACGGTGCATTTGCAGAAGCCTCCCTGCATTAAGAGCACGTTCTGTTTCTGATAATGTAAGTGTCCGGTTCTTTCCTGCCCTCTTCTTTTCTGCTGATGCACTCATAAGGTAAAGATAGATTTTTTCCGGCAGATATGTCGTTCGTGGTACTTCCTTCCGGGTCGCAAAAAATAATAGATTCTTTTTTATGGAATCTGAAAAGATCCTGCATCATATAGTAAAATGTCAAACCAAAAAATGATAGTCATGAAAAACAGTTTAAAGATCTTCGCAATAACGATCCTGGCAGCGGTGATGATCGCATTTACCGGATCAAGGACCATTACCGGCAGGGTAACTGACGATCAGGGCCAGCCCCTTCCGGGTGTTTCGGTACAGGTCAAAGGCACCAGTACCCATACAATTACCGATCTGAAAGGTAATTACCAGATAACCGTCGGCATAGACGATAAAATACTGGTTTTTTCCCTTATAGGGTATGCTTCCTCCGAGATGAAAATAGGGGAGAGGTCGGTTATCAATTTAACCCTGCATCCTGAAGTTCTTATGCTCCAGAAGGTTGCAGAAGTCGGATATGCCAGCAAAGCCGACAGTTATGCAAAAGCTGCCCCGATGGCTTATGGTGCAGTAAGGGAATCGGGAGCCGGGTTCTACCGTTACAACCCCAACTTCAATACTGAGGGATATGCCGCAGTTAATGAAAACGGATTCAGGAATGTAAAGAACAATCCGCTGTCAACATTCTCAATTGATGTGGATAATGCTTCATATTCAAACATCCGGAGATTCATCAACAACGGTCAACTGCCTCCACCCGATGCCGTGAGGATAGAGGAGATGATCAATTACTTCAGGTATGATTATCCTGAGCCCCGCGGAGAGCATCCTTTTTCAGTCTACACCGAGCTGGCTGCATGTCCGTGGAACAATAAGCATGAGCTTTTGCAGGTAGGCCTCCGGGGCAAAAGCATTGATAAATCATCGCTTCCTCCTTCAAATATGGTATTCCTGATCGATGTATCAGGATCAATGAATTCACCCAACAAGCTCCCTCTTCTTAAGTCGGCATTCGCTCTCCTTATCAATGAGATCAGACCTCAGGATCATGTGGCAATAGTGGTCTATGCAGGTGCTGCAGGACTTGTTCTTGAATCAACCCCGGGAAATAAGAAAGAGTTGATAATGAGCGCAATTGATAACCTTGAGGCAGGAGGTTCCACGGCAGGAGGTGCAGGGTTAAGGCTGGCTTACAGGGAAGCTGAAAAGAACTTCATCAAGGGCGGGAACAACAGGATCATACTTGCAACCGACGGCGACTTCAACGTGGGCGAATCAAGCAACGGAGGGATGGAAAGACTTGTTGAAGAACAGCGTCAGCTCGGGGTCTTCATTACAGTTCTCGGTTTCGGAATGGGCAACTACAAGGATGACAAGATGGAGATAATTGCGGATAAAGGTAACGGTAACTACTCCTATATTGACAACCTTCAGGAAGCCCGCAAGGTGCTGGTCCGCGAATTCGGCGGAACTCTCTTCACAATCGCCAGGGACGTCAAGTTCCAGATCGAGTTCAACCCTTCAAAGGTTGATTCATACAGGCTTATAGGATATGAAAACAGGCTTCTTAATGATGAGGATTTCAATGATGACACAAAAGATGCCGGCGAAATGGGATCAGGTCACATGGTAACGGCACTTTATGAAATAGTCCCCTCAGGTTCAGGGGAAAGGGTCCCTTCGGTTGATCCTCTGAAATACCAGGTCTCACGGGTGAAGAATGAAGAAAACTATACCGATGAGATGCTTACCATAAAGGTACGTTATAAAAAACCGGACGGGATAACCAGTATGCTTCTTGAAAAACCTGTGAAGGATTTTGGAGAAGAAATTGAGGATGCATCAGAGAACCTGAGATTTGCTGCAGCAGTGGCTGAGTTCGGGATGATACTGTGCGAATCTGAGTTCAGGGGTTCATCAACTCTTGATGGTGCAGCAAAGCTTGCCTCTTCAGCAAAAGGCAGCGATGATGACGGTTACAGGTCGGAGATGATCAGGCTGATCAATACTTTCAGGGATATGAGAATGCTGGGAGACAGAGATGAAAAGTGATTGGTGATTTGTGATTAGTGATTAGCGGGAAGTGGTCCGACGGATATCTGCCGGATCCTTTTCTGTTTATGTGCAACTTCTCTGACTTTTGTCCGTCTTTACTGAAACAACCTAACGGATAAAAATCATATGCTCAGGAATTTCTTTATCAGCACTTTACGGAACCTCAGAAAGCAGAGCGGATCCGTTATTCTGAATATCACAGGTCTTGCAGTAGGGCTTACAGTATTCATGTTCATAACATTATATGTAATAAACGAACTCAGCTACGACAAGTTCCATCCCAATTACAGGAATATCTACCGGCCCAAGGTCGTGGGCAAAATGGCCGGTGGTGAAATAGACCAGGCAATTACTGCAGCTCCCATGATGCAGGCAATGGTTAACGACTATCCTGAAATACTTCATGCCACAAGAGTAACAAGAATGGGTGCATGGCTCATTAAGTTTGGAGACAAGAGATTCAATGAAGATGGTGTTCTGCTTGCCGATTCAACATTCTTTGATGTATTCGGATTTAAAATGCTTAAAGGCGATCCGTCGACTGCGCTGGTACGGCCAAGATCTATGGTACTTACCGAGGAATACGCCAGGAAGTACTTTGGCAATGAAGATCCGCTGGGAAAGAGGATCAGTGTCGAGGAGGATTCAGTACTTTATACTGTTACTGGTGTTGTTCAGGATGTGCCTGATAATTCACACATGAGATTCGATATTCTTGCCTCCATGAGCACATACCCCGGAAGAGCAAATGACCAGATCTGGCTGAGTCATAATTTCTATACATATATAGTTGTCAATGAGAATGTAAGTAAGGAATTGATGGAGCAGAAGCTGCAGGGACTGATTGTTAAATATGTCGGTCCCCAGCTTAAGGAGCTTCTGGGCATCACAGTGGAAGATTTCAGGAATGCCGGCAATGAATTCAAATATGTTCTTGAACCGCTTAAGGACATTCACCTTAAGGGAGCCCCCCAGTACAACCTTGAACCCCCGGGATCGCCTGCCACGGTTTATATTTTTGGTGTAGTTGCCCTGCTGATCCTGGTCATAGCTGTTATAAATTATATTAACCTGGCTACTGCCAAATCTGCCGGAAGGGCTAAGGAGGTAGGAGTGAAGAAGGTAGCCGGAGTGACCAGGTCAGGCCTTATCTACCAGTTCCTTGGGGAATCGTTGCTCATAGTTACTTTCGCCACAATTATCGCGGTATTGCTGGTTTATGTCCTTACCCCGACATTTAATAACCTTATCGGTAAGGAACTTGCCACGGGCATTCTTGACAAGCCGTCAAACCTGTTGTACCTGTTGATCCTGATACTTATCACAGGAATTTCCTCAGGTGCTTATCCTGCTTTCGTTCTTGCCTCCTTTAATCCGGTTGATGTATTGAAAGGCACACTGAACCCTGGTTCCATTTCAAAAACAATGCGGGGAATTCTTGTGGTCTTCCAGTTCACTGTATCAATTATCATTATCACAGGTTCTATTATAGTATATGATCAGCTGAAGTTCATGACCCGGAAGGATATCGGATTCGACAAGGAGAACCTTATTGTCATCAGGAGGCCCGATGCGTTCTGGAGGCAGATGGATGCATTCAGAACACAGCTGTTGACAATTCCCGGTGTTGATAAGGTTGGTTTTTCATGGGCAATACCTGGACCAGGCTCAACTTTCAGCAACAATGCATTCTTCAATGACGATGATCCTGAGAAGGCTACCTATCTTATAAACCAGGCAGGCGTAAGTCTGGATTATCCGCAGACTCTTGGCGTACAGCTTGCAGAAGGCAGGTTCTTTTCACGCGAATACGGAAGTGATTCCACTGCTGTGCTTATAAACGAGGCTGCGGTTAAATCACTGGGATTGAAAGACCCGGTGGGAAAGTATATTCTGCAGCCGAGAGGCCCCAATGAATTCCAGAGGTATGAGATAATAGGAGTTATGAAAGACTTCAATATTGAATCGAGCCATAAAGCCATAACTCCGGTCTGCTTTACTGTTATGGGGCCGGGCGGAGGCGACAAATATGCCACGGTAAGGCTGACAGGAAAAGATGTTTCAGCAACCATAAAGGCTATTGAGCAGACCTGGCAGTCCTTTACTACCAGGCAGCCGTTCCAGTACGAGTTTTTCACCGACACATGGGACAACCTTTATTCAGCTGAAGCCAAAACAGGTAAGATATTCATCATTTTTTCTGTGCTTGCGATCTTTATCGCCTGCCTTGGACTAATTGGACTTATTACTTTTATCACAAATAAAAGGACCAGGGAGATAGGCATCAGGAAAACATTCGGTGCTTCAACACCTGTAGTGCTGAATTTGTTATCAAAGGAGGTTATCTACCTTATCCTGATTTCATCCCTCATCGCATATCCTGTTGCCTGGTTTGGATCAGGGTACTGGCTTGAAGGCTTCGCCGATAAGGTACATGTCAATCCGTTGATTTATATTGTCGCGACAGTAGTAGTTCTGGTGGTAGGATGGTTATCAATAAGTTACAGGACATTCAGAGCCGCAGGTGCCAATCCTGCCGAATCGCTCAGGACGATATAGACCATACAATTATTATATAGATCTGAGGTAGCTGTCAATTTCTTTTGCTGCCCTTCTGCCAGATGCGATGGCACTGACTACAAGGCTGGCGCCGCTAACCGAATCTCCCGCCGCAAACACTTTAGGAATGCTTGTTGACATGTTATTGCGTACCCTGATATTCTTCCTTGAATCGAGTTCCACTCCAAGGTCTGAGAGCAACCCCTCAAGTACCGGGTGCTCAAATCCCATTGCCAGCAGGACAAGGTCTGTTTCCAGTATCCTCCGGGTGCCCGGAACAGGTTTCATTAAATATTTTCCGTCATTCTGCTCCCATGTTACCTCTTCAACCTCAGCGCCCCTGGTGATCCTTCCGTCACCAACGAAGCGCAGGGTAGATAAGCTCCACAGCCTTTCACAACCCTCTTCATGAGAGGTTGATGTTTTCAGTGTCTTACTGTAATATGGCCATGGATTACCGGGCAGTCTTGATTCAGGAGGCCTGGGCAGTATTTCTATTTGTGTTACACTTAATGCTTTCTGCCTTATAGCAGTGCCGACACAGTCAGAACCGGTATCACCTCCCCCAATGACCAGTACCCTCTTACCCTCTGCGCTAACCGGATTATCATTTGGTGCAATCGCACCGGAATTGACCCTGTTCTGGGCTGCAAGAAAATCCAGTGCGTAATGAATGCCTTCAAATTCGCTGCCCTCTGCATTCAGAATTCTGGGATGACCGGCACCTATGGCAATGCAGATCGCATCAAAGCTTTCCAGCAGGTCCTTACCTGAGATATCTGTTCCGATATTTACACCAGTCCTGATAACCAGCCCTTCCTTCATCATCAGGTCAAGACGCCTGTCGACAGTCACCTTGCTGAGCTTGAAGTCGGGAATTCCAAACCGAAGAAGTCCTCCTGCTTTCTCATCTTTCTCGAAGAGTGTCACAGTGTGCCCTGCTTTATTAAGAAGGTCAGAAGCTGCCATTCCTGCAGGACCGCTGCCTATAACTGCAACTTTTTTACCGGTTCTCCTTTTCGGCAGGACGGGTTTAATATATCCTTCAGAAAAGGCCTTCTCGGTAATGGCTACTTCATTTTCACGAATTGTGACAGGTTCATTGTGGATATTCAGAACACACGCATGTTCGCAGCTTGCAGGACAGATCCTTCCTGTAAATTCCGGGAAATTATTTGTTGCATTAAGCCTTTCATAGGCTCCTTTCCAGTTCCCTGAAAAAAGCAGATCGTTCCATTCCGGGATAAGGTTATCGACGGGACAGCTCCAGTGGCAGAAAGGAATACCGCACTCCATGCACCTTGATGCCTGAAGCATCCTGTCCTCGCTGTTCAGCACCTGCTCAACCTCGCTGAAATCACAGACCCTTTCATGGATAGGTCTGTTCCCTGCCTCCTTGCGTTTAATTTTTAAAAAACCTGTTATATCGCCCATCTTTTTTGAATTTACTTACTAATTCCCGATCCGAATTCAATATCCGTTTCAACATCAGCAATTTTCTTCCTTATTTCCTCAAGCTTCTGTTCCTGGAGCACCTTCTTATAATCATATGGTATTACCTTGATGAACATTGGAATATACTTATCAGGGTCACCGAGTATCATACCTGCTTTTTTACTTGTAGTAAACCTGTAATGCCTCGAAATAAGGTCCTTAAGTTCATTTATGTCATTCAGGTCCTCCACCAGCGACAGCTCAACCATTCCCATGTTGCAGTAATAATCGAAATTGCCTGATTCATTGAATACATAAGCAATACCTCCGCTCATGCCTGCAGCGAAATTACTGCCTGTCTTTCCCAGAACAACAACCCTTCCACCGGTCATATATTCACAGCAATGATTACCGGCCCCCTCCACAACGGCTATAGCTCCACTGTTTCTTACCCCGAACCTTTCACCTGCAATTCCCGAGATAAATATTTCACCCCTTGTTGCACCGTACAGAACTGTATTGCCGATAATAATGTTTTTATCGGACTGGAACGTTGATCCTGCAGGGGGGATGACAATTATTCTTCCGCCTGACAGTCCCTTGGCCAGGTAGTCGTTGGCATCACCTTCCAGGAACAACTCAATGCCCGGTGACAGGAACGCACCGAAGCTTTGTCCTGCTGATCCGTAAAATCTGCATCTGATGGTTCGGTCAGGAAGGCCGTCTGATCCGTATATCGATGTAATCCTGCCCGAGAGCATCGCACCGGTAGTTCTGTCAGTGTTTTTTATATTCTTGACGATTTCCACAGGATGACCTCTTTCAATCGCCCCTTTTGCTTCCGCAATAAGCTCATGATCAAGAATCCCTGATAATTTATTTTCGTGTTTATCAGTACAATACCTGGAGTTTACCGAAGCTTCTGCAGGAACATTCAGCAAGCCTGAAAGATCGATATTCAGGAGCTTCCAGTGGCTTACGTCATTATTTCTTTCAAGAAGATCAGCTCGTCCGACTATCTCTTTTAACGATCTGAATCCGAGTTCAGCAAGATATTCCCTTACCTCTTCAGCAAGAAAGGTGAAGTAGTTGACAAGGAAGTCGGCTTTCCCGAGGAACCTTTTTCTTAGTTCAGGGTTCTGTGTGGCCACACCGGCAGGGCACGTGTTCAGATGGCATTTTCTCATCATTACACACCCAAGTACTACCAGTGAACTTGTAGAGAACCCGAACTCCTCAGCGCCAAGCAATGCTGTTTTTATTACATCCAGACCAGTCTTCATCTGACCGTCAGCCTGAAGCATCACCTTGCGCCGGAGATTATTCATAACAAGAGTCTGCTGAGTTTCGGCGAGTCCAAGTTCCAGTGGTACACCGGCATGTCTTATTGATGAGGCCGGGCTGGCTCCTGTACCTCCTTCAAAACCGCTTATGGTTATAAGGTCGGCTCCCGCTTTTGTAACACCTGCGGCGATAGTACCAACACCACTTGCTGACACAAGCTTGACACTGATCTTTGCAGAAGGATTAACATTCTTAAGATCAAATATCAGCTGGGAGAGATCCTCAATGGAGTAAATATCATGATGGGGAGGCGGCGATATCAGCGTGATACCAGGTATTGAATATCTCGTTCGGGCTATCAGCTTATCGACCTTGTGACCTGGCAGCTGGCCTCCTTCACCCGGTTTTGCTCCCTGTGCTATCTTGATCTGTATCTCATCAGCGTTTACCAGGTATTCGGTTGTTACGCCAAACCTTCCGCTGGCCACCTGCTTTATGGCGCTTCTTGTGCACAAGCCATCCTGCCGGGGGCGAAACCTGGAAGGATCTTCACCACCCTCCCCTGTGTTGCTCCGGCCTCCGATCCTGTTCATGGCAATAGCC
>Ga0172365_10000410_pt1 | contig 28477 bp, 24 predicted proteins | sample LakKivSesite48cm_FD_114535 | JGI IMG/M metagenome (GOLD analysis project Ga0172365, IMG submission 114535) | Sediment microbial communities from Lake Kivu, Rwanda - Sediment site 48cm | ecosystem: Environmental > Aquatic > Freshwater > Lake > Sediment | place: Rwanda: Western Province, Lake...
CAAGACATTCCTTCGGCGTTACCCGGCCTCCGGCCGTGGATTTTCAAACCAAAAAATAGCATCCGTCCGGGAAAAGATAAGAAAGTGATAAAATTTTCCTCTCCTCCGGAGTATACTGAATCAATATAAAATGGTCATCAAAATCCTGGGCACTGAATCCCTCGGAGTTCGCGGACTTTCCTGTTCGGTGGAATTGACCGACCGGAAGATATTCATCGATCCCGGCGTAGCTCTGGGCTGGTCGCGCTACGGATTTCTGCCTCACCCTTTTCAGATAGCGGTCGGAGCTGCCGTCAGAGAAAAAATCATCCAGGAATTGAAAGGCGCTACTGACATAGTCTTCAGCCATTTCGACGGCGACCATTGCCCTTTGGCAGACCCCAACCCTTACCAACTCGGAATAGCCAGGGTGAAGGTCCTTCTGTCAGACTGCCGCGTTTGGGCCGAAGGCTCGGACAACTGCCCCCCGACTCAGCAAAGAAGAAAGCAGGAATTAGCCGGTTCGATCGGCAGGGTTTGGCGCAACGCCAATGGGCTGAAAGAAGGCCCTCTCGAATTTTCCTTACCCGTTCCGCACGGCGAGGAAAAAGAAGCCAAAAGTTCCGTGATGATGACCAGAATCGACGACGGAAAAGAAGTGTTCGTTCATGCTTCCGACATCCAGCTTCTGGACAGAAAAGCGATAGAAAAAATCCTGGCTTGGAAGCCGGACATTGTTCTGGCTTCGGGACCGCCTTTGTATCTTTTCCACTCCCTTTCCGAAAGCCAAAAAGAAACAGCCTGGGACAACGCGACGGAACTTGCCGGCAACGTGGCCACTTTAATCATCGATCACCATCTCCTGAGATGCGAAGAAGGTATGGAATGGCTGAAAAAATTGGCAAGAACCGCCGGAAACAGAGTCCTCAGCGCCGCCCGTTTCATGGGCCGAGAAAGTATTTTTCTGGAGGCCTGGCGAAAAGAACTGTACGAATGGCTGCCGGTGCCGAACAACTGGCATAGGGATTACAAGCGGGGAAAAGCCGATTTCAATTACTACCGGATCAAAGGCTGGGAAGTTCTGATAGAGAATGAAAAAATCATTCCATGCAAATGGTATTATTCCTGTCCGATCAAGGAATTCACGGACCGGGGGAAACTCGAAAGATACTGGATAGAAAATTATTGCCTGGTCGCCAACAGGGACTGCGCCCGCTATCAAATGGAAGAAAAAGGCCTTTCCCATCCCGACAACATGCTCCCCAACGGTGAAATAAGAAAAAATTTATGACTTTTCCCGGCTCCGGTCTTGCTCTTTCCGGCCGAAAGTGCTAAACAAATCGTAGATAGGAATAGGGGGTGGCCGATTATGAAATCAAAAAAAGTTTTCGTCATGGCTATAATCATAGCTGCGATCGGAGCGGCCGGGCCGCCGGCCATCTCTTCGGGCGCGCAGCAAGCTTCGGCAACGGTCCCGGAGAAAGAAGTAACGTTGATTTCGGTTTTTGACAACTACGAGATCGATCCCGAACTGAGAACGGGCTGGGGCCTCGGTTGCGTGGTCAAAACCAGCCGCGAGACGCTGCTTTTCGATACTGGCGGCAGTTCGGAAATCCTGCTTGCCAACATGGCCAAAATGGGCATCGACCCCAAATCGATCGGTAAGGTGGTCATTTCCCATATTCACGGCGACCATACCGGCGGACTGGAGGGATTTCTGGACAAAAACAGCGATGTCACGGTCTTTATCCCGGATTCCTTTCCCGGCTCTTTCAGAAACATGATTAACCGGAAAGGGGCCAAATTCGTCGATGTCTCCAAGCCGGCGAAAATTTCCGAAAATATTTTTTCGACCGGAGAGCTTTACGGGCCTCCGCAGGAGCAATCCCTGATAATCGATTCTCAAAAAGGCCTGATAATCGTCGCCGGCTGCGCCCATCCCGGAATTGAGAATATCACCGAAAAAGCCAAGGAAATTATGCCCGGAAAAGAAGTCTATCTGGTCCTGGGAGGTTTTCACCATCCAAATATCTCAGTAGTCGCCAAGATCAGAAAACTGGGGGTAAAAAGAGTCGCCCCGTCTCATTGCACCGGTGACCCGGCCAGGGAGGCGTTCAGAAAAGAATACAAAGAGGATTTCATAGAGTACGGGGTAGGCAAGACGATCGAGATCAAGGGCAACTGAGTGGTGCTAAAATTATAAATAGTAAATCTGAGAAAAATGCATAAAATTGGATTTAATTCAATAAAATGGATTTTTTTGGTATTTGATAGATCAATTTTAAATCTATTTTACTGATAATAAATGAATTAAAAAAACAGAAATAATTGGCATAAAAATTGCAAATAATTAATTTTATGTAAAAGGAAAAAGTATATTCATGACCATTATTTTTTCAGAAAAAAGGGAGGTGATAATTAGGAAGAAGTTTGAGGAAAAGCTTTTCAGGTCGGCGTGTCGATCTTTTCTGAGCCAAGGAAATCAATCACATGCCGGCGAATTTAAAACAAAAAGGTTCTCCCCTATGAATAGAAAGGGAAGGACCGAGAATGGAGGTAAACGTGATTAAATTTCGCAGCTACTTTTTGTCTTTGCTCGCAGTCCTCGTTCTTTTTGTCGCCCTCCCGGCACAGGTAAGCACCGGAAAAATAGAGGGAACAGTCACTGACGATCAGGGCTTGCCTCTCCCCGGCGTTTCAATCGAAGCAGACAGCCCGACGCTCGTTGGCACAGCCGCAGCCGTGACTAATGCCGCTGGAGTCTATCGCATTTTTGCCCTGCCCTTTGGTACATATACTCTCAAATATAGCTTATCCGGATTTTCCACAATCGTCCGCAAAGATATTGTCGTAAGGGCCGAAGAGACCATTCGGGTAGACATTTCGATGACTGCAGCAGCTATAGAAGAAGAAATTACGGTTATCGGCGAATCTCCGTTGGTTGATGTCAAGAGCACAACAAAAGGCATGACCATCACCAAGGAGATGTTTGAGTCTCTTCCCAAGGGAAGAAATTTCGACACTCTGGTGACAGCTGTTCCTGGTGTGAATTCGGAGCCCTATTTGGGCGGCATTTCCGTCGACGGCGCCAGTGGCGCTGAAAATATGTACTTTATCGACGGAATGGACGTCACCAACATGGACCAGGGCAGTTTGAACCAATCGGCCGCCTTCGAATTTGTAGATGAAATTAAAATCGTTGCCAGTGGATACCAGGCCGAATTCGGCGGCTCCATGGGCGGGGTGGTCAATGTCATCACCCGGGCTGGCGGAAACGAGTTCCATGGTGAGCTCGTTGGCTATTATTCAGGGAGCGCTCTTAACGGTACGGAAAGAGACTCACTCAGACTGGATCCTGAAGATACGAGCAAAGCCGAGTATGTAAATTATGAGACAGGAAAGGGACTGGACAGAGCCCTGGGTAAAGACAGATCTCACCGGTATGAATTCGGCTTCAGTCTCGGCGGTTATATCCTCAAAGACAAGCTGTGGTTTTTTGGCTCGTTTTTGCCCGTACTCTCCGACACTCTGAGAACTGTGCATTGGATCCCTGAAGGCGTATATCCCGATAGCGGCCATCTGGCTAAAGACACATGGTATAACGGGTCATTCAAGTTAACCGCTCAGCCCCTGAGAAATCTTAGGCTGTCCGCCGCTGGCGTCCTGAATTTCTACAAATACAGAGGCACTCTTCCGGAGAGGAATGGAACGGGTAATCCTCTTTCCAATTATTCCGGTCTGGGTTTTAATTACCCGAACTACAGCTTCACTGCTACCGCGGATTATTCAGTCGGTTCCAACCTGTTCTTCAGCCTGCGCGGCGGTTACTTTTTAAGTAACCAAAACAACCAGTTGCCTCCCGCCCTGGGAATCCCCAGATACCGCTTCATGAAAGAAGCTCCAGGTTATGCTGCTACCAACAACCTGATGTATCCTGAGATTCCGCTCGAGTACCAACATGGAAACGGCTGGTATAACATTTCCGCAGCCGAGTTGAATCAGGTCAATAAAAACATCCGGAACAGGCTGGCCTTCAACTTCGATACCACCGCTTATATCAATCTGGCCGGTGAGCATGCCTGGAAATTCGGCGTCCAGGCCGTCCGTATCGAGGAAGATATCGATAACACGGCTACGAACGTCTATGTCTTCCTGGGCTGGGACCGGGATTTCACTTACATTGATACCGGAGAGACCATCCGGGGGACCTACGGATTCTACGCGGTAAGAGGCGGCGACGCGGGACCTTACGGCACCTTTGCCAATCCCAACAGCACCCGCTGGGCAATATATCTGCAGGACTCCTGGACACCCGACTTCGCCGACAATAAGCTGACTCTGAACTTCGGCGTCAGAGCCGAAAGAGAGAACATCCCGAGCTTCTCAGACCTTCCTGAATACGACTATCCTCCAGTTCAGTTCGATTTTGGAGATAAGATTGCCCCCAGAGTCGGCTTCATCTATGACGTCTTCGGTGATGCCAGCACCAAGATTTTCGGAAGCTACGGCTGGTATTATGACGTCATGAAGCTCGACATGGCTGTCGGCTCTTACGGCGGCCTTAAGTGGTGGAGCGACTACTATACCCTTGACGATTGGGACTTCACCAAGATCAATAAGGAAAATCCCGGTGCCTGTGGAGACTATCTCGTCACTTATAACTGGCGAGAGCCTTCCTTTGACTCAACTGACCCGTCTCTGAAACCCACGCTCCAGACAGAGCTCTCCTTCGGGGTCGAGCGAAAGATCATAGAAAACCTCTCGGCCACGCTGAGAATCGTGAATAAGCGTCTTGTCAGGACTATTGAGGATGTGGGAGTTATGACCCCCGGTGGCGAATCCTATTATACCGCTAACCCCGGATATGGTTACACTCGGCCAGAATCCCAGGGCGGTCAGTTTGCCGACATCTATCCAGCTTGCCCCAAAGCCAAGCGCGACTACTGGGGCGTCACCCTGGCTCTGGATAAACGGTTCAGCAATAACTGGCTGGGCGGATTCTCATACACCTGGAGCCGCTTGTGGGGCAATTACTCCGGCCTGGCCAGCTCAGACGAATGGGGAAGAAACGATCCCAACGTCGAAAGATACTGGGATCTCTGGTGGCATATGTGGGATAGGAACATGGACGAGATCGTCGGCCTGCTCAACACTGACCGAACTCACCAGTTCAAAGTCTATGGCTCTTATTCCTTCCCGTTCGGTTTGACTTTAGGAACTGTCGTCAATGGCATGAGCGGAATTCCAGTCACCAGAGAGCTTCACACAGGCCTCGAAGGCTACTATCCGGATGGCCGCCTAACAGATGGCCGGTCTCCTTTCCTCCTATTTGCCAACTTGTATGCTGAGTTAACTCTGAAACAGACAGCCGGTTACCACGTCCAATTCACAGTCAATGTCGACAATGTCTTTAATGTTGCTACAGCCCGGCGAATTTATTCACTGATGAACCAGACATCCACCGTTATGACTGACGATGAGAGACTGGCCGGCTGGACATACGACAACACCGCACACACCGTGACCACCAACGCCAGAACCCTAAATTATGTTGCTGATCCCCGTTTTCTGATGGAAACAGCATTCTATCCTCCGATTTCGGCTCGACTGGGCTTCAAGGTAATCTTCTAAGCCGATCAACTGAATCTGAAGCAGTAAAGGAAAGCCCTCTTCCCAATACAATTGGGAAGAGGGCTTTTTTTATCGAGCAAGCCCGGCCGGAAATCAATTCTGGTAGAAAATGAGGGTCCGGAAAGGTATGTTTTTTTCGTCGATCTCGTCGCCGCTCAGAATGCGTCCGTCGGGGAGACGATAGAACGTCGAGGGATAATTCCACTTCCTCCTGGCGATATAATAGGCCGAGCGCCGGGCCCGGACGTAGCCGCCGTAAACGTAACCGACCAGGAGGCGCGTTCCCGGAGGAGGAGCGTCGAGCATTTTCCGAAGCGTGGCGCTGGCAGCCAGCTCCTGGCCGGTCCGGATCAGGCCGCCCGGGAAAAAGTAAATTGTCGTGCAATCAGTCGCGGCCTCACCAGCCAGCTCGGCGATGCTCGTCCCGTCCTTGCCGATCTCGAGAAAGCCTTCGAACTCCTGCTCCGGTTCTTCTTCCGACAAAATGACATCGGTCCCGGCCGGGATTCTGTCCCAATCCTTTATTTCGTCTCCGCGCAACCGTCGGCCGCCGGGGAAAACGTAAACCGTCGAGTGATGATTGTAAAATTCACGGGCCACGCTCCAGGCGTTGCGGCCCTTGCCGATGGTCATGGAATCGCGGCCGCCGTTGCCGGCACCGGCAGACGAATTCGCAGCCACCGGTCCCGAAGATCCGTAGTCTCCGGCGACAGCGGCAGGTTCGGCCGAAAGCACCGGTCCGCTTGAAACCGAAGCTGAGGCGTAAAGCATATGCTGGAGCTCGGAATCTCCTACCTTCAGCCGGCCGGCCAGGACATCCGGGTCATTGACCGGCTGGGCGGAAAGGCCCAGACGCCGCCGGACGTCGGGCCTGGCGAAGATCGCCCCGCATCGCTTCCGGCCTCGATGATTCGACGGGTGGAAACGGTTGGGACGGCCGTAAGCCACCATCGAATGAGTGAGGACGTCCTGATCCTTGATCCCGTATATGCTCTTGAGCTGGCGAAGAAGCTCCCGAAGGGAATCGTACTGAGCGGCCTTGATATCCCGGTTGTATGTTCCTACGACTTCGATACCGATCGACATAGTATCGAGGTTGGTCCTCCCCTGCCACATGCTCCTTCCGGTATGGGCGGCGATTTTCCTCCGGTCTATGATGCGGTAAACATGGCCGGAAGTGCAGATGAAGTAGTGAGCTTCGCCGTATTTGCGGACTTTGCGAAGAGATCCGGTTTCCTTGCCCTCCGTCGTGTGCAGGATAATGTAACGGGTCTCGGGGCGAACCGGCCTTTTCTGGTTCAAAGGACTCCAGCGATTGCTTATTTTCAGGGCGCCGGCGCCGGCGCCGGCTATCTGAGAGGCAAGAACGGCGATGGCCAGAGAAACCAGAACGGGGCGCGGGAATTTTTTCATCGGCCTCGCTTTCTATCATAAAAGATAAAACGCTTTTTGCCAAGAACTTAATCCGGAGCGACGGACAGGATTTCCTGATGCCAGTTCACCCTTTCGATCTTATTCGGCATGATTTGACAAGCTGGGTATAATGGTTATGCTTCTCCGAAGGGGGGGAGCGGAAATATTTGTCTGTAAAACCGTTCGGCAGGCGCAAGACACGTGATCGGCGGCCCGGGTATCAAGCAATCCGGGACGAATTCAATAAAAAAGGAGTGACAGAATGGGAAAGTGGGAATGTCTCGTATGCGGCTACGTTTACGAAGAAGAAAAAGGTGATCCCGACAGCGGCGTTCAGCCCGGGACGAAATTCGAAGATTTGCCGGATGACTGGGTTTGCCCGGTATGCGGAGCGGCCAAGGAAGAATTCAAAAAATTATAAAAACTGAATATTTATAAGGGGAGGTAAGAATGGCCGCATTCAAAGACCTGTTTCAATCGGCGGACTGGAAACAGGAAAAACACGTGCCTGTCATCCAGGCTCCGGAAAAAGTAAAAAAGGGAGAGTTTTTCGACGTCAAGGTCACCATCGGGAAAGAGGTGGCTCACCCCAACAAAACCGAACACCACATCGAATGGATCGATGTCTATTTCTTCCCCAAAGGGAGCAAGTTCCCTTTCCAGATCGGCAAAGTGGAATTTACGGCCCACGGCGGATCCGTCGAAGGCCCGGATACGAGCACGGTCTATACCAACCATCAAGCGGTGCTCAGCTTCAAAACCGATAAACCGGGTACGATTCATGCCGCAAGTTACTGCAACATCCACGGACTCTGGGAGAATTCGGTAGACATCGAAGTGGAATAAAAAATCTAGTTATCATCCCGCCTTAATGGGCTGATCACGGCGAAACGTCTCTCGAGCCTTCGGCCTTCGCCGTCGGTCAGAACCAGGACGTGATGGCCCGGCAGCCAGCCGGCCTTGACATGCCCGGGACCATAAGTTATGTTCACTTCGGGTAACCGGAGAAAAATAAATGAAGATCAAGACGGCATTTATAATCGGCTTCTTGCTTCTCACTGCGGCCCCGGTCCGGGCCAAGGATTACAACGCATCGCTGTTCGGCATAAAGTCGAACGGCACGACTCTGAATACGAGAGCCATTCAGAAAGCCATAGACTATATTCACGATAACGGCGGCGGCCGGCTGGTATTCTACGTCGGCCGGTATGTGACGGGAACGATATACCTCAAATCGAACGTCACGATTCAACTCGAGGAAGGCGCCATTCTGGTCGGTTCCGTCAATCCTTTCGACTACGAACAGGCTAACGGCTGGACGGCCATGATCTTCGCCCTGAATCAGCAAAACATCGGCCTGACCGGAAAAGGGGTCATCGACGGCCGGGGCTTCGAAGTGGCCAACAATTTGGTCGATTTGATCCACAAAGGCCTGGTCAAAGACCCTCTGAAGTACGACCGGCCGCGGGAAACCATCCGGCCCCAGAATATCTATTTTCTCGGCTGCACGGGCGTCAGTATTCAGGGCATCACCTTGAAGGATCCGGGCAGCTGGAACCAGCAATACGACAAGTGCCGGGATGTAGTTATCGACGGTATTACGGTCAACAGCAAATCGTACTGGAACAACGACGGCGTCGACATCGTCGACTGCGACGGAGTGACCGTCGCCAACTCTTATTTCGACGCCGCCGATGACGGCATTTGCCTCAAGTCCCATGATCCGGAGTGGGTCTGCCGGAACGTCTACATTCACAACAACACCGTCAGGACGAGCGCCAACGGCATCAAATTCGGAACGGCTTCCCATGGCGGTTTCAGCAACATAAGGATAATCGACAACCTGGTTTACGACACGTACCGTTCGGCCATTACTTTCGCTGTCGTCGACGGCGGCTTCGTCGAGGACGTCGTCGTCGATCGGCTGCGCTCGATCAACACCGGCAACGTCATTTTCCTGCGGATAGGCGAGCGAAAAGCCGGACGGATAGGCAGGCTGAAAAACGTCTCCATTTCCAACGTCTATGCCGAGGTGCCGGCCACCAAGCCGGACGCGGGCTACAACTACGAGGGACCGGTGGAGGACATGCCGCGCAACGTATCGCCCTCATCGATCGTCGGTCTGCCGGACGCTTTCATCGAGAACGTGACTTTGAAGAACATCGAAATACGGCATCCGGGAGGCGGTGATCCGGCTCTGGCCGCGGTCCGGCTCGATGAACTGGACAAAGTTCCCGAACTCGCCGCCAATTACCCCGAGTTTTCTATGTTCAAGGAGCTGCCGGCCTGGGGCTTTTATGTCCGGCACGCCAAAGGAATCACTTTCGACAACGTAACTCTAACCTGTGCCAGGAAGGATTACAGGAAAGCCGTGGTTCTGGACGACGTCCATGGCGCCCGGTTCGAGGCCCTGAAAGTCACGGGTCCCGGCCTCAAGGGAGAACCGGTTCATGCCCATAAATCTACGGGGGTCGTCATCGCCAAATGACGCCGGCGGCGCCTGAGGGGCGTCAATTATCGCGGCGGATCACGAGGCGGTCCAGCCCGTGGTCATAAAATTCCTTTTCGTATTTCTCGATCAACGGTTGCTCTTTTTCCATGCCCTCGGCCGAAAAAAGCGCCTCCAGAGCCTCCTCGCCGTAGAGCCGGGCATAATCGCGGTCGGCCATCCGGTAAATCAGCTGATCCCAGAAGGTGCTGTCGTTGTACAAATCGACAATCTCTTCGGTTTCCTCTTCCAGCTCGGCCGAAGGCAAAGCCTCATCGCGGCCGGACTCTTCCAGGTGGTCGACGTACTTGCCCAGGCCGTTTTCTTCGGCGGCTTCGAGAACCAGGCTTTCGATCTCATCGAACTCTTTCATCACATCGTCGGTCCGCCAGCTGTTGGCCAGCCAATTCCCGAGATAAACGAGCTTGACCAGGCTATCGAGTTGTTTCCTGGTTAACTTAAGATTCATTTTTATGCCTCGCCAATCCGATTGATGCCGTAACGCAAGAAGAATATAACACTTTCCCGGCCGGATATGAAGTTTCAGCCGGCTTCACGGACCTCGAGCATGCGATCGATGCGGAAATGCCTGATCTCGCCCCGTTCGAAACAAAAGGCCCGGACGCCTTCGAAAGCTTTGCCGTGATATTCCATCATCTCGACGGCCTCGGGCCGGATGCGGCGGCGCGATTTAGTGTCGTCCGGCTTGAGATAGACGATTTCAAGATCGCGGCCCTCCCGGACGGCCCGCATGACCAGGGCCCGCTTGTCGGCCGCCGGCTGAACCTCTTCGGCTTTTCTGTACTGGAACCTGGTCAGAAAACGGACTATCCGCCAGTCCATCCAGATGTGTTTTTTGGCGATCGGTTTTTTCAGGGTCAGGCCCTCGAAGCTCGTGCAGCGGCTCAAGGCTACATAGACCTGGCCGTGAGCGAAAGCGCCTCTACCGATATCCACGACGACCCGGTCGAAAGTCTTGCCCTGGCTCTTATGGATGGTTACCGCCCAGGCCAGCCGCAGCGGATACTGGCTGAAAGAGCCGATGGCCTCCGACCTGATCCGGTCGGATTCCCGGTCGTAGCTGAAACGGAAGATTTCCCAGGTATGAGGAGTGAGCTCCACCCGGCCCGCTTCGGGCAGGTCGACGGTGACGATATCGTCGCCTTCCTTCCGTTCCCGGATCGAGACGACCCGGCCGATCGTTCCGTTCACCCAGCGGCCCTGCCGGTCGTTGGTGAGAAGCATGACCTGGGCTCCGGGTTTGAGCTCCAGCAGTTCGTCGGTCGGAAGCGATGACCGGTCGAATTGACCGGCGATTTCTCCCTGATAGCGGCGGCTGCGGCCGGGAAGTGACGCCAGCTTCTCGCTGTTCCGGGCCGAGGCCAGGTCGTTCGTACTGGTCAGGGTTATGTAAAACTCGTCCTCGGACGGGCTGAACGCCGGCCGGCAGCGGCTGTTGAGACGCTCGATTAGCTCGTCGCTGAGAGACCGGTTCCTGATGCCGTTCAGAAGATCTATGAATTCAGGGTCCCGCTGGCGGTAGATTTTCTCGAGTTCCACGAACTCCATATCGAAATCCGTGCGTTCGAATATGCCGGAGGAGAAAAAGTAGGGCGTTTCGTACCGGCCTGCTTTGAGGCCCCGTCCGAAAAGATCTTTCTCGGCCCCGGTGACGACGGGCGGCAGCTGGTAGAGATCGCCGAAAAAAATCATCTGCAGACCGCCGAAGGGGCGTTTCGGCCGGGGCCCGTTGAGCCGCAGGAACTTTTCCACGCAGTCCAGCAGGTCGGCCCTGACCATGGAAATCTCGTCTATGACCAGGGCATCGAGGTTCCGGTAAACGGCATCTTTCGCCCCGGTCCTGGCCAGCTTGCGCACGGCCTCGGGAGTTACGTCCGGCTTGAAGCCGAAGAAAGAGTGGATGGTCTGGCCGCGGACGTTCAGGGCGGCCACTCCGGTCGGAGCCAGGACGGCCATTCTCTTGCCGGTCACGGAACGGAAGAGTTCGAGAAGAGTTGATTTTCCGGTGCCGGCCTTGCCGGTGATGAAAACGTGCCTGTCGATCCGTTCCATCAAATCCAGGGCCCGGCGGAACTGCGGGTTGATTTCGATCTTGTCTTTTCCCCTCATGCCTTTGGCCATGAAAATATTCTGGATTATTTATTCAGTCTGCGGCTCAGAGCTCTGGTCAGAGCCGGCACGATCTCAAACAAATCGCCGACGATTCCGATATCGGCCACCTGAAAGATGGGCGCTTGCGGATCTTTGTTTATGGCCACTATCAGCTTGCTGGTTCGCATTCCGGCCTGGTGCTGGATGGCCCCGCTGATGCCGCAGGCGATGTAAACGTCCGGTCTGACCGTCCGGCCGGTTTGACCGACCTGGTGCGGGTACGGAATCCAGCCGGCGTCCACGGCCGCCCGTGACGCACCCACGGCCCCGTTCAGAACCGCGGCCAGCTCGCGAAGGATTTCGAAGCCTTCGGGCCCTTTGAGACCCCGGCCGCCGGACACGATTATTTTAGCGTCGGAGATAACGACTTCGTTTTTTTCCATGATGAGGTCGACGACCTTGGCCGTTATTTCCTCTTCGATCATGACCGCCTTTTCCCGGATGATTTTGGCCTTACGCGACGGGTCGGGAACGGGCATCTCGAACACGTGCTGGCGGACGGTGGCCATTTGGGGCCGGAAATCAGGGCATTTGATCGTGGCCATGATGTTTCCGCCGAAGGCCGGACGGCTCTGCAGCAACAGGTTGCTGCCGTCCTCGATCTCGAGCCCGGTACAGTCGGCGGTCAGGCCGGTGTAAACATAAGTTGCCACCGCCCCCGCCAGATCCCGGCCGCGCGTGCTCGCCCCGAGCAGGAAAATCTCCGGTTTGTATTTCCGGACGAGTCCGGTCAGGCAGCGGGCGTAGGGGTCGGTGCGGTAAACCGACAGAGTCGGGTCGTCGATCAGCAAAATTTCGTCGGCGCCGTAAGCAGCGGCCTGGCCGGCTATCGCCTCGGCGTTAGAACCCAGAACGCAGGAGGTAAGAGTCGTGCCGAGCCGGTCGGCGAGCTTCCGCGCCTGGCCCATCATCTCCCAGGAAATTCCGGCGGCCTGGCCTTCGAATTGTTCGACCCAGACCCAGACGCCCTTGTAATCTTTTTTGTCGACCGGGGCTTCTTTTTCGATCTCGGGAAGGCTGAGGGCCCCTTCTGGACATTCAGGAACGCACACGCCGCAAAGGGTGCAGGCGTCGCTCACCACGGCGATATTCTCTTCGTCCAGAGACAGCGCTCCGAAGGGACAGGTCTCGACGCAGATATTGCAACCCGTGCACAGCGAGCGGTCTATTTTCAACGAAGCGGCTTCCGGGCTCATCAGGTGATTACCTTTTCGGCGATCAGTTTTTCGGCCAGCTTTTGGGCTGCCTGAACGGCCGATTCCGCCTCTATGATTACGCATTTAGCCGGGCGCGGGGGCGGCGCGAACATCTTCTCCACCCTGGTCGGCGAGCCGGTGAGACCGATGAGTTTGGGATCGGCCTCGATGTCGGCCGGGGCCCAGACCGGAATCTGGGCCTTGCTCGCCCGCCGCAAACCGAGGATCGTCGGATAGCGGGGCTGGTTGATGTCCTTGACCACGGTCAGAAGGCACGGCAGAGGCGCCCTGAGGATTTCCCGTCCCTGCTCGACCATTCTTTCGACTTCGATCGATCCGGCCTCCAGATCGAGAGACCTTATCTTGGACACGTAAGTAAGCTGGTTTATGCTGAGCTGGACGGCCACCCCGGGCCCGACCTGGCCGGTGTCGCCGTCGATGGCCTGCCGGCCGCACAATATGACTTCGAAATCGCCTATCTTTTTGACGGCCTTTGAAATGACATAGGCAGTAGCCCAGGTGTCGGCTCCGGCAAAGGCCCGGTCGCTCAAAAGGATGGCTTCGTCGGCCCCCATGGCCAGAGCTTCTTTGAGAGCTGAATTAGCCTGGGGCGGCCCCATGGTGATGACCGTCACTTTGCCGCCGAATTTCTCCTTCAGCAGCAGGCCTTCCTCGATAGCGTACATGTCGAAGGGGTTGATGATGCTCGGCACCCCCTCGCGGATGAGGGTTCCCCTTTCATGATCGATCTTCACGTCGGAAGTATCGGGGACCTGTTTGATACAAACTATGGCATGCATCTCTAAAATATTTACTTATATTTCAGCCCGCCCCGAATGTCAAGAAACCGAATGGGGTCAGGTCTTGAAATATCAGTCTTATGGGGTGGGGTCAGGTCTTGAAATATCAGTTTTGGTCAAAAAACTGATATTTCAAGACCTGACCCCATTCTTTCCATTCTTTCCGAACAGACAGCTCCGGTCCTCAAGCAGTTCCCGGGCCCGGCCCTCGCTATTTTCCCTTACTATGAAAGACCTGCATATCCTGCCGTCGACAAGCTCCAGAATCCTGTCCGCTCTCAGGGCGATCTCCCGATCGTGGGTGACCATGATCAGCGTCGTCCCCGTTTCCCTGACCATGCGAGTCATGACTTCGAGCACGGCGAAGCCGCTTTCGCGGTCCAGGTTGCCGGTTGGCTCATCGGCGAAGACTATTCGGGGCTCGTTGGCCAGAGCCCTGGCGACAGCCACGCGCTGTTGTTCACCTCCGGAGATACTGCTCGGATATTTGTTTCTTATCTCGAAAATTCCTATTTCCTTCATCAGGGCCTCTGCCCTTTCGATCATAGCCGCCTGCGGGCGGCCCGAACCGATCCAATGGGGAATTAAGATGTTTTCGAGGGCCGTGAATTCCGGCAGCAAGTAATGAAACTGGAAAATGAAGCCGATGTTCGAGTTTCTGTAGGCCGAGTAGCCGTTTATGTCGCCTCCCGAAAAATCCCGCCCGTCGACGACAAGGACTCCCGAGGACGGGCTTTCCAAGAGGCTGATGATGTTTAGAAGAGTCGTCTTGCCCGAACCGGAAGGGCCGATCACGGCCGTGATCATTCCCCTTTCGAACGATACGCTTATACCGTGGAGAACTTCCGTCCGGACGACGTCGCCGAAGTACTTGACCAGGTTCTCGACGACAATTATCTCAGCCATTTCTTATGACCTCGATGGGCGATATCCGGGACGCCCGATGGGCCGGAATGACGGAGGCGACGGCCGCGCCGATAACCGCCAGCAAGGCCGGTGTTAGGAGGTTGAAGACCTCGAGTTGCAGCCCGAAAGTCCCGGTCCCGAAATGGCGGAGGAAAAGCCGGCCCAAAGCGTAGCCGAAACCCAGCCCGAGGACCGATCCGCTCAGGCCGAGCGACAGCCCCTGAAGCAGGAAGATCCGGGCCGCACCGCGGTTATCCACGCCCATGGCCTTGAGGATCCCGAGTTGCCGTGACTTCTGGACGGCCGCGATGCCGAGGACGCTGGCTATGCCCAGCGAAATGGCGAAAATAACGAAGAACTGAATGATCCAGGACGAACCGCTTTGCGATCTCAGGGCGGTCAGAAGCTCCCTGCTTCTTTCCTGCCAGGATTCAAATCTGACTCTCGAGAATTCCGAACGGAAAGACTTGGCCAGCCTTTCGGCTCCGAACACGTTCTCGACCTTGACTTCAATGGAGTTTATGCCGTCGAGTCCGAAGAAGCTTCTCGCTCTATTGAGCGACATAAAGACCATGGCATCGGCCTGGACCGAGCCCAGATCGACTATCCCGGTGACGGTGAAGAAGTCGGAGTTGCCTTTGTCATTCCGGACGAAGAATCTGTCGCCGAGGCTGAGCTGGAGTTTTTCGGCGACCGTCCGGCCGATGATGGCCGAATCGCCGACGAGTTCGGTCCCGCCCGATCTCAAGTTCCGGTCGAAGTTATAGACCAGCGAACCTTCCTCGGTCAGCATGCCCTTGACCGCTACGTTGTAGGTCGCTCCTCCCCGTTCGATGAATCCTTGGCCGCCGGCTATTGGACAAGCCGCGGTCACCTCCGGAACGTTTTTGAGGAAGTCGACGTATTGCTGCCAGGAGAGTATTTCTTCGTACTCAATAGAAGGGACGCGCCTCCAGTCGACAGCCTGGCCGCCGGCGGCCAGCAGGCTTTCCGGTACCGACTCGGGCGGCAGGACGAAGACGTGAGGAGCCGAACCGACGGTCCGCTCAATCAGGCTGATTTGCAGGCCGCCAATCAGGGAAGACAGGAAAAATTGAATGGCCACCCCAACTATGATCCCGCCGAGCAGGAGGAGGGTTTGCCCTTTCCCCTTCAGCATAAACCTGAAGGCAATGTAGGCTTCGTAAGGCCTGACTATCATCTCAGGACGTCGAACTTAATTTCCTTACCCGGCTTCATTTTGGCCGGTGAGGCGTCCGGGCCGGCATCAAGAAGGACGGCGCCTTCCGCGATACCGTCGGCGAGGACCCAACGCTCGCCGATGGGCTTAAAGAGGGCATTAGCCGGCTTGGCCTGGCGGCCGTTCCAGAGCCAGACGAAGGCCGGACCGTTTCCTTTTTTGATCAACCTTGAGGGCAAGGCCAGAACCTTCTCCAACTTTTCGGCCAGGATCTCGGCTTGGCCGGTCATGCCATACTTAATGAACGATACATCATCGGTTATTTCCACCCTGACTTCGCAAGTATTCTTTTCCTTATCGACCTCGGTACAGACATACGACACCCGGCCGCCGATCCTGATTTCCGGATAGGCGTCCATCGTGATCAAGGCGGTCAGGCCGGCTTCGAGGAAAGGCAGTTCTTTCTGATCGACGTTCATAACGAGCTGCCAGCTCGCGTCCTCCAACACGGTGACTGCGTTGTCGGCTGTGGTCACTTTCTGGCCCGGCTGGACATGTACTTTCAGGACAGTGCCGTCGAAGGGAGCGGTTATCCTCATATTTTCCAGGCGCTTGCCGGCCAGCTCGAACCTGGCCCTACTTATGGAAACCTGATTCTCGAGATCGGCCAACCGGCCGCTCTTGGAAAAACTCTCGAGGACGAGTCTCTGCTGGTTGTACTGGGAAAGCGCCCGCTGATAATCCTTTTCGGCCTTTTCGAGGTCGGCCCTGGATATGCCGCCGGCGGCCTCGAGTTCGGTGTACCTATCGAGCATCAGGCGCGCTTGCTCCAGGTTGACCTGGTACTCATTGAGCGCTTCCTGAAGGTTGGGCAGGACTTGTTCCCGGGCGTTTCTGAGCATGAGTTCGGCCGACTCCAGGTCGTCGGCGCTTATGGCCAGGTCCCTCTTCTCATTGAAATCGTCGAGCCGGATGAGACTTTGGCCCTTTTCGACCCGGTCGCCGTCTTTGACTTCGACTGCCTGGATGATGCCGGCCTGGAGGAACGTCATGTCGAGGGGCAAAGGGTAATCGACCGTACAGTTGGCCAGGATCGTGTAATTAAGGTCGATGGGCTTGACAACGTAATAATCGGCTTCGGTAGATTTGAAGGGGTTGAGGATGATAAAGGCGATGACGACCAGGACCGCGGCCAGGACGACGGTCGCCGGTCTCGATGTCCGCCGCTTCGGCAGGGCCATGCTCATCAGCCTCCTTTGCCGGCCTATAATACCATAATGGGGTCAGGTCTTGAAATATCAGTCTTATGGGGTGGGGTCAGGTCTTGAAATATCAGTTTTAGCCAAAAACTGATATTTCAAGACCTGACCCCATCTGATATAATTAGCGGCTGATGGACAATCGCAAAAGGATTCTAGCCTCGGTCATCATCTTCCTGGCCGTCTTCCTCATCGGCGTCGCCGGCTTCAAATTCTTCGGAGGCGAAGAGTGGTCGCTCTCCGACAGCCTCTACATGACGGCCATCACCATTTCGACCATCGGCTACGGCGAAGTCAAAGACCTCTCGGTCAACCCGGGCGCCCGCCTCTTCACGATCTTTTTCATCATCCTCAGCCTGGGGACCATCGCTTTCGCCGTGTCCTCGATAACCGCTTTCATCGTCGAAGGGGAACTTAAGGACATCCTGGGGAGAAGAAAAATGGAAAAAGAAATCGCTCGCCTCAAAGGCCATTACATAATCTGCGGCAGCGACGAAACGGCCCAGACCGTCATCCAGGAAATGCGCCTCACCGGCCGCGATTTCGTAGTCGTCGAACCTTCGAAAGAAAAACTCGATCATCTGGCCGCCCAGGGCCGGCTGCTTTACATCCAGGGCGACCCGGCCGAAGACGAAATCCTGCTCAAAGCCGGCATCGACCGGGCCAAAGGCATCATTCCCTCGCTGCCGACCGACGAAGCCAATCTTTTCGTGACCATAACCGCCCGCGGCCTCAATCCGGCGCTCCGCATCGTGGCCAAAGGGATGGACGTCAAATCCCATGCCAAAATGAAAAAGGCCGGCGCCGACAGCGTCGTTTCCCCGGCCTTCATCGGCGGCATGCGCCTGGCCTCGGACATGATCAGGCCGGCGGCCGTCACGTTCATGGACATGATGCTCCGGGACAGGGAAAATTCCTTCCGCATCGAGGAGATAACCGTGGAAAAAGGCTCGGACCTCGACCATAAAACCATCAGGGAAGCGCGACTCGAGGAAAAGACCGGAGCTCTCCTCGTAGCCGTGAAAAGCGCCCAAACCAAGGCTTATGAATTCAACCCGGCCGGCGACAGGTTGATCGCCGCCGGAGACATTCTCATCTATATAGGAAGTCCCGAATCTTCGCGCAGCCTGGCCAGGCTCTCCGGCGGAAACGTTTGACTGCCGGTCGCGCTCGCACTCGCGCCGGCAGCAGCCTCGCCCGCGCCAGCGCCGACTAAAGGAACGGAAAGGAGGAGCATCATAAGATGAAAAAACCAATCGTGCCCATCCTCGGATTGTGCCTTTTGACCGTATTCGTGACCCTGATTTTCGCCGAAACTCTCATCGTCAAGGTCCAGTCCACAAACCTTCGCAAGAGCCCGAAATTTTACGCTCCCGTCGTCCAGGCCCTGAAGGCCGGCGACAGGCTGAAAAAAATCTCGGCCCAGAGCGGCTGGATCCAGGCCAAAACGCCCGCCAACGTCACCGGCTGGATTCACTCGAGCGCAGTCGAGGTCAAAAAAATCGACCTCCTGGCTTCGGGTAAATCCATGGAGACTCAGGCCTCGGCCGGTGAGGTCGCCCTGGCCGCCAAGGGCTTCAACAAAAACGTCGAAGACGCTTTCAAGTCCAGGCACGGCGACCTGAGTTTCACCTGGGTCGAGAAAATGCTCAAAATCAAAATCCCTCCGGCTGAAGTCGAGAAATTCATCGTCCAGGGCAAGCTCGGTGAAACGGGAGGCGGACAATGAAAAAGACAAAAATCCACTCTCACACTTACCTGTCCGCCCTGTCCGCGCCTGTCCTCGTCATCGCTCTCCTTTTCCTCGTCTCCTGCAGCGCCGTCGAAACAGGCGTCGATTTCCTGGCCGACCAGGGCAAGATCTCCGAAAGCGACAAGGAATCGATTCTCAAGACCGGCGAGGCCCTGCGCTCGAGCTTCTCGGACATAACCGAAGAAGAGGAATATTACATAGGCCGCAGCGTCGCCGCTCTCATCCTTGATCGCTACCCGGTCTATGAAAACGAGGCTCTGACCGCCTACGTGAATACCGTCGGCCAGGCCGTAGTTTATTCTTCAGACAGGCCGGAAATCTTCGCCGGATACCATTTCCTCGTTCTCGACTCCGATGAAGTCAACGCCATGGCCGCCCCCGGCGGCTTCATCTTCGTCACCAGGGGGCTCATCAAACGCTGCGCCAGCGAGGAGATGCTGGCCGCCGTCCTGGCCCACGAGGTCGGTCACGTCGCCGCCCGTCACGGCCTTCAGTCGATCAAAAAATCGCGGCTCATCGACGCCTTCCGCCTAATCGGGACAGAAGCCGCCCAGAGATCCGGTTCGGAGGAGCTCATCAAGCTCACATCCGTCTTCGAGGGCATGCTCGGCGACGTCGTGGCCACTCTCGTCGAACGCGGCTACGACCGTAAGTTCGAATACGAAGCCGACGCTTCCGCGCTCAAATCGACGGCCGCGATCGGCTACTCCCCGGCCGGCCTGACTGCTTTCCTCGAGGTCTTGCGAGCCGAGGCCCCATCGGCCGCCTCTGCCGGCTGGTTCAAAACCCACCCGGCTCCCGCGGACAGGCTAGACCGGGCCGCCCAGGTTCTGGCCACGATGACCGGCTTTCCGCAAGAAGAGCCAGTCCGGACCAAGCGTTTCAAGCAGAATACGGCCGGTTTGAAATAAGGCCGGCCGGCAACTCAACATGGATACCGTCCGGAAGCAGACCGACCGGAAAAAGATTTTCCGGGGATTGTTGATCGGCCTCTCCGCCTTCGTCCTGGCCCTGGCCCTTCACTGGAGCGGGGCTTTTCGGGCCCTCGAATGGAAATCGTGGGACTTTCGCCTCAGCCTCTGGAGCGATCCGGCCCAGGCCGATCCCGACATCGTCATTTTTCTGATCGATCAATACAGCCTCGATTTCTTCGAAAAGGAACAAGGCCTGCCCTGGCCGTGGCCCCGCCAGCTCTACTCGGCCGTCACCGACTACCTCAAGCTCGGCGGCGCCAGAGCCGTCTTTTTCGACCTGGTGTTCAGCGAGTCTTCGCGCTTCGGCGTCGAGGACGACGCCGACTTTGCCGCGGCCATCTCCCGGTCAGGCAATGTCTTCCTGCCGATTTCCTTGAGCCGCACCCGGGCCGGCTACGAAGAACCTGCGCTTTCCGAGCTCGAACGTTTCGCCCTGGCCCCGGCCTCATCTCTCTTTAAAAACAGCGCCCTGCCCGTAACGGTCTCGGCCGGCTTGCCCGTTCCCGTTCTTCTCGAATCCAGCCGGGGAGCCGGTAACGTTCTGTTCGAACCTGACGGCGACGGCATATTCCGCCGCCTTCCCCTGGCCTTCGAGTACAGTCAACTCGTCCTTCCCTCCATCCCGCTCGCTATGGCCCGGACGATAACCGGCCTTGAGGAACAACCGTCCGTTCCGGTCGACAGGCACGGCCGGATGATCCTCCGCTATCACGGCCCGGCCGGAACTTACAAATCCTACTCCATCGGCGCGGTCATCAACTCCTGGGCCCAAATCGAGGAAGGTCTCGAGCCCCAGATAAAACCGGCCGAATTCGCCGGCAAAACAGTCCTCGTCGGCGGCAGCGCCCCCGGTCTTCTCGATCTCAGGCCGACGCCGCTCAGCCCGGTCTTCCCCGGCGTGGAAATTCAAGCCGCCGCGCTCGACAACATCCTGCACGGAAATCCATTCCGCCCGGCCGGCCTGCCGCTCCTCGCCTTTCTGGTCCTTGTCTTTTCCGTTCTGACGGCCGTCGCCGCTTCCCTCATGCCTCACATCTGGCAGCAAATCGCCTGCCTTCTGGCCGCGATTCTTCTGCCTCTGGCCGCGGCCTGGATCGCCTTCTCCTCCGGTGTCTGGCTCGAACTCATCGTCCCCGAATTCGCAGTCCTGGCCGGGTTCCTGGCCTCCTCGCTCGCCAACTACACGGTCGAAGGCCGCCAGCGGCGGTTCATCAAAGGCGTTTTCAGTCATTACCTCAGTCCGGAAGTCATCGAACGCATCGTCGAGGATCCGAGCCGGCTCCGGCTCGGCGGCGAACGCCGCGAGGTAACGTCTTTCTTCTCGGACATAGCCGGCTTCACTTCGATCTCCGAAAACCTGCCGCCCGAGGAACTGGTTAATTTCCTCAATGAATATCTTTCGGAGATGACCGGAATAATCCTCGAAACGGGTGGGACGCTCGATAAGTACGAAGGCGACGCCATAATCGCCTTCTGGAATGCGCCCCTCGACCAGCCCGACCACGCCCGGCGCGCCTGCCGGGCGGCCCTGCGCTGCCAGGCCAAACTGGCCGGGCTCAGTCCGCGCTTTCTCGCCTTAACCGGCAAACCGGTGGCCATGCGCATCGGCCTCAACTCGGGACCGGCCGTCGTCGGCAACATGGGTTCGAGCCGGCGCTTCGATTATACGGCCATGGGCGACACCATAAACCTGGCTTCCCGGCTCGAAGGAGCCGGCAAATTATACAAAACCTCCATCCTGGCCGGGGAAAAGTCCTACGAGCTCGTCAAGGGAGATATCCTGGCCCGCCAGGTGGACGTCATCAGAGTCGTCGGCAAAGCGGCTCCGGTCGGCATCTTCGAAATCGTGGCCGAAAAAGAAGGAGCCCCTGCCGAACTCCTCGAAAAGCTGCGGCTCTTCGAGCAAGCCCGCGAACTTTACAAAAACAGGCAGTGGCTGGAGGCCGCCCGCCTATTCGAAAAGATCGCCTCAGATCCTCTCTCGGCCATTTTAGCCGGCCGCTGCCGTGAGCTGGCCGAAAACCCGCCGCCCGCCGACTGGGACGGAGTATTCACCCTCAAGCAAAAATGAAGGAGAGACATATATGATAGTCGAGTTCTGGGGAGTCAGGGGAACGACTCCCGTTTCCGGCAGGCAATATCTGAAGTACGGCGGAAACACCAACTGCCTGAGCATAGTTTCCAGGACGGGCGATATCCTGATCATAGACGCCGGCACCGGCATCCGGAACCTGGGCCTGGAACTGGCCGGCATGGCCGAAAGAACAGCGAAAAAGCCGCTCAAACTGCATCTCCTTTTCACCCATTTTCACCTGGACCATGTGGCCGGCCTGCCCTTTTTCATTCCCCTCTATTCCAAGCGGGCCGTCCTCGATTTCTATTCGCCGGTCCCGGCCGCCGAAACCGAAAAATACCTCAGCGGCCTGATGAAGGGCAGATACTTCCCGATTTCTTTCGGCGACACGCCTGCGGTCAAAAGATTCCACAGGATCGGCCCGGAGGGTTTGAAAATCGGCAGCCTGAAGATCACTTTTGAGCCGCTCAATCATCCGGGAGGCAGCTTCGCTTATAAGATCGAAGAAGAAAAAACGAGCCTCGTCGTGGCCGTCGACACCGAGCCGGACAACGGTCCCTTCGACGCCTCGCTCCTCGAATTCTGCCGCAACACGGATTGCCTGGCTTACGACTCGACTTTCTCGCCGGCAGAATTACGGCGCCTGCGGGGCTTCGGGCACGGCACCTGGCTGAGCGGCGTGAAGCTGGCCAGGGCCGCCGGGGCCGGACTGCTCATCCTCTCTCATCTCAATCCCGGCCACAACGACCGGCGCATCACGAGCATGCTGAGCCGGGCCCGGCGCATGTTCCCCCGGACAAAAACGGCCAGAGAGGGCCTGAGCCTGCGCATCAGGCGAAAATAGGGGAAAGACATGAACGATCTTCTCATTCTCACTTTGGCCCTGGTTGCGGCCATCGCCGTCCACCTGATCGTGGACTGGTGGCTGCGGAGAATCAAACACGCCGGCAACGAAAGCCTGGTGACTCTCCTCAGGCGGATCAGCTTACCGGCCCTGCTCCTGGCCGCCTCTCTCGGCCTCAAGCTCGAAATCGTGACCAAGCTTTTCAAATCCGGTCCTAAATTCGGCCTCTACAGAACGGCAGCCATCGTATTTTTCGCCGCCTTATTTTTGATCCGTTTAGTCGACGCCTGGTTTCTCTACCGGCGGCAGCGGAAACACCTGCCTCCCCACCTGCCTAAAATCCTCCATGATTTCATTCTCCTCGTCCTTTACCTGCTTGTGATTTTCTACGTGCTCGGCCACAACCTGGGCATCAATATCTCTCCCCTGCTGACGACATCGGCCATCTTTACGGCCATCATCGGCCTGGCCTTCCAGGGAGTGCTGAGCAACGTCCTGGCCGGCATTTCCCTCAACATGACCAGGTCTTTCAGCCGGGGCGACTGGGTCAAGATCGGTCCCCACGAAGGCGCGGTCAAGGAGATCAACTGGCGGGAGACTCAAATCCTCGACCGGGCTTCAAACCTGATCATCATCCCCAACAACACCGCGGCCTCGGAGATGATCGTCAATTTCTCTCAGCCCCATAAAAACTCGATCGCCGTCCTGCCGGTCAAAGCCAGCCCGGCCGCCTCTCCGGCCGCGGTCATAAAGGCCCTCAACCAGGCCGCCGACGAGGTGGCCGGCGTTCTCAAGCATCCCGCTCCGGACACCTTCATCCAGAGCTACGACGAAACGGGCATCACTTATCTTCTCAGATTCTGGATCAACGACTTCGCCCAGAAGAACGTCATAACCGGCGAGGTGGCCAGACACGCCTGGTACAGATTTCAACGGCTGGGCATCGAGGTCCCGCTGCCGGCGGCCGAAAGGGTCGGCGACATCGTCCGGGCCATCCGGCCCGAGACGGAAACCGCTGTCGAGGCCGGCCAGGATATCGTGTTCAGTCATCTTCTCGCCTCGAGCCTCCTGCGCCGCCAGGAAGGCGAAGCCACCGGTGAACTGCTCGTTCCCGAGGAAGAAGTGCGGCTTCTGGCCAGACGTGTCCGGCTTCAAAGATATACCTCCGGCGAGGTGCTGTTCCGGCAGGGCGAAAAGGGGGAAAGCTGCTTCGTCGTGGCCGAAGGCCGGGTCAAGGGAGAGATCGTCTACGAGGAAAAAGACAAGCGCTATGTTTCGCGGTTCGATATCGGCGCCGGCGGGCTGTTCGGAGAGATGTCGCTTTTCACCGGTCTGCCCCGGACGGCGACCGGCACAGTCGAAGACGAGGCCGCCCTCATCGAGATCGGGGCCGTCGATTTCGCCTTTCTCCTGGAAAGGAACCCTGGGGTGGCCGAAGTCATGGCCGGCCTGGTCAGCGACCGGAACAAAAAGAACGAGGATTTCCTGCGGAAGATAAAAGAGCTGTCGGAAAAAGACATAGCCGCAGTCACCGACAAAAAATCGATCCTCGACCGCCTCAAGCGCCTGATAAAAATTGGGGGACGTCATACGTAATACACCTAATTCCCCTTTATCTTAGGGTTCATCACAGGTAAAGCACTTAGTTCTTTGTGGGTGATTTTCAGACAGCCTGATAATTTCCCCTGCCGTACTTCCGTATGTTCTCGCCTGCCTCTGTCTGCCGTGCGGCTATCTCGAATTAGGTGTATTACGTATGACGTCCCCCTTTATTAAGCATATAGGATAAAGGAAGTTCCAGGTGGTTTTGCTCGAGGAGAGCCCTGTCGCCCAGAATTTGGCTTTTCGTCCCCTCGGCTACGACCCGGCCTTTATTCATCAGAATGATCTTTTGCCCGATTTCCCAGGCCAGATCCAGATCGTGGGTGGCCAGAAGCATCGTCGCGTCCCGTTTTTTCAGATAATCGACAAGCCACCGCCGCGAGCCCGGATCCAGATCCGAGCTCGGCTCGTCCAGAACCAGAATCTCAGGCTCGAGGACCAGAACCGTGGCCAGGGACATTCTTTTCTTCTCTCCCGGGCTGAGGTGAACCGACGGTTTCCCGGCCAGATGTTCGACTTCGAGCTCTCCCAATATGCGCCGGACCTTGCCGGCTATTTCTTCTCTGTCGGCTGAAAGATTGAACAGGCCGTAAGCCACGTCGTCGAAAGGCGTGGGCAGAAAGAGCTGATCGTCCGGGTTCTGGAAGACCAGCCCGACCTCGGCCCTTATTTTCTTCAGATTATTCCTGTCGATGAGCTGTCCGAGGATCCGGACCGCTCCCTGGCCCCTGAGCAGCCCGTTGAGATGAAGAAGAAGCGTCGACTTGCCGGCCCCGTTGGGCCCGATGATGACCGACTTCTCTCCCCGCTCCACATAAAAGCTCACGTCTCTCAAAGCCTCGGTGCCGTCGGGAAAAGTATAAGAGAGATGCTCGAGCTCGATCGCTTTTCCGTTCATGACACTCTCACTGCCAGGAACAATACGGCCAGGGCGACGAAAAAGACAAAGTCCCGGCCGGCCAGCCGGAAATCCGTCAGAAAATCCAGTCTCCCTTCATAGCCGCGGGAGATCAGGGCGGCGTATATTTTCTCGCTCCGGTCCACGGTCCTCAGGAAGAAAGATTCAAGAAGCGAGCCGGTCGTTTTGAGCTCGGCAAAAAACGGCCTCCGGCCGATCCGCCTGGCCTTCCTGGCCCGGAACAGGCTGACCAGTTCTTCCTCGAAAATCAGGAAATAACGGTAGCCGAAGGTAAGTATGTTTATGATGACCTGCGGCCAGCGCCACAGATAAAAAGCTTTGATCAGCGGCCCGAAGTCATGGCCGATTATGAATACGTAAGCGGCGGCGAAAACCAGAATCGTCTTGGCCGCCAGGTCGACGAAGCCGGCCAGCCTGGCCCGGCCCGAAAGAGGCGAAAACACGAGGAGCACCAGGCCGAGAAAAAGCAGCAGCGAAAACAGATACAGGCTGAGCCTGACGAATCTCCGGAAGCTGCCCCGCCGGCGCTCATAAGTCAGAAAAAAGACGGCCGCGAGCATCAAAAAAAAGGCCGCGAATTTCCATAAACCACCGCCGCTGAAATCGGTCACCAGGAATAAAACCAGGCAAAATAAAAACGAGACGAATCTCGTCCGGGGATCGAGAAGGACCGAATATTCCCGGAGGCTCACGAATCCGATTCCTGATTGAGGATCGGCGAAAGGCCGATCCTCGTCTTTATCTTGATGACCAGCAAAGGGATAGTCAGGAATATCAGAATGATTCCCGGGATGCCCTCGAGGAGAGAAGCCAGCCCCAGAACACCGGCCGGAAGGTCGAGCCACATCGAGGCCAGGACGACGGCCAAAAAGAGGACGAACCTCTCCGCGGCCATCGTCACCGCCAGAGACAGCCAGACGTTCACTTTGAGCTTTTGAAATAAAACATAAGGCACGGCCGTAAGGACCAGGCCTTCGGCCATCATGATGAAACAGATCGGAGGATAAAAGGGCGGCATGCCGGTCAGCAAAGCCGAGAGCAGCGGCGCCGTGAGTCCGACGGCCATGGAGGTCCTGAGCCTGAGCAAGTACCCGGCCAGGATGACCGGGAAAAACATCGGCAGGAAAATGCTGCCCAGGCCGACCAGGTGGAAAGCCAGCGGCAAAGCCACGGCCAGAGCCAGGAACAGGCCGCCGAGCAGGTAATCGGAGGACGCCCTCACTGTTTTATCCTCAGGCCGGCGCTCACCGACCTGCCCGGCATGGGATAGGCGCCGGCGGCCTGGCCGGGAAGATTCACGTAGATTTGATAGGCGGTGTCGAAAACGTTGTTGAGGTTCAGAAAAACGCCGAAATGACGGGAAATGTTCAGATCCAATTTGCCGTTCAGCAGGAAGAAAGAATTCAGGCGGTTGGTGTGATCGTCACCCGCATAATAATCCGTTACGTATTGAGCGGTGACGGCCGAGAACAGCCTGCCTTTCTCGAAAATCAGGGAAAAATCGTACTTCTGTCCGGCCTTGCCCAGGGTATGTTCACCGGGATCGAGCAAGGTCATCGAAGCCGAACCGGTCAGGCCGGGCGAGATCAGCCCCGTCAGGCGGGCTTCGATCCCCCGGGCTTTATAAAGGCCGACGTTCATCATCTTGAACTGTGGCGGCGGAGCCGGATTGGCCGTCAACTCGATCAGGTCGGAGGTCCGCATCACGAACAGCGTCAGATCGAGATCGAAACGCGTCAGGAACTGATGGTTGAAGCCCAGCTCGTAATTCCAGTTCCTTTCGGGAAGCAGGTCGGGATTGGAAGTGGGAAAGAGATAAAGCTCGTTGAGCTGGGGCGAGCGGAAACCTTTGCTGATGACGCCTCTCACCGAGGTCGCGTCCTTCAGGAAAAAGACGAATCCGGCGCTGGGTATGATTTCCCAGCCGTAAACCGAGTCCCGGTTGGCCCTCAGGCCGCCGGTCAGGATCAGTTTCTCCTTGAAGACGTACTGGTTCTGGACGAAGACGGCCGCTTCGCTTTTATCCCATTCGCCGACCGGAAAATTATAGCTCCGGCCGCTGAGGTAACGGAAATCCGCACCCAGGGTCAGCTCGTTGTTTTTCCACCTGGTGGAGGTATATCTGAATATGCCGCCATAGACATAGTCGCGCGAATGCCAGCCGTCGGACAGGACGTGATGGCCGAAATCCATATAAGTCTTCAAATTCAAGTCGTGAAAATGCTTTTTGCGGCTCAAGGTCAAATCGAAACCGCCGCGCTCGTAGTCGTTCCAGATTTCCTCGGGCGGATCAGCCGTATAAGTGATCAGCGGTTCGTATTTCTTGCCGTCATAATACTTGCCGTTCAAAGCCACATGCCAGTCCCGGCCGACATCGAGAACGGCTTTGCCGGTCAGGCTTCTCCCGGAATAAGAAGAATCGGGGATGTGACCGTCGCTCCGGCTGTCGTCGTAAGTCAGATAATAGCTGACTTTTTCGAATCCGGCTCCGTGGCGGAGCGTGAAACGGCGGGTGTCGAACGATCCGTAAGAACCGACCGCTTCGGTTTCCCAGCCGTCCCGGGGAGTATGGGTGATGATATTGACGGCTCCGCCGAGGGCATCGGTGCCGTAAAGGACCGCCGCCGGGCCGCGAACGACCTCCAGGCGCTCGACGTTATCGAAAGGAAACGTCTGGGTTATGACGCAGCCGAAAATGCCCATTTTTTCCGGCCGGCCGTCGACCATGACGCCTATCCGCTGACCGCGCTGTCCCAGGCCTCTGATTTCGATGTCGGCCCGGCCGAAATCGCCCGTCCTCATCACGAAAATGCCCGGCTGGGAATTGAGGGCGTTCAGAGCGTTGCTGACGTCGAGAGCTTTGAGATCCTCCTGGGTGACGATCGAAGCGGCCATCGAACAATTCTTGAGAGCCGTCGGGACCATGGTCGCGGTGACGATTATTTCCTCCCGGGGATGGTACTGGCGCTCGGTTGCCCGCTCCTCTTTTTTCGCCCTCCTCTCTTCCTCGGACGTCACGGTTTGAGACAGAACGGGCAGGGCGGCAATCAGGACGGCTACGACCGGCGCCAGCCGGGGCAATTTTCTCATTGAATCCTCCTCACGGAACCAGCGATCACAGGCGGCCGCTCTAAATAAACTTGAACCATTATAACACAGCAAAATAGGGGGACGTCATCAATAGTGTCCCATTATAAATTAAATAATTTCAACTGCTTAGAAGAATCATCTGGATATTCTGTGCCGGAAAATCCTTTAAGTACTTGCAAAATAGGGGTTTTCTCAAA
>Ga0172365_10000411_pt1 | contig 28464 bp, 26 predicted proteins | sample LakKivSesite48cm_FD_114535 | JGI IMG/M metagenome (GOLD analysis project Ga0172365, IMG submission 114535) | Sediment microbial communities from Lake Kivu, Rwanda - Sediment site 48cm | ecosystem: Environmental > Aquatic > Freshwater > Lake > Sediment | place: Rwanda: Western Province, Lake...
ACCACCGATTGTCATTTTTCCATCTTCCAGAGCAACTTTTACAACTGATAGAGCATCGTGTAGTGCGCGTTCTAGTTCGTCTACAATATGTTCTGTTCCACCACGGATGAGAATTGATACTGCTTTCGGGTTTTTGCAGTCTGTTACGAAAGTCATTTTGTCGTCGCCGAATTTTCTTTCTTCAACGTTTCCTGCGTATCCGAGGTCTTTTGCGCTTAGGTCATCTAGGCTTGCTATGATTCTTGCGCCTGTTGCTTTTGCTAGTTTTTCCATGTCGCTCTTTTTCGCTCGTCTAACTGCGTATATTCCTTCTTTTGCTAGGAAGTGTTGTGCTAGGTCGTCTACACCTTTCTGGCAGACTAAGACGTTTGCTCCGCTCTTTTTTACCTTGTCTACCATCTTTTTTAGCATTGATTCTTCTTCGTCTAGGAATGCCTGTAACTGTGATGGATCTCGTATCTCTATTTTTGCGTCGACCTCTGTTTTCTTTACTTCCAAGGCAGCATCTACCAACGCGATTTTTGCGTTCTTTACATGCCTTGGCATTCCTTCGTGTACACGTTCTTTGTCAAGAATTATACCTTTTATTATCCCTGTGTCCTGTATTGTTCCACCTTGTTTTTTCTGGACTTGTACGTTATCCAAATCAACAACAGTTTTTCCCTCTATTTTTTCTGCGATGCTAGATACAGATTCAACGACCACATCAGCTAACATCTCTTTTGCAGAGCTTGCACCCTTACTTGCCATTGAAGTCACAGCTATGTCTTTCAATGTGTTTTTGTCACCCGATTTTATCGGTATTGCTATCTTGTTCAGTATCTCAACAGCTCTCTCGGTTGCCATCCGGTATCCTCTGGTTATAACTGTTGGATGTATGTTTTGGTCCAATAGTTCACCAGCTGATTTTAACAACTCACCTGTTAAAATTACGGCTGTTGTTGTCCCATCGCCGCATTCTTCATCTTGTGCTTTTGCAACTTCAACAATCATTTTTGCAGCAGGATGCTCAACATCAATTTCTTTTAGGATTGTCGCACCATCGTTTGTTATTACGACATCTCCCATTGAGTCAACGAGCATTTTGTCCATACCTTTTGGACCTAGTGTTGACTTTACTGCATCTGATATTGCTCTTGCTGCCATTATGTTGTTTAGCTGCGCGCCCTTGCCTTTATCTCTTTTTGTTCCTTCTTTTAATATTATTATAGGTTGTTGACCACCCATCATAATTTTCTTTTGCCTCCGCATAATTTTTTCTTATAAAAGTAAAATCGGTATACAAACACTTCTATATAAATTTTACTCAGTTTCCTTCTGTAGAAAACTGTGGTGGAAAATTAATAGTGGGTACTTGGGAGTGGTTTTATCTTGATATTAAATTTCAGTTCTATTCTATCTGTAGTGCTGTTTTTGTGGTTTTGTATAAGTGGTATATCTTTTCTGTTTTTTTTGTATTATTTTCTTTTTCTTCCTTTCGGAGCATAAAAAACAATTACATCTTTCAAAATCGTCAATCATATGAGCACTTCCAAGGTTATACTTTTCCCCCCAATCAGCTAAACCCTGGTAAATACGAGGTAAAATAATTTTAAGACATGAATCATCAAAATGTTCATAATATTGATAAACTGCAGAAGCAACAAAGTCAGCAAGTTGTAACATTCTGGTTTGATTACATCTAGCAAAATAAGGTATATCGACAACATTACCTAGATAACCATGCATAGTCTGTTTTTTAAATTCATTTACCAAATCTCGGTAATATTCTTCACGATTCTTGTCAATTATCAATAATCCTTTTGTAGGTTTATTTAGGTATTTTTTTTGATGCATTAAAAAACTATTAAATTTTTCACAAACATCCCCAAAAACTCGTTCAAGTACTTTTGTTTTATTATCTACTGCAGATATATCAATTATTGTCGCAAATATTATTAAATCAGGGAATTTACAATTTCCAATCAAAGAATATATATTATGAAATATTTCATTTCTTTTCTCTTGTTTAATTTCTCTAAAATGATTTTTAGCATGTCTTATATCATGAGCATGAAATGGAATTGGTATCTTAATTTTTGGAAAATAAGTTTCTTGAAGTTTATCAACCTTTTTACTTATTTCGTAGATTTTTCCTTCGTGAACTGCAATTCCTGCTATTACAAAATTATTTTGTTCATCCCAACCATCTGAAACCCCTGCCTCATCTAAATAAAGTAAATACATAAAACATCCTAAATAAATTTTAAATGGACGACTAGGTACTAGGAAAATCCTAGTATCGAACCGAATAGACGATTCTCCCAGTCGCAATTAAATATATGTTTTTTCTTACTTATAATACTTTTTAGCATTTATTGAGGTATTATTTAATATTTTGTGTCTTATAATATTGAATAGCTTTATGCATTAAAATAAGCCATTTATTGTTTCCTTCAATAGTTATACCTGCCATTTCACTTGGAGTTTTACCAGCAAGTGATTCATGCGATTTAATGAAATTATTTATTAAAAAAATCATATCAAAGACTTCTTTTTTAACCAATCCAAATCGCTTACATACAACTTCCTAATATCATTCAAACCAAACTTCATCATAGCAAGTCTTTCTAAACCAAGACCCCACGCTAAAACAGGGTTCTTCACACCAATCGGCTCTGTAACCTCTGGTCTGAATATACCACTACCACCAAGCTCCATCCATTTACCATTCCAAAACACGTCAACCTCCATGCTAGGCTCAGTATAAGGGAAATATCCTGGTCGGAAACGGATCTTCTCAAAACCCATCCTCTTATAAAACTCTTTTAAAACACCAATTAGTTGTTTAAAATTCGCGTTCTCCTCATGGACTATGCCCTCTATTTGATAAAACTCAGGTAGGTGGGTTGTATCAATGCTCTCTTTTCTGAAAACCTTGCCAATGGAAAAAACCTTACATGGTGGCTTAGGATGGTTATACAAATACCTGATTGTATTAACAGTTGTATGGGTTCTTAACAAAACCCTTTCGCTCTCAGCTTTTGAAAACTTATAACCCCAGCCAGTGGAAGAAGTATCGCCACCATCCTCGTGTACCTTTGCGATTTTATCAACTAGCTCTTTTTCTTTAATCTTGAACTTTGATGGGTTCTTACAATACAATGTGTCCTGCATCTCACGGGCAGGGTGATCCTGAGGTATGAACAGCATGTCCATGTTCCAGAAACAAGACTCAATATAGTCTCCTTCAATCTCCTGGAAACCCATCTGAATAAATATCTGTCTGATTTTTGATATCAAATCAACCAATGGATGAGCCTTACCACCATACACAGCTGGTGCAAAAGCATGGATGTCATACGGTCTTATTGTTTTGTTTTTCCATTCACCGCTCTTAATAACAGCTGGTGTTATCTGAGAGATTTCTTCTTCTATACTAATGCCTTTATCTAAAACTTTTTTTCCATCCTCAGTCAATATAACAGTGCTAGTGACAACCTCTTTTTCTCTTATTATGTTTTTTCTTGATAACAGTGATTTGATTTTGTTTTTATCAACCTCAGTGTTTGGGTTTTTGTCTAATAGTTTTAGTATTTTTTCTTCTTCTGTCTCTGTTTTTAGAGCTTTTTTTCCCTTCTCAGTTATTTCTAAAATTGGATCGTCTTTTTCTTTTTTTATAGTAGTCCAATCGTTTCTTTTAAGCCAGCCTACTGCAACAGATTTTTCTTGCTCATCAAGAACAACCGATAGATCTTTTAATGATGCTTTACCGTTTTTATCAGATATAAATTTTAGTGCGCGTTTCTCTGGTAATCCTTTTTCTAGAAAATGTTTACCTTCTTTTCCAAGTGAATAAACTGTTTTTATGTGCTGTTCTACTGTTACTAGTTTTTTTGATTGAAGCCATGATGAGGCGTTCATAACCTCGGCTTCTTGGTTGAAATCACCGTTTTTAAAAATATCTTCTGGTTGAGCTTTTCCTTTAAGTTTTTTTAACGTGAGTAGTACTTTTTTTTCGTTTTGTGAAAGTTCTTGGATTGTCTTGTCTATATCCATTGAAACCCAGAAATAATTTAGTCATCTATTAACATATCGATTAATGTTTAACATGTTTAGTTCTATAGATATTGTATCCGGCAATAATCAGTAACAAACCAATAACAGTGAGCAATAGTGCTGCAATTATATTGGCTGTGTTTATAGGGAATCCAAAACCAAATAACATGCTAAATAGTCCAATCAATCCCATAATAAAAAATGGTATTCCAACTAAAAAGGAGCCTAATACTATGTGTTCTCCTATAACCTTTCCACCCTGCACACCTGATTCGCTTACATATTTATCTGACATTATGACTGTATTATCTTCCTCTGATGTCTTTTTAGTCATATTTTATTTCCTTCTTCAAGCTGCAATTCCACTAGTTAATACTAAAAATGAAAGAAAAATTAAGATGATAATAATAATTGCAGTAATTACAAGAATTACACCTGTTTTTATTTTATGTTGTTTTAACGCTTTATCGCTTTCAAAAATTTTTCCACACCAATTACATTTCGGCATTTTTTCCTTTCCTCAAACCCTACAATTTCATTTTTAATGCCAACCCGAAAATAACGAGCTAATATAGAGGTATGTTAATGCAGATATTATTATCGTAAGTATAAAAGTCACTACGCCGAGTATCAGTCCATATGTTCCGTATTTATCCCCTTGGTTTCTAGCTGATATTCCAAAACCTATTGCTATTATTGCTAAACAAAATGGGATAAGATTAATAAAAAATACAAGTATCACACCTAATACTCCACAAGCAAAAGCAATTTTTCCATTTGTTGTATGTTCTTCTTTGCTATAAGCATCAATTGTTGAGTCAACTACTTTATCTTCTATTATTTTAGCATCAGATAATCTAGAATTACAATTAGTGCAATAATCAGAATTATTAGAATTTTTCATATTACATTTAGGGCAAATTTTAACCATATTTCTCCCTTCGATCTGCATTTTCAAAACAACTACTTGTTTATAAACCCTCAGATAACAAATGTTAGTCTATATTCTTGCTATATGTCGAGTGCATATCTATTAAAGATAAATCATCTTTTTATAGGAAAACCGTAATACATGCTTTCATCGGGCCCGTAGCTTAGACTGGCTGGAGCAACCGGCTGATAACCGGTAGGTCGAGAGTTCAAATCTCTCCGGGCCCATATAATTTAGAGCATAATAGCGCGAAATGAAAAAGAGCAAGTTATCCTTTTTGTTATTTAATCTTTTTTCCAAAATGTGACCAAAACGGTTATATCTGTGAAAAAACATTAAGTAACTATGTTTCAATCAATGTCTCATTTAGAACAGCAACTCTATTTCAGACTTGGTGAACAAGAGCAACGAGTATTCACCATACAAGATATCACAAGTATATTGAGAATCTCAGAACAACATGCTCGTAAACTTGCATCAAAAATGGTCAAAAAACAAGCAACTGAACGCGTAAAACCAGGGCTTTTTGTCCGTGTACCAGAATCAGTTATTTTAGATAAACATCTCTATAAAGAAGACGCGGTACTCATCGCAGCAAAATCGCTGAAAAACGCTTTTATCTCCCATTACACTGCTCTTACAATTCATGGGCTCGCAGAACGATATACTACCCACGTCTATGTCACCACGCCTCATCATCAAAGAAATATCAAATACCATGATATTCAGATTCAATTCATCACTGTTGTTCCCAGTCGATTTTTTGGCATGAAAACAATAGAATATTTACATCAAAAAATATCTGTTGCAGATCAAGAACGAACCATCCTTGATATCATAAACAAACCAAAATACGCTGGAGGATGGAATGAACTTATCAGCTGCCTTAAAAATCTTGAACAAGTTGATTGGACTACACTCCTTACATACATAGAGAAATCCAACAACAAAATACTCGCACGTCGCATCGGTTACCTCATGGATAATCTAAAAAACGTTTCAATACCCTCAAAAATAAAAAACGAAATCAAAAACTACAGTGGGAACAACATCTACTATTTCGACTCTACAAAAAAAGGAGTTCTTGAACAAGAATGGAATATCATCGTTCCAGAGAAGATACAAGAGGCACTACATGCTGACTAAAAAAGCCCTCGAAAAAATCCAACGAGACACTGATTTCAATATCGACATCTTGGAAAAAACATACCATATCACAAGAATCCTTCAGCAAATACAAAAAACAGAAATCCTCTCAAAGAATCTTACACTAAAAGGGGGAACACCGCTCAATTTCCTCCATCTTAACCTCCCGAGACTCTCTATCGATATCGACTTTAACTATACTGGTGCAATTCATCGTGACTACATGAAAGCAACACGCCCCTTCATTGATCAATCGATTCGAACATTAGGAGAACTTCTTGGGTATATTGTAAAAGAAAAAGACTCATCTTACATACTCTCTCGATATGATTTTCAATATACAACCGTAAGAAACACAAAGGATCATGTAAAGATTGAAACCAACTATCTTGATCGCCTTCCAATTGGTGATATCAAAACAAAAAAATTTCTACCAATTTTTGCAGATATCCCTGTGTTTTCTGTGTCAACCTATTCGCTGGAAGAATTGGCTGCACAAAAGATAAAAGCATGTATAGAGCGAGCAGAACCACGAGATATCTATGATCTATCGTGTCTATCAAAACAATCTATTACCTCGAGAAAGACAAGAAAATACGTTGCTGTATATTACTGTATGATCGAAAAAGATAAAACAACAGATGCTGTGAAAAGAATTGAAACATATGATCTGGATAAATTACGACAAGAACTAAAACAATTTATACGAAATAATGAACAACTCGATGTAGAAAACATACGAAGAGATGCAGCAGAATTCCTTAAAGAAATGTTATCTTTCACAACAAAGGAACAGCAATTTGTTGATTTGTTTTACCAAAAACAGAAGATCTTTCCTGAATTATTATTCAAGGATAAACCCACACTTATAGATCACCCTGTGCTCCTCTATCAACTAGAAAAACTCAAGAAAAAACAAAATGGTAAGCAAGAAATGATTTGATCTACATGATGATGGAATTTATAGAAATAGATAATATCTGTATCTTGATATCCGGCAATTACCGGCAATACAATAATTCAGAAATTCTAAAAAGAACCAATTCAATAAATCCTGAGACGAATAAGAGTGGTTAATAGGAGATTTTACGATGCAACGATATACATTTCACCGGAAATTAAACGGAAATGATTCCCGAAAAAGTGTCAAATACGTGCGGTGCATTTGCGGTGCAAATGTGGCGCAAAATTTTAGTGGAAATATACCGGAAATTTAGCGGAAATGACCGATAGAAATAAATGATTAATACCCATAGAGGCATTAGTTGTTGATGAATATAGAGACAGGTAAACTATGAATTTAGAAAAACCTGAAATTGAAAATTTTTTCAAATTAAATAAATCGTTGTTATTTTATGTGAATAAAAAGAAACAACTCATTAAAGGAATTTCTTCTGTTGTTCAACTACGAGGGCAAATATCTGAAAAAGTCATTAAACTTCGAAATGCAATCGTGAAAGATCCAACATGGATAGATACATTCCTTAAAGAAAATCCTTTTAATTTTTCACGTGAAGAATTACAAACTATTGAAAGTTGGAAAAAGGGAATACTAGACACATTTTTAGTTGTAAAATACGAGAAAGAAACAACGATTTTTTATCACCCCACAACACAAAAATGTTATGGTGTTCTCTCTCTTTATGATCCTCTACCACAAATGCTAGGATCTTATCTACCAATATATGCAGAGACATGGCTGATACCTTTCAAAGGGAAAATCATATATGATGGTATCATCGCACCATATAATATCATGTTCGGACGAGGTATAGAAAAAACTATCCAATCAGAATATCAAGAAGCAATTCTTAAACATGGCATCGTCACATCACTTACTTCGCAGGAAACAAAAACTACTTCAGATGAGAAGAACTGTTAAAATTTTATTTGAAATCTGAGGGAAATCGAGAAAGATATCGGGAAGAAATAGAAAGATTACAACGGAAAAATCATCAACTAAAAGCAGTTTATCATCAAGAGCAAGGAAGATATTTTTCAAGGACACTTAAAAAGAAATTAAAAGAAATTGATGCAACAGGATTTTTTGCTGTTATCGATGATGTTATTATTGCAAATGCACCATCAAAAAAAGAGTTAGATGAACAAATAGCCAAGATACTTCCTGAAGAGAAAAACAGATGGGTATTTCAATTTAAAATATAAAAAGTGATTAAAATATACGACTTATTAAAGAGGGAAGAATAAATGGTGATAAAAGGCGGATATTTTTCAGATGACGGTGAAGAAATCGATCCTCTAACGGTTCCTATGCCAACATTATGTAATTCGTGCCTGAAGAAAAACGATGCAAAAGAAGAAACACCATGTCTTCTGAATCGCATGGATCAGATGAAGGAGATAAAAAACGGGGAAATGTTCCTTTGTTTTTCGTATGAACCAAACAATCCATCCATCAATAAAAAGAAAGTTTATCAGGACATGGAAAAATATTGGGCTGAACAAAACCGAAAGTATCTAGCTCAACAAAAAAAGAAGAAAAAGATTTAGATGAGAATAGACATGATTTACCATAGTTCACAGGCCAAAAAAACGAGGTTCTGTAGAGCATTTCCCTCCTGTTGGAATAGGAGACTTCTTTGGGTCTACTGTTTTTACTCGATTATTTGATCAAACTGGTAATCTTCCCATTTCTTTTTACCAAACAACGTCTCAAGCTCAACAGGTGTTATAATTGGTATTTTATACTGCATGTAATCGTCTATCGCAATCCTAGGACAGGCTGTTGAAACAAAACAATCTATATCCCTAAAACTCTGCAGATAAAAAGGTGAAAAACTGTTCAACGTTATTATATATGATTTTTTTTGTTTTGATTCCAAAAACTCTTTTATTTCATGTGCCAGTTTTATCCGCTGTTGACCTTTTTTTGTTCCAACTAGTATACCAAATGTTTTTGCACCTTTCGAGCGAGCCATAGCACCATACCTCTGCTTGAGTATAATGTCTTTTAAATCATCCAGTTCCTGTGTTTTTACTGTGTTTGTATAGGGATCAGCAGCAATAACTGTTTTTTTAGTGGCAAACAAAAGACCAACAGGATGAAAATTACCGCTTCCTATGAATAAAAACGAGTCTACCTTGTCTGCGATGTTTGTACCGGCAGTAAAATTACATCCCAGTATCTGCCCTTTTGATTGTATCCTTTTATCACCGTCAGAAACAACTGGTTCAAGGCCGTGTTTTCTTAGTATATCAATCGCTGTTTTTAGCATATGGAGATGTTGTGCTGTGGTTACAACACCTATTTTTTTGCCCTTTAAGGAGGGTATGGCTTTTTCAACAACTTTTGTAACATCGTTTGTCGAAAACGCGTTTATAAAAATTATAGGTATTGAAAAATTGTCAATGTTTGGTATAGGTGTATGTCCTATTTGTATTATGCATTCTACACCAAGGTTTTTTAGTTCATCGTCTACAACGTCGCATGCGCCAAAACAAGGTTCTGCGGAAATAAGAATATTTGCACCGGTTTCTTTCTCTAGATAGTCGACGATAGCAAAGGCATGCATTTTCAAACCCTCTGGAATTTGAAGTGCAACTGTTTTGTACCTATTTTTTTTAATGGTGTTCACAGCTGTTTCAACATCTATGTTATAACCAGAGATTTTCATTAAATTGCCTCGTTTATGTTTGATACTAGTGTTTTAAAAAAGTTCATCCTATAATCATATGATTCATCTGATGTATCCATCTCAAAATAATTCTCATCAGGTTCAAATGGCTCAAAAGTCTTTTTTTGCCCGATGTATATCTCCCATCGACCATCAGAAACAGATTTCTTTCTAAGTCTTTGTTCTAAACGTTTTTTCACAACATCATCTGGGCAAATACATTGAACAATGATTAATTTCGCATGGTTTTTTGCTGCGATATGATGCGCCATTTCACGGTATTTCTTTTTCTGAAAAGTGGCATCCAAAACAACATTCTTTCCTTTCTTTAACAGGTCTGATGCTTTTTCCATAACCTTCTCATAAGTGTAATCTACGTTTTTTGGGTCATATAAACCAGTGTTTAGTTTGTCATGGTGCCGCTCGAATTTATCTATCCCTGCTAACTCTTTTCTTACAATGTCTGTGTTTATTTGATGCGCACGGTAGTCTACAGCGATTTTTAGTGCAACTGTGGATTTACCGGTTCCAGTGAGTCCACATACTAAGAACAATAGTGGTTTTGTTTTGTATAAATCAAATGAGAAAAGCGATGTGTAATAATGTGACAATTCAAAGTATTTCTTTGCTGTTTCAACTATGTTATTCTTTCTTTTGTAATCTATATTTGGGTCGTTTAGCTGGAAGCCATTTACCTTTCCACGCACGTACGCCCGGTAGGATTTGTAGAAATTCAGTACATCAAATATATCGGCATCATTGCTTTTTTCTACATATCTTTGTATTAGATAACTTGATAGATACGGGTAGTTTAGATAGTCTAGGTCCATAGCTAAGAAACCTATGTCTGATGCGACATCACAAAACCTGAATCTTTTGTTAAACTCTATGCAATCAAATATGTGGATTTTGTCTTTATCAACAACTATGTTTCCTGAGTGAAGGTCGCCATGGCAGTCTTTTATGCGTCCTTCTTTCATCCTGTGGCCAAACAACTCTTTTTTACGCTCAAAAAACTTTGTGTTAGCCTCTTTTATGTACCAGTAAATGTTTTTTGGAATTGTTATATCTATCACTGATTTTGTTTGATCAAAGTTTTCATCAATATTCTGTCTAACAGATTTTAACTCACCATATTTTGTGATCTCATCTGATGGCTCTTGTGAGTTATAGAAATCAACTAGAATCGTACATATATGGTCTATTGTTTCTTCATCGATTTTCCCTTGCTTTAGCAGGTTTGTCATGATTTGATCTTGAGGGAATTCCTTCATTTTTAGTACATATTCAACAACTTCTCCTTTTCCATCTAACTGGAGTTCGTTGTTCATTTGTGTGATTGGTAAGACATCTAGGTATATGTCTGGGCATAGTCTTTTGTTTAACCTTTTTTCTTCTTCGCAGAAAAATTTTCGTTTCTCTAGCGTGGAAAAATCTAGGAACCCGAAATTAACAGGTTTTTTGATTTTGTATGCAAAACCTCCTGTCAGAGCAACATAGGATATATGTGTTTGAAGTACTTCAACTGATTTAACGTGATGTCCATAGAATTTAGGGTTTTTTAGATATTCAACGATCTTTGATTGTTCCATAGAACAAAGGGAAATCATGTTTTTATAAAAGCTTTATCGTTCTAATAAAATACGCCTAGTAAAACCACAAATAAAACCTGTATTATTACCAATGATAACGCTGATGGTACAAAAAATTTGTATATCCTCGTTGGGTCAGTTTTTAGGTAGTCACTGCTTAGAACGTTGCATAGATGAATCGGTGATATTAGGTATCCTACGAGCGAGCTCATGAAGATTATACTAGTCAAACCAAGGATACTTATACCTGTTACTTGGAAAAACGGTTGCACTAAGAAATAGGATAATGCGATTGCACCAAGGTTATACCCAGTTATAAATCCTAACAATAGAGGTATTAGGATTATCATAGCCAGAGCTGGTGCTGAAAAACCACCTATGATATTTGCTATTATCTCGTTTGCCTTTGAGACTTCAAACATCTGTCTGAATATCATAATCCCAAAAATAGCCAAAGCAAGTTTCCATGTGAGCGATTTTTTTAGTATTTGCAGATATTCTTTTGCTGTAATTTTTGTGAGAGAATACAATACTATGATGCCAAATATAACCCCTATGAGGAACGATGTTATTTCAGGGAAATTAACTATTCTTAGTAATGCATAGAAAAGCAATGGTGTAACAGGTGGTATTAGATATACCAGGCCGTTGTAGTCTTTTGTTTTTTCTTTTTGCTTCTCGGTTTTCCCTATAAACTTTTTTAGCAATACCACTCCAATGAGTATTGATGCGATAAAAGCTGGTAAGTTGATTAGCATCAGCAAATATATGTTTATGTTTGAGAATTTTGCACTGCAGATAAGAATCATAGCAGACGAAATAGGATAGATTGGGAACCATATGTGACGGAACCACATGTTTAACATGTTTTTTTGGTTTTTATCAAGTTTATATTTATCTCCCTCTTCATCTATCATCGGCGCAGAAAACAACGCGCCACCTGGAACAGGCATTAAACCGTATACTGCTGGTATCACCCCGAGGGTGCCGCCTTTTGAAAAGATTGTTCTAAGACTATCTATAAGTTTTTTTATTGCACCTGTTTCCTGCATTGATTTTGCTAAAACATATATCAATGTCATCAGCAATGCGAGTTCAATGGTTCCTGTTATTATTTGTTGTTTTCCGTATGAGTATATTGTTGCTTCAATCATTGCTTTTGGTATGTCTATTGGTTGTATTGTTTGCAGAGAAAAAACACCTAGTATCAAAGAACCTAATATTAATGAGGCACCGAAGTTAAACTGTTTTCTTATAAGAAAAATAATAACTGCGAATGCAATTATCACACCTATTATAATAGCAATCTCACTTAGCAGCATTTTTGCATCCCCAAAAACCTTGTTCTGTTTAACTAGTTAACTCTCTGGCGCATCTCTCCGCGTTTTCAATTGTTTTTTCGTAATCAATAGTAAGAAACTTTTTGTCTAGCATCAGTGGTTTGCCGTTTACTATGGTTGTGGAAACATCGCTTCCTCGCGCAGCATAAACCAGATGAGATACCATGTCGTGATGTGGTGTGAGATGTGGTTTGTTTAAATCAATCATTATTATATCTGCTTTTTTTCCAACTTCAATTGAACCAATGTCTCTTTCCATTTTTAGACATCTGGCACCACCAAGTGTAGCGAAATCAAGAACTGTTTGCGCTGGCAAAATACTTGGATCCCATCTATGTTGCTTATGTATAAGAGCACAGAACTTCATTGTGTCAAACATGTCCAGGGTGTTGTTGCTAGCGGCGCCATCTGTCCCAAGACCTACAACTACATCTGATTGAATAAGTTCAGGTACCGGGGTGAAACCACCGGTAGCTATCTTCATGTTGCTAACAGGACAATGTGAAACCTTTGCACCACTGTTTTTAATATCCACTATCTCGTTTTTTGTTATCCAGCCGCAATGCGCTAGCACCATTTTTTCACATAACAAACCATGTTTTTTAAGCTGCTCAACCGGTCTGACACCATATTTTTTTTGTAAATCATATACTTCTTCTCTTGTCTCAGCGCAGTGGGTATGGAGCAAAACATCGTATTTATCTGATAACTCACGTGTCTTCCCAAGATTTTCTGGTCCACATGTATATGTTGCATGTGGTGCTATAACAGGTTTTATCAAATCGTTGTTCTTCCATTTCTTAATAAACTTTTCACACTCAGGAAAAAACTCGTCTGCGGAGCACTCTGGTGTACCAAAATCTAGCATCGGGAAACCAAGGAAACCACGGATACCCGCTTTCTCTGTTGTTTTTCCTATCGTATCCTCAAAAAAATACATGTCAAGATAGGTTGTTGTACCTGAGCTTATCATCTCAAGGAGACCAAGTTGTGTACCTACCTCTATGTATTTTTTGTTCAGTTTAGCTTCAACAGGCCATATCCTCTCCTTCAACCATTTGTCTAGTACCATGTCGTCTCCATAACCACGTAGAAGAGTCATAGGTATGTGTGTATGTGTGTTTATAAGACCTGGTAAAACAAGTTTGTTTTTCCCATCGATTTTATATTCTGCTTCTATGTTAATTGGTTTTTCAGAAATCTGCGTTATTTCTTTTTCTTCTATGTGTATGTCGCCAGTAAATCTTTCTCTTTTTTTATTTTGGGTAATTATAGAAGCGTTTTTTATGAGAATACTCATGTGATCCTCAGTCTTCTAATTCTGTTCCTTCTGACCAAAGCTGGTTGAACTCATCGTTTAATTTGTCAACTATCTCTTTTTCAACAGTCCATATACCTATCTCATCTTTTTTCACTGGACCTGAGAGAATAAGCGCCCTGTCATCCCCTATTATAAAGTTACCTTTTAGATCAGGGTTTGATTTAACATTTAAACCAGCAAGCATCTGCTTGTCCTTGAATTTATTTACAATTACTTTTGAGCCCTTTGGTATCTGTATATCCCCTAGGTATTCTGCCATTATTTTTGGGTTTGATATCTCTGATATTTGCCAGCTTTTTGTTGGTTTAGACGCTGGTTGTGACCGTGTTGTTTTCTTTGTCCCTATCTCAATTGCTATCCCCAGAAAAACTACGCCTATTACAAACCCTATGATCAACGAAACTACATCCATAATTCACTCCATCCTTAATAGTATATTTACTATCATAGATATATATGTTTGGTAAATATAAAAAATTGTATAACAAGATTTATCTTGAGTGTCCATATATCGGGGGCAAGAAAAAACACCGCGGGTCGAACATCTTATGGATAAAAAAGCAGTTGTTAGTGAGATTAACAATTTGAAAAAAAAGAAAAAAGCTGTTATTCTTGCTCATAACTATCAGATACCAGAAGTACAGGATATTGCAGATTTTGTTGGAGACTCATTGGATTTGGCTTTAAAGGCGACTAAAACAGACGCGAAAAACATTGTTTTCTGTGGTGTCGATTTCATGGCCGAATCAGCAAAGATTCTCAATCCAGATAAAAAAGTTGTTCTCCCTGATAAAAATGCTACTTGTCCAATGGCTGAAATGGTCGATGCAGAGAGCCTTGGTTGGCTAATTAAGGATAACCCTGATGCTGAAGTTGTCGCATACATTAACACTACAGCTGAGGTGAAAACATTAGCTGATATTTGTTGTACTTCAGCCAATGGCGTAAAAATTGTTAAGAGTATTTCATCTAAAAAAGTTATTTTTGTTCCTGACATAAATCTTGGTTCGTATATCCAACGTTTTGTCCCAGAAAAACAGATGATACTCTGGCCTGGTATGTGCAGAACTCACCATGATATAACCAAAGAAGAAATTTTGGCTTTAAAAAAGAAACATCCCTCTGCAGAAGTGCTTGTTCATCCTGAATGTAGGCTTGAGGTTATTGATATAGCTGATAAGGCGCTTTCTACAAATGGTATGGTTAGTCATGTTAAAGAATCCAAAGCAAAAGAGTTTATTATTGGTACCGAAAAAGGAATTTGTTACAGATTGAAAAAAGAAAATCCTGATAAAGAGTTTTATCCAATTGAATCCGCTGTTTGTCCTAACATGAAAAAAATTAATTTGGAAAAAATATTAAATAGCCTTACAACGTTAGAACCAGAGATTAAACTAACATCCGATATAATGAAGAAGGCTAGATTGCCTCTTCAACGCATGATGGATGCCGGTCGGGGGACTAAAAAATGAAAAAAATTTACATGGATTACGCAGCAAGTACACCTGTTGATGACGAGGTTTTAAAAGAGATGCTTCCTTATTTTCAAAAAAACTATGGAAATCCATCCAGCATACATTTTTTTGGTAGAGAAGCAAGCAAGGCCATTGAGAACGCTAGAGCACAAGTTGCAAATTTAGTAGATTGCAGTCCTGAAGAGATCGTTTTTACATCTGGTGGTACCGAGTCCGATAATCTTGCGATAAAAGGAGTTTCTTATCTTAACAAAGAGAAGAGAGGCGGGAAAGGCTACAATATAATTACCTGCGCAATAGAGCATCCTGCTGTTCTTGAAACATGTAAATATATGGAAAAGCAGGGTTTTAATGTTAAGTTTTTACCAGTTGACAGGTATGGTTTTATAGATCCAAAGGAACTTGAGGAATCTATCTCCAAGGACACTTTTCTTGTTACAATAATGTTTGCCAACAACGAGATAGGAACCATAGAACCAATGGATGAGATAGGTAAAATAACAAAAAAACATGGTGTCTTGTTGCATACCGATGCTGTTCAGGCAGTTGGGAAAGTCCCAATTGATGTTAACAAATTAAACATTGATTTGTTGTCGATGTCTGGCCATAAGATTTATGGTCCTAAAGGAGTCGGTGCTATATATATAAGAAAAGGTGTTAAACTGGAGCCTTTGGCGCATGGTGGCGGTCACGAGAAAGGTCTAAGGAGCAGCACATTGAATACTCCGGGTATCGTTGGTCTTGGAAAAGCATGTGAACTTGGTAAAAAACGTTTTGATAAAGATATAGCTAATATGAAAAATTTGAGGGATATTTTAATTAAGAATGTTTTAAAAATTGAGGAAAGTTTCCTTAATGGGCATCCTGAAAAACGCTTGGTAAATAACGCTCATTTCCGTTTCTTTGCTATCGAGGGTGAGTCGCTGAATCTCATGCTCGATGACAAGGGTATTTCTGCTGCCACTGGTTCAGCATGTTCATCAAAGAAGTTAAAACCATCACATGTATTATTAGGCATTGGGCTTAAACCTGAAGAGGCGCATGGCTCCATCAGATTGTCAGTTGGTAGACTTAGCACAAAAGAAGAAGTTGAGTATGTCTCTGATGTTTTACCAGAGATTGTTCAAAAACTTAGAAATATGTCTCCGCTTTGGAATAGGTAGGTTGTTCTTCAAATGAATGATATGTACACAGATAAGGTAATGGATCATTTTCGTAACCCACGAAATATGGGTGAAATCAAAAATCCCGATGGTTTCGGTAAAGTCGGTAACCCAACATGTGGGGATGTAATGGCTATTTACATAAAAGTTAAGAATGAAAAGATTGTTGATATCAAGTTTAAAACGTACGGTTGTACTGCAGCAATAGCCACAAGTAGTGTCCTTACAGAGATGATTAAAGGTAAAACCATTGATGAGGCTTTGAAAATAACTCGTGATGATGTAGCAAATGAGCTTGGTGGTCTCCCAGCAGTTAAGATGCACTGCTCAAACCTTGCTGCTGATGCTTTGCGCGAGGCTATAAAAGATTATAGAAGTAAACAAAAGAAGTGACTTCATGAATACATATATCTATATTGATGGATGGAAGTCCAATATTCGTTTTTCATCTGCGCATATTATACCCGAGTACGAGAAATGCGGACAACTACATGGTCATACCTATGCTGTTCATGCAAAAGTAACTGGTAAATACGATAAAAACGGTATAATAATGGATTTTTCTATGCTCAAGGATGCTCTTAAACAGATTACGGAAGAACTGGATCACAAGATTTTGATTCCTGAAAAAAACTCTAGTGTAAAAATTGAAAAAGATAGCAACTCTGTTAAGATATCGTTCCTTAAAAAAAATTATGTTTTTCCTTTGATTGATTGCATTTTTTTACCAATAAGCTCTACAACAGCCGAGAATCTTGCAGGTTATGTTCTAGAAAAACTGCAAAAAAAGATCAATACCAAAAAAAATATTGAAAGTATTGAAGTTGGTGTTGATGAGGGATACGGACAGGGAGCCCGTATTGTTAAATCATTTATATAAAAAGGGTGTTCGTATGGTTAAAAAAGCAGTTTGCTTGATATCTGGTGGTATTGATTCTTGTGTGACTGCATTTTTAGCAAAAAAAAATGGTTACGACGTGTATTGTTTGTCTTTTGATTACGGGCAGCGTCATGAAAAAGAGATTAAACATGCTGAGATGATCGCCTCTGCCGTGAAAGCAAAAAGCCATGTTGTTTTTGATATTGATCTGAAAAAATTTGGTGGCTCTTCTTTGATGGATAGTTCTCTGGATGTTCCAAAAAACCAGGATTTACAAAATATAGGAAAAGATATTCCATCTACTTATGTTCCTGGTAGAAACACGGTTTTTTTATCGGTTGGTTTGTCTTACGCTGAGGCTATCGGTGCTGATGCATTGTTTATAGGTGCTAATGCTATGGATTATTCCGGTTATCCTGACTGCAGACCAGAATATATAGAGGCATTCCGTAAGGTTTCTAAACTTGGAACCAAAATCGGTGTAGAAGGCAAGCCTATCAAAATAGAGGCACCGTTGCTTTATATGACCAAGCATGAAATAATTAAAAAAGGTTTAGAGCTAGGTGTTCCTTTTGATAAAACATGGTCTTGTTATCTTGGTGGAGAAAAAGCTTGTGGCCGATGTGACTCCTGCCTGCTTAGACTTAAAGGTTTTAAAGAAACAGGAGTTAGAGACCCTATAGAATATAATTTTTTACCAGAATGGTACTAAGGCTGCTGATTCTTTTTTGTTCTATAATAATCATATAAATCTAATATTATTGGTATAGAGATTAGTACAGCTAAGAGTATTACCAAACATACAACGCAGTCTGGTTGAACGTTTGTAACTGTGGTTTCTACATTTTTATTCCAAAGTGAGCCGTCTGCTAGGTCATTGAAGAAAAGGTTTATTGTTCCTATCCATGGCAGTTCTGATCTTGCTTTGCCGGTTATCCAATCCATCTGTATTAGTTCATCACATATGCCGCCTAGCTGGTCACATTCTCTGTTTGTGTATGGGTTGTCTCCTTTGGTTATGAACCCCGAGTGCGTCCAGGCAGGTGATACATTTTCTAGTATCCCTATGCTTTTATTCTGAAGCCATGTTTGGTTGTATATTCCTAAAGCAGCTATTGTGTATGTTCTTTTTGTACCGTTTACTTGTACGTCAACCCAGCACATAGCCCTATGGATTATCTGGTCTTCTTTTGTGTCACCGTATTTTCTGTAAACTATTACGTCTCCATAATTTCCATAGGTTTTAAGGCCTTCTTGTCCTTGGTTTTTCGCCTCACAATAAGTTACAATATCGTTTCTATTTGTTACTTTGACTAATAAGACCATGTCTCCAGCATCTATGGTTCCTAGTCTACCATAAGGTTCGTTTGCATGCATCATGCTACCAGATTCAATAGCAACCATAGGTGTACCAAGCCACTGCCCAGTATAAGACCAAAGTATCATGATTATGATAAAAACTGCAAACAGAGCAACTAGTACGTCTCTGAGCAGGGAAATCTTTCCATCTTTGCTATGCCAGAAACGTAAAAATAATTCTTTAATCTTCTTTGCATCCATCTTATTTCACGTTCTTTTTATATTTTCTCTGCGAGAAATAGTATACTTTATTGAAGACCCACATATAGGGCAAGTGTTTATATTCTCTTTGAATTTTTTACCGCAACCTCGACATTGATAAGTCCATTTAAACTTTTTTGTTATGCCTTTTTGTGATATGGTTTCAAATTTTATTTTTAATGTTTGTGCTACGTTTTGTATTGAGTAATCATCTGTCAGAATAACTGCTTCGCATTCATCATTTTTGTTTATATCTAATGCCAGTGCTAGGATTTCTTTGTCCGTTTCGGACAATCTTTCTTTGTCGCCTGTTTTCTGCGAGACATCCTTTATTTGTTTTATTGATTCTTTTGTTGGATCTTGTATTTTTAATCCCTTTTCCATTAGAAATTGGAAGTTTTGGTAATCTTTGCCACCTGGCGTAAATTCTTTAAACACACCAGGTGTTGTAGCAATATTTGCATCTAGATTAATTGGTTTTCCTGATAGAATAACCGATGTATCTAGAATATATGTTTTTGTTTTTTCTTTAGTCATAATTTAAGTGGTGTAAAGTATATTTGTTATATTTTACTTTAGCTGGTTATTTCAACAAAAATAAAAAAAGAGAAATGTGAGAATTTTTCCAGTTTTAAGATTCTCTCGGTGATGGTGAGCCGCCGTTTGACAATAAGTCGTACCACACTGAATTCCATGCTATGGAAAGTTCACTAAGAGATGCAAAATCAATGTCTCCGGTATGGTATAATTCCCAATCTCTTGGATCGTAGCTGGTGAAGTTCCAGATGAGTTTATAATCATCTGCTCTTAGAAATTCAGCTCCAATTCGGAAACCCCACTTAGGATAATAACCGTTTTTATCTTTTGAAATTTCAAAGGTTATTGTAGGAAGCTCTGCATAGTCGTTATCGATACTTATGTTACCTTGACCATTAAAATCTACATCCCAACCAAGCTTTAGATGCGGATTTAATTGTTCAATTGTTGCGGATATATCTGTTCCACCCAATGTCGTTGATAACGTTATGTCATCAATGAATCCTGGATCAGTATTAATCTCAATGCTTCCCACACCATCAAGATTTAAATCCCATTGTACATCGAGATTTTTCCATTGATCTGTATAGTAATTAACGAGTTTTGAATAGGTGAAATGGTTTGCAAGATAGAGTCTTCCGCTGACGTTTAGCGGATGATCTGGGTTGCTTGTGTCTATCATAATTTTGAAGTCGTCTGCCTGGAAACCACCAAGTGCAATGCGTCTACCTGTTATTTGTGATGGATCTTGGTTTTTCCTTATCGATGTGAATGTAATCCAATCTACCAGTTGAGACCCATCTGTATCTAAAGATAAACCTGTGATTTTATTGCTGCTGTCCTGATACCATTTCAGAGTCATAGTTTTTGAGTAGTCGTTCACAAGGTTAAGCAGGTCTACTGATAGTTCCCTGTCTGCATCTTCATATGTACATAACGGACCAAAAGCGTTCATACCATTATTCAAGGTTATCATTTTGTTTACGGTATCATATACTACATTGAATTGACCTGACTTGAGACCTATACTACCAATCGTCAATGTTTTATTAGCCCCTACTATCTTGATAAGACCTATGTCTATAGTGTGATTGTTGTTTATATGCAGCGTTTTACTGTTTGTCTGCATTTGCCAACTAACGTTTAGTTTAATTGGCTGTAACTGTATAGTATCCATCGAGAATTCAACTGGGTTTTGTGAGTCGTTATAGGTTAGTTTGCGTAATGTTAACGATCCAGAGACATCGCTTGTGATGTTGAGATAGCCGTTTGAGTTTAATTGCTCACGTTTCCATTTTATAGTAGATGAACCTGGATTCAAAGTCATATTGTCAAGTTCTAATTCTAACTCACCGTGAGTAACTTTTAGATTGTGATGAATAGGTGTATTAACAGCAAATGTAACTTGGCCTTTTACTCCTGGTTGCCATTCAGTGAGATTCATGGTTCCACTACCTGAATACGAGCCATCTACTTGCCAGCTACCATAGTTCATTGATTGCAAATCAATACCCCAACTGAAAGCTACATCTGCAGAAACAAGCAGGTGTTGATTATTGATTTCTGAATAAATTTGACCAACTCCATTGATTGCAAATGTTGGGATGCTGAAATCGATGGTTGGAGCGAGTTTCGGGCCTATCTTTAGATGCAAGTCATTGAAAGCAAAGATATTGTATCCAGCCATCTGGAACTTTGGTGAAGAACTGAAATTAAACCAGATGCTACTGCCTCCTTCCATATTGAATGCATCTACCCCAAATTCAGTATCGTACTGATCATCTGGGCTATCATATTTTATATCAAAACCAGTGAAGTTCAGCTTGTTTTGCATGTTTAGATAGTAGTATTTATTGGCTGGTTCAAGGAGGATATTGAAGTCTCCAACTGATTTTGCATAACTTATAGTGCCTGACCAGAACCTAATGTTTCCCTCAAAATTAGTAAGTGTTACTTGATTTGCTCCGCTAAATTGTAAGTTTTTATCTTCGTTACTCAAGCCAAACGTAGAGCTACCTGCAAGTTTAACTTCATCAGCAGATATATCAAAATTTTCTGCAGTTACATCAAAATTGTCGAATGTCGCTGCGAAATTTGTACTAGTGTCGATCGCTAAATGTTTATAATGATCCCAAGTCAATTTTACATTTCCGCTGTTCTGGAGTTTGATTTCGCTAGCCGCTATGTTGAACTCGGGATTACTGAGCCTAAAATTATCAAATGTTATTGTATGATCAGAATCAAGTTTTATGTAATTCAGATCATTACTCCAGTTTACCGTCGTTTTCCCACTTTGTTCGAAAATGAGTTCTGTTTCTAGAATAGTTTCTGAAGCAGGGTTAAATGCTTTTATGTTTAACCCTATCTCTTTTCCTGAATCTAACTCGATAACGCCGTTCTGGAAATTATTAAAAGTAAACTTCAACCCTTCTCCGGACCCAGTTGCATACACTCCGTTGACATCCAATATTAAATTATCTTGAGAAACTACAAAACTAAAATCGATGGTTGTTTCGCTTCTATCTAACGAGAAGTATCCTTCTTGTGGATTCCATTTTATCGTCAGATCTAAAGCATTTTGTATGGTTGCTACGAAATCAATCTTCTGATTAGGTTGTGTCACATTTCTAAGTTTCGCGTTTAATGTTAAACCAACAACGTCGCATCCTAAAGTTATGCTCTTTAGATTTTCATCTAGAGATATTTGCCACGACAGGTTTGTATACTTATTCGTACTAGTGAAATACAAATCTACATCTGGATTCTGTAGATCGTTGCATAGTCCTATTTTAAAATCTCCGGAACTGCTTTCTTTTTTTATGTGAACATAACCGTTATCCAAACTAGGATTCCATGTCAAATTTATAGACGTGGGTATGTTTTTCATATAGAAGTAACGCCCGTTTTGTTGACCTCCTGCACTTTCTGTTTCAATGAAAATTACAGCTACCTTCGGAGGAGTATCAATATTTATTAACGCGTGTTTTGGCGAAGTTGTTCTATCTATATTTACATGTAAATTAAGAGATCTAGCAGGACTTATCATCATTCCAAGAGTAGCACTAGAGTATGGATCCTCATTTTCAGCAGTTATTGAAAACGTTACAGCTGAATCATCATTTTCAGAGATGTTCACATCACGGAGTGTTTGACCCATGCGATGTGTCATCGTAAATGGAGAAAACAAGGATTCAAAAGCAGCCTTAAAAGTAATTGTGTATCCAGTGTTTGTAGAAACGCTGGCGACTAATGAAATGCTTTTGCCGTTTGTTCCACTAATGGAGAGGCCCTGTTCAGGATATATATTTGATATATCCTCGGGCATTATAGGTTGAGATTGCTGTGCATTAATCTGTAAATTACCTGAATTTATATCTAAAGCACCTTCTTGTGCTATTTCTTGTATTGCGCTGCTATAGCTTGGAACATACGTTGTTGTGTATTGGTATGTGTTTTGCTGGTTATTCAATATCATCTCGTTGTTAATCTGTTCATTTTGATAAGGGTTCTCCTGAGGTTGTTGGCTGACTTCTCCAGTTAGTATTTGTTGTAAGCATTGAATTAAGTAGGGTTTAAAGTAATGGGCAACACTTACTGGTTCATCTACAGTTGGTTTTTCTTTTCCAGCATCAAATTCAACTCCTAGTTTTACAGTTGGATCCAAGTTTATTCCAAGAAGGTCATAGATACCTACAAAAAATGGTGGGAATGTAAACTGTACACAAAGAGTTAAATCATCATCTGTGCCAACGCAACCTCCTGGTAATACGCCGACCCCGGAAATGAAAGAATTAAACTGTATTGCTGAGTCAGCAGTTGGATTAAATGGAGACGACCCATAACTCTCTGTAGGAGCTAAAATACCCATGCCTCCTACACGCACATCATTTACTCCATCACTATTAACATCTAAATCTATCGGGAAATTCTGCGAATCAAGATTATATATCTGAAAGGTCTGCCCTGGGTTATTGTTGTATTTATAATACAACTTAATTTGTAACCATTGGCAAAAGATTGATCCCAAATCTTGGTTATCATAAAGTAAACTAATGACATCATCTAGTACACCGTCATTGTTGAGGAAAAAGTTTCTAAAACTGGAAAACGAACAACCTATGTCAGCATGAAGGACATCGTATCTTGTATGTCCATATTTATCTTTTATTTCTAACTTAACTTGATACACGCGTTCTTTTTCATATGTGTGTGTTGTTGTTGGGCTAGTAGACCATGAAGTGTAGCCATCGCCCTCGCCGAAATCCCATCTGTACTTCAGCGGATATGCATTAGGGTTTGTGCTGATTGAGTTAGAAGCATCAAACGTGATTTCTTGACCTACTTCACCTTGGTAGCTGTATCCGCCACTTGGAACTAGACTGTTTCCCTGTTGGCCTATGTAAACCGGAGCGATATCTAGATAGGTTTCTCCGTTAGTTCTTGTGACTTTTAGAGTCACCCAGTAAATACCGTTTTCGCTGTATGTATGACTTGGATTTCTTCCATAAACAGGATTGCTGTTGTCACCGAAATCCCATTTGTACGTTGCGCCTATTTGAATAATGCCTTTTGAGTGAAAAGCTATTGGGCTGCCGGCTTGTCCTTGGTACGGTCCTCCAGCGTTAGATATGCCAATGTATTCGCTTTCTGGAGTTGCTTGCTCCCCTGGTTGTACAGTAATTTGATTTTCAGAAACAGCTTGTTCTTCATTGTTTATTCCAAAAGTAGGCTCAGTATCTTGTTGTTGATCTGTAATTTTATCGTCTTGGGCAGGCGGTGCGGTTCCTGCCTCGTCTGTCTGTATAATCTTTTTTTCATCTATCAACGGTTTATCAGTATTTACTATCGTTGTTGTAGTTGATGGACTTTTTATGCTGACTTTTGATGATGTGGAGCCTATTGCTATGGTTACGTTGGAAAGTAGTAAAAAACAGCTTATAAATAATACAATACCCAACCTCTTCATATCCTTCTTCTGCCCCCAAATTTGTTAGTACTACAAGAACTATTTTATTGGTACTAATAAACTTTTTTATCTACTTATAATATATATATGTTTCTTCTACTATATAATTATTTATATTAAGTTATAGAACAAACATCCTACAACCAATCGTTTTTTGTTAGAAATTAATTGTAAAAAAAGAATCTTATTTTTTGTTTATTCTTTCTGTTTTCTACGTGGTATAATATTTTTTAATTGTAGTTTTTTTATTTTCTTTTCTTTTGGCTTTTCTATTTTTACTTTTTTCTTTATAATAGTTTTTGGCTTATCTGCTAATATCAAGTTGCCTTCTTCGTCTATTATGAGTTTTATGTTGGTACCAGGAATGGTTCTAACTCTATGTTCTTTTATTTCTGGCGTTTCTGTTCCAATTACGTCTGCTGATAAGTTTGGTTCAGATTCTAACGCGAGTATTTCAGTTGTTGTTTCTGCCTGTAAACTTTTTTCTGGTTGCACCTCCTCCCATTCCGTAAGATTTTCATAGACAGTCTGCTGTGGAGCTTTGTTTATCTCTATCATATTTTGTTCCGGTGTCGTGTAAAGCTCTATGAACTCAGGTTCATCGTCTGAAAAAGTTTTTCCTTGTTGTTTCTTTTGTTTTCTTAGTATCCCTATCCTTCTTTTTGTTTGGATAGGTTTTGTTTCTGTTTGTTCTATATCTATTTCTTCTATGTCTATAAGCGGATCTTTTTCTTCGCTTTCTGGCAGTTTTATTTCTTTTACTTCAAGAATCGGATATTTTTCTTCAAGCGCTCTGAGTTCCTCTAACATTGTTGATATTTCTTCATGTGTTTTTGTTATAATGAACTTGTTTCCCTCTCCTAGGTCTATTGTTGCCATGTTAGTTTATCCCACTATTCTCCACACTAAAACTATTATTTTCTATCGTTTATCAACTTATAAAGATTTTCTGAGAAAAAAAATTGTTTTTTATTGTTTTTTGATTATTTCTCTGATTGGGATGTATGCTAGTAACACAGCTATGTATATCCATATGAGTAATCCTGGCCACCATGGTGCGTCTTTGATGAGGGCTATGTTTATTCCCGCGACGATAAGTATTGCGACTAGCACTCCCATCAGTGCTTCTCCTGCGACTAGTCCTGCTGTGAATAGTAAGCCTGTTCTGATTGCTTTTTCTTTTGGTTTCACGTCAGTCTGTTTGATTGCGAGCTCCCAGTCGCTGATTTCTTCTTCTTCTGCGCTACCGAATTTCTTTTTCATTGTTCTGTCTGTTAGGTATCGTATTACCCCTCCAACAAATATCGGTGTTGATAGCGTGAATGGAAGGTATATTCCTATTGCTACTGGTAGTATTGGTAGGTCTAGTAGTATTAGTACAACCGCTAGTATCATTCCTGCTATAACATACGGCCAGAGCATTTCCCCGCCAAGAATTCCTTTTACTATTCCAGCCATGAGAAAGGCTTGTGGTGCTGGAAGATTTGGGCTCCCTATCGTAAATGCCTGATTGAGTACACCTATGACTACTCCTATTACACCAGATATTGCTATTACTCCAAAGGTCATGGAAATCTGAAGTTTTTTAGGTGTTGCTCCTATCATTACACCGCATGCCATAGATTGCAATAGGTCTCCTGATATTGATCCACCTACGCAGATGACAGCTGAGATAAGTATGACTATTGCCATTCCTGCTGGGCCTGTTACACCTAAAATCAGCATTATTACGCTTACTAGAAGTAAAATAACTACGGTTACGCCTGAAATCGGGCAGTTTGATGAGCCTACAAGGCCTGTTAGATAGCCTGCGAGTGCGCTTGCTAGAAAAGCAAAGAGTACTGTTAGAATAGCCATGAATATTGATACACCTGGCATTTGTGATAGCCACATGTAAAGTAGGAATATTGGGATTACCATCAGTATGATTAATGCAAATACTATTTTGTAGCTTGCATCTTGGTCTGTTCTTTTCCCAGTTTTTACTTGTCCGCCTTTTATTCCAATTAATGCTTCTTTTATGCTGTCTGCAAGGTTTGTTCGTATGCTATATATAGCATATAATCCGCCGACTAGCATCGCGCCTACGCCGATGTATTTAATCTGGTCGGACCAGATGATAAAAAATCCGTCTAGTGGGCTTGACGCACCGGCTGGCATGCCGCTGACTAGGAATACGAGCGGGGCTATTATGACCCAGCCTAGTAATCCACCAACAAGGATGAATGATGATACGCGGGCACCTATTATCCAACCTACACCCAACAGAGCAGGGGAGGTTGCTACGCCGCCATAGAGATAGGATTCTCTGACTTTGCCTAGAATCTGGTATTTGCCTATGCTGACAATGTTTTCTATTGTGCCCTGGAATATGTTAAGTGCTAGTTCTCCGAATTTGAAAAGCCCGGCGCTTATTGCTCCTATTGCTAACCAAATTCCGCTGACTCCTTTGTCTTTTCTACTTTCTCCTGCGGTTTCGCCACCGACTGTTTCTGTGAGGACCGCTGCTACAGCTACTCCTTCTGGGAACGGCAGGTCTGTTTTAACAACAAGGGCTCGTCTGAGTGGTACCATCCATAGTACACCTAAGATTCCGCCTAAAAGAGATATTAGTGTTGTTTCGAGGTAATTGATGTTTGTCCAGACTCCAAGTATAACTAACGCGGGTATTGTGAATATTACTCCTGCGGCTATGCATTCGCCTGCACTGGCACCCATTGTTGCTAGGTTGACTTCGAGTATCGTGCCTTTGAATGGTTTTAGGAAAGCAAGTGCCATGACTGCTCCAGGGATAATTGCAGAAACAGTCATACCTGCATACAGTCCTAGATATGCGTTTGCTGCACCTAGGACAATTGCTAAAAATACTCCTACTAGAACTGCTTTTACTGTAAGCTCTGGTATGGTTTTACTTGCTGGGACCAATGATTTGAAATTATCTCTGGAACTCATAATCTCTAATTATTATATAATTTACTATATATTAAAAGTTATTGTTTTAAAAAACGCCTAAAACCATGAAAGTTTTTAAAAACAAAGAAGTGATACAACCTAAATAATAGGATGGTTTATGTTAAGCACGGCTGATTACCAAAAAAGACTCGAGGAAGACCTTAAAGCAAAAAACACAGAACTAGAGGAACTAAAAAAAAGACTAACTGAAACGGAGGACATGCTGAATGAGCTTAACAGGAACCTCGAGCAGAGAGTTATAGAAAGGACAGTTGAGGTCAACAGACTTCTTTTGCATATAAACAAGTTCGTCGATCATCTAAGCCATGATCTAGGTACACCGATAACGCCGCTCATCACACTCCTGCCTTTGATAAAGGAGGATGTTGAAAACCCTAAAACCAAAGAGCTTATTGACACATGTATTCGCAGCGCTGAATACATAAAACGCGTTGTTAAAAACACTCAGGAAATCGCTGAGCTTAATTCCACTAACTTTTATCTAAAACGAGAGAATCTATCTGAAATAGTTAAAGATCTTTTAGAAAAGTATGATGTTGTTTTCAAGACTTGCAACATAAAAGTTGAAAACCTTATACCACAAGATGTTTTTGTTAAAACCGAACGAGACAGATTACTGAAGGTTTTTGATCATATCACCTCAAATTCTGTTAACAGCATGCTTAACGGCGGTACCATTAGTTTTAAGGTAAACAAGATGGAACAAAAAACAGGTAATTTCATTCGTGTTTCTGTAAGTGACACAGGCACTGGTTTATCTGGTGACCAGGTTGGTCATATCTTTGATGAGTTCTATAAGGCTGATGAATCTAGACATAAACTAGATTCTACAGGCCTTGGTCTAAGTATCTGTAAACGCATTGTTGAAAAACACGGTGGGCACATTTGGGCTGAGAGTCCTGGTAAG
>Ga0172365_10000414_pt1 | contig 28389 bp, 28 predicted proteins | sample LakKivSesite48cm_FD_114535 | JGI IMG/M metagenome (GOLD analysis project Ga0172365, IMG submission 114535) | Sediment microbial communities from Lake Kivu, Rwanda - Sediment site 48cm | ecosystem: Environmental > Aquatic > Freshwater > Lake > Sediment | place: Rwanda: Western Province, Lake...
CTCGAGCTGCCTGAACTCCAGGCACTTGCAAAGACGTTGGTGGTTCTAGGGAGCACCGATGAGATGGACAAAGACGCGTTGCTGAGTTTGCTTCAGCGCGAAGCTGTCTAGGAGAAGGGAGCCTTATGGCTCCCTTTCTTTTTGCCTCACTTCACGCTGACTGCCAGAGACACCGCTGCCGTCGTAGTGATCAAAGCACCGAGGACAAAGCCGAACGTCCAAGACCTGTACCATGCACGCTCAGATACAAGGTCTTTCTGCAGCTGTACCGCCTGCTCCTTGTAGTTGTCCCGCTGAGCCTCTACGAGCTTTGTATCCGCAGCGCTGAGCTTCTTCTGCAGGTCCATCTCGGCCAAGTGTGTCTTCGCTGCCTTCTGGGTATCCAGGTAGCGCAAACGCCTCAGTCCTTTGATCCTCAACCCCAGCTGCAATACCTGGTTCTGTTCCAGTACAAGCCCTGAGAAAGAAGCCGTAGCGCCCTTCTCGATTGTCACGGCCGGCCGGTACTCCAGCTTCGGGACAACGTAGTTCTCGTCCGGACCAGGGCAGTCGTAGTCTGGGTCTTTGTCTGCCTCGTAGTCCTGTGGCCCGCAATCAGCAGCGTATACATCACCGCAGCACACCAAAAGTACGAGGACAGAAACGATTGTACGCATGGTCTGTAATGTACTACTGAAAGCGCCTTTTTGGAGGAATGAGGAAAGCCTTCTTCTCAGTACTATGTAAACCACCAAGCACAGGTTTGAGCGCCTTGATCGTCCGGGTCTGACGCAAAAAGTCCGTCACTTTGTCCGCAACGCCATCCAGCGCCTCATGCGCAGCACTCGTATCAAGAGCAATCTTGGTCAGCTTTTTCTTTGCCTGCAGAAGCTCGACAAGACGCTCCATCGGAACCTCTTTGATCGGACCTAAGAACTTGGGGCTATTGTAGTGAGCCAAGAACGCATCCTTGGCCTCCTCCTTTGACCCAAATCCAAGCATGACCTTGTCCTCGTCATACTCTCCCGTATCCTTCTTGCGCTGCTGTACAACGTACGCGTCCTCAGCATCCTTGTCTGGGCCGACGTATACATCCACCTCTTCCCCGTCCGCACCCTTTGTCCCGTCGATGTAGCCGTACGGAAACTTCATCTCCGTCTTCCACGGCTTTCCGTCCTTGTCTACTCCCCTGCGGACAGAACCCTTGTCGTTTTCGATCGAAATAGGGAGACCCTGGAACGTGGTGTGTCCTTCAAGGACGTAGGCGTACTTTCGAATGTTGTTCTTCTTTTTCCCGAAAGCGCGATCAAATTCGTCTTTGGTAAAGTCGATCGTTTTGTCGAAGCCGGTCTGTGTAAGCTGTCCCTCTAACTGGTCCATCGCCTGCGAAAAAAGCTCGTGGTCACGTATCCGCCTCAACACAGGCGGTATCGCCTTGAAATTGACCCCGCCCGTCTTGGCAAACAACCTCGGAAACACGGACGCCCTCTTCCCAAACCCCTTCGTCTCCGGCCGGTCATCCGTATCCTCCACAGGCACATCCCCATGGTCTGCTGTCCCCGCCGACTGCGAACTCGTCCACTCCGTCCGGCGCGTCATCTCCGAAGGCGCGTCCTTCTGATACTGCACGCTATTGGGGCTCTGGTGGAGCGCGTCCAAGTCCTGCACCTCCGGCATCCCCTCGCCTTGCTTCCTCAACGCCGGCATCTGGTATCTCCTCAGCGCAGGCAACGAAGGCAGACTGTCCCCCTCAAGAAGGGCCTCGGTATCGACACCCATCTCACCGACCTTGCTCTTGGGGACAAGCCTTCCTACCGACACATCGACTCCTTACGCAGCAACCATCGCAGGAGCCATCCCACCACCACCACCAGGAGGCCGCAGATTCGGCATCTTGAACTTGCCGACAAGGTTCTTCGCCCCGCCAGCAACACTCTTTGCAGCACGTGAGACAGCCGGCGCAGCTGCACGTAGACCAGCTCCTGCAGCATGAGCACCCATACCCAGGGCCCCGAACTCAGCGCCGTGCGCCAAAATTGAAGACGGGTCGAACGTGCTGGACATTGCATGGGACATCGCATCGCCGCCTGCGTGCAAACCGGTGTGCACCGGTCCGCGAATAGCTTTCGGCAGCCTGTGTACACCCGCGTTCATCGCTCCAGACGCCCTGATGACGCCCATATTGGCCGCGTCACTCACCCGCCCCGGTACACGGGCAATCCCTCTGCCGGCCGTAGCAAGGCCGCGGCCTGCGCCCCGGACCAGATTGGCCGCGCCACTCCAAAGCCCTGCCTCTTTCAGCAGTTCATACAGCTCAGGGTTCTGCGCAGCGATCTTCTCGAGTTCGTCGTAGAAGGCAGCAACCTTTATCAGCTCAGATCGTTGATCCATTTTGCGACTCCGTCAGGGTTCTCTTTTCGGACCTTCTCCAGCTCCTCAAGCTGCTCCTTCGACGCCCTCCCAAGTTTGGCCTTGGCGTCAGCTTCAATCTTCTTGAGGTTCTGTTGGTACTCCTGAATGGCCTTGTCCTTTGCCTTGAGTGCCTTCCCCGCATCCTCATCCAAGGTGCCGGAAATGACTTGCTGCAACGGACGGTCTTTCGAAAGTATCCACGCCAGGATAGCTCCTACAATCACCAGTGGGAACAGCGCCGCCTTCCACGGGTTCTTCTTCACCCAGGCCCAGACCTTAGACATTTCCCACCGGCCTGCGAACTGTTGCGTCAGCCCCCGCGTTGTACACAGGCTTGAAATTACCCTCAGTCGGCGGAGCCATCCCTGGACGCCACGTCGTGCGTGCCTTGTCCAAAAGGCCTGGGTCTCTCCCTGGTCCTGGTCCACGTGACAAACGCCCGTACCGACCGAGCGCCCCCGGCTGCCTCATGCGCGCAGCTTTCTCAGCCCGGTCCAGCAAAAACTGTTTCTTCTGCTGATTGATCAAAGAGCCCTCAAGCTGCGCAGGAACCTTCGCGCCAAAACGCACATGATTGATCTTCTTGTTCAGAACACCGAGCATCCTGTCCGTGCGCAATGCCTTGGCCTTGGAAATGAGGTCGAGAGACAACGCGACCTTCTCCTTCGACCGAGTGAATCCTTCTTTGGCCGCCTGCCATTTCGTTTCTCTCGTCCCAGGCGACAGCTTTTTGTGTGCTTTGATCCGCTCGTCCTTAGACTCAAGCGTAAGCATTCCCCGTAGATTCGAGTAGAGCCTTGGGTCGCGGTACTCCTCGTATACCTGTTTTTTCTGGGCGTCGTTAAGACGCCACTGAACAGCAATCTTCTCCATCTCATCGAACAGAAATGTGATCGAAGTGCGCACGACTACGCGACCTTCTTGATGATCTTGTAGACAAAGCTGGAAATCAGCTGGTAGCTCTTGTCCGACAACCAGCCAGCGTAAATCCCATAAAGCAACTTGAGTGCTACTGTCGCGCCGACCTTATCAGGCAGAGGGATGCCTGGGACAAAACAGAGCCCGCCCGCAAGCAGATACGGGTACACGGGCAAGAATGTCTTGAACCACCGGTGCTGTGCGAAGCCGCCGATGATTTGATTTGTTTCTTTGTCTCCCTCGTACTTGGTGCCCATTTTGCGGACGACACCAAGTACCGCGAAGGCACCAAAGGAAATCAAAAGAACCTGCCAGTTAAGGAAGATATCCCCCAACGTTTTCAGAAATCCCTGTTCGTCCATCACTGCCTCCTTATACGTTCGTTACAACAACTGGATGAGATCCAGCACCCGTACCGTCACCAAGACTAACGTTCAAAACAACACGTCCTGTGGTGTCCGGGCCTGTGAAATCCATGTACCTGGACCTGGAGAAGTTGGCCACCGCAATCGGTGCAACCATGTCCCTGCCGTATATCGCCGCCTTGGCCGCGATATCTGCGATGCTTGTGACCTCGTAGTCATCGATGTAGTTGTCACTACAAACAGTCCGTGTCGTACTGTCACAACGAATACCGATACACCTGTTCAATGGGCCTGATACGGTGCTACCAGTCCAACTGATCGTGTTGTTCTTGATCGAGCAATGATCAGTAAGTACCCAGATACCGTTCACGCCATCTGTGTGCACGCAGGCAGTCCAATCAGCCGGTTCTCCTTTGAGGAAGTTTCCGTCAATCAGAGTCTTCTCGGTATTCGTGAAGATGAACGCAAACTCCTCCGAACCCATGACAGGGTCAGTGATCGTATTGTCGCAGATACGTCCGCCAGAAATTCCTTGTGTGTCCGTGAAGATCAAATATTGAGGGACGCCTGCCGTCGTATCACCGCACTCAAACAACACATTTCCAGATACGTCGAAACCTTCGATGCTAGGCGATCCCGCACCTCGTATAACGTCGATGACACTGTAGTACGTGCCCATGCTTGGACCGGCACCCTTGATACGGTAACAGTAGTTGTTTTTGATCTGTGTGTGGTCTGACGTATCGCCCGCACCCACACCCGCTTCTACGTAGATAGCCGTACCGAAGTTTGTAGCTCCCGTCACCATGCCAAGCGAGTTGCCTATAATCTTCGCACCCGCAAAACCTTTTACATAGATGAGGGAGAAACTAAGCGCGGTGGCGCCAATGTAGTTATTGCAGATCGACGGGCTGGCTTCGTCCTCCAATGAACCGCTGTTCGTGAAAAACACAGCGTGCTCGGTGCAGATACCGAACTGGTTGCCTTCAACTGACACACCGTAACCAACGGTGGAACGCACGTAGTGGTCTGCCTGTGTAGCAGTCCCCGAATGACACATGTTGTCTTTGATCGCCACATGTGCACGCTGGTTGTAGATGTACGACGTGGCCGTACCTGCGGCAAGGTTGCCTGTATCAATACGGTTTCCCTGGATTGTCACTTCGTGCCGCTCAAAAGCAGCAACAGTGGTAGGAGCAACCCAGATTGCCGTACGGGTTACACCACCAGGACCTCGATTGAAACTGTCGATCTGGTTGTCTGAAACGTTACCCCAGCTACCAGTACCGATGTAGACAGCCGTACAACTGTTGTTGGCCCACTTGTTCCCTGTGACAAGAAGCCCTCGACCGTTCACAGCGTACACGCCTGCACCGTCGATAATGGTATCCGTGAAGTAGTTGCCCTTCACGTTATGGATGGTGGCTGCGTCGAAATCCGTCGCACCACCGCTGACGTAGTAACCGTATAGACTTCCGTTTATTAGGTTGTCCGTCACATTGATAGAGGCTTTAACGCCCGAACCAGGCACCAGTACGGTAGCTTCGATACCGTAATTGAAGCCGTCGATTTTGTTGCCTGAGATAACAATGTGTTCACGAAGGCCGACTGCCCGAACAACCAAGCCGGTAGCGAGGTTTCCGCCGAACGCAACGAAACGGTTGTTTGTGACCGTACAAGCAAAACCCAAATACGCACCTGTGGCGCTAACGCTGGCAGCGTCTATGTAACACGAGTCAATATTCGTGCGTGCACCAGACCCTAGTACACCGGTTCCAACGCCTGATACAGTCAGTAGCGAGTTTCGTACAGAACAATCTGCTTGGTCTGCAAAGTCCACACACGCCTCTGTCGCATCTGCCGTAAAACTCAGCTCAGAAAGACGGGTATAACGCCCCTCGGCACCCGTCACAAGAAGCACGCCTTTCGCAAAGCGCGTCGCACCACCAGCTTCAAATCGAACATTCGATATCGAGCTGTAGCTACCTGGACGGTAAATAGCGGCCTTACCCGTACCCTGCCCGCTGGCACCGCTCCACTTGAACCCACAGTTCTCGATGGTAACGCGTTTGCTGTTGCAGTCGAGGAGGTGCGATGCGGGAGCCATGCCGGCCGCCGCAGTGATCGTCCCGTTCTCTCCTACAATGGTCAAGTACCCCGTCATCGCGGTAGGAACAACCAACTCCGCAGTAGTATCCACGTTTCCGATGACACGGATAACCCATGAGAGCGGGACGTTTCCGCCCGCTACCTGCGCCGCAGATGCCTCTGCCACGTAGTTCAAGGCTTCCTGCATAGACTGGTAATCAGAGCCGTTGTCGTAAGCACTCACCGTCACTTCAGACGAGCCTGAGTGCTTGTTGATCACCCAGCGTGTATCGACCGCTTTTGTGAACGTCGCGCCGTCCCAAGAGTGCGCGGTAATCAACACATCAGTCGCAAGGACGGCGGAGCGCAGTTTCTCGACGAACGCACCCGACGAATTGATCACACCTACGCGGTCCACGTTGTTGGAGGCGTTGAACGTCAGACCTCCAACATTGAACGGTACGCCGTTAAGAGAAACGTACATGCCCACAGGCAAGGTGATCAAGCCGGAAGCGTTCGTAAATGTGATTGCTCCACCCTTGTCGATGATCCGGTTACCGCTGAGCGCTTTGACAATACGCGCACTCGGTCCCGCACCAGCCTCGGCCTCATTCCCAGAGTTGATCGTGTGCCTTGTGAACGCGTCCGTAGGAACAGCCTCAAGCGTCCCCTGCCTGCCGTACAACAACTTGACGTTGGTGGCGTTGGGGATGGGGTACGGATTCGTAACCTCCACTCCTGTAACAGGGTCGACCGTGTGGAACGTAAGCACCGGATTGACGATAAAACCGGTCTTGTACACGTCCGTGGTGTTCGTGGTCTCACGAACCACCTTCACACGAACTTCGTTCCCCAGCGCGTCCGACAACTCGTTGTACTGATCATCGAGGACCGAGAAGAGCAGGAACATACCCTCCGGGTCCGATGCCGGCCCGCCAGGATACGTAACGTCACCGCAAAACACTGTGCCGGTAATCTGGTAGGTGCTCAGACCCGTCGAAGTGAACGCGACCATCTGCCGGAACGCCAGGTTCTTCGCAACGACGTTCTGGTAGACATAGTCGATGTTTTGCGACAGCGCCCACGCTGCACGGTTTGCAACGGCAGACGTGCCTTGCTCTCCGAACCCGACGAACTTGCCTCCCACAGAGCCGGGCGTTACACCGACATCAAAAGAAGAGTTATGGCCTATCTGACCGGAAGCGGAACCATGTGGATTGGGAAGCGCCATTCGTAATCTCCTCTTAAAACTCGATCACCCAGTGTATCTCGAGGGACACTGTGTTCGTTTTTGTGATGGGGGCAAAAGGATGGTACGCCACAAGCGTCTGGCGTGTCGTCTCAATATAGCCAGGCGCGTCAGCATAGTCATACACCTGGTTGGACAACAACGCCGATGTCTGGTTCGACAAATACAGCCCGACCTCCGAGAGAGGCAGTGCCGGGTAAGCGCCCGCCAAATGCAGATCTGACGTGCTGAACAACGACTGGAACTCCACCGAGTCCGCCGTAGGGAACGTAGGAGGCGCGGCCACGTCCTTCAACCACACACCCGCAGAAGCACCCACACCGGCCGTACCCGAGACCTTGACCGGTCTCTCCAAGGTGGTCGTGGTGATGGTGTCCTTGTCGAAAATGTTCTGGCCAGGGAAGTGCGTGTCCAGGGTCGGATAGTTGGCCGGGATATTCACCGTCTGCTTGTTCCCGCCAATCCCCAGACCGATGTACCGAACAACGCTGTTGTCCACATGGCCCGCAAACAACGCCGTCGGAGAGATGACCTTCGACAGATACTCACGACCGAGGTTAACCCAGATGTTGTGACCATCACGGCAAAGGGAGGGGACTTTCTTCCCTCTCTCCCTCGCTACGATCGCCACGTTCGATTTGATCTGAATCTGGTCTAAAAACATTCGGCTCCCTCGCGTGACATTGTAGCGGCAAACCCACTCATATCATACATAGAACGCCCTCGTGAACGTCCCAGCCACGTGCGGAGTGTCGAAAACCACCGTACCCACCAAGGGTCCGTAGGGCGGGGGAGGTGACGAATCAGGTCCACTGAGCGGTATCAAATCGTCCGAAACCATGTCCCCGTCCGTATCCCCGTCGTCAAACGCCCAGATTGAATCGAATGCCCAAGGCCCCGCCCCCAACGTCGCCTGCATCAAAACATACACGCTGGTCTCAGGACAAAGCCTGTGTGTGTCGTGGAGGAACTGCGGTGGTGCGTCGTCGTAAGTGTGGTTTGGAAGTCCGCCGCCATCCGTGTCGTCCCAACGGAATGACCCAGGTTCTTCCGCACACGTGGACTGGTAGATGGTTTTGATCACCTTCATGGCGACCTCGTCATCCACATTGATCGCATCCGGTCCAATGTTCTTTTTGAACACGAACAGCGGGAACGTGTAGTGCGGTTTGATCTTCTTTACAAAGTCGATCGCAAAAACCATGTTTGTGACATTGAACGTATCCACGTCCCCGCGCACCAAGAACCGGAAGAACTTCTCCACCTCCGTGAAGAACCCCTGGCTCACATAGAAACGCGCCCACTCTGGTGAATTGATGTAATCCAGTACCTCGATACCGCCACTCAGCGGATCGAATTTCTCGACAACATCTCCGATTTTGATCGGAACATTTGTGCTTGTGTGTAGCGCCAGTCCTGCCGGACGTGGGTAGAAGTAAGAACGTAGAACAGCAGTGTTGACCGTATCTCGAATAAGGATACGTCCTTCAGCAAGACTGAACGCCTCGTCTATCTGTTCGATCGTACCTTTCTCTTCGGCAAAAGGTAGACCAAGGAGGATTTGCGTCCCGACCCTGACTTTATGGATAGCAGGACCGCCGAAGTACGCCCACCAGAGGCCGCGTACGGCAGAGAGGTAATCGAGATCATCGGACCGGGTCTCCAGGTCCTCAACTTTGAAGTCGACCAGCGCACCAAAGTTCGCTTCGATCGTAGGCCGGTTGTCCAGGTACGTGACTTCCGCCCAATACAAATCGAAAGGAGGGTCTGTGAGACTGAACGTGCCGTCCCTGAAGCAAAGAGCGTTTACGCCTTCTACCTCTCCGATGACGTAGTCCGCGTTTTCTTGCAGAACATCCGGGTCGCACTTCAGCTCATGCTGCAGACGTGGAATCTCAACAACTAGATCGGAGAGCGGGATGCACTGGGTATGCTTGATTCCCAGAAACACCGTCTCAAAGTTGTTGCTGTCGCCTGCATAGGCGATCAAAAGGGGACGCGGATCAAAACCGACCTTCTCTTTGATTGCTCCTACAACAGAGCACAGAACCTCGGTGGTCACATTCGTCGCAATGTTACGCACCTCGAACCGTGCCAAATCCCCCGCCATTACTAGCTGGCTGGAGAAGTCATTGATCGTGGACGTGACGACCGACGGCACCAACCATGAAGAAGACGACGCGTCTGGAAGGTCGTCGAAAAGCGTCAGCCCCTCAACCGCCACCTTCTGTACCCGGTGCGTCTTACCCGACTTGACCAGCACGTCCCCAGCGCCCACGCCCTGCGCCGAGAAATCAATCGCAGGCGGGGCCGTCGCCACAAAGGCGTTCAACGTGTCTACGCTGGACGCAGCGCCGGCAGAGCCCTGCATCTCATTCTGGAGGTATGCCGTGGTCGAGAAACCAAGGTCCGCGTTCGCACTTCCGTTCGGCCGCACCTGCAACAAAAGACCGTACTCGAGCACCAAATACGTGTTCGGGCCGTCCACAAGGCTCCGAGCCAAAGGCGTAGGAGAGGACGCAAAACCCAGCTGCGTGTTTATCTGCGATACAAGGTTCGCCACGGAAATCGGGTTCGCACCAGTGAACGTGACCGTCTCGACAGTTCCCCCATCAAACACAACCTCCAGCGTCTCTCCCGTTACGTTCGCCCCTGCTGCCAGGTTGGAACTGTAGATGGGCCCCCTCACAATTTTGATCGCCGCTGTGTCAGCGTCATCATTCAACAGCGTGCTGTAGCTCAGCCATCTACGCTGAAACACGCGCTGAATGTCGAGCAGACTCTTGTTGTAGTCGACCTGCCACGCCGTCAGCAATGACGCTGCTGCGGCTTGAGCAAAGCCTTTCCAGACCGTCTCGGCTTTGTCCTTGTCGTCTACGAGACTCCAGAAGTCTGATAGATGGTCCCAGATAAACGAAACGTCAGGACAGCACCCCAGAGCCAGGGTGGTCGAGGCGATGTTCAGAAGTGCTTCTGCCGGCAGGGAGTCGAGAGAGCCGTCATTAACGATCAATTGGATGACGTAAAGGCCCTGAATGTCTGGGATGGCAAACGGGTTGTAGATGGTGGTCCCGCTGAAGAACGTGCTCGTGTGGTTCAGCGCCCAACTGACCCCCGAAAGATTGTCCGGCAGCGTGTCCGCGTCGAGCGTGACCTCGTCATCGTTCCACGTGATATCGCGGACGTACTTGAACGTCGTGTTGTCGTAGACCCAGTTCGTGAGCCCGACCGTGTACAAGACGCCGCCAACCACCAGGGTGTCTCCTGGCTGCAGGATGGGGGCGTTGTCTGCGCTGAATGCTCCTGAGCCGGGGACACTGAAGACGGGGGTTACACCGTCCGTATCCCCATCATCGATCGTAACGCCGCCCGCACCTGAGAGCTTGAAGCGGCTCCCCAAGGGCGCTTCCTTCAAAAACCACCGGTACGTGACCTGATTGCCTTCAGGGTCGTAGCTGTTCGACCCGTCAAACGTAACCGGTGCGCCCATCAAAGACGCTTGGTCCGCGCCGGGGTCTGCGATAGGCCTGAGGTTCGGGATAAGTACCTGGGTACAGCTCAGCCGGAACGTGTCGAACTTCCCTCTGATGGTCCGGCTTCCCTGTCCGAGAATCTCGACCAAAAAGCTGTCCAACTGTCCGTCCGGTGTGACTGGCGCTGCAGTCGTGTACCTCAGAACGTGCCCGTAAGGGCCTACATCAGCAGTCTTGGTGATGTAGACGTTCATCTCGTTGATGTCGCCGTCTACGGTCACACGCAGCGTGTAGTAGGTCTCTGACTCAGCGATGAGCCCGGCACTACCAGGGATGACCGCTGCACTTGCCCCGAAACTACCTACAACGGCAAGACCGGCCTTGGACAAAAGCAAGCCGCCACCGTTGTCCGTTTGATCGAACGCTCCAATGAAGAAGCGGTACTGGTTGAGATTGTTGAGGTCCAGTGGGAGAGCACTAGGTTTGAAGCTCGTCTCGTAGGTGAACTTGTTTGTGACTGGGAGGCTTATCTCCAGCTCAGAGACAACACCGTCGTCACTGTAGATGACAAGGTCGTTGAAGCCATCGAACGCAAACCAAGGCGCACCTCGAGAGGCTGTTACCTCTGTGTAGTCCAGAACGTCTGGCATGTCTCCGTGAAGGATGTCCATGCAGTCGAAGTCCGGACTTGTGGGCATCAACAACTGCGTACTGAACGTGTACGTTTGATCGTACAGATTCCCCGTGTTGTCTTGCGCCACCACTCGAACAGGAATCAGAGTGCCGACTGAGATGTTCGACGTCTTGTCGATTACAAAGTGGAAGCCATCGGTAATAACAGTGCGTGCAGAGAAAGCACCGTTGAATGGGGCGGGAAAGGTGTCGGATGCACCGTTGTAGGCAATCACACCCTCCACATAGATCAAAACTGTGGCGAGGTTGATGCCCGAAGGTGCGGGCTGCGGATCGATCAGGTCTAGGGTGACATGGACGGATGTAGAAACGCCTGTGTCTCCGGGCGCAGGGGCCTGGTTCTGAACTATTGGAGGTAGTTCATCGTAATCACCAGTTCCCCATTCAGATGTGCCCCACGGTCCTGAGCCCCAGCCTGTAGGCATTCCTATGCTCCTTTCACGCGAAACACTACGATGGAGGGCAGTGATATGTCTGCCGGCGTGGTGTAGTCCGACGCATCATCGTCTACTTCTTCAGATATCCAGAACACGTGTTTCAGTAGAACTGTGTTGTATCCACGCATTGTGTAAACGACTGGAATCGGCGGACCGGCAAACAGGGTAGGCGTGACGTCGACAGCAGGGACTGAGACGTGCCCGCTCAGCACAGCCGGACCTATCGGAATATCGTTTGCGTCGAAATCAGCCACTGCGTCCTCTGTTTACGGAGTCGTATTGTCCCACGGACTGAGAGCTATACGGGATGAGGTGTCCCCGAACTTCAGAAAGTCACCAGCAGCGTTTACGTTGAACAGCGTGGCTTCCGATCTACTTACAGCACAGTGACGCATTATTGACGAGTACCCTTTGTAGCCACCGTTCGTAGACTGCCTCTTGTAGGTTATAGGGTACAAGTCATCTTTACCGTTTCTGGAGTTAACCATGGTGGGGTATGTGAAGTAATCCATAGAAACTCTTTGATGTCCGCCTATCGCGAACTTCGTGAACATAGCTGCCCCTGGTGTGCCTGAATCCGGGTTCGCGAGAAGGTGGCTGGGGACGAACATGTTAAGGGTCAAGGCGTAGAAGATGACGAATGGATCATCATCTCCGGCTAGCGTGTGCAGAACCGGATCAAACATCATAGTGAAGGCGTTATAAAAAGGTTGAGAGATGTTCCTTCCTGTGATCCACCAGGCAAAGTTCTCTGCCGCCCCGCCGACAACAATGTGGTATTTGTCGACGTTTCCCGCGATACCGCCTGGGTTGTGTGCTACAAAAGTCGGTGCTGCAGGGGTACCTCCCCCGGCGATAATCACTTCGTCCGAGAACGTAGGACAAACATTCGCATCAGACGAGCTTGTGTCCGCGGTGCCTCCAAGCGAATAGACGATACGTGTATCGAAGCCATCCCCGCCGCCTGCAAAGTCCCCGATCTGAATACAAATCTGCCTCGTACCTGCGTATGCCCCCGAACCGCCTGTCGGCTGCTGCAGACAAATCCAAGCTCTCGTGTTGTCAAAACCGTTGGCGCCCGAAGCACCACTCGTAATTTGATCCGTAACAGTAGAGAAAGCCGCAATACCGTCGCCTGATGCTACATGCGTCCATCCCTTAGCCTTCAACGCCTCCTTAAGCGCGTAGAATAAACGCCCGCCATTAGTTACGGTATACCCAGGAGCGTTTATGTGTGTGAAGTCAAAGGCCATTTGGTCTCCTACGTTCCTTGTAAACGAAATACTACGATCGAAGGCAGGGAAATATCTGCTGGTGTTGTGTACTCCGACGCATCGTCATCGACTTCGTCCGATTCCCAGTACACATGCTTCATCAAAACTGTGTCGTACCCGCGCATCGTATAAACCGTCACCAGCGTTATGATCGGCGTTGGCTGCACAAGAACGTCCCCGTTACGCGAACCGTTTTTCTGGACTTCGCCTATGTTGTCGTACAGCCCGGGGCGTGTATCAGCGTCAAAATCAGCCATGGTTCACGTCATCAACATAACGGATTGATTCCACGGATGCGCAAACACACCCAACCCAACCATCTGTCGAGACGTGTCCCCTGGATAATAATCCCCCTCCGCAACACCATTCTCAGGCAGATCAGACCAGAACAAATCCGAAGCCACTCCAACAGGCCCAACATAACCACCTTGCAGTGATACGTACGACACAGGTGCAAGTGTACGGTTTCCTGTGAACGAGGATGTTCCACGAGTAGCCACAGGCACCGAATCACTCAGCGTCCGCGCCACCTGCTCGCCTGCATGGTAAATCGGGACAGGCGTGACAAGCGTATTATCCCCCAAATTACACAAAAACGATCCAAGAGTATGTCCTGTAATGTACCAATGAGCTTTGTACATCGCAGTAAGCGTGGGGTTGCCGTCAGTATGGTTTCCTGATCGAAAGATGCCGACAAGAGGCTTGTCCAAACCGTTGAACGTGTGTGCAGGAGAACCTGGAACAACCACAGGATTCTGAGGCACGTCTATATTCATAAACGATACGATCCTGTTGTTGCGACAAACCACAAAACGCCACACCTTGCCGTCAGATGAAACCATCACATGTATCCTGTGTGCGGACGGGCTCGGTGACTGGGTTCCACCGTTCCATAGACGGTACGAAGGTGGATCTATTGCAGATCCGCCCTCTGCATTGATGTTCATCGTAGCACCAACAGCGCTCAACGGGCGCGTTGTCGCGTTTCCGTCTGTCCCGCCATTCGCAACACCAAACCCCAAAAGCGACATCGCCATAAAACCTGCAGTGGCATCTCCTACATAACTGCTGGCGCCAATAGTGTTATCGAATAACGACATACGTAGATGGCACCCATTGGCCGCGTTGTACAAAGTAGCCCACGAGGACGGAGCAAAATACCCCCACACAACATCTGACAACGCCGTGATGTGGTTTACGTTATCGTTGTTTCCGAAGTTTACAGAGTCACACGACCCTGTCACAGAGAACACATCTGAGGGCGCAGAAGCAGCCGCACCCGTCGAGTCTGTCCAAGGAATCGCCCCGCTGTTGTCAGGAAGCCTTCCACGAAGTGCATTGAATATCGCCCACCATACAAGACGATTAGATTCCAGCTCAGTGGCACCTGATGGGATCACAAGGTTTGCGCCAAAACGCCAAGTCTTAACAAATACAGGTAGTGCCATGTGCTCCTCTTACGTGACGATGGTACGCAGCTCTAGCTCCGCACTCCCAAGGTGAATTTGATCGGCTGGGTTCACAGGTAAATCCACGAAAATATGGATCTCATAAATCTTCGAAGACAACTTCACCTGGTTCGGCGCGTTCCCCAAAACCAACAACGCCTGCATAAGCGTAGCTGAATCCGTCGTGAAACTGAGGTCCGCTACATCCTCGTTGTCGGTCAGATTGTGTAGCACTACGTGCGTCGTCAGAATAGGCACCCCGTTCGCAGCAACCGCCCGCAAACGCAGCGCCAGCTTCGACATGTCCGAGTTGTACAACGTCGGGTTGAACTCAAACTGCGCAACCACCAACGGCGTCGCTGACCCGTGCGACATGTTCCCAACATTGACAACACTCGTCCTGGAATAATGCAGATCGTCAATATTGCGGAGCATCGCCTCCATCGTCTCCGACCAACCCTCCACATTCCCCGCCTCGTTCCACTCCCCCTTCTCAGAGAATCCAGGTACCCGCTTCTTGATGTTCGGGAGTTTTACCGCCACTCGCCTCGTCGAAGACATACCACCAACCGTATCCTGGATAATCCACGTGCCTTCTATGTCGAGAACAAGCGTGGAAGATACAGCCGTCGGCGTCGTAAGCGTCGAAACTGACCCCGTAGGACTCTCCAAAATCACCCAGGCGTGTGTCGCCAACAAGTTCGCCGGCGCAGTATCCGTGAAAGTTACTGTCTCCCCGAGGACAAATACGCTACGATCAAAACCAGCGACTCCAACGCCAGCTATCGATCCGTCAGCTCTTATGATCGGTGTTGCCACTTCTGTCCTTTGTCAACGGTTAAGATACCACATGGCGCTCAAACAACTCGACCCCGAAATCACCCTACGTCTCCTGGAAGGCCACCAGAACTCTGTCAGCCCCCTCGCCAGAGAACGCGACAACTTCTACCGCAAACAGAAATGCAACGAGTGCGGCAGCACAGCCCTCCAAAAAACCCAAGACCCCAAACGCATCTTTCAAGAAGGCGACCCCATCGCCCGCTGGCTCCTCCACTGCAAAGACTGCGGTTCCACCTTCGACCCCCACACCGGCCTCCTCATCGAAATGGGTAACCCGGCCCGCGCCATGGTCCCCGCAGTACACATCTTCAAAGGCCCTCATGACTAGGCGTCCCTCTTGACTTTGTAGATACCGGGGAACCACGCCGATAGACGGCCCTTCGTCACAAAGTTGAAGGACCTGTCGACCGCTATCCGCCTCTCCCTGTCGTGTGCCACCGCCAATATCTCCAACGGATTCACCACAAAATTGGACCCCCTTCGACGGGCCAAGTCCTGCAAATCCGAGGACTCCACACGGTCGTCAGGCCCCAGCCCAGCCAGGAAATCCACCACGTCGTCTGTAACCACGTCCTCACTCGAGCCCCCGCGGTAGCTCATCTCAAAATGCACAAACGTCGGGAACAGGTGCCTCACGAGTAGACTCGCGTTCAACACCCTCTCCAAATCTGAAGACACAAACGACTGTATGGATGCCGCCAGCGCAGACCTCTCGTAGTTCACCTGCAGATTCTGCGACGAAATCAACGTCGCCTGGTCCGGTCGATCTGATTGTCCGACCGCCAAAATCCTCTTCGACAATTCGATCTTAACGTCCTCTTCAGTTGAGTAGCTAAGGTTCGGGTCGATCACCACAAGCCTGTAACCGTCAGACTCATACCCCTCGGCCGTCATCTCCGTGTTGTCCGGAATGTTCCACTGGTTCCCAGGCCCCTCCGAAATCAACTCCACGTCCATGTAGTACAGCCCCAACTCCTGCTGCTTCGACATCGCCGTCGAATGCAACCTCTGTACCCCCGGACGCAACACCCTAAAGTGCTGAGATTCCCCAGCACCCAGCCCGTTAACCGCTGGCGTGACCGTGAGCTTGTTCTTCTCCGTCGGCACAAAAGGCAAACCACCAACGGCCGTCACCGCGTAGTAACCATCAATGTTCGCCTTCGCCGTGTTCTTCGTATCCGCAATCGTAGAGAACCCCAGCCTCGTCGGCGCGTTTGCTGTCCCGTTCTTCTTAATTGTGATCGGAAAATCACCCTCAAGCCTCAAGAACTTCAACGCTCCAATGGTCTCGATAAACGCGATATCAACTCCCCAGAAGTCATTGATCGCCGTTGTCAGTTTGCTCAAAGTCGTCACGTCCGACGAGAATGTAAGTGTCTTCGGAGGTGCGCCGTCCACAGCAAGAATAAGCGTGAACCCTGTCAGAACAGGGAAGACCGCTAAGTCGTTCGTGCCCTGAATCGGCTGGACAGTCGGCTCAACCAAATCCCCGACACGAATCTCACGAGTAAGGAAATCCAACGTAGCTGCACGGCTGTTCTTACCTAGCGTGCCTACAACCGTTGCCGTAGACGTAAGCACTGGGCTCGCTGCAGCAGTGCTCAGATTGTTCGGTACGTCTGAGTCAGGGTCCGGCAGCACCACATGCTTAAGCTCCGGGTCCGGTACAAATCTGTACTTCACCCCGTCTACCTCAGCCGTGAAATACGTCACCGGCTCTTCATCTGCCGGGATAGACGCGCCTCCTGTTATCTCGGCAGCCGTAAACACTGCAAGGTTGGCCTTCTCATCCGTCGTGTTCTTCAGCGCCGGCCGATAAGCTCCACGCACCTGAAACGAAGTCGGGTCCATGAAGTAGACCCGCGCACTTCCAATAGAACGCGAACCGATCGTCAGAGACACGTCCACATTGGGCTGAAGAAAACGAACTTTACCGTCCGCCTCATCAAACCCAACAACCAGTACACGCCCACTCTCCACAGACACAAGATGGTAGATGCCTACGTTATCCCCCGTGGTGATATACACCGAATCGGTCCTGCTCCGAAGATTGAAGGACGTGTCCAGCCAGTTGGTGACGTCTCCTGCCTTTATCTGTCGGTTATCCTCGCCCGCAGCATTGAGTCCGATGTTTGCGTTCTGCGCGTTCGCAGACACCTGAATCCATCGGTCAAGTGATCGGATTGAGAGACGGCTCTCACCGCTGACTGTGATCAATTCGGCAATATTTGGTATCGCCGCATTGATTGCATCGACGACAGCATCTTTGTCCGCAGCGCCTGTAAGAAACACGTTTATGCCCGGCGCAACATCGTTGATCCGAAAGTTCAACGTAGTGGCGGCAAGCGGGTAAGAAACCGTGTCCATGTTCGCTGTGCCGACGATACCTGTGACGGCCTCGATGGTCGTGAGTTTGATCCCGTTTCCAACGTTCGCAAACGCTTCTGCCCGAATATCCACCGGGTCCGCAAAAGGAATCACGTCCCCGGTCGGCTGACTGGACGAATCCAAAATGTCCAAAGAAGTAAGGCGTATAAGCGGGAAGATCAAACCGTCCTGAGCTTTGAACACCTCCCACTCGAGGTCCACCACTGTCGACGTAGGGACGCCACTGAGCGTCAACTCTCGATTACCTGTCCCGCCGATCGCCTGAATCGTAAAGTCTCTTTTATCGAAGCCGCTCTTAATACGCAGGACGTCTCCGACGAGTGTGCCCAGCGTCAAGAAGTCCACGGCAGCAGTCGTCGTGAATAGCCCGACACCCGCAACAGTCTCCCCGTCATCCCCCTCACCGCGCACATTCTTCGGCAAACGCAGGTTCACATCCAGCGTATCCACGACCTTGTATCGGAGATCTGTCGCAGTGTTTGCGATAGGCGGGTCGATCTGAAGGTACGTGATGTCCCCCAACCCCGCAGGATTGATTCCAACACGGAGGATCGAGTACGTTCCTGCATCTGGGCCGTTCTCGATGACAAGGGACATACCTGTCTTTGCACCAAGCAACTCAAAATTGATCGCTGTATCGCGGAAGAACTCTGTGTCCGCAGCCAGCGTACTCCCTGTCAGCCTTCTGATCACAGGCTCTTCGTCTGAGACTGCCGAAAGCACCAGCGACTCAGGCTCCAAAGAAGAGCCCTTGACGTAGAAGTCTGACGCTCCGCCGATATGAACCTCGTCATTTCGGATCTCAATAGCCTCGCGGTCTGCAGAGAAAAGAATGCCTCCAGGAATCCCCGAAATCGTAAGGAGCTTCTTGCGAATGGCGAAGGCAAGCATCTGCTTGTCTACGTTCATATCGCCCACGATCTTTAACTCCGTCGCACTGATGACCTCTACGATCGGAAAATCCCTATGAGGACGCACCAATACCCAAGAGATTGAAGACTCGATTGCGCCGCCAACCTTTTGAAGAACGACCTCGTCAACAGCGTTGTACGTCAGAATCTTGTAGTACCCGTTGTTGCTCGCATTGACAGCATCAAACGTAAGAAGCACAGCCCCTACATCCGTAGGCTCAAACTTGATCGTCGCACTCTTGAAGATATTGACGGAACTGATGAACTGCCCATCGGTCCCGCTGTTGATCTCGTTTACTGTCACTACATGGTCCGACACCGGACCAATCGCCAGTAGGTCTGTGAAATCCGTGAACCGCGACCGCAGAATGCTGGAGAACGCGTCCCCGTCCCCATCATCCTCCGTGTACCCGTCCTGCCCCGCAAGCAATACAGGCCCCATGTCCCCGCCCGAAATAATGTCCCGCTGCATCTCAGGGTCCGAGTGCCCAATCACCTGCAGATGCGCCAACGCTGTGAACTGCGAGAACAAACGCGCAGACACACCTCGAGGTACCACCAACGAACGCTCAGTAATGCTCGTCTCGGCCCGCTCGACAAGCGCCTGCGTCGTCTCCTCCGGTAAACCGCCCGCGAACTTGGCAAGGTTCGTCACCCGAACCGCCACGTTCATATTCGTGATACCGACAACCTTGGTCTTGTCGATGTTGTACTCGTCCCCAGGCTGCTCCGCTGTAACGTTGATGTCGAAGTAATACAGGTTCCCTGACTGGTTGAACACCATCGACTCCGCAGAAATGCTCTGCAAAGTCGTCGGAATGAAACGCAGACCGTCCGACGTGAAACACACGTTCCCGACACTGATGTTCACCGCAATAGGTGAGTTGAAGTACAGACGCACAACACCCGAAGACAAATCCCCCAACTGACGTGTAATGAACACGTTCGCCACCAAAGCGTCCGCTTCATCCGGTGCAAGCAACTCCGGCAACGCCAAAGACTGTGCCTGCTTCAGCAGCTGCACTTCCCGGTGGATAGGGTCCAGCAGAATGTTCGCAGGCTTGACCAACAAGTCCCGTACACCACTGCCCTCCCGGAAATTCGTGTCCGGGTATTCCTGCTCGAGCAAGACCGTCACGTACTGGTCCAGGTCCATCTCGAACGGGTCGGGCGTGAACCTGCGGACAATCGGGTCCACCACTTGATCTTGGGCCGGCGAACCGTCCTCCAAATCAATATCAGGGTCGAATGCGCGAAGACGGTCTTCTACAAACTCTCTCAAGTCATCAGTTGCCATCTATAGCTCCAAATTCGCGATTGCTCGTACCCCTGATTGGGATACCAATTCTACCCTAGCCACCAGTGCCGTGGTAGCAGGGTCATAATGGATACCATGCGGCTCCGCTGACAGAAGCCTCTCGTCATCAGGTATCTTCGGCTGTCGTGCCTGCAAAGCTCTTATCTGATCAACGGTTCTGGAAATTGCAATAGCCAGCCCAGCGACCAAGGAAGGGTTGTTGTGTACGTCGATACTCCCGCCAATGAGCGTCAACGTCCCCCCGCCAAGCTGCTTTGCAAATGCGTCGAATCCAGGCGTCGTAAACAACACCTTCAGAAACATCTGCATCATCGCCCGTAGACCCGTTATCTTCTTCGGGTCCTTCCCAAACTTGAACTCCAGCTTGCTCCGCACGGTAGCCGTGAAGTTCGAGCTAAGCACCGAAATGTCTCGTACGGTGCTGTACTTCTGTCCATCAGGTACCTGCGCAATAATGGTCCTGCGGTCTGCGATGACGAAGGAAGGCGTGGATTCGTCGTTGATCAAAACATCAATAGCCGAGTCGAAGTCCAGCCCATGTATGCGGAGTGTTCGAGGCTCCAAACCTGGGACTTCTTCTACATCGTTTAGTGGAAGCACGTCGTTGTACTGTACGAATGAGATGTCCATAAGTTTTACTCCGGCGTGTTGGCGGAATCGTCGTCCTCGACCTTCCCGTCACCTTCGATTTTCCAACTCTGCGGCGGCTTCGATTTGATCGTGGCTACTGCAGCAGTGACCTGCTCTTTCAACTTCTGCACACGCTCCAGTCTGGTAGCACGTACCTCGCTCCTGCCCACTGTCCCCTCGATCGCCGCCACAGCCGCATCCAGAAGCTCTTCGTACGTCAGATTCGCAACAGTTTCCGTGTACTGCCGGCTGCGCACAAAGGTGTACGCGTCAGACATCACCTGACGCATCTGTATCGTAAGCGCCTTTTGCTTTGCTGCCGTCGAAGTTGTCATCGGTAACGGCTCCTACTGACCGAGATATCTTGTCCCGCTACGTCGTCGCTATCGATGACCGCGCTTTCTCCGATCAAAAGAAGGTTGTCGTCGCTATCTTGATCGGAGAACGTGTAGTTCGCATCCGGCTCGTAGTAAGACGAGGGGTCCGGCACAGTGTCATCAGCGTCCTCGTCTCTACGAGAAACAGGTACATCCTTCTGTGCAATTTGACGCATGGCTTTGAGAAGGAACGAACCTGTACCGGCGTCGTCTTTGTCGAAGTTGAAAAACGCGTCCACGTCTCCCAGCATCAGTGTGTCGTAAGCACGATCAAAACCACGTTCGGTGAGCATCCGAAGCCCTGCGTCTACACGGGGAACTGTGCGTACATCGTACTCAACTAAACAGTAAGAAAGTCCGATCGGATCATCCTCATATATAAGCAGATCACGTAACTTATTGGTTCTGTTCGTAGCAGTATTAACAGAGTCCGCCGTGGTGCTTCCGTCCTTATTCAAGATCGGATTCAACACACGTACAAGCTCCTGAATGTTCTGCGCGAAGAGAGACTTTGCTCTCTCGGCGTCCCACGAAGTTAGGTTCGTTTCCAGCTCCGCATATTCGATCGCATCGATACTCAGAATCTGGAAATCAATCTGCAGAGATGTATCTGTCGAGAAAGGCGGCGTCACCTCAAGCTGCTTTCCGTCCGCCGTTATCTCTGTGACCGTTCGGTCTTGGAGACCCACCCGCACAATATCCCCCACAACCACATCTTCCGCCGTGAACGACACGTCCTTGCCGCCCTCAGTCGCCCGGAATCCCGTGGTCGTGCCCAGATACGTGCCCGCCACAAATCCAAGCGTTGTGTTCGCAGAGCCCGCCGCCAAAACCAGTTCGGTGTCTACGCTGTCTTCTTTGGACGTGAGCACCAAAACTTCCCTGAATACACGCCAGCTCTCATTAGTCGTACCCGTAACTGGGAACGGACGAACAGCGTCCACTGTGATCGTCTGAACGATTCCGAGCGCAATGCTCACGATACGGTAGTAATCCGCGTTACTTCCAGTTCGGATCAAAAGCTGGTCGTCTACGTGTAGCCCTGCGTTCGCAATAGAGCCTGCAGGCACGGTGAACGTATTCGGCCCCGTCACAGAGCCGTTTGTCCCTTCCTCAAACTCCGTCAACGATACGGTTGCGTCGATCTTGTCCGCGTCGTTTATTGACTTCGCGACTTCCGCCGCCGTCATAGACGTTGTTGTGTCGTTCTGTCCTTCTGAAAACCCTAACGTCGTGTACGCACGGAGAACACGTCCACGGTCTACACCAGAAGCAGGCACGGTCATCGTGATTTTCTGCTTACCTACCTGTGTCTTTTCAATCAAAACGTAGTCGTCCGCGCCGATCGTTTCGACGGAGGCTAGGTAGTTGCCTGGATAGTTTAGTGAAACCCATGCATTGATATCCGAGACAATGTTGGCTGCTGTGCGTGCAGCACCTGTCGTAAGGACGATCAAAGGAGGGAGGCTGTCTATCTGAATACGATTGTTTGCTTCGGTGCCTGTGTCGTTCTGCCCGACCGTGAATCCAAGCGCCGTGTTCACCGAGGTGTACAACGGGTCCGCTGTTCCGATCACAATGGTGTGCGTGCCTGTTGATACGTGCTCAAGTTTCAGCCGACCAGAGCCGTCATTACTCACGTTCACGACCGTTGTGAGGCCTGGTATCGCCTGAACGTCCGTGACGATGGTTGCGATGGGCACCGCGCCACCAACGGTCAGGGCCCCTGAATAAACCGCACCATCAACCACGACCATGAAGTTGTTATCCGGAGCGGCGGGAATCACAAACGGTCCGGCGTTCGTGCCCACGAGAACCGCCGCCACATCCCCCACCAGAGCGTAGGTGTCAGGAACGTAGCTCTGTACTGCAGCGAACCCGGCAGGGACAAGCGTGTAGGGGGTGTTTGCCTGTCCGTCTTCGGCCACGTTCAGAACGTCATTGACCCCCGTTTCAATGTCCCAGGGGGCTGAGCGAGTACCTGTCACCGATGCGCTTACCACGACCCCTTCTCCCAGCGGGTTTACGGCCCGGCCTTTGAGGGTTGCTGTGGAGGCTACACGAGGTTCTCGAGGGTCTGAGATGGTGACCAGATTGTTGAGTACGGACTTCCCGGACGTGATTCGGAGGTAGGCGTCACGGGTCTCCGCAATCTTCGCATCGATCGAAAGAGTGGGGTCTTCGAACGTGCTCTGCAAATCAAGTAGGTCTCGCCGGGTCGTCTGCACCGACGACTGCATGATTCTCGACGGCAGGTCCAACGCCAAGAACTCGGAGAGCATGGCGCGGAGCTGCGCCACCCGGGCGAGTATCTGAGGGTACAAGACCTCCAGAGCCGCCAACGAGGCACGGGCGTCCGATTTCGCCTTCTGTGGCGGCCGGACAATGTTCCCGTTCCCACGGATATTCGGGGCCAACGATACGTCCCGAAACGCATCTACAGCAGTCTTGTAACGCTCAAAGACGTTGCCGCTGATGACGCCGTTCTGCACAACGATGGTCTCCAACGCCAGCAACGAGGCAGCCGCATCACCTAGCAGGGATGTTCTTGTCACCGCCTTGGTGGTCTTGCTTACCTCTGTCAGTGCCTCGAGGATGTCGTCCACGTAGGCGATGGCGGTCTGCACATCAACATTCAGTTTATTCGTAACCAGGAACACCAAATAAAAGATGGCGTTCGGGTCAAAGACGAGAGTGGATGAGAGGAACTGAAGAGTCTCCTCGAACTTGGCATCCAAATCGATCGGACCGAGCGGGTCTTTCGTAACCTTGATGTCGCTACGGACAAAAGGGGTGACAGCGCTCGCTATCTCCGTATCGCTATACCCGGCCATTGTTGTCCACGATATCGTACTTGCGTACGTCCTGCTTTGTAAGCCTCATCGTCTTACGTCGGATTTCTTCCGGATCTTGATTGAGCAAGAAACACACGTTCTCAAACGAGGTAAGGTCTTTGTTTCGTTCCCTGAACATCCAACTGTGTGCGTCTTCCCAGATCAACTTGTACGGTATTTTTTTATTGCCGCGAAACAGAACGATGTCGTACGCAGCTCTTCTGATCAAAGCTGCGAGTAGAAGTTTCTCGCCGTAGCCTTCAGGGCTCACAGGGGTCACCAAAAACATGGTTACGTTACTGTGATTGTGAGAGGTTGTCCGCTGATCGGAGTGTTCGGGATAGACACCACCGTTTGATCTTTGCGCACCGCCGTCAGCGTTGTCACGCCAGGCGCAACCCCTACTACGTGCAGCTTCCCGTCCTCAAAGCGCAAACTTGCAATGGTCGGGTCTGCAATGGCGTACAGAACGTCCTGGTCCGCGTAACCCTCCAACGTCCTGTCGTCCGTCGCCTTTACAACCACCGTCAACTCGACAAAAGCGTCGACGGCAACTGCGACAGCTCCGGGCGGGGAGAACGTCACCGACTTCACAATGGGGAACAACAGGTCGATCAAATTGATGCTTGAAGCGTCTGGCACACAGATCAAACGATTGAATCCGATTGCGTCCGTACTCATCGAGCCAACAGGCGAGTCCTTGACCGTGTTCACACTGTCCACCCAGGCCCAGTACCTTCCGAAACGGTACATGTCCAACTGCATGTATCCGTCCTTGTCCGTTCGGCCCGCAAGCGCCTCTCCAAGCACCGCGTTACCTTCGACAATGGCCGGCATGAAGTCGTTGATGAACTTGATGTCCAGCCCTGCCAGGGGTCTACCTGACAGGTCCTTGAAGTAGCCGCTTGCCCTACAGAGCCGAGGGTTCGTCGCCACAGGGCGAACAAAAGTCTCTCCCTGAACATCGAAGTCGTTTGTCCCAGTAGGCGAGCCGGATGCAGGGGAGAAGATGGTGACGGACTGAGGGCTCTTGCTGTCATCCCCCAAACTGCCGTCGAACGCCACACCGTCCTTGGAAAACCTGATCGTGTAACCGATTGCGGGAGTATCACCGTTCAGGGTGATTTCTGCCACCGCGTCAGGACCGACCATCGAGCTGTACTGCTGTGTGACAAAGACGCCGGCGAGTGTGTACGCCCGTACCAAAACGCCCACAATCGGCGCGGCACTTTGATCTGTGATGTAGAACTTGACCGTTTCTGGTGCAACCGGCATCAGCTACTCCCCTGGATGAGGGCGCATCCCCAACGAAACCCAACTGGCAGGGTAACCCTCTTGCAAGGCGTTTACCAGATTTGGTCGCTTGCTCCGGTCATCGGCCGACAACACACGACCCATAACCACGGCCGGACGCTCTACCGCCCCGATAAGCAGCCTCTCGAACACGCCGCCAATCTTCTCGAGTTCGTCGAAGAACACCATGACCCGCGCAGCCTTCTGCATTCCAGGGCCGTACGTGCCGGCCGCTTTTCTGAGAGGAGGAGTCACCGGGTTCTTGGCGCTCAGGGCGCTCCTGAACCTTGCTTCTTGCCCAAGGGCCTTTTTCTCTGCCGCTGCCAGCATACCTTCACCGCGTTTGAGCGTGAGGCTCGGGCGTCCTCTCAAAGCATTCATTGCGTTCCGCGTGCCCGCAATCTGCTTTGCCTTGCCCGCAAACCTTGCTTTGGTAGCTGCTGCCGATGCAGCACGGGATAGCAGCGCCCTACTCAATGCTTTCTTGTCCATTCTACGATCTCCGTACGGCGGCGGGTAAATCAGGTGTCTGGATGCCAAAGGGGTCATCCGTCTGAAGAAGAGGGTCCAGTAAATCAAAAGGAGAGGTGTCGGGGACCAGAATCCTGCGGATAACCGACGTCCCTTCTACGATCACATCTATCTGCGCGCCCTTAACAAGCGTCGTCTGTGCCTGTCCCGTCCCGTCAGTAACCATCGTCTTGCTACGTCCCGCAATGAAAAACCCGCCAGCAATCAGGGGACTGAACACGTTCACAACCGTCACCTTGGCACCGACAATCGCCGTGCCGTCTATGTCCGCAAGTTTGATCATTCCGACTGTGAGTAACGTCCCGTCAATCGCAGCTCCCGTCGAACCCTGAATCCAATCAGAGTAAGAGCTGACGTTGCCACTGATACTGTTTTTGTAGCGGGTGCGGTAGTAGTTTGTCGCAAGACCGCTTTGATCATCGTAGGTGTAGTTCTCGACAGCAGGGAGCAACGAGACGTGAGGGTCCAAGCCCGTGCTTTTCTGTCCGACCGTAAGTCCGAGAGTCACCGCCCCCGACCCGCCCATCACCTCGAGGACCGAGTCCGTCCCGAGCTCGGCCGATGTAATCTTCAGCTTGCCGGCATCATCCGAAGCGACAGCGCCCACAATGGCACCGTTGAACTCGGTAATGACGTTGGCCAGGCTCACAGGGTTGGCCGCGGTGAAGGTGACCGTCTGAGTGGTGCCTTCATCCACCTTCAGGCTGAGACTTTGTCCTTGGAGCCCGACGAACGGGCCTTCCAAAGTCCCGACGATTGCTGCTGCTGTTGCGACCGCGCCTGTGATGAAGGCGGCATCGCTGAAGGTGGGAGGGCCTGCAACGGAGCGCTGGACCTCGATGCGGTCGAACAACGAGAGGACGTTGGCCAGCTCTGGTACGAAGATTTTTACTTTAATTACGGCCACTTAGTCCTCCTCTACCTTCTTGATGACGGGGCGAAGTTCGATAACGGCGGTCTGGGATGGCTTGGGGTCGGGGTTTGTGGGTGCGGGGGCCTGGGCCATCTTGCCAGAAGGACGGATTTCCTGTGTAGAAGTTATGACAGGAGGGGTGGTTGCCGGGGGAGACATTTGTCCGGTTACTGAGCGGACGCGGGGCCGGACTTCGAGTGCTTGTTGGAGCACAGGCGCGTCACAGCTGATCAGTTCTTCCTCTTGTGGGTGAGGCGGGCAGATCATACCGCGTGTGGCGATGCAGACGGCGCTCATTAGACCTTCTTCATCTTGTATGTTCCCATACGCCCCACTGCTTCGTAAATGGAAGTTATCTCGTACGTGGCGATCAAACCGGTGGCTTCGCTGCCGCCGTCAGTCGCATTGTCGACATTTGCGGCCGAGTTGTAGAGGCGGACCCGGGCAGCAACAAGCTGACCGTGGGGGTCGAACACAGTGTTGTCGATGTAGGCGTTTTCGTGCACCAGTCCCAGAACACGGATGAGGCGGGAGGCCAAGTCGTCCATGCCGTAGTCGGTGACGAACACCTGTTCGGCTTCACGGGAGTACCTGATGCTTTCAACAGTGTGTCCGGCATCGGAGTACACGATGAAGGTGACCGAGTAGACGCCTACAGAGGGCGGGGTGAAGTTCACCTCGTACCGGGCCAGGTGCTTGTGCACTAGGTCCAAGGTAGCGACCGGTACTACCCCGCCAGCGGCGTAAACATAGGCGCGAGGAAACTGGGTTTCGTCCCCGTCCTCGAGGACCATGACCAGCGGGACAGGGTGCCCGGTTGTTGCTGTGACGGCCATGACGGGACACTAGCCTTTACTGCGTGCCGCTGGAAGGTGGATTCCCATAACGGGGGTGAACTCGTCCCCGCGCACACGTTTGAGCGCTCTGGCTCCCTGATAAATCATGTCGAGGTTGGCGTTGCGCATCACCTTCTTACGTTGGCCTGCGACTCTGGCAGCAGCCAAGGCCTGCTTCGACAGGTTACTGCTACGAAGGCCGCGTTGAGCGTCGATAGCGGCTTCAATCTGCTCCACGGAGCAGACGTTGCCTGCTACAAGGATTTCGCCGAGGAGGTCGTCACGCGTGGCTTCTTTTTGAAAGCGGAGGGCCTCCTCGAGCTGAGAAACTGTGACGATGCCCATTTGAACCAGTATGTCCCCTAGATTGTTAGATTCGCTCATCGATGAATCCTTCGATCTATGTTGTCCAGTACCTTTGTCAAAGCCTGGATTGCGGCGGTGTGCTCTGTGTCGGCTTTGATCGACTCGGAGCTGAGGGTAAACACTGCTTTGGCTAACTCGTCACTTCTTACACGCTCGTCCGACACGGCCTTGAGCAAGGACTTCTTCTCGAAGAAGTACAGAGCCAGTACGATGCCCGCAACAATGAAGCCGGGACCGTGTTCGGCCAGTACGTCTATCAATTTGATCGTGTCGTTCATGTCTAATCATTACGTTTAACGCGCTCCGCAGGCAATTGTGCCCAGACTAGGTGCCCGACAAGGATACCAAAGAACAGAACCAATATGGCGGGCCAGTCCAGATTGTACATGAGCCCCAGAGCTGTGAGCAGTATCCCGGTGGAGCCCAGACTGATGAACGTGATTGCCGCGTGTATTCTGTTTTTCGCAGGCCAGAAGAAGTGACCGGAGAGGACACCTAACCCGTATGGGATTACCGGGTGTCCTCTGCCGTAGTCTCTGATGACCTCACTGATCGTATCACCTTCTTCAGGTGTGATCGCTACGAACACATCCCAGAGGATAAGAGCCGCGACAACAACCACGATGATCGCCGTTGTTACCTTACGCACCCGTCACCTCCCCTTTGGTCACGAAGCCATGCCGTTTACAATCAGATGCCATGTGTACTACAACTCCTTGTAAAGTTACTGCCGCGTGTCCACGATCAAATTGAGCTGGGCGACAGTCGAGCACTCCATGATTTGTACTTTCAGCAAGGTGCCTGAAAGCCGACAAC
>Ga0172365_10000415_pt1 | contig 28385 bp, 22 predicted proteins | sample LakKivSesite48cm_FD_114535 | JGI IMG/M metagenome (GOLD analysis project Ga0172365, IMG submission 114535) | Sediment microbial communities from Lake Kivu, Rwanda - Sediment site 48cm | ecosystem: Environmental > Aquatic > Freshwater > Lake > Sediment | place: Rwanda: Western Province, Lake...
CCGGCTCGGTGTCGTCGTAGACCAGCATCTTGCGGCTGCCCACTATCACGGTCCTGCGGAGCTTCGAGGGAGACAGCCACGAGAGCTGGACGTTGGCGATCATCCCGTCGGGGAACCTGAGGTTCACGAAGGCCACGTCCGGTATGCCCTTCAGGACGTAGTCGCACCCGAAGGCCTGGACGGTCATCGGTTCCTGGCCGACCCAGTAGAAGAGCATCGAGAAGTCGTGGGGGGCGAGGTCCCAGATGACCGATACGTCCTTCTGGTGGAGGCCGAGGTTCACCCTGGTGGAAGTGATGAAGTAGAGATCGCCCAGCTCTCCGCTCTGCAGGATCTCCCTGGCCTTGATGACCGGCGGGGAGTAGATGAACGTGTGGCCGACCATGGTCACAAGTCCATGCCGCTGTCCGAGATCGACCAGCTCCTCGGCCTCGGCCACGCTCGAGGCGAACGGCTTCTCCACGAAGACGTGCTTGCCGGCTTCCAGCGCGGCCTTCGCCAGGGGATAGTGCGCCATGACCTCCGTGGCCACGAGGATGGCGTCGATCGAAGGATCGGCGATGAGGTCGTCGAAGCTTGTCGTGCCGCCGATCCCCGGATAGCGGTCCAGCGTTCTCCGCAGCCTCGTCTCGTCCCGGTCGCAGATGACCATCCCGCCCGAGCGCCTGCTGGGGTAGATGTTCCTCACGAGGTTGGGTCCCCAGTACCCCAGGCCGACTATGCCCGTCCGAACCATGGCTCCTCCGAGTGAATCTGGCCGATCTGCTCCCCGGCTTCCACATATGCTAACCCATACCTCTCTTGCGGTAAAGCAGACGGCCATTCTGGCGCACCTCCGGTCGTGCTCCCCCGCCGGCCGGGGGGCGCTCCGGAGGCGGCCGGTCCAGAGCGTTGATTGACAACAGGCTGCGGAATGGGCCTCGCACAGCCCCGCTGGCCTGCGCGTTGCTGCATATTGAAAGGGCGAAAGGCCCCGGGAGGTGAGAAGCTTGAACATCGAGAGGATGACGATCAAGGCCAGGGAGGCGATCTCGGCGGCCTCCAGGGCGGCATCCGCCTCGGGCCATCCCGAGGTGACTCCCCTGCATCTGGCCCGGACGCTCCTGGAGGAGCCGGACGGCCTGATCCCGGGGGTGCTCGGCAGGATGGGGGTGGACAGGTCCGCCCTGCTCGCCCGCGTGGACTCCGAGCTGGGGAAGCTCCCCAGGAGCCAGGGCGGGTCGGAGCCGCACGCCGGGCAGAGGCTCCAGCGGGTCCTGGCGTCCGCCGAGGCGGAGGCGTCCAGGCTGAGGGACGACTTCACGGCCGTCGAGCACCTCTTCCTGGCTATCCTGGCGGAGCCTTCGCTCTCCCCGCTCTTCAGGAGCGCCGGGGTCTCGTCCGACGACTTCCTGAGGGCGCTTTCGGAAGTGAGGGGCGCCTCCAGGGCCACCTCGGAGAATGCCGAGGAGAGCTACGATTCCCTGGCCCGGTACACGCGCGACCTGACCGCCCTGGCCCGTCAGCAGAAACTCGACCCGGTGATAGGCCGCGACGACGAGATCCGGAGGGTGATGCAGGTCCTGGGCAGGCGGAGGAAGAACAACCCGGTGCTGCTCGGGGAGCCCGGGGTCGGCAAGACTGCCATAGTGGAGGGCCTCGCGGGAAGGATAGCCGCGGGTGACGTCCCGGAGAACCTCAGGGAACGGAGGGTCCTCGCCCTGGACATGGGCGCCCTCGTGGCGGGCACGAAGTTCCGCGGCGAGTTCGAAGAGAGGCTGAAGGCGGTCCTCAGGGAGATAACCTCCTCCGAAGGCGAGATCATCCTCTTCATCGACGAGCTGCACACTCTGGTCGGGGCCGGTGCCGCGGAGGGCGCGATAGACGCGGCCAACATGCTCAAGCCTGCCCTCGCCAGGGGGGAGCTCCACTGCATAGGCGCGACCACGCTCGACGAGTACAGGAAGCACATAGAGAAGGACGCGGCACTCGAGAGGCGCTTCCAGCCGGTCATGGTGGATCCGCCGGACGTGGCGGACACGATAAGCATCCTGAGGGGCCTGAGGGAACGGTACGAGGTCCATCACGGCATCAGGATCCAGGACGCCGCCCTGATAGCTGCCGCCACTCTCTCCGACCGCTACATCTCGGGCCGCTTCCTGCCCGACAAGGCCATCGACCTGATAGACGAGGCCGCGAGCAGGCTGCGGATAGAGATAGACAGCATGCCGTCCGAGCTCGACGAGGTGAACCGCAGGGCGACCCAGCTCCAGATCGAGCGTGAGGGCCTCAGGCGCGAGAAGGACGACTCCTCGAAGCAGCGCCTTCGGAGCATCGAGACCGAGCTCTCCGGACTCCAGGAGAGGCGGTCGGCCCTGGAGGTCCGCTGGAGGGCCGAGAAGGATCTCATAGAGGGCATCCGCGGGCTCGCAAGAAAGGCCGACGACCTCAGGGCCGAGGAGGCCGTCGCCGAGCGCGAGGGCAACCTGCAGCGCGTCGCCGAGATCCGCTACGGGAAGCTGCGAGAGGTGGAGCAGGAGTCGGCAAGGCTGCGCGAGAGCCTCGCGCTGGCCCAGAAGGATGGAGCCATGCTCACGGAGGAGATCACCCCGGAGCACATAGCCGAGGTTGTCTCCAGGTGGACCGGAATCCCCGTGAGCAGGATGCTGGAGAACGAGAGGACCAGGCTGCTGAGGATGGAGGAGGAGCTGGGCAGGCGCGTGATAGCCCAGGAAGAGGCCGTCTCGGCGGTCTCGGAGGCGATCCGGCGGGCGCGGGCGGGAGTCCAGGATCCCGACAGGCCGCTCGGCAGTTTCATCTTCATGGGGCCCACCGGAGTCGGTAAGACCGAGCTCGCCCGGGCCCTGGCCGAGTTCCTGTTCGACAGCGAGGACGCCCTGATCAGGGTGGATATGAGCGAGTACATGGAGAAGCACTCCGTCTCCCGGCTCATCGGGGCTCCTCCGGGCTACGTGGGGTACGACGAGGGGGGGCACCTCACCGAGGCAGTCCGCAGGAGGCCCTATGCGGTGATACTGTTCGACGAGCTGGAGAAGGCCCACCCGGACGTCTTCAACATCTTCCTCCAGATCCTCGACGACGGCAGGCTGACCGACGGCCAGGGGCGGACCGTGGACTTCCGCAACTGCGTCCTCATAATGACCAGCAACCTCGGGAGCGACTGGATCGCGGCCCTCGCGGGAAGCGCCGAGCATTCCGAGATGGCCGCGCGGGCCAGGCGGGAGCTGGAAGCAAGCTTCAGACCGGAGTTCCTGAACCGGGTCGACGAGGTCATCGTCTTCCGCCCCCTCGACCGCGAGGCGATCCGCAGGATAGTCCTGCTTCAGCTCGACAGGCTGAATGCGCTCCTGGAGAGCGCCAGGATCGGCATCGAGGCCGATCCGGCTTCGGTTGACCTCCTCGCGGAGCGCGGATATGATCCTGTCTACGGGGCGCGACCCCTCAAGAGGATCATATCCAAGTCCGTCCAGAACGAGCTCGCAAGGAAGGTCCTGGAGGGAAGCATCTCCCCGGGCCAGACGGTTCGCCTAGTCGTCGAGAACGGGGAGCTGGCGCTGGTCCGCAAGGAGCCCGGAACGGACTGACCGCCTGCATCCGGAGGAGAGCCAGGCCTTGCGCGTAGCGCTTGTCGTCCCCCAGTGGGGCAAGGATTACATAAGAGCGCGCGACACGCGGGGAATCGCGGGTTGCTGGCCCACGCCCGGTCTGCAGTACGTGGCCGCTTCCCTTCGCGATGCCGGCCACACGGTCATGTTCCTCGAAGGCTATTTCTACAGCAACGAGGAGATGGCGAGGCGCACCGCGGAGTTCAGGGCCGACGCCGTCGGCATCTACGTGATCTCCATCCTGTGGGACAGCGCCAGGATCTACATCAGGGCCCTGAAGTCCCTCCGGCCGGACACCTTCGTGTTCGCGGGCGGGCACGGGGCGACGGGGATGCCCGAGAGGCTCCTCTCGGAGTGCCCCTCCCTCGATGCATGCGTCGTGGGCGAAGGGGAGTACGCGACAGTGGAGATGCTGGCCGCTCTGGAGGGCGGGAAGCCTCTGCACGGGATCAGCGGGCTGGTCTTCAGGGAGGGCGGGGGCCGCGTGGTGCGCAATCCGCCCAGGCCGATGATCGAGGACCTCGACGCCCTGCCTCGGCCTGCGGTCGAGCTGACCGAGATGGACAGGTACTCGCCGAGCTTCGAGCAGGTCCACGACATCCCTGTGGTCCAGATGCTCGCGAGCAGGGGATGCACGGGAGGGTGCCTCTACTGCTACAAGATGTACGGGCGCAGGATCAGGCTCCGCGACCCGAGGCGGGTCGTCGACGAGATGGAGTACTATGTCCGCCGCTTCGGCGCGCGGGAGATCAAGTTCTGGGACGAGCACTTCACGTACAGTCACGATCACACCTACGCGATATGCGACGAGATAGCGAAGAGGGGCCTGAAGGTCCGCTGGTGGTGCTCGTGCCGTGCCGACGCAGTGGACCCGAAGGTCCTGAGGGCCATGGCGGGGGCTGGCTGCTGGTGCATCAACTTCGGGGTCGAGAGCGGCGTTCAGAAGAACCTCGACACGCTGCTCAAGCACGAGAAGGTCGAGAGGATCGAGCTGGCCGTCCGGATGGCCCATGCCGCGGGCATCAAGACCCACGCCACGTACATCTTCGGGATACCCGGCGAGACCTACGAGGAGGGCCTCGAGACCATCAGGCTGGCCAGGAGGCTGAACTCCTTCACGGTCGAGTTCTTCCCCATCACCCCCTTCCCGGGCACGCCGCTCCAGAAGGGTGTGGAGAAGGGGCTCTTCGGAACGATGTCGGAGAGGCTCTCCGATCAGGGGATGCTGCTCGAGAGGCCCTGCTTCGTTCCCTTCTCGATGACCGCCGAGCAGATCATGAAGCTCCGGCGGATGGCGTACGTGAAGTACTTCATCAGGCCCTCCTTCCTCCTGTACCGCTTCACCAACATCATGTCGCCGTTCCAGCTGCGGGCAATCATCCACGGCGCCACCAGCCTCCTGCAGATGCTGGGTGAGCAGATGGCCAGCGAATGGAAAAGGGCGAAGGGTCCTCGCTCAGCATAGTAATCCCCGCCCACGACGCGGCCGGGCACCTTTCCGCCGTGCTGTCGGCGGTCATGGGCGGAATGGATCCCGGGGACAGCCTCACGGTCGTCGACGACAGGTCCACGGACGCTTCGGTGGAGGTCTGTCGCTCCATGGGAGTGGAGCCCGTTGCCTCGGACAGACCTCCCGGCGCCGCCGGCACGCGGAACTGCGGTGCACGAACGGCGGACGGCGACTGGATCCTGTTCGTCGACAGCGATGCGGTCCCGCCGCCCGGATGGAGGGACAGGCTGCGCGAGGCCATGCAGTCCGCGGATGCCGTCCAGGCTGTTTACGCAAGCGATGCGCCCGGCAGGTCCGCGTCCACCTTCTACAAGAACTACTACTACCATTACACGTTCACGAGGAGGATCCGCGGCAGGTTCATCCCGGGATGCGGCACGTTCTTCTTCGCTGTCCGGAGGCGGCTCTTCCTCGATCTCGGAGGCTTCGACGAGAAGATAGCCGGAGCCACAGTGGAGGACGCCGACTTCGCCGCCCGGCTGACGGCGGCCGGGGGTCGGATCCTCCTGCTGAGGGACCTGGAGATCATGCATCTGCGTGAATACGATCTGCCTGGCCTGATCCGCTACGAGTGGGCGATGGCCGCGTCCAAGACTCGGTATGCCCTGAGACGCGGACGGGACCACGGCCGGATGTCGATCTCCATGGCCGGTGTGGCTGAGATGATCCCCTTCGCGGCAGCCGCCGTCCTGGTCTGGCTGGTCCCGGCCGGTCTCGTCCTCCTCGCCGCCGGATGGCACCCGGGAGTCTTCGTCGCTCTCTCGGGGGCTGTCGGCGTGGCCGGATCGCAGGGCCTCTTCTGGATCTCCTGTGTCGGGAAGGCGGGCCTGAGGGGACTGCGCGCATGCCTTGTCGGTGTCGCCGACCTGTTCGTCATCGTCCCCGCCGCACTCTCCGGGCTGGCCGGCTCCCTGGCCGGCAGGAGGTACTAGATGCGCAGACTCCTCCAGATAGCCGCCGCATGTGCGCTGACAGCGGCCTACGTCCTGCTGAAGCCGGCGGGGGGCTCCGGCCCCGTCTGCAGGCTGCTGGGCCTTGTCACACTGGTCCCGGCGGTCCTTCTTGCGGCCTGGGCCCTGTCGGGGCTCTTCCGGAGGGACATGGCCCGGGCCGGGATGTCTCTGATCTCGCGGCCGCGGCCCGCGGTCTTCGCCGGGTCCCTGGCCTGCTTCACGTTCCTCTTCGCGGCATGGATGGCGCTCGGCCCTCTCGGGGGGATCCCGAAGGGAGGGGACGAGACGGCATACCTCTTCCAGTCGAGGATTCTCGCGAGGGGACATCTGACCGCCCCCGAGCCCCCGGTGCCGGATCCGCGGAGGTTCTTCCCGTTCAGGCATTTCATCTTCCACGACAGCCGCTGGTTCACGATGTACACGCCGCTCCACGCCCTGCTGATGGCCCCCTTCACGGCCGCGGGCGCAGATTCGCTGCTCGGGCCGAGCGAAGCGGCTCTCTCCGTGATCGTGGCCTTCCTGCTCATCCGCAGGCTGGCAGGAGAGAGGGCGGCAAGGCTCTCCGCGCTCCTGATGGTCCTCTCTCCCTTCTTCCTGTTCATGTCGGCCACCAGGATGGCTCACAACTCGTCGCTCCTCTTCACAGTCTGGGGCTGTCTGGCGGTGGCGGTCGGGACTTCCGAGGACAGGCTCACACCGACCTTCCTGGGAGGCGTCCTGTTCGGGCTGGCCGTTAACGCAAAGCCATACCCCGACCTTGCCTGGTGGCCGTTCATCCTGGCGGCCATAGCGGCAGGGGGAGGACGAAGGCGCTGGCGGCACGTCGCGGCGGCCGTTCTGGGAGGTCTGCCGACCGCGCTCCTCCTGCTGGCGACGAACTGGTACTACACGGGAGATCCGCTCAGGGCTGCGTACAGCCTGGCGCGCGGCAGCAGCCTGATAGGCTTCGGACCGGACAAGGCCTGGTATCCCGTGTACGGGGACAACGCGCATACACCTCTGCGAGGCCTGATGAACGTGGCGAGGCAGGCCGGGACGGGGAGCGTCATCCTCTTCGGATGGCCTCTGCTCTCCCTGCTTCCAGCGCTTGCGGCGCTCCTCGCGGTCCGGAGGGACCGGCGGCTGATCTGGCTGTTCGCGCTGGCCGGCGCGTTCGCCTTCCTCCTGTTCTTCCACTACAGCCCTTCGGTGGACTACGGCCCCAGGCACTACTTCAGCCTGGTGCCGCTGTCGATGCTCCTGTCCGCGACTGGCCTGCGGGAGCTGACGAACAGGCTGCGGAGGAGGTTCGGGCCCCGGGGAGGATCGGCTGCGGCGCTCGCCACGGCAGGGCTGTTCCTGACGAGTGCGGTCTTCTACGTCCCCGCCGGCATCTCGGAGCGCAGCGGGGCCTGGATGGCCATCGACGACATCCCGATGAGACTCGCGCGCGAGTCGGTCACGCCGCCGGCCGTGGTCTTCATGCAGGCCAGCGAGCACGGCTATCCGAACATAGTCAGCGGCCTCAACCACGACTCGCCCTTCCTGGACTCCCCCATCGTCTTCTGCGCCCATCAGACCGCCGCGGAGGACAGGGAGATGCAGGCTGTCCTGCCGGGCCGCAGAGCTTATGTTTTCTGGCTCGACTCGTCGGGCAGCCACATCGAGCCCTGGACCGATTCCAGGGCAGAGGCGCTCGAGCCGTCACGAGACCTGGTGGCGGACCCGGCTCTTCCGAGGGGAGAGATCGACAATTGACCGGCTTCAGGATCGGGGATTCCAGGACTGTCTGCTACATGCCGGCCTACAACGCCTCGAGCCGCCTCGAGGGAGTCGTGAGGGACATTCCGGGCGACTGCTGGGGCTTCCTCGGTGCGCTGCTGGTGGTGGACGACGGCTCCTCGGACGGAACCGCAGACCTGGCCTCCGGGCTGAGAGCCGAGTTCCCATCGATCGTCGTCGTCTCCCATCGCGTAAACATGGGCTACGGGGCCGCTCAGAAGACCGCCTTCGCATGGGCCCTCGACAACCGGTTCGACGCAGCGGTCATGCTTCACTCCGACGGGCAGTATCCTCCTGCTCTGCTTAGAGATATGCTCAAGCCACTGGAGGCCGGAGCCGATGTCGTGGGAGGCAGCCGGACGCTTCACGGGGGCATGCGCGAGGGCGGCATGTCCATTGCGCGTTACTGCGGCACGATCTGGCTGAACGCACTGGAAAACCTTGTCCTGAGGCAATCGTTAACATCCTACCACAGCGGCTACAAGGCTTACGGGCGGCGCGCCCTGGAGAAGATCCCCTGGAAGCGCTACTCCGACACCTTCAACTTCGACAGCGAAATGCTCGTAGGAGCAGTCAGAGCGGGGCTCGGCATCGCCGAGGTCCCGATCCCCACGATACACGGGAAGGGCTACTCGAGCCTCAAGCCGATCCCCTACGGTCTTTCCGTCCTGAGAACGCTGCTGAGGTACGCGCTCGGGAGGATCTGACTGTGCGTTAACGGATCAGTATCTGGATCCTGTTGCGTATTCAATACTTCCGATGACGATTCCCCAGCCGAGGACCAGCATGTCGAACAGGCAGAGGACCAGGAACGCCGGAAGTAGCTTTATGCCAAGCGAGTTAACCGACTTGCGCAGGAACGGCGAGTTCGTTGCGAGGCAGGCGGGGATGGACAGGGCCGAGACGGTCCGGAGGACGCACGGGAACGCCGTGCCGCCGAACGGGAAGAGCGACAGGAGCAGGGCGGCCTGCCCGGCGAGGAGAGACAGGATGCCCAGCACGACGAGCCTGCTGTGATGCGTGCCGGTCGCCCTGATGTTGACGTACCTGAGCAGGAGTCGCTTGCGGATCGACCTCCAGGCGCTCTTGGCCTGTGCCCTGGCCATGCGGAACCTGCGCCGCGCGAAGGCCGCGAGGCCGTACCTGGCCAGGTGCACGACCTGGAGGCCCTTGTCGAGGAGTATCGAGCAGCCTGCGTCAGCAAGCGCATAACCCAGTTCCTCGTCCTCGACGGTGGGGTCCGGTATCCTCTCGTTGAACCCTCCTGCCGCCTGGAACGCATCGCGCCTTATCGCTGCGCACCATGTCGCGAACACCGCTATCCTCCGGAGCTGGAGCCGGGCGAAGGAGAAGTGGTAGTAGAAGTTCTGATAGCGGGACACGATGTCGCGGGCGGGGCAGTCCGGGGCATAGAGGCTCTGGACCGCGGCGACGTCCGGATCGGCGAAGTCCGCCCGGAGCCTCTCCCCCGTCCCGGGAGGCACGAGGACGTCCGAGTCGACGAAGAGCACGACCTCGCCGGAAGCCCGGGAGGCCCCGAGGTTCCTTGCGCGGGCCGGACCGACCCGGGACCTGCAGCACACCACCTCTGCCCCGGCTTCCGCGGCCAGCCGGGCGGTCTCGTCCGTGGAGGCGTCGTCCACGACGAGGACCTGCTCGTACCGTCCGGACGCAGTCAGCGCATCGAGGCACGCGGCTATGGTCCTGGAGGCGTTCCTGGCAGGTATCACTGCGGAGATGGTCGCCAAACCGGTTTCCCGCCTTCCGAATCCCGGAAGATAAGACCGGGGGCACTGTCGTGGTAGCCTGGAAGAAGACTGCTCGAAACGCCGCATTCGTGATCGTAGCCGCATGCCTCCCCCTGTCGGACCTGCTTCATCAGACCCTGTGGCGCTGTGCTCTGCTCCTGGGTGCGGGGGGCCTCGGCAGCCTCCTCGTCTTCCTCTCGGGGCGGGATGGAGCCGCCGGCCCCGCGATGGACGGAGCGGCCTTCGCCCTCTCGGCCTGGGCAGGCTCTCTTCTCGACGGGCTGGGCCACCCCGGATTCGACATCATCTTCGGCGGGGCATGGCTCTCCGCAGGCCTTCTCATCCCGGACGGTCCGGCGATCCTGCGCGGAATGTCGATCCGTGGACTGCCCGGGGATCTTGCCAGGGCTTCCGGCCTCGCGCTCCTGGCCGACTCCGCGCTGCTCGCAGCCCTGTCGCTGTCCGCCGGGATCGGCGGCTTCGCCTTCTGGATCGCGAGCTTCCCCGTGATGCTGGCCGCGTTCGCGTACGCCGCGAGGCGCAGGTCGAATGCAATGGCCAGGGCCGCCGCCCCGGTCCTTGCCGGGTCGGGTGATGGCGGATACACGCTCCGATGGGGGCGGGGACGCAGCGTGGAAGGGATCGTGATCGAAGGGGAAGGCGGTCTGGCGGTCGTCTCCGCCCATCGGGTATCTTCCGGTTCCGGAGGCATGGAAGCGTTCGGGGCGCTGGAGGATGCGCTTGCCGCCCTTGGGTACAGGGCGCTCCTCGTTACCGACGTCGACGACGAACTGGAGGACCTCCTGCGACAGGCGGGATACTCCGGAAGGGAGAGGGGATGGACGAGGATGCTGAGGCCCGGCCGGGTGTAGGAGGGACAGCCGGGCAGCGGGTCCCCTGGCTTCTCCTCGCCCCCGCACTGCTCGTGCTCGCGGTCCTCCTCTACCGGGTGAGGGACATCTGGCATCCCGTGATCCTGTACGCGGCCTTCGCGTTCATGTGCTTCCCCTGGAGGTCCAGCCCGGTGGTCGGCAGGGCCCTCGTGACCGCCGGGATCCTGCTGGTGTGCTGGCTGCTGTGGCTCGTGAAGGAGATCCTTGCGCCGCTCCTGATAGCTCTCGCCTTGGCCTACATCCTGGACCCCGCCGTCGAGTGGCTGTGCGGGAACGCGGGCAGGTGGAGGCCCTTCCGCTTCGGCAGGACGCTGGCCAGCTTCCTCGTGACGATACTCCTCTTCGGGGCGATAGTCGCCCTCGGCGCTCAGACCGGACGAGTGCTCGTCGACCAGGCGGACGAGCTCTCCGCCCTCGTCTCCAATGCAGGGCACACGGTCAGGAGCGCCTTCCCGGCCTCCTGGCAGAGCAGCGCGGCCCTGGCCAGCGTGGTCGACGCCGTCGCAAGGGCGGTCGAGGCCCTGGGGCAGGAGCTGCCGGACATCTCCAGGTCCGTCACCGGCGGCGTCGGCCTCGCCCTGAAGGGGGCGCTGGGCTTCCTCCTGACGCTGATCTTCTTCTTCTACACGGTGAAGGATTTCCGCTGGCTTCTGGCCAGCTTCTCGTCGCACTACCTCCCGGAGACCTTCAGGAGCTTCGTCGAGAGCCGTGCCGACCAGGTCAACAGTACGCTGAGGGGCTTCATCAAGGGCTACGCGATCTCCAGCACCTCCGTGTTCCTGCTGACTCTCGCCCTCCTCCTGGCCTGGGGGGTGAAGATGGCCCTGCTGCTTGCCGTCCTGGCCGGAGTGCTAAACATCATCCCGGTGGTCGGGTACTGGGTGAGCACGATCATCACCCTGGTCGTAGCGCTGGCCGGGGGGCGGTCGCCCGGGTCCGTGCTGCTGATCTGGCTGGGGCTGGGGGTCATCAACCAGTTCGACAGCGCGTTCATCCAGCCCAGGGTGATAGGGCGGAGAGTGGGTCTCCACCCCGTGGCCGCGATACTGAGCGTCGCCGTCTTCGGGAGGATCATGGGGCCTGCGGGGGTCCTTCTCGGCATCCCCCTCGCGGCCATCCTCACCCGCGAATGGGAGCGCCTGATAAGGAAGGCGTCGGCCGAGAAGCTGGTCTAGGGGGAGTAGCGGTCCTCTGTCCAGGGGTCGCCGTGGAGGGAGTAGCCCCTCTGCTCCCAGAACCCGGGCGAGTCCTCCGCAAGGAATTCCAGCCCGACCACCCACTTCGCTGACTTGTACGCATACAGCTGGGGCACGACCAGCCTGACCGGGAAGCCGTGCTCCCTGGTCAGCGGCTCGCCGTCGAGGATGTAGGCCAGCATCACGCCCTCCTGCTCGAAGTCGCGAAGCGGGACGTTCGTGGTGTAGCCGTCTGCGCAGTGGATCATCACCGAGACCGCCGTGCTGTCGGGCCTGGCCAGGGCGAGGATCGCCGACGAGGGGATGCCCGTCCAGGAATCCCCGAGGCGGGACCACCCCGTCACGCAGTGGAAGTCGAGCGTGTCGGTGACCGGACCCAGGGCCAGGAACTGGTCCCAGCTCAGGACCGTGTCCCGCGCCACGAGCCCCCAGATGGAGAGCGACCACTGGTCGGTCGTGATGTCCATGTTGCCCGAGAAGGAGTAGACCGGGAAACTCCGGGTGACTGTCTGCCCCGGAGGGATCCTGCCTCTCTCGGAAGGGTTCTGAGTCATCGCACACCCGGCTGCGAGCAGGAGGAGGAAGACAGCTTCCGAGATGCTCCTACCTCGTTCCGCTCACCGTTATCGGATCGCCGTCGGCGACCCTGAACTGGCCCTCCACCACCACGCTGTCGCCCGCGGAGAGCCCGGAGACGACCTCCACCATCCCCCGGCTGGAGATGCCCGCCGTCACCGGCACTATGGCCGCCCTGCCGGATCTGGCGAGCACGAGCTCGAGGCCCCCGGCAGTCCGTCTGAAGGCTATCTCCGGAACCGAGAGAGAGTTCTGGTGCGTCTCGAGTGCCACTGCGACCCTGCCCGTCATGCCCGGCGAGAGCCTCCCGTCAGGGTTGTCGAAGGCTATCTCCACCGGCACGAGGCCGGAGACGGGGTCGACGGACGGCGAGGAGGCCGTGACCACCCCGGGGAAGCTCTCGCCGTCGTAGGCCGTGATCGAGACGTACGCGGGCAGGCCTGCGGCGAACCGCGTGAGGTACCTCTCGGGGAAGAGCGCCCGCGCTATCAGGGCCGAGCTGTTGGAGACGGAGACCACCGGGCCGCCGGCGGCCATGTTGCCGGGCCTGACCCAGATCCGGCCCACCCGGCCGTCGAAGGGGGCCACCATGTACGAGTTGTCGGCCACGCTCCCGGCCTGCGCAGCGCCTGCATATGCCTGCTGAAGGGCGGCCCTGGCCGACTCCTGCATGGCCACCGCTCCGTCGAGTTCCTGCTCGCTGACCCCGCCGGCCTCGTACAGCGACTGCATCCTCTCGAGGGTCCTGGACGCGTTGGTCTCGTTCGCCCTCGCTGCGGCCACTGCCGCCTGTGCGGCCGATGTGCCGGCACCTATCTGCGCGTCGGTGGCAAGCCTCACAAGCCTGTCACCCGCCGAGACGCTGTCGCCCTCGGAGACGAGGACCTCCGTCACCCTCCCGCCGACGGAAGGGTAGACGAGGGCTTCGTCCACGCCTTCGAGGCGCGAGGGTGCGTAGACCTCGTCGGTGATCTGTCCGGGCTCGACCACGCTGACGATCACCGGAGCCGACCGGGCCGTGCCCCGGTTGCCGGGACCGCATGCCGGAACTCCGAGCAGGATCGCCGCGAACAGCGCTGTGCGGGTTCTGAAGATCATGTTCAAGGTTCTCCGTCGCTTTCTCATTCGATTTCCAGAGTGCCCATGGCGCGTGCCAGCCTCGCCTCGGCCGTCCGGAGGGAGTAGAGGGCCGTCGCCGTGTTCGTTCTTGCCGCCGTAAGGGCCAGGAGCGCCTGGTCCATGTCCAGTCGCGTTATGACTCCAGCCTCGTAGGAGACACGGGCGATCTCCGATCCCTCCTCCGCTTCCGAGGCAGTGGCCGTCGTCGCGGTGACCCGTTCCCGGGCCTCGCAGAGGTCGTTCCAGGCCTGGACCAGCTGGAGCCCGGCGGCCTGCTCCACGGCCCTGGCTCTGGAGTCCGACGCCGCCATGTCGGCCCGTGCGGAGTTGTAGGAGGCGAAGTCGCCGAGGCCGCTGAAGATGGGTATGGAGAGCGACAGCACGGTGTTCCAGGATCTCGAGTAGTCGTTCTCGTTGAATCGCCAGTCATCCCTCGCGGCGACGTAGTCGTAGCTGGTCGAGAGGACCACGGTAGGCGCGAATCCGGCGCGGGCCATTCCGACTCCGGCGTGCCCGACTCCTCTCATCCCCTCGGCCGCCGAGAGGTCCGGGCTGTGGGCGAGCATGACCGCCCTGGCCGCGCCCAGGCTCTCGGGAAGTGCAACGGGCAGAGGATCCTCCAGGGATCCTTCGGGCACGACCGAAGAGCTGTCGGGGAGCCCCATGGCGACGGCCAGGCCCGCACGGGCGTTCTCCAGGGCGTTCCTCGCCGAGATGTCGTCGGGGATCCTGTTCTCGTAGGCGACCTGGCTCTGCAGAAGCTCGAACCTCGAGATCGTCCCCGCCTCGTACTTCTGCCTGGCGATCTCCAGGCCCTGCTCCGCTATGGAGAGCGCCTCCGCGGAGACATCGACCATCCTCTGCGCGAGGAGGACTCCGTAGAAGGCCTGCACGACCTGGAGCACGGCATCCTGCTCCGTCGACATGGCCTGGCTCCTGGCGAGGCCCTCGGCCTCCCGGGAGAGAGACGCCCCGGCGGGACCTATCGGGGCATACAGGGGGAGCGTGGCCGTCAGGCCGACCTGGGAGGCGTACTCCGATCCCATGGGGAAGCTCCCCATCCCGGGCACCGTCAGCTCCTGGACGTCCGAAGAGCGCTGGAACGCGATGGAGCCCGAAACGACCGGCAGGAACCAGAGGTCGGCGCTCCTCCGGCCCCATCCTGCCGATTCGACGGAGCTCCAGGCCGCCTCCACATCGCCTCTGTTCTCGACGGCATAGCCCACCGCCTCGCCGAGCGTGACCGCGAAGGCTGCGGGGGCGACAAGAAACAACGCTGCGAGATTCCTCAAGTCCTTCCTCCCGGATCGCATGCGACCCCCTGCATGAGGATGCCTACTATCTGCTCGGATCCGGGCAGGGCACGCCTTCCTGGGCGCCCCTCCGTCCTCATCGCGAGGTAGGTGTGAAGCACCGAACCGAATATCCTGCAGACGAGATCTATGTCAGCGTCCTCCCTGACCTCGCCTCTGCTCCTCCCGCGCTCGAAGAGCCTCACCATGGCCGACTGGACCTCCTCCAGGTCCTCCCTGAGCGAAGGTAACAGCGCCCTGAGGCCCGGGTCCGTGGAGAACGCCAGATGGACCCTCGCGAACTCGGGCGAGGTCAGAGGCGAATCAAGGATGCTGTCCGTTATCCTCACGAGGCTCCTGCGGAGCCCGGCGGACGAGGCCAGCTCGCGCTCCACTATGTCCCTGACCCTGCCCGTGACGAACGAGGACAGGGCGGCGAAGAGACCCTTCTTGCTGGCGAAGTAGTAGTAGATGGTCGGCTTGGTTATCCCACTGGCCGTGGCTATGTCCTGCATGGAGATCTCCGAGTAGCTCGAGCTTGCGAGGGCGTTCATCGCGGCGTGGAGTATGTCCTCCCTCTTGGATGAGCCGGAGTGCTGCGCCATTTCCTCTCCCGATCCTCTCCCGACAGTTGCAGTGCCGAATATACCGAACGGTAGGTAGAGATCAAGGAGGGAGGCGAAGTTGACTTGCCTGCGGGCCCTTGCGATCTTCAAACGTCCTGTACCTTCGCTCCGGACGGTCGCGTCCGACTCTCGAGAAAGGCTAGGGAGGTAGCAGTGAGTGACACCGGCGGGTACCCACGCTGCGAGATCGACCAGGAGGAGTGCAAGGGCTGCGGCCTTTGCGTGGCTGCATGCCCTGCTCACGTCCTGGAGATATCTCCGCACCTCAATTCCAGAGGCTACCATCCGTCATCGTACAAGGGAGAGGGCTGCATAGGCTGCGGCAACTGCTTCTACTCCTGCCCGGAGCCCGGCGCCATCACGGTGTACCCGAAGAACTACGCACCGGAGGAGGTGAGCTAGATGCCCCGCAAGCTCGTAAAGGGCAACTACGCGGCTGTCTACGGCGCGGTCCTGGCAGGCTGCGAGGCCTACTACGGCTACCCGATCACCCCGGCGAGCGAGATAGCCGAGGCCGCGGCCACGCTGTTCCCGAAGCTGGGACGGACCTTCCTGCAGGCCGAATGCGAGACCGCATCCATCAACATGGTCTACGGCGCGGCAGGCTCGGGCAAGAGGGTGATGACGGCCAGCTCGGGCCCCGGCATCAGCCTGAAGCAGGAGGGCCTATCCTACTGCGCGGGCGCGGCGCTTCCTCTCGTGGTCGTCGACATCATGCGCGGCGGGCCGGGCCTGGGCAACATCGGGCCCGAGCAGAGCGACTACAACCAGGTGGTGAAGGGCGGCGGCCACGGGAATTACCGCAACATCGTCGTCGCCCCGAACTCGGTCCAGGAGATGTGCGACCTCACGATGCTCGCGTTCGAGCTTGCCGACAAGTACCGCAACCCGGTCTTCGTCCTCACCGATGGCGTCATAGGGCAGATGATGGAGGCCCTGGAGATACCGGACCCGGTGCCGTCCCTTCCCCGGAAGGACTCCTGGGCCGTCATGGGGACTCCGGAGACGCACAACCTGATCAACTCCATCTACCTTGACCATGACGAACTCGAGGCCTGGAACCTGCACCTGCTCGAGAAGTACCACGAGGTGGAGCGCAACGAGGTCAGGTTCGAGAGCTACATGCTCGACGATGCGGAATACGCGGTGATCGGCTACGGATGCGTGAGCAGGGTCCTGCGCTCGGTCGTGGACATGGCGAGGGAGCGCGGGGTCAGGCTCGGCCTGCTCCGTCCGATCACGCTCTTCCCGTTCCCGAAGGAGCAGATTGCCTCGCTTCCCGACAACGGGGTGAGGCGGATCCTGACGGTCGAGCTCTCCACCGGCCAGATGGTCGACGACGTCAACCTGGCCCTCGGTGGCAAGCTCAAGTCTGATTTCTATTTCCGCGTTGGCGGGAATGTACCGTCGGCAGTGGAGATCCTGGACAGGATCTCCGAACTCTACGGGGTGGCGTGATGAAGGGGGCAGTGCTCCGCAAGCCGGCCGGCTTCATGCAGGTCTACAAGCACAAGCCGGGCGCCGAGAAGACGAAGACGCACTACTGCCCGGGATGCGGGCATGGCATACTGCACAAGCTGATAGCCGAGGCGCTGGAGGACTTCGACATCAAGGGCCGGACAATCCTGATCAGCCCGGTCGGGTGCAGCGTCTTCGCCTACTACTACTTCGACACGGGCAACCTCCAGGTGGCCCACGGGCGCGCGCCGGCCGTCGCCACATCCGTCTCCAGGGCCAACACCGACGCCGTGGTGATCAGCTACCAGGGCGACGGCGACCTTGCCGCCATCGGGGGCAACCACATCCTGCAGGCCGCGAACCGCGGTGAGAACATCGCGGTCTTCTTCGTCAACAACGCGATCTACGGGATGACCGGGGGCCAGATGGCGCCGACGACCCTGGTAGGCATGAAGAGCACCACCACGCCTTACGGCCGCAATCCGATGACCCACGGGTATCCCATGAAGGTTGCGGAGGTCCTGAACTCTCTCTACGCTCCGGTCTTCATCGCGCGGACCTCCCTGCACGACATCGCCAACATCAGGAAGACGAGGGCCGCGGTGCGGAAGGCCATCCAGTACACCATGGAGAAGAAGGGGTTCTCCATGGTCGAGGTGCTCAGCATGTGCCCCAGCAACTGGAAGATGGATGCCGTCGAGAGCCAGAACTGGATCAGGGACGCGATGCTCCCGGTCTTCCCGCTGGGGACTCTCAGGGACAGGAGCGCGGAGGCCGTGACGACGGTCCGCCCGACCCCCGTGATCGAGCAGTCCAGGGTCCGGGAGGTCCTCGGGCTGGGTGAGCAGGGCTCCGGAGGCTTCGCGCGCAGGAAGGTGGAGCCCCGCTTCGCCGATCCCTCCATCCGCATCGCCGGGTTCGGCGGCCAGGGAATCCTCTCGACCGGAGTCGCCATCGCGACGATAGGGATGGAGTACGGCTACAACGTCTCCTGGCTCCCCTCCTACGGACCTGAGATGAGGGGAGGGACCGCGAACTGCTCGGTCAGCATACAGGAAGGGCTGATAGGCGCACCCGAGGCCACCCGCCCCTCGGTCCTCATCGCGATGAACCGTCCGAGCCTGGAGAAGTTCGAGGAGATCGTCCGCCCCGGCGGGACAACGATCTACAACAGCACACTGATAGAGATCGAGCCCGGCCGGCGGGACGTCGACTCCCTGCCCGTTCCCATCACAGGCATGGCGGACGAGCTGGGCAACACAAGGGTCCAGAGCATGGTCGCCGTTGGCGCCTTCGCAGGCCTCACGGGCATCTTCGGCCTCGACGATCTGATATCCCTCATGCCGACGCTCTTCCAGGGATCCTCCCTGGTCGAGCTGAACCAGCGTGCCGTGAGGGCCGGCTACGAGTTCGTGAAGAACGCTCGAAAGGCATAGTGTTCCGGATAGGGGGTGCCGGCATGACCCATGGATCCAGCAGGGTCCGCTCCATGCTCGTGGCTCTGGCAGTCCTGGCCCTCTGGGGCCCGGCGCTCGCGTTCGGATACGAGGATGCGCTGGCCGACGGGACCCTGCTCCCGGGCTCCGGCCCGTTCTCCATGGCCTTCGGTGGAGTGAGGTCCACGGGCCTGGGCGACCCCTCCTGCCTGTTCCTCAACCCCGCCGACCTCAGCCGGGTCTCGAGCTCGGCCTTCCTGGTCTGCGTGGGACCCGGCATAGGGCACGAGGTGGTCGATGTCGGCCAGGGAAGGAGCGAGAGGAGCAACCTCGGGCTGGGGCCCACCGAGGGGTGCTTCAGGATCAGCCTCGGGCAGAGGGCCGGTCTGGGCGCAGGCATCACGCGGGTGAGCGACTTCACCTACGACGCCACGCAGTATGTGGCGTCCGACTCCCTCCAGCCCGACCAGATCACCTACTCGGAGAGCTTCAAGTCGACCGGCGGGCTCTGGGAGGCTGCCGGCGGGTTCGGGTGGCGCTTCGTCAGGTGGATGAGCGCGGGCGCCTCGCTGGGAACCAGGTTCGGGGGAGGCAGTGTCGACTTCGCCCACGACGACTGGGTCGGCGAGGACGACTCGCTCTACTCGTCCGACTGGAGCGAGAGCTCCCTGTGCGCCCATCTCGGGGTCTCGGCGGTCTTCGGCCTGAACTCCATAGGGGTCTCCTACGCGACATCCTCTGACCACTATCCGGACGTCCTGTCCGCCGGAGCGATGCTGTTCTCGGGAGGCGAAGGCAGCGGGATGATCGGCTTCGAGGGCGAGATCACCGATCCGTCGGAAGCCGCCCAATTCACCGGGAAGCTCTTCGGCAGCGTCTCGCCGGACAGGACCTTCTCCATGCGGGGATCGCTCCTGTTCGGGAGCCGGGGCACTTCGAGCGAGAAGAGGAGCGTCCTGGGGTTCGGCCTCGGAGCCTCCGTGGACCTCGGGAAGGCATCCATGGAGGGGGCCTTCCTGTCCACGCGGATGGCGCGGGAGGAAGGCGGGGCCTTCGGGTTCGAGCAGGTCGAGAGGATAGTCGACACGGTCTCGCTCGTCACCCTGGGCCTGAGCTACACCTTCTAGGCTCTCCGGGGGTGAAGCCCGCCGGCTCCTAGAGCCAGGGCCTCACGGCGAGCGAGTAGTCGTACAGCTCGGAAGGCCGGAAGAAGAGGGCGACCTCACGCTCGGCCGCCGGCCCGTCGGCGGATGCGTGGATCATGTTGTGCCCCGATGTAGTGGCAAAGTCGCCCCTGACGGTCCCGGGGTCGGCCTCCGCCGGATCGGTCGCCCCGACCATCCTCCTGACTATCTGCACCGCGCCGGGCGACTCCAGGACCATCGCCACGAGCGGCCCGCTCGTCATGAAGGACACGAGGTCCGCGAAGAAGGGCTTTTCCTCGTGTTCGCGGTAGTGCTCCTCGGCCATGTCGCGGCTCATCGCCGTCATCTTGAGCGCGACGATCCGGAGCCCGCGCTTCTCGAACCGGGCCACTATCTCTCCGACGAGCTCCCTCTGGACTGCGTTCGGCTTGAGCAGCACGAGAGTCCTCTCCAACGCTCCTCCTCCCTGCGAATCCACGGATAAGATCGGCCGGCGGGGCTTCCGCGGCAATGGGCCGGTGCTTTTCGCAGGTCTGTCGGCAGGCTAGATTCGCAGGGATGTGAAGCTCCGCAGAACAGCAGCGGGGGCGGGCCCACACGAACGCGGAGGAGTTCCTCATGCAGCAGGCCAGACCTCTCGGGCGAACCGTGTCCTCGAGCCATCTCTTCGTCCTGACGGTGCTCCTGGCGATCTCGTCGACGGCCGGGGCGTTCTCGTTCTACGACTCCATGGCGGGCGGGACGCCTCTCTCCGCCATCGGGGCTCTTTCCGACGCGATCTGCGGGCAGAGGTCGACGTATCACTGGGACGCTCTTGCGATCTTCACGAATCCCGCAGGCCTCGCGGCCCTCCACGGTCCCACCGCCACTGCCTCCGCGGGCGCGCTCTCCTGGAAGGAAGTGACGAGCTACGGCTCGGAGAGGCAGCTCAGATCGTCGACGATCCCGGGCACGCGGAGCCTTGCCGGATCGATTCCCGTGGACGGACGGCTCACGGCCGGAGCGGGAGTCGCGGTGGTATCGGATGCCTACTACGTCGGCACCCATTCGCTTCAGGACGCATCGGTGCCCGGGGGATCCCCCCTCCTGGAGATACTCCACGCGAACGGCGGCCAATACGAAGCGCTTGCGGGCCTCGGCTACGACGCGGGCCACGGCCTCTCGGTCGGGGCGTCCGGGGGGATGAGGTTCGGGGAGGTCGACCTGGACTACGCCCTCTACGATCCGTTCACCGGCCAGAACGACTCCACCTCCCTCACGACCCTCGAGACCAGCGAGGCGGCGGTCCGCTGCGGGAGCATGCTGTCCGGCGAGATAGGCAGTCTGGGGGTCAGCTACTGCACAGCCGGCAGGAGGTTCCCCGCGTCCATAGCGGTGGGCGCCGAGGCAGTGGCTCCCCACATCGGCGGCACGGTCGCTGGCTTCGAGCTCCAGGTCAGTTCGCCCTTCGGGAGGAACGACATAGACGGCAGATTCGCATGCCGCTACCCCGTGTCGGCACGCACCGTGCTCATGGCAGGTCTGTCCTTCGGCGACTACACATCCTCACTCGGGAAGGGCATGGGCTTCTCGGTGGGAGGGACCAGGTCGGTCGGACCGGTGAGGCTCGACCTCGGCGCCCACTGGTGGACTCGCAACCGCGAAGGTTCCGCATTCGAGGGGGAGGCCGCAGACGAGATCGACGACTCGACGTTCGAGTTCGCTCTCGGAGTCACTTACGCGCCCTGAGCCCGGCGGCGGGCTGCGGACGGCTCCCGGGGACGGTCCGGATTGAAGTCCGAGTCGGCCGACTGGGTCAGACTCCGTTTCGCCTCCGCCTCGAGGCTCGAGTCCGTCGAGGGAAACTGCGGTGAGCTGCTCGGAGTGCCTGCCACGGCCCTGTCCGGGAGCCGCGATCCCTTCAGACTGCTTCCTCCGGAGATAGGCCTTCTCTCCGGTTCCCAGCCGAAGGAACCCTCGCTCATCACGTGCGGCGATCTGCTGGCCGTGGCCGAGCCCGGCCCCGGTCCCGGCTTCACGGTCCTCCTGATCAGGCGGATCGGGAAGGGCGACACGGCCGGCACGGTCGACGAGCTTTCCGTGGGAGTGGCCGGGGTCGACTCCTCCGGAGTCGTCAGGCTCTGGAACCGGACCATGACGGAGATATTCCACGTCCCGGGGGAGATGGCCCTGGGAAGCACTCTCGACGGCGTCCTTCCCCAGCCCGTGCTCTTCACGTGGTCCAGCGTGTTCGCAGCCGTGATGGAGGGGAGACAGGTCAGGGTGGAGATCAGGCCCGGCCAGGATCGGAGGATCGAGGCGGCATTCGGCATGGGCGGACCGGGGATGCTGGGGACCTTCAGCGACACTTCCGACAGCTTCCAGACCGAGAAGAGGCTCAGGACCGCCAGGCGGATGAACCAGACCTACCTGCAGACGGTCAGGACCGGCCTCGTCATGTTCGGGCCCGACTACCGGCTGCTGGTGGCCAACAGGGCTTTCGGGGAGATCTTCGGTCTGCGGGAGGTCCTGCTCGGCATGCCGATCTACGAGATCGTCCCGGCCGAGTGCTTCGCCGAGCTCGAGAGGAACGGCCGCCTCCTGTTCGAGGGCAACCAGGAGGTCCCTCCCGTGACCGTGGCCTGCAGATCGAGGGGCGGAAGCGAACTGGTCGTGGTCCAGACATTCAAGCCGGTCCGTTCCGAGGACGAGGAGTCGTTCCTCGTCGTCGGAGTCTTCGACGACCTCTCGAGGCAGGCAGCTGCCGAGGCTGAAGCCGCAAGGCTCGTCGGAGGACGGAAGAAGCTGTCGTCTCTCGTCTCGGCCGTCTGCTCGGCGGGACTGCCGGCCGGGTCCACGTCGATAGCCGAGGACCTGTGCTCGTCCCTCGGGGCTCCCGCTTCGGCGGTGTACCTCTCTCAGCCGTACAGCACGACCCGTCTGACGGGAACGGCAGGGCAGTGGAGCACCAGCCTGCCTCCGGACTTCTCGGACCTCCATCTTCCCCCCACGGTCTGGAGCGTCCTGCCCGGGAGCGTTCTCTCCGGGCACGAACTGGGCAGTCTGAGAGGGGTTGTCGAGTTCTGCGTGGTCCTGCCCGTGGGGCTGGGCAGCTCGAACCGGGGATTCCTCCTCGCTGCCTGCCGCGATCAGAAGTCGGCCGAGGCCATGCTGCAGGCGGGCGGCATGATCGCCGAGATCCTCAGGCTCAGATCCGAGTTCGTGAGCCAGTCCTCACAGCTGGAGCAGGTGAACTACTTCCTCGAGAGGCACAGGAGGTTCCTCAGGGACTTCATCTCCGCCGCGGAGGTCCCGGTGGCGGTCTTCGGCGAGGACTGGAGGGTCGTGCACTGGAACAGGGCCATGGAAGCGGTCACGGCCTGCACGACGGAGACGGCCAGGAAGAGGACCGCCATGGTGATGGACCTGCTCTTCGGGTCGGTCGGGGGCGTGGCTTCGGCGAGGAAGCTGGTGCGCAGGTTCGGGACGGCCGAGACCCCGGCCGTCTGGGATGTCCGCAGAAGTGACGGAACCTCGATATCCATGGCCTGGAGGCTGTTCAGAGCCGACGCAGCGGAGGCCGACTCGATGGAGGCCATGACGGTCCTCATCGGCGCCCCCGTCGCGGTCGGAGTCTCCGACCGGGGTGAGCTGGAGTCCGTCGCGGAGAGGTTCGATGCCCTCAACCGGGGTCTGATAAGGCTTGCCGCCTCGGACACCCTCCCCGGGCTTGCCGAGACCATGGCCTCCGTGGCCGCCGCGATATCCGGTTCGGCCAGGGTCACGGTCGATCTCGAGACCCCCGAGGGCCGCGTCACCGCCTCGAACGTGCCGGGGGACGAACGAGGGGCCGACGAGGACTCGTGGTCCGTTCCCCTCCGGGCGGGGAGCACCGATCTGGGCACAATCAGGCTCGAGGGGGGATCCTCCGCCTCGCTCGTCACGGACTTCGCGAAGGCGGCGGCCAGGGTGGCGCAGAGGCTGCGCGACTACTCGCTCGGGAGCAGGCTCGATCCGTACCTCAGGTCGAGAGGCGGGTATCTCCTCTGCGACACCGACGGCCAGATCCTGCTCTCCTGCATGGGGATCCTGCCGGATGGCGCTCCCCTCGGGGCGGGATCCCTGCTCGCGGATCATGCGGGCAGGGACTCGGAGATCCTCGGGACGGCTCTCGACACCGCCGTCAGGCTTGGCAGGAGTGCCTTCCTGCCCGCGGAGGGGGCGGTGCTCCCGTCGATGCTCCTCACAGCGATCGGCGGTGCAGGACCGGATGCCGTGCTGGTTGCGATGCCTCTCACGTCCGATCCTCCTCCCGAGTTGCTGCCTTCGGGCCCGGAGTCCTGGACGACCGCCTCCGGGAAGATGCTGGCCGTTCTGCCGGCCGGGACGGCCTCGGCAGCGGGCCGCATCGGAGGCATCTCGAGGGTGCTGGGCAGGGACGATCCGGTGCGTCCGGAGCTGAACGCCCTGTCCTATGACTTCGCCGCCATCAGGAGAACAGCGCTTCTCCTCTGGCTCGTCCAGAGGTCCGTCTTCAGGGTCAACGCCCCGTTCGGCGCCGCGAAGCTCCTCGACGACCTGGCCGAGCGGTTCATCGCGGCCGGGAGGAGGCCGCCCGACATCAGCATGGAGAGCGATCTCCCGATGCTCGTCGCCGACGAATCGGTGCTTTCCGAGGCCTTCCTCCTCCTGGCGGAGCTCGGCGGCCGCGACGACATGGCCTCGATAGCGGTGAGTTCCGCGCAGGGCTCCTCCCGGCACCCCCCCATCGTGTCCTTTTCCCTCTCGTGGAAGAAGAGGGTGGCCGGCCGGGCGGCTCTTCGCAGTGCCCTCGAGTCGATGGGCACCGGCGCGCCCGACTCCTCGGCGACCCTCGCACTGGTGGAGCTGGCCCTGAAGCTCTCGGGCTGCCCTCCGGTGATCGAGGAGAGCGGTCTCGGGCTGACCGTGCCCGTTCCCTCCTCGGTGTAGGCCGGACTTTACCCGGGGCGCCCGTCACTCCGATAATTGGACTTTCCGTCCTGCCTGCCGTGGGGTTCGCGCGGGCCGGGCGATCGTTGGAGGAATCACTTGGAAGCGTATGATTTCCGGAGCCTGGAAGAGAAGTGGAGGCCGGTCTGGGAGAGGCTGGGTCTGTCCCGCACGGGCAGCGATCCAGCCAGGCCGCACTTCTACTGCCTCGACTTCTTCCCCTATCCATCGGGCGCCGGGCTCTCCGTGGGCCACTGCAGGAACTACATCCCGACCGACGTCATAAGCCGCAAGAAGAGGATGTGCGGCTCGAACGTCCTGCATCCCATGGGATGGGACGCGTTCGGCCAGCCGGCGGAGGAGTACGCCATCAAGACCGGCGTGCATCCCCGCATAGTCACCAGACAGAACATCGACACCTACCGGCGCCAGATGAAGCTCGTCCAGTGCTCATACGACTGGGACAGGGAGGTCGACTCCAGCGATCCGTCCTACTACAGGTGGACGCAGCACTTCTTCCTCCTGCTCTTCGACAGGGGACTCGCCTACCAGGAGGAGAACTACCAGATGTGGTGCCCCGCCTGCAGGATCGTCCTCTCCAACGAGGAAGCCGCCGGCGGCTCCTGCTGGCGCTGCGGCGGGGAGGTCGGGAGGAAGAAGCTCCGGCAGTGGTACTTCAGGATAACATCGTACGCAGAGCGCCTGCTGGCCGACCTGGACGGACTCGACTGGCCAGAAGGCATCAAGGCCATGCAGAGGAACTGGATAGGCAGGTCCGACGGCGCCGAGGTGGTCTTCCGGGTCGAAGCGCCCGGGGGCCCCGTCGACCTGCCGGTCTACACGACGCGCCTGGACACGATCTGCGGAGCGACCTTCTGCGTTGTCGCCCCCGAGCATCCGGACCTGGAGAGGCTCTGCTCCCCCGGCGCCGCCCGCGAGGTCCTGGAGTACGCGTCGGCCGCAGGAGCAAGGAGCGACAGGGAGAGGCTGGTCGCGGCCGAGAGGGTGAAGACGGGCGTCTTCACGGGAAGCTACGCGGTGAATCCCTTCACGGGGGGCAGCATCCCCGTCTGGGTCTCTGACTACGTCCTCGCCGGCTACGGCACGGCTGCGATCATGGCGGTGCCCGCCCACGACGAGAGGGACCACGCCTTCGCCCGCCGATTCGGGATTCCGATCATCGAAGTGGTCGCGCCCGGGGGCGTACCTCAGGGCGTCGAGCAGGCAGCAACAGTGGCCGACGGGCTTCTCCTGAACAGCGGCCGTTTCGACGGGCTGGACTCGGCATCGGCCCGCGAGGAGATGGCTCGGTGGACCGAGGAGAACGGATTCGGCCGACGGACGACCAGGTACAGGCTGAGGGACTGGCTCGTGAGCCGTCAGAGATACTGGGGAGCACCGATCCCCATCATCCATTGCCCCGCCTGCGGAGCGGTCCCTGACCGGAACCTCCCGGTCCTGCTTCCCGATGTGGAGAACTACGAGCCCGACGACACGGGCAGGTCCCCTCTGGCTAGGGCGGAGAGCTGGGTGAGGACGACGTGTCCCTCCTGCGGTGGCGAGGCGAGCAGGGACACGAGCACCATGGCCGGCTTCGCCTGCTCCTCCTGGTACTTCCTCCGTTTCGCCTCGCCGCACGAGAAGGACAGGCCCTTCGATCCAGCCGCGGTGAGGTACTGGCTCCCGGTCGACCTCTACGTGGGTGGCGCCGAACATGCCGTCATGCACCTCCTCTACGCCAGGTTCTGGACCAAGGTCATGTACGATGCGGGGATCGTCGGCTTCGAGGAGCCGTTCACGGTCCTCAAGAACCAGGGCATGCTTCTCGGGGCCGACCATCAGAAGATGTCCAAGTCGCGCGGGAACGTGGTGACGCCCGACGAGATGGCGCAGAAGTACGGGGTGGATGCCCTCAGGCTGTACATACTCTTCATCGGTCCCTTCGAAGCTGATCTCGAGTGGAGCGAGGAGGGCATCGCCGGGACCTCCAGGTTTCTCCGCAGGCTCTGGAACCTCGCCCTCCAGGAGGGGCCCGCCTCCGCGCCGGCCTCCGACCCTGCGTTCGTGTCCGAGCTGCGCTACCAGCTCGCGAAGACCCTGAAGAAGGTCACTTCCGACATGGACTCCTTCCAGTTCAACACCGCCGTCGCCGCCTTGATGGAGTTCGTGAACTTCCTTGCGTCGGGCAGGGAGAGGTCCGGCTCCTGCGGGAAGGAGTGGAGGACGGCCATGCACGACCTCCTGGTCATGCTGGCTCCTCTGGTCCCGTTCGTCGCCGAGGAGCTCTGGCAGCGTCTCGGATTCGGGGGAGAGGGTGCGGGGAGCGTCCATTCGGCCGTCTGGCCGTCCTGGAGCGAGGCCGACCTCGTGCTGGAGACCGTCGACATGGCCGTGCAGGTGTCCGGGAAGGTCAGGGGACACATAACCGTCCCGGCAGGCGCATCCGGGGAGGAGGCCAGTTCTGCCGCCCTCGCCCTGGAGAGGGTCCGCGAGCTTCTCGGAGGCAGGGCGCCTGCCCGTGTCGTCGTGGTGCCCGGGAGGCTCGTCAACATCATCCCAGGCCGGGCCGGATCGGAAGACCCTGCCTCGTGACCGGGGAGTTCGGGGACACCGCCGAAGCTTTCCCGGATCACTCGGCCGAGCCGCCCGCGGGCGTGACCGCGGCCATCATAGTCGCCGGCTGCTACCTGGCCGCCCAGATCCTCTCCGACATCTGCAGCCTGAGGATCATAACGGTGATCCACCTCTCCATGGACGCAGGGACGATCATCTATCCTCTGACCTTCACCCTGCGCGACCTCGTCCACAAGACGGCCGGCCTGAGGGCCGCCAGGGTCATGATCGTCCTGGCGGCCTTCGTGAACCTCTTCATGGCGGGGTTGTTCTGGCTTGTCGCGAGGCTTCCGGCGGATGTCTCGGTCGGGCCCCAGACGGCCTTCGGGCAGGTCCTCTCGCCCGTCTGGCGCATAGTGATCGCATCCATCGCGGCAGAGGTCCTGTCGGAGCTGCTCGACACGGAGGCCTATCGCTTCTGGGTCGCCAGGGTCTCCCACAGGAAGCAGTGGATGAGGGTCCTCTTCAGCAACAGCATCAGCATCCCGGTGGACAGCCTCCTCTTCTGCTGGCTTGCATTCGGAGGCGTCTACACCGACGCAGTCGTATGGTCCATCGTCCTGAGCAACATCCTGCTGAAGATGGCCTGCACGGTCGTTTCGGTGCCCCTGATCTACACCGTGAGGCCCGGCAGGGGAGAGAGCTGACACTCCGCAGCAGCTGGCGGAGGGCCCTGGAGGTGATCGCATGCGTCTCCTCGAGATGACCACTTCGGAGTTCGAGGCTGCTTCGCCGTCCGTCGGCTTCTGGCCCGTCGGCACGGTCGAGGCTCACGACCTCGGACCCCTGGGGACCGATGTGCTGGCCCCCGAGAAACTGGCCGCCGATCTGGCGGATGGATTCGGAGCCGTGCTGCTCCCCACTCTGCCGTTCGGGCTCGTCTCCTCCCTGGCGGGCTACCCCGGGGGAATGTGGATGGCCGGGGGGACCTACTCCTCCCTGATCTTCGAGCTGCTGGCCTCCGTCGCCAGATCGGGTCTGAAGTCCGTGATCGTCTTCAACGGGCATGGCGGAAACACGGCGGCGCTCTGCGAGGTGCTCCCGGCCGTCTGGAAGGAGACCGGACTCAGGACCGCCCTCGTCGACTGGTGGACGATCGCGTCCGACATCGCGGAGGCGGAGTTCGGATCGGGGGGAGGGCACGGCGGAGCCGACGAGCTGTCGGTCGTCGGCGCTGCGCTGCCCGGCTTCCGTCTTCCCTCCTGGGACGGATCCCGGTCGTTCCGGCAGCTGGAAGGTGCGAAGGCCTGGCCTTCCCCCCGCTCGGCGATCAGATACTCGGACTCGGCCCCCGTCCCGTTGACACCGGAGTCCGCTTCGAGGTTCTACGGGGCCGTCCGGGAGAGGATGAGGGGCGTGATCGCCGGGATGCTCGAGGGCTGGGGATTGCAGGCTGAAGGCTGAAGGCCGGGGGCTGGAGACTGGGGATTGTTGGCTGAAGGCTGAAGGCCGGGGACTGGAGACCTACAGCCTACAGCCTACAGCCTGACAGACAGGAGGGGCG